>JRHI01002863.1_pt1 | contig 11059 bp, 11 predicted proteins | sample 215371 | NCBI WGS metagenome assembly JRHI01 (sample SAMN02929681, study PRJNA255918) | sediment metagenome | biome: cave system; feature: Ice Cave; material: Sediment; isolation source: sediment from deep within a dark volcanic ice cave with no known source of... ... | reverse complement strand
GGCCTGACCACCAAAAAAGTGGCTTAGCATCGTACGTAATCAGGTAGTCTTTTGAACCTGCTGCGCCGGAACCTGTCGTCCTGACACAATTGCAAGGATGGGAGGAGCGCACCTGCTCAAGCAGATCGTGATCGCAACTCTGCTCTCAATGGGAGGAATGACCGCTATGGCTCAGGAACGCATGCCGCAGATCCCGGCCGACAAGCTGACCGAGGCCCAGAGGAAGGCATCCGCCGAGTTCGCCGAAGGGCGCGGCTATGCCGTGCGCGGGCCGTTCGCGGCGATGCTGCGAAGCCCCGAGGTGATGCTGCGCGCCAAGGCGATGGGCGATTATCTGCGCTTCAAGAGCACGATTCCGCCGCGCCTCAACGAGCTCGCCATCCTCATCACCGCGCGCCAGTGGGGCCAGAACTACGAATGGCAGGCGCATCGTCCCCTGGCGGAGAAGGCAGGCCTGAAGCCCGAGATCGCGCAAGCCGTCGCTGATGGCCGTCGCCCCTCCGGCATGGCGGCCGACGAGGAGATCGTGTTCGACTTCTGTAGCGAACTGCACGCCAACAAGAGCGTCAGCGATGCCACCTACCAGCGCGGGCTGGAGAAGTTCGGCGAGCAGGGCATCATCGACCTGACCGCCGTCAACGGCTACTACAGCTTCAACGCCATGATCTTGAACGTTGCCCGCACCGCCCTGCCTGCAAACGTCAAGGCCGAGCTGCAGCCATTTCCGAGATGAAGGCTTCGATGCAGCTGATGCCGCCATTTAGAAGCAACGTGCATTTTTCTCCAGGAGGCTGACGATGAGGCTCGGCATCACGCTGCCGCTGATCGATATCAAAGGCGACCCGGCAACCGTGCGCGACTTCGCGCAGACCGCGGAGGGGCTGGGCTATCACCATCTCGCTGCCCCAGATCACGTGCTCGGCGTCAATGTCGCGAGCCGGCCGGACTGGGGGGTTCGCAACACCTCCAAGGATTTCTTCCACGATCCCTTCGTCATGTTCGGGTTCCTGAGCGCCTGCACCAGCAGAATCGAGTTCTCGACCCAAGTGATGATCCTGCCACAGCGGCAGACGGCGCTGGTCGCCAAGCAGGCAGCCTCGCTCGACGTGCTGTCCGGTGGGCGCTTCCGATTCGGCATCGGCATCGGCTGGAACCCGGTCGAGTACGTCGGATTGAACGAGAGCTTCAAGAACCGCGGCAAGCGCTCCGAGGAGCAAGTCGAAGTGATGCGCAAGCTGTGGGCCGAGCCGCACGTCACATTCAAGGGCCAGTGGCACACCATCGAGGATGCCGGCATCAATCCTCTGCCCACGGGGCGGAGGATTCCGCTCTGGTTCGGCGGGCACGAGGACGCAACGCTGCGTCGCATCGCTAAATTTGGCGATGGGTGGATCATGCTGGCGCACCCGGCAGGGCCTATCGCCAACGCCGAGTTCGCGAAGCTGCGCGGCTACGTCAAGGACGCGGGACGCGATCCGCGCGCGGTCGGCCTGGAGGTGTGGGTGTCGACCGGCGAAGGCGGCCCGGAGGATTGGCGCAAACAATTCCAAGCCTGGAAGGACGCGGGCGTAACCCACGTCACCGTCAACAGCTGCTACAGCCGCGGGCCGCACAAGCGCATCGCCGGCAAGACGGTGAGCGACCACATGGCGGCCATGACGCAGTACCACGCGGCCGTCGCCGAGCTGCTCTGAGCGCGTGCGGCTCCAATACTGTTCAACATCTCGTCATGTCGGGCTTTCACCTTGCAACTACCTGCATATGCAGATATATGGCGCGCATGGAAAGCAAGATCGCGCAGTCGAGGCCCAAGACATCAGGCTGCACGTGCATGCGCCTGAGGAAGGCGTCACGGCGCCTATCCCAGATCTACGATCACAGCCTCGAGGCGGCTGGGATGACCGTCACCCAATATGGCCTGCTTGGTCATCTGGCGAAATTCGACGGCATCGGCATCGGCGCGCTGGCCGAGAAGTTGATCATGGACCCCACGACCCTGACCCGGAACCTGCGCCCGCTGGAGCGCCAGGGATTCGTTGTGACGAAACCGGATCGTTGCGACAAGCGCTCCCGATGCCTGCACCTGACGGCCAGCGGCCGTGCGGCTTTCGAAAACGCCAAGCCGGCATGGATGCGTGCCCAGCGCCACATCGAGCAAGCCCTGGGCGGAACGGAAACTTCGGCGCTCAACGCCGCGCTCGATCGCGTCCTCGAGAGATTGTAAGCGGATCAGGCAGGCCACATACCTGCATATGCAGGAAAAGGCGAGAAACGAGGCCAAACAAAGGAAGACAGCAATGAGCACATCGAGTCCGGCCATCGCGGTCGGCGTCGTCCCGAGAGAGATCGCAACCGGGGTTGCCGGGTTGGCCTTCCTCGAGGGCTTGCGGAACGGCACGCAGCCGGCGCCGCCGTTCGCGGTCGAGACAGACGTGTGGATCGTCGAGGTCGAGAGCGGCCGGGTCGTGTTCGAGGCCACGCCGTCGTCGCGCTTCTACAATCCGCTGGGCACGGTGCACGGGGGGTGGATTTCCACCCTGCTCGATTCGGCGATGGGGTGCGCCGTGCACTCGGTGCTGAAGGCCGGGCAGGCCTACACGACGATCGACATGACGATCAATTTCGTGCGACCGGTGTTCGAGAAGACCGGCAAGCTCAGGTGCGAGGGCAAGATCATCCACGCCGGCGGGCGCATCGCCACTGCCGAGGGCCGCGTGTGGGACGAGGCCGGCACGCTCATCGCCCATGGCTTGGAAACATGCATGGTGATGGCCGTGCCCGGCACGGCAACCTGAGCCGCCTTCCGCGATAGCTCACAGACGAGGCATCGAATTCCAATGCAGCGACAATCCGCGAATGCTGCTCTCCCGCTCTGGCTGCTGATCCTGATCGTCGGCACAATCGTCGGCGTCTCGATGGGCCGGACCCAGTCCATGGGACTCTACCTACCGCCTGTCACCAAAGCGCTCGACATCGGCCGCGAGCCGTTCGGCCTGGCGATGGCGCTGGCGCAACTCACGTTGGGCCTCGGGGCACCGTTTTTCGGCGGCCTAATCGACAAGTTCGGTGCCGGGCGGATCGTCGTCATCTGCCTACTGGCCGCCATCGCCGGCCTTTACCTCATGTACGCGCCCAGCTCTGCCAACGACCTCCTGATCAGCGGCGTGCTGCTGGGTATCGGCGTCAGCGGCACCGGCATCACTGCCCTGGTCGGTACCATCGGCCGGCTTGCTCCCCCCGAGAAGCGGCTGTCGGCCATCGCCTCCATCGGCATGGCGGCCGGCATCGGCGGGTTCGTGGCGCTGCCGGTAATGCACCTGCTGATCGAGCTGGTCGGCTGGCAGCAAAGCCTCGTCTGGCTGATGGCGATCACGGCCCTGCTGATCCCGCTCGCCTGGCCGATCGGCGGCAAGCCCGTGCGGCGCGAGGGGCCGGTGCGAGACCAGACGCTGATGGAGGCGCTGCGCGAGGCCTTCCAGCATCCGAGCTTCTGGCTCCTGACGGCGGGCTTCTTCGTGTGCGGCTTCCACGTCGCCTTCATCATGGTGCATCTGCCGGCGTTCACGGTCGACCAAGGGCTGCCCTCCTGGGTCGGGCCCTATGCATTGTCGGTGGTCGGCATCGCCAATATCGTCGGGACGTTCATAGCCGGTCAGTCGGGCCGCTTCATCGAGAAGCGGCGGGGGCTCAGCCTAATCTACTTCGGACGCGCGATCCTGTTCCTGGGGTTCCTGTATCTGCCCATCACCCCCGTATCGGTGATCGTGATCTGCGGCCTGCTCGGGCTCTTGTGGCTCTCCACCATCCCGCTGACGAGCGGCCTGGTGGCCACCTTCTTCGGCACGACGTGGATGTCGATGCTGTTCGGCATCGTGTTCCTCTCGCACCAGCTGGGCTCGTTCCTCGGCGTGTGGCTCGGCGGACGGCTCTACGACATGACCAAGTCCTACGACGCCATGTGGTGGATCTCGATCGCGCTTGGTCTGCTGGCCGCGCTGATAAACTGGCCGATCCATGAGAAGCCGGTGGCGAGGTTGGCAGCGACCAGCGCGCGCCCGGTCGGCGCATAGGCGGCAAGATCATCGAGACTATGAACTTGGGAGCTGCATCATGAGTAGACCGACCGCAGTCGTTGTGGGCGTCGGCGCCGAGCAAGGGGTGGGCGCGGCCGTCTCCCGGCGTTTCGCCAAGGAGGGCTATCACGTGCTCATCGCCGGCCGGACGCCGGCGAAGATCGAGCAAGTCCTGCGCACCATCGCCGCCGCCGGTGGCAGCGCCGAAGCCGTCCCGACCGATGCGACGCGCGAGGGAGACGTCGTCGCCTTGTTCGATCGGGCCATGGCGCCCGGCAGTGGGCTCGGTCCTGCCGACGTCGTCGTCTTCAACGCCGGCATCAATCAGCACATCGACTTCCGCGAGGTCACGGCGCAGCAGTTCGAGGAGTTCTGGCGGGTCGGCTGCTTTGCAGGCTTCCTCGTCGGCCGCGAGGCCGCACGCCGGCTCGTCCCCCTCGGACGGGGCACGGTGATCTTCACCGGCGCATCGGGCAGCTTGCGCGGCAAGTCCGGATTTGCCCAGTTCGCCGCCGCCAAAGCGGGCCTGCGCATGATCTCGCAGAGCATGGCGCGCGAGTACGGCGCCAAGGGCGTGCACGTCGCCCACGTGGTGATCGACGGCGGCATCAACGGCCATCGCCTGCGCAGCCGCCGGCCGCAAATTGTCGAGGAACGCGGCGAGGACGGCCTGCTCGGTATCGACGCGATCGCCGAGACCTATTGGCAGATCCATCGCCAGCCGCGCTCGGCCTGGACCCAGGAAGTCGACCTGCGGCCGTTCAAGGAGACGTTTTGACGCGATCGGCCGCTACGGTCGAGCGTGCCCCGCGCAATGGATCGGGCGCCTGGACGGGGGAGGAGTTTGTCCAGGCGCCCTAAACGATCCCCAGGCCGCAGGTGGCACGCCGCCCGCGCGGATCAATGGGATAACGAGCCAAGCCGCCGTGCTCCGTCGCGACTCGAGAAGCAGAGCAGGATTCACGCTTCAGCGACGACGTTTGCATTGGAGGGCAGGTGATTCAAGCTGAAGCGATCCTGCTCTAACGCGCCGGCTGCTCGGCGCCGGGTGCATCCGGACCACCGGGTCCGCGGCGCATGTGGTGCCCCATCGCCCAGCGGTGACCAGGTCCGCGCATACCGCCGCGCATGTCGCTCAGGACGATGCCGGCAACCGCCCTCTGCTCCTCGCTCAGCGCTTCGTAGAAGGGTTTGAACGCCCCGGCGAACGCCTGCATGCGCTGGGCGCGCTCGGTCATCCGCTTGCTCGCACGATCGAGCATGTCAGGCAGCGGCGGAGCCGTTGCACCCTGCCGCCGCTGCTCCATTCGCTGCTCGAAATCCTGTCGGGACTGCTCCCGCGCGGCAAAACGCGCACGCATTTGCTGCTCGAGGGGCGCCCATAGCTTCAGCTGCGCGTCGTTGAGCTTGAGGGCCTGCTTGATCTCGGCGATGCGGCCCTCCTGACGGCCCTCTTGCAGTCTCTTGCGGGCATCGGCGGACAGGCGGGGACGGTCCGGCCGCTCGCGCTTCTGCTGCGGCTCGGGCTGCTGTGGCGGCGGTGCCTGTGCGAGGACCGCCGTGGCCGGGATGGTCGCGGCCAGCAGCGCCGGCACCAGGTATCTGGGTATGCGGGCTTTCATGCTGTGGATCTCCTTCGAGAGTTACCTCCGACGCGTGTCCTGCATGTAGAACGGCAGGTGGTGCGAAAACCCGACGGCGAAAGACGTTAAGTCTTGGTAAGGCGGGCGACTAGCAGCTTCTACCGCGGCAGGTCGCTGCGGCCCATCAGGAAGCGATCGATGGCGTGCGCAGCCTGCCGGCCCTCGCGGATGGCCCACACGACGAGCGACTGACCGCGGCGGATGTCGCCGGCCGCAAACACCTTGGGTCGCGCCTTGACGCGGTAGTCGCGCTCGTTCGCGTCGAGCCCCTTGAAGCGCCCGCGCAGCACCACGGGCAGCTCGAGTTCCTGGACGACGTCGCTCTCCACCGGACCCGAGAAGCCCATGGCGAACAGCACCAGATCGGCCGGCAGCTCTCCCTCGCTACCCGGCACCGGCTTGAACGACTTGTCGACGCGCGTATACAGCAGCTTCTCGACTTTGCCGTTGCTGCCGGCAAAGCCGGTGGTGGAGATCGAGTACTCGACCTTGGCGCCCTCCGCCTGGCTCGAGGAGACGCGCAGCTTCAAGGGCCAGTGCGGCCAGGAGAGCGCCTTGTTCTCCTTCTCCGGGGGCATCGGCATGATCTCGAGCTGCGTCACCGACTTGGCGCCCTGACGGAATGAGGTGCCGATGCAGTCGCTGCCCGTGTCGCCGCCGCCAATGACGATCACGTGCTTGTCCTTGGCGGTAATCTCCGGCCCCGCGCCCACCGGCTCGCCCGCGACGCGCCGATTCTGCTGCGGCAGGAAGGTCATGGCGTAGTGGATGCCGTCGAGGCCGCGGCCCGGCGCCTTGGCGAAGAAATCGAACGGCAGCTCGGAGCCGCCGGCCAGCAGCACCGCGTCGTGCGAAGCCTCCAGCTCGCTCGCGCCAACGTCCTTGCCGACGTGCACCTTGCAGTGGAAAACGACCCCTTCCGCCTCCATCTGCTTCACGCGCCGCTCGACGATACCCTTCTCCATCTTGAAGTCGGGGATGCCGTAGACCAGCAGTCCGCCGGGCTTGGCGCTCTTCTCGTAGACATGCACCTCGTGGCCGACGCGCGCGAGCTGCTGGGCGGCGGCCAGCCCTGCCGGTCCCGATCCGACGATGGCCACCTTCTTGCCGGTCTTCGTCTCGGCCGGCTCCGGCGCCACCCAGCCTTCCTCGAAGGCCTTGTCGGCGACGGCGCATTCGATGGTCTTGATGGTGACCGGGTTGTCGTCGATGTTGAGCGTGCAGGAGGCCTCGCACGGCGCCGGGCACACGCGTCCCGTCACCTCCGGGAAGTTGTTGGTGGAGTGCAGGTTGAGCGCCGCCGTCTTCCACTGGTCGCGATAGACCAGATCGTTCCAGTCGGGGATCTGGTTGTTCACCGGGCAGCCGTTGTGGCAGTAGGGGATGCCGCAATCCATGCAGCGCGCGGCCTGCTTCTTCACCTCCTCCTTAGGCAGGGGCTCGACGAACTCGCGCCAGTGCTTCAAGCGCTCCTCGACCGGGCGATAGCCGCGGTCGTGGCGGTCGAACTCCATGAAGCCGGTGATCTTGCCCATCGTTTCGCCTAGTGCAGCGTCGGCTGGAGTTGCCGGATCTTGACGAAGCCGGTTTGTGGATATACATTTCGGAATTGTATATCTGGGAGATTGTCATGCAAGTGGCAAAGTGGGGAAACAGCCTTGCCGTGCGACTGCCCGCTGTTGTCGTCGAGGCCCTTGAATTGAAAGAGGGGGACGACATAACTCTCCACGTCCGAGGCGCTAGGGTGATCGAGGTCGAGAAGACTCCCAGCCAGGACGAACTGTTCGAACGAGTGCGCCGCCTCAAACATAAGCTCCCCGCCGATATCAAGTTCGATCGGCTTGAAGCCAATGAACGCAAGTGAGGCGTTCCTCGACACGAATGTCGTCGCATACTTCGCGTCTACAGATGCCGCCAAAGCCAAGAGATCAGACGAGCTTCTGAGGGCTGGAGGCGTTGTCAGCGTCCAGGTACTGAACGAGTTCGCGGCTATCGCGCGGCGCAAGTATGCTCTGCCGTGGTCGAGCGTTCGCACAGTGCTCGCAGCAGTGCGATCCGCGTGTACAGTCGCACCGTTGACCGTCACCACCCATGAGCTCGGACTGGCGCTCGCCGAGCGATACCAGTTGAACGTGTACGACGGCATGATCGTGGCCACCGCGCAGCTCGCCGGTTGCACGGTCCTGTACACCGAGGACATGCACGATGGTCTCGTCATCGATCGGCTCACGATACGCAATCCCTACGCTGCCGGCCGCTAAGCCTTCGCCGCCCTGATGCCGATCTCGATCACGTCCAGGCCCGTGCTGTCCGGCGACTGGTGCTTGGCAATCTCGGCGAGCGCGCGGGCGTAGTCGACCGGCATCACCTTCTTGAACTTGGTCTGCCAGACGGTCCAGTTGTCGAGGATGGCCTTGGCCTTGGCCGAGTTGGTGTAGTGCGCATGGCGCGCGATCAGCTGATGCAGCCGCTCGGCGTCCTGCTTGGTCATGTCGCGCATGACGTCGACGAGACCGTGGCTCTCCAGATCGCCGCCCTGGTTGGCGAGCCGGCGCATCACCTCTTCCTCGGCTTCCACGGGAGCGAGCTCGATCATGGAAAGGTTGCAGCGCCGCTCGAAGGTGCCGTCCTCGTCGAGCACGTAGGCGATGCCGCCCGACATGCCGGCCGCGAAGTTGCGCCCCGTGGGCCCTATCACCACCACCACGCCGCCCGTCATGTACTCGCAGCCGTGGTCGCCCGTGCCCTCGACCACGGCAACCGCACCGGAGTTGCGCACGGCGAAGCGCTCGCCCGCCACGCCGCGGAAGTAGCACTCCCCGGTGATAGCGCCGTAGAGCACGGTGTTGCCGACGATGATGCTCTCCTCGGGCACGATGCCGGAATTGGGGTCGGGGCGCACGATCAGCTTGCCGCCGGAGAGACCCTTGCCGACGTAGTCGTTGGCCTCGCCCACGAGATCGAGCGTGACTCCGTTGGCCAGCCACGCGCCGAAGCTCTGCCCGGCGGTGCCCTTGAAGGAGAGCCAGATGGAGTCTTCCGGCAACCCGGCGTGGTCGAAGCGCCGCGCGATCTCGCCCGAGAGCATGGCGCCCGTGGCCCGGTCGCGATTGCAGATGGTGAGCTCGTGCTTTACCCGCTGCTTGCCTTCGAGCGCGGGCATGGCAAACGCGATGAGCTTGTTGTCGCGCACCTTGTCGAGGCCGTGGTCCTGACGCTCGCAATTGTAGACCGCGACGCCCTTGGGCACTTCCGGCTTGTGGAAGAGCTTCGCGAAGTCGAGGCCGCGCGCCTTCCAGTGGCCGATCGCCCGCTCCGTGTCGAGGCATTGGGACTGGCCGATAATCTCGTTGAAGGTGCGGTAGCCGAGCGCGGCCATGACCTCGCGCACCTCCTCGGCGACGAAGAAGAAGAAGTTGATGGCGTGCTCCGGCTGCCCCTTGAACCTGGCGCGCAGGACCGGATCTTGCGTGGCAACGCCGACCGGGCAGGTGTTGAGGTGGCACTTGCGCATCATGATGCAGCCCAAGGCGATCAGCGGCGCCGTGGAGAAGCCGAACTCGTCGGCGCCGAGCAGGGCCCCGATCACCACGTCCCGGCCCGTGCGGATGCCGCCGTCGACCTGTACGGCAATGCGGCCGCGCAGCCGGTTGGCCACCAGCGTCTGATGCGTCTCGGCGAGACCGATCTCCCACGGCGAGCCGGCGTGCTTGATGGAGGTCAGCGGCGAGGCGCCGGTGCCGCCCTCGAAGCCGGCGATCGTCACGTGGTCGGCGCGCGCCTTGGCGACGCCCGCGGCCACCGTCCCGACGCCGACCTCGGAGACGAGCTTCACCGAGACGTCGGCCCGGGGGTTGACGTTTTTCAAGTCGAAGATCAGCTGCGCCAGGTCCTCGATCGAATAGATGTCGTGGTGCGGCGGCGGCGAGATCAGCCCGACGCCCGGCGTCGAATGACGCACCTTGGCAATGATGCTGTCCACCTTGTGGCCGGGCAGCTGGCCGCCCTCGCCGGGCTTGGCGCCCTGCGCCATCTTGATCTGCATCATGTCCGAGTTGACGAGGTACTCAGCCGTCGCGCCGAAGCGCCCCGACGCCACTTGTTTGATGGCGGAGCGCATGGAATCGCCGTTGGGTAGCGGCTTGTAACGGTCGGACTCCTCGCCGCCCTCGCCCGTGTTCGACTTGCCGCCGATGCGGTTCATGGCGATCGCGAGCGTCGTGTGCGCCTCGCGGCTGATGGAGCCGTAGCTCATGGCGCCGGTCGCGAAGCGCTTGACGATCGAAGCCGCCGGTTCGACCTCCTCGATGGGGATCGGCTTGCGGCCCAGAGACTCGGCTGACCGGATGCGGAACATGCCGCGCATGGTCATGAGCTGCTCGGACTGGTCGTTGATCTGCTTGGCGAACGAGCGGTACTTGTCGGGGAGGTTGCCACGCACGGCGTGCTGCAGGTCGGCGACGACGCTGGCGCGCCACACGTGCGCTTCCCCGCGCACGCGGAAGTTATACTCGCCGCCAACGTCGAGCGCGCTTTCCAGCACCGGCACGTCGCCGAAGGCCGCTTGGTGCCGCTCGACCGTCTCCTGCGCGATCTCGCGCAAGCCGATGCCCTCGATTTGCGTGTGCGTGCCGGTGAAGTACTTCTTGACGAAGCTCGTACGCAGGCCCACCGCGTCGAAGATCTGTGCGCCGCAGTAGGACTGATAGGTCGAGATGCCCATCTTGGCCATGACCTTGAGCATGGCCTTGCCGATGGCCTTGATGTAGCGCTTCTTCACCTCATCGGCGCTGGTCTCCGCGTCGAGGTCGGGGATCATCTCTTCCAGCGTCTCGAAGGCGAGATAGGGGTTGATTGCCTCCGCGCCGTAGCCGGCGAGCGTGCAGAACTGGTGTACCTCGTGTGCTTCGCCCGTCTCGACGACGAGGCCGACGGAGGTGCGCAGGCCCTGCTTGATCAGGTGATGATGCACCGCTGAGGTCGCGAGCAGCGACGGGATCGGGATGCGGTCGCGGCCGACGCCGCGGTCCGACAGGATAATGATGTTGTACTCTTTGGAGCGCACGGCCTCCTCGGCCTCCGCGCACGCGCAGTCGAGCGCCGACGCCATGCCGGACGGGCCCTTATCCGCCGGATAGGTGATGTCGATCGTGATCGAGGAGAACTCGTTGTCCTTCACCTCGCCGATCTGGCGCACGCGCTCCAGATCCTCGTTGGTCAGGATCGGCTGATAGACCTCGAGCCGCTTCTGCTTGGAGGTGCCTTCCAGGTCGAGAATGTTGGGGCGCGGCCCGATGAACGACACGAGGCTCATGACGAGCTCCTCGCGGATCGAGTCGATCG
>JRHI01002862.1_pt1 | contig 11061 bp, 15 predicted proteins | sample 215371 | NCBI WGS metagenome assembly JRHI01 (sample SAMN02929681, study PRJNA255918) | sediment metagenome | biome: cave system; feature: Ice Cave; material: Sediment; isolation source: sediment from deep within a dark volcanic ice cave with no known source of... ... | reverse complement strand
CGGCGGCATCTTCCCCTTCGGTGACGCCGGCGGCTACGGCAGCACCGGCGCCGTCCACCTCAACCAGCCGATCGTCGGCATGGCGAGGACGCCGGACGGCGCCGGCTACTGGCTGGTGGCGGCCGACGGCGGCGTCTTCCCCTTCGGCGACGCCGCCGGGCTGGGCGGCACCGGCGGCATCCGCCTCAACCGGCCGATCGTGGGGATGGCCGCGCTGTCCTGACCCCCCGAGAAGCGGTCAGCCCTCCCGCTCGAGGACGACGACGGGGATCTCGCGCCCGCCGGTCTTCTGCTCGTACTCGGCGAAGCCCGGCATCACCGCCTTCTGCTCCTCCCAGATGCGCTCGCGCTCGCCACCCTCGGCGATCCGCGCGGTGACCGGGTAGGTCTCGTTGCCGACCTCGACGGTGACCTCGGGGTTGGCGACGAGGTTGTGGTACCAGGCGGGATGCGTCGGCGAGCCCCCCTTCGAGCCGAAGATCGCGATCGACCCGTTCACCGGCCGGTAGACGAGGGGGGTGATCCGCTCCTCGCCGCTGCGCGCCCCGGTGGTGTGGAGCAGCACCATCGGAGCGCCCTGGAAGGGGCCGCCGACGCGTCCCTCGTTGGCGCGGAACTCTTCGATGATCTGCCGGTTGAAGTCGTTCATGTCGGGCACGGCTCTCTCCTCAGTGGCGCCGGCATGGTCACCCCCCGGGCCGGCGAGGTCAGCGTACCCACGTGCGCCGGTGCCTATTCGGCGGTCTCGGCCGGCTCCATGAGGTAGGCGAAGGGCGACAGCGACCGCTGCTCCTCGATCAGCAGGGCGAGCTGCTCCTCCAGCCCCCTGCCCAGGTCGCCGATCTCCTGCAGCAGGGTCTCCAGGCTCCGGGTCAGCTCGTCCACGGCGATTCCTCCGGTGTCGTCGGGCTCGTGGACGGGTACGCATCACCTCGCCACGCGGATGCGTTCGTGGCAGAGATCGTGGGATTCCTGGCATTGCAGACACGGCCGGGGGCTGCCAGCATGGGCCCATGACGCCCCGCCGCGTGCTCATCGCCGCCTTTCCCGCGGTGCAGAGCCTCGACGTGTGCGGGCCGCTGGAGGTCTTCACCGGCGCCACCGCATGGCTGCGCGCCACCGGCGCCTCCGACCCGGGCTACCAGGTCACCGTGGCCGCCCGCGGCGGCGAGGCGGTGCGCACCTCGAGGCGGGCTCCGCCTCGTCCCCGACGCCGACCTCGACGGGGTGCGCGGCGCCGTCGACACCCTCATCGTCGCCGGCGGTGACGGCTCGCGGGCCGCCGCCGGCGACGCCGCGCTGGTCGGGAGCATCCGGGCCCTGGCGCACCGATCCCGCCGGGTGGCGTCGGTGTGCACCGGCGCCTTCGTGCTCGCCGCGGCGGGCCTGCTCGACGGGCGCCGCGCCACCACCCACTGGTCGGCCTGCGAGCTGCTCGCCCGCCGCCACCCCGAGGTTCGTGTCGATCCCGACCCGATCTACGTGCGCGACGGCGCCGTGTTCACATCCGCCGGGGTCACCGCCGGCATCGACCTCTCCCTCGCCCTCGTCGAGGACGACGCCAGCCGCGAGGCCGCCCTCTCGGTCGCCCGCTGGCTGGTGCTGTTCCTGCGGCGCCCGGGGAACCAGGCGCAGTTCAGCGCGCAGTTCGCCGAGCAGACCGCACAGCGTGACAGCCTGCGCGACCTGCAGCGATGGATCGCCGCCAACCCCGGCGACGACCTCCGCGTCGAGGCGCTGGCGGCGCGGGCGGCGATGAGCCCCCGGCACTTCGCGCGGGTGTGGCACGCCGAGGTCGGCACCACCCCGGCCCGGTACGTCGAGCGGGTGCGCCTGGAGGCGGCCCGTCGGCGCCTCGAGGAGTCCGACGCCACCGCCGAGGGCATTGCGGCCGGGTGCGGCTTCGGCACCGCCGAGACGATGCGCCGCACCTTCCTGCGCGCCCTGGGCACGCCGCCGTCGGAGTACCGGCGGCGGTTCCGCAGCGCCGCCCTGACCGGCGCGTAGCCACCCCTCCGGAGGACCCCGCCATGGAGATCGCGATCCTGGTCTACGACGGCTTCACCGCGCTCGACGCGATCGGCCCGTACGAGGTGCTGAGCCGCGTGCCCGGCGCCGCCACCAGCTTCGTGGCCACCGCCGCCGGTCCGGTGACCACCGATACCGGCGTCCTCACCCTCGTGGCCACCCGGGGTATCGCCGAGGTGTCACGACCGGACGTGGTGGTGGTTCCCGGCGGTCCCGGCGAGGTCGCCGCGCGCGCCGGCGGCGCCGCCGTCGAGTGGCTGCGCTCGGTGCACCCCACCACCACCTGGACCGCCTCGGTGTGCACCGGCTCGCTGATCCTCGGCGCCGCCGGGCTGCTCGAGGGGCTGCGCGCCACCAGCCACTGGCTCGCCCTCGAGCAGCTGCGCGCGTTCGGCGCCGACCCGGTGCGCGAGCGCGTCGTCTTCGTCGAGGGGCACCACATCGTCACCGCCGCCGGCGTCTCCGCCGGCATCGACATGGGCCTCGCCCTCGCCGCCCGCATCGCCGGCGAGCCGGTGGCGCAGGCGATCCAGCTCGGCATCGAGTACGACCCGCAGCCGCCCTTCGACGCCGGGTCGCCGGACCGCGCCCCGGCCGGGGTGGTCGCGCTGCTCCGCGCCCGGAGCCGCTTCCTCACCGCACCCGTCGAGGCGGGAGACCGGTCGCGCTAGGCCGCGGGGTGCGCCCCACCGGGATCGGACCCCGGTCCGGAGGGCGGGGCCGGCTCCATCAGGTAGGCGAAGGGCGAGCGGGCGCGCTGGTCCGCGATCAGCGCGGCCAGGGGCCCCTCGAGACGCTCTCGGAGGGCCGCGAGCTCTTGGAGCAGGCTTCTCAGGTGGTCGTGCAGGTCGTCCATGCCGGGCATGGTCTCACCTCCTCCCCGCACGAGGTGTCGCTCGCGGTCACATGATCGCTGCACCGTCTTCACATGTCTGAACGGGGGCTTCACGGTGGTCTGTACCCCTCCCTGAGACGCTGTCCCTGCAGTCGCATCGGCGGCGCAGCACAGGACCGGTCGAGTGGAAGGGAGACCAACATGACACGCATCGCCATCACCTGCGAGGACTGCGGCCGCCGCCATCAGCTGGAGCGCCCGGTCGGCGAGGCCGGCATGATCTGGATCGTCTGCCACGATTGCGAGCTTCCGATCCAGGCGATGTTCGACAGCCCCGTCGCGCCGGGGCCCGCCCTTCCCTCGCGGAGCTTCCAGGACGCCTGGGCGGGGATGTTCAACGTCTCCTCGAGCAGCACGCCGTCGCTGTGAGCGCGGCTCCCGCGTGCGGTCACGCCGACCCCCTCGCGTGACCGCCCGCAGGTGAGCTGACGGACCCTGCCCCCTCAGCCCACCGCCGTCAGGAAGACGTAGGTGTAGTAATAGGGCGCGGCACACCTCGAATCCATGCACACGTTGGCCTGGTCGACGCCGCCGAGCTCGACCGCCGTGCCCGCCGGCGGTGTCACCGGCCCGGGCCGTCCGGTGTTCAGCACCGTCGACGAGGCGAGCACCTGGTAGCGGACCTGCGATGCGCCCTTCCAGAGGTCGACCTCGACGCCGGTGGCGATGCCATGCCCGTTGCCGATGATCGAGCCGTCGTAGTCGTAGTAGGAGGGCACCCCCGGCGTCCAGTCGGCGTCGCGGACGAACGCCCCCGCACAGCTCCCCGCGGAGCACACCGGGTACCGCAGACCGGAGATCACGAAGTACGGAGGCACCGGGGACGGCGTCACCCGGGGTGACGGCGACGGACGTGTACCCGACGGCGCCGGTCCCGGCGGCGTGGGCGCCGGCGGCACCAGGGCCTCCGCGGGTGTCCGGTTCACCACCTGGACGACCTGGATGGTGGGGGCGGGGGGCCGGGCGGGAGCCCCGGTCGCGCCGGGCGCCGCCGCCGGGGCGAGGACCGTCTGTCGGGCGGGCGGCTGCGCCACCGGCCGGGAGGGGGCCGGCCCCGGCCCGCCGCCGGTGCGGAGCTCTGCAACGCTCCGGCCCGGCGCGGTGTGGTGCGCGTTGGTCGCCCGAATCGCCAGGGTGCTGCCCGCCGCGGCGATGGCGAGCACCACCATGCCGCCAGCGGCCGCGGCCCGATCCCGCCGCCGCACCGCCTTCTCGACGGCAGGTCCCCCCGGCTTTCCGCTCGCCGGCCCGTGGTCGATGAGGGGATGGAGGACGACGATGCGGGCGCAGCGCGCGGCCACCCCCATGTCGTGGGTGACGATGAGCACGGGGCGGCGGGTGCCGAGCTCCTCGAAGAGCGCCATGGTGCTGTCCGCCTGGGCGGGATCGAGGTTGGCGGTCGGCTCGTCGGCGATGATCAGGTCGACGTCCCGCGCCACGGTGCGGGCGATGGCGACGCGCTGGCGCTGGCCGCCGCTCAGCTGCTCGCTGTTGCGCTCGGAGAAGGGCAGGAGCCCCACCCGGTCGAGGGCCTGCCGGATCCGCGCATCATGCTCGGTGGCGGGGACCTGCGCGTCGGTGAGGTCCTGGAGGAGGATGTCCCGGACCGTCGACCCCGGGAGCAGCCCGAAGTCCTGGGGGATCAGGCCGACACGGCGGAGGTGGCGCTGCCGGTCGGCGTCCCGCCGCAGGTCGCGCAGCTCCACGCCGAGGACCTGCACAGAGCCGTGGTAGGGCTCGTGCAGGGTGCTCGCGAGCAGCTCCATCAGGGTCGTCTTGCCGACCCCGGTGCGCCCCACGACGGCGACCAGGCCCGGTCCCTCGACGTCGAGTGCTCCCATGCGCAGGACGTCGTGGTCGGCACCGCGGTAGCGGTAGCGGAGGTCGCGGACGCGGACCGCGGGGGTCATGACCGCCTCATCAACGCGGGGCTGGCGTTCGCCGCCCGCCACGCGGGCACCAGCGTGGCCGCGAGCGCAAGCAGCACCGTGGAGGGGAACGCGGCCACCAGCGACACCGCGGTGAACCGCACCGGCATGACGGTGACGGCGCGGAGCAGGCTGCCGGCCAGGACGCCGGCGACCTCGCCGAGCACCCCGCCGAGCAGGCATGCGCCGAGCATCTGGCGGCCGAACTCGACGAGCAGCGTCGCCCGCAACACGCCGCTCTGCCGCCGCAGGGCGATCTCCTCGCGGCGCGCCCGCATCGTGGTGACCCCGAGGACGAAGGTCGCCGCCGCGGTCTGCAGGACCATCGCCACGGTCACCACCACCGTGAGCAGAGCCACGATGGTGTTGATCACGTCGACGTCGACCAGCCCGCTGCGGCGCACCTGCGATGCCGAGAGCTGCGCGGTGATGTACTCGCTCACCCCACCGGCGACGCTGATCAGCAGCACCGAGAACCCGACGCCCACCGCGACCGCGATCACCGCGATCACCGACGACGGCAGACGGCGGCCGGAGCGGCCGCGTCCCGAGTGTGCCCGCACAGGAACGGAAACCACCGTTTCTCCCCCATCGCCGCAATCCGGCGTGGGGAGATCCTACGAGCGCGCCACCCGAGTGAACGCCGGGCGTCACACGGCTGCGCCCGTCCCGTCAGTCACCTCGCCGCATCGTGGTCGGCGCGGTACAGGGGTGCCGCGATGACCGACCGTTCCGGCAATGTGCACGCCGCACACCTTCAGCCCCATGAAATCTGACATATCTGTTATATTGAGCGACGATCACGCGCCCATGGGTCTCGCACCCATCTCCGCCCCGGCCGTGATGGGCATCTCGCGAGCAGCGGTCCCTGCCCGGACCGCAGAAGGAGTTCTGGACATGGGAGTCGGAGTAGGGACCCTGCTGGTGGCGGTCGGCGCCATCCTGGCGTTCGCGGTCAACAGCAGCAACGTGAACACGAGCGGCGTGGTCAACCTTCACACCGTCGGGCTGATCCTGCTCGTGGTCGGGGTGCTGGGCATCGGGCTGTCCGTCGCCTTCTGGTCCTCGTGGGGCGGGCGTGGCCTCGGCGGCGGCCAGCGGGCCACGGACCTTCCGCCTCGCACCGACCAGCGCTGAGCCAGGACCCGACATGATGACGCTGCACCGGCGTAGGTCGGTCTCCCTCGTCCCGGTGGTCTGGCTGGTGATCGGTGTGCTGGTGGCGTCCAGCCACCACTACTTCGCCAGTCTCGGCAGTTTCAGTGGGGTGCTCTCGGCGCTGCTGGCGGTGCTGCTGTGGCCCCTGGTCCTGCTCGGGACCAACATCACGATCTCGGTCTGACCCCGGCATGCCGTGATCGGATCCATGCCGGTCTACGGGTGGGTCATCGTCGTGCTGGTCCTGCTGACCTTGCTGATCCTCGCGGCGGTGGCGGTTCAGCGTCGCCGCCGCTCGGGTGCGGTGGTGTCGATCGGCCCAAGGACGTCGAAGCGGCCGCGGCGGTGAGCGTCCTCCTCCGCGCCACCGAGCTCGAGGGACGCCCCGTCGTGACCTTTGCCGGCGAGCGGGTGGCGGAGGTCAGGGACGTTGTCTTCGACAGCTCGAGGGGCAGGCTCATCGGCTTCAGTCTGCGAGGGGTCGGCCTCTTCTCCCGGGCGCGGGACGGCACCCTGCCCTGGACCGCGGTCGGCAGCGTGGGACGCGACGCCGTGATGATCCGCGACGAGGACGCCGTTCAGGGAATGAAGCAGCTGGTGGCGGAGGGAGTCCCGGACGACCGCAACGTCCTCGGCAACCAGGTGCTGACCGATTCGGGAACCCACCTCGGGAGGGTCGTCGACGTGATCATCGAGGTGGGCCCGACCGCCGAGATCGTCGGCTACGAGGTGGCGGCCGCCGAGGCGCTGGCCACCCACGGGGAGCGCGTGCTCATCCCGCTGCCCGACACGATCGCCGTCTCCGGCGAGCACCTGATCGTGCCCGCCGGAGCGACCGAGTTCGTCGGCAACGACCTCACCGGCTTCGGAGCGGCGGTGGACGCCTTCCGGGCCAGTCTGGGACGGGCCACGTGATGAGGTTCACGGAGATCCACGGGCGCAAGGTGGTCAGCCTCGAAAACGCGGAGACACTGGGCAGGGTCGACAGATGCGTCGTCGACCCCGGGAAGCAGGCCGTCGTCGCCCTGCTGCTGAGCAGGGTGAGGGGTGACGCATGCTTCCTCTCCTGGGCCGACCTCCACGCGGTCGGCGCCGACGCGGTCACGGTCGGCGGCGCCGCCCGTCTCCGGCCGGCGGCGGACGAGGCCGAGAAGCGCAGCGCCTCCAAGGAGCTGCAGGTCATCGGCAAGCTCGTGCTCAGCGAGTCGGGCACGGCTCTCGGCCGGGGTGAGGACGTCGATGTCGACCCGGAGTCGGGAGCGATCCTCTCTGTGGACCTCGGGGAGGCCGGAACGGTCGCGGGCGGCCGGATCATCGGGCTGGGCAGCTACGCCCTCGTCGTCACCGACGCGCCACCCGCGTAGAACGGACCCTCCGCGACCACGGGACGTCCCAGCCAGAACCCCTGGCCGAGGGTGATGCCGAGGCCGGCCATCGTCCGCGCGGTCGCCTCGTCCTCGATGCCCTCGGCGATGACCGCTCCGCCGTTGGAGCGGGCGAAGGCGATCGCCGCCTCGATCGCCGAGCGCGGCCCGCTTCGGTCCGCACTCGTCGTCAGGCTGGCGCCGATCTTGACGAACTCCGGGTTGGCGGCGGCGAGCAGCTCCAGGGTCGAGTAGCCCTCCCCGACATCGTCGATGGCGAAGCGGACGCCCTGCGCACGGTAGGCCGCGACCACGGTGCGGAGCCGGACGAGGTCACGGATGACCTCCTGCTCGGTGATCTCGAGCACGGTGTCGCCGGGGAGCCGCCCGCCCCATTCCAGGAGCATGAGCAGCTGGTCGACGCCGTGGGTCGGGTCGAGGAGCGCCGCCGAGCTGACGTTGAGGAAGAGCGCGATTCCCGGAGGCAGGCTCGCGGCGGTCTCGATCGCGACCCGCCGGCAGAGCCAGTCGAGGTCACGGATGCGGCCCAGCCCCCGAGCCGATTTGAACAGGCTCTCGACGCTGGCGGTGCCGCCATATCCGGCGGGGCGCGCCAGCGCCTCGAAGCCGACGGTCGCCCCGCCGGCGAGCTCGACGATCGGCTGGTACGCGACGCCCATGGCGTGATCGACGAGCACCTGTGAGACCAGCTCGGCCTCGCGCAGGCGTGGGGAGCCGGTGATCTGCCCGGCCTGGACGTCACCCGCCTCGATCCGGTCGCGGCCGCCACGCTTCGCCTTGTAGAGCGCCTCGTCGGCGGCGTTCCGCACCGCGTGGGGATCGGCCCCCGCGGGAGCGGCAACCCATCCGATGCTGACCCGCACGATGCCGTGGGGAACGGAGATGGAGTGGATCGCCAGACGCAGACGCTCCGCCGTCGCCGCCGCCTCCTCGGCGGTGACGCCGTTGAGGATGACCGCGAACTCGTCGCCACCGATGCGGGCGACCACGTCCCGCCCGCGGACCAGGGACGAGAGGGTCATGGCGACGGCCTGCAGCACCACGTCGCCGCCCTCGTGCCCGTGCTCGTCGTTCACGTCCTTGAGGTTGTCGACGTCGAGCACCAGGATCGCGAAGCGCTCACGGGGGACCGGGACCAGCAGCCGCTCGAACTCCCGGCGGCTGTTCAGGCCGGTGAGCGCGTCGGTGGAGGCGATGGCGGCGAGCCGGGTCGCGTGCTCCCTCAGCGCCGCCTCCGCACGTCTCCGCTGGATGAACTGACCGATCTGCCGCCCGAGGTCGTTCATCACGTCGGGAAGGTCCCGATCGTACTCGCGGGTCGCCGCAGGGAACAGCTCGACGACTCCGATCACCCTGTCGTCGGCGACGATGAAGATGCTGGCAACGGGCGGAGCCGTCTCGGACCCCACCACCAGGCGCTCGCGGGCCGCCTCGAACTGGGCGACGTCGACGCCGGGCGCATGCCAGCTGTACCGGGAGGCGAGCTCCACGTCACCCGGCTCGATCATCCAGATGGCGCCGGCGTGCGAGCCGAGCACGGTCCCGAGAGCCTCCAGGATCCGGGGAGCGGCCTCCTCCATGCTCACGGAGTCGCTGAGGGTGCGGGTGATGGAGAACTGCATGGCGCGTACTGCCTCGGCCCGCCTGCGCTCCGTGATGTCCCGCAGGCCGACGATCAGACCGCCCTCGCGCCGGGCCAGCCTCACGTCGAAGTGCCGCGACTCCGGAGGGCTCGGCGAGGGCGCGGTGTCGAGGGCGACACCGTAGATCGCCGCCGAGAGACCGGTGCGCAGGGTGTCGACGAGCGGCTGCAGCAGAGAGCGTGCGGATGGGAGAAGCTCGAAGAGGCGACCGCCGGCGATGTGGTCGGCGGAGGCGGCGCCGAGCGCCTCCCAGGCCGGATTGCCGTAGTCGATCTCGAACTCGACGATCTCTTCGGCGCCGCCGGCGACCGGACGGATCAGCAGCACCGGGTCGGGCATCATGTCCATCGCCTGACGAAACCGCCGATCGGCCTCACGCAGCGCACCGACGTCGGTCGCGACCACGATCGCGCCGGCGAACGATCCGGCACACACCGGTCGCGACGAGAGGTGCGCGGGCACGGTGGCGCCGTCCGGGCGCACCAGCTCGACGTCCACCTGGGCAGGATGGTGGAGGAGACCGGGCAGCTCGGCGGCGACCCGGGTCGCGCTCACCGTGTCGAGCACCGCGCCGACCGGCTTACCGGCGATGAGCGCGGCGGGAAGACCCGTCATCCGGCTGAACGCCGGGTTGACGTAGAGGACGATGCCGCGGGCGTCGAGGACGACCACACCCTCGCCCATCTGGTCGACGACCAGCCGGTAGGGCTCGTCCGCGCCGTGGAGGACGAGGAGCTGATCGCCGCCCGGCCCCGCGACGACGAGCGCGTCCACCCCCCCGGTCTGGATCGCCTGCAGGGTCTGGAACGCCTCCTCGACCCGCCTCTCCAGGTGCAGGTCCGGGGGGCCGGGTGGGCTCTCCACCTGGGCGCGCCGGCTCATCCGGCTGACCGGAGGTCGAGTCCCACGAGGACGCCCTCCGTGTCGGAGAGGTCACCGACCATCCTCCGGACCGGTGGCGGGAGGTTGCGGACCAGGGTCGGCACCGCCAGGATCTGGTCGCCGCGGGCCAGGCTGGGATTCTCCATGAGGTCGATGACGGACACGGTGTAGCGACCGGCGAGGTGGGACTCGCAGATCTCCCGCAGGTTGCTGATCGCGGCCAGGGAGCGCGGCGTCTGCCCGGCGACGTAGAGCCTGAGCTCGTACTCGACCATGACGGTTGCGTCCTTCGTCACACTGCGCTCCGGGGAAGGCACGCCGTCACCTCCCCGGCCGCAGGCCACCGGTGCGCCCGTCCACCGCCACCCCGTACTCCCGGAGGCGGCTCATCCGGCCGCGGTCGACGGCGCGGGCCGCCTCCGCGTCTCCGGTGTCCCGGAGCGCCTCGCCGAGCTCGCCGTCGATCCTCGACAGCTCGGCCCCCAGTGCCTCGATCTGCGCTCGCGTCGCCCGCTGCTGCAGCTCGAGGTCGCGCCTCTGGCGCTGCGCGTCACGGCTGCGGGCGTCGAGCTCGATGCGCTCACGCTGCGCCTGGGCGAGCCGGGCCGAGCCGGTCAGGACCTCGCCTCCGCCCACATAGGTCTCGACGAGATCCAGACCGTGGTCGGTGATGAGGAACTCGCGCAGCTGATTCGAGTGGCCGGTGCCGCGCGACTTCAGCACGGCGACGCACCGGTTGCGCTCGCCCGCGTACCGCATCGTGAACAGGCCGATCCAGGTGTCCATCAGCGAGGAGACGCCGAGCTCCGGCGCCTCGGTCGTCGGGTCGAGCTCACCCATCGCCGTGAAGACCGCGGTGATCCCGCGCCCCTTGAGGAGGTCGATGAGCCGGATGTTCGCGGCGAGGACCTCGCGGGTCGTCCCCAGTGCCACCAGGTCGTTGATCGGATCGATGACGACGAGGGAGGGGGTGTGATCGTCGACCAGCTGCTGGAGGGCGGCCAGGTGGCTCTCGAGACCGTAGAGGCTGGGACGGGCGGTGTGGAGGCGCAGCAGGCCGGCACGCCGGTGTCGCTCGAGATCCAGGCCGATCGAGCTCATGTTGAGGCTCCCGCGTAATCCAGTCCTGAACTCGTCTGATT
>JRHI01002861.1_pt1 | contig 11062 bp, 7 predicted proteins | sample 215371 | NCBI WGS metagenome assembly JRHI01 (sample SAMN02929681, study PRJNA255918) | sediment metagenome | biome: cave system; feature: Ice Cave; material: Sediment; isolation source: sediment from deep within a dark volcanic ice cave with no known source of... ... | reverse complement strand
CTGGGCACTTCAAAGCGCCCAGCATTCGCTTAACCGGACAGCAGTGATTGAAAACAATTATTTTGACCCCATCGCCGGATGTTCCGGTCAAGTCTGCCAAACCCGCCGGCCTCAACCTAAGATAGATATGCGTTTTCGTTTGATCCACATCGCCGGCCCGGCAAGAAAAGAGGCTCGTCGTTCAACCAGTGCGCTGGAGCAGGGTCTTCAGTTTGAATCGCCTGCTCCTAGATGCAACGCGGGGCTGAGGCGTGAAATCCTGCCCTATTTCTTTGGTCCGAGCGAGATTCACGTCCCTGAAGGAAGCCGAAGTGCTTCCATCGGGAACGATCTGGCTCTAAGCACCGCCCATGACAGCAACCGATCTCATCCGCAACTTCGCGATCATCGCCCACATCGACCACGGCAAATCCACGCTCTCCGACCGGCTCATCCAGCTGTGCGGCAACGTTCCCGACCGGGAGATGAAAGAGCAGATCCTCGACTCGATGGACATCGAGCGCGAGCGCGGCATCACCATCAAGGCGCAGACCGTGCGCCTTGATTACAAGGCCAAGGACGGCAAGCTCTATCAGCTCAACCTGATGGACACGCCCGGCCACGTGGACTTCGCCTACGAGGTCTCGCGCTCGCTGGCGGCCTGCGAGGGCGCCGTCCTGGTGGTGGATGCGAGCCAAGGCGTGGAGGCGCAGACGCTCGCCAACGTCTACCAGGCGCTCGACAACAACCTTGAGATCCTGCCCGTCCTCAACAAGGTGGACCTGCCGGCCGCCGACCCCGATCGCGTCAAGCAGCAGATCGAGGAGGTGATCGGGCTCGACGCCTCCAACGCCATCCCGATCTCGGCCAAGACCGGCAAGAACGTCGAGGCCGTGCTGGAGGCCATCGTCCAGCGCCTGCCCGCGCCCAAGGGCGAGGCCAAGGCGCCGCTCAAGGCGCTGCTCATCGACAGCTGGTACGACGCCTATCTCGGCGTGGTCGTGCTGGTGCGCATCGTCGAGGGTCGCTTGCGCAAGGGCCAGAAGATCAAGCTGATGGCCTCGGGTGGCTCCTACCAGATCGAGCGCGTCGGCATCTTCCGTCCCAAGCAGGAGATGCTGGACGAGCTAGGGCCGGGCGAGGTCGGCTTCTTCACGGCCGCCATCAAGCAGGTGGCCGACACGCGCGTGGGCGACACGGTGACGGACGAGAGGACCCCCACGGCGTCCGCGCTGCCGGGGTTCAAGCCGTCGCAACCGGTCGTCTTCTGCGGCCTCTTCCCGGTCGATGCCGCTCAGTTCGAGGACCTTCGCGAGGCGACGTCGCGCCTGCGCCTCAACGATGCGAGCTTCACCTACGAGACGGAGTCCTCGGCCGCACTGGGCTTCGGCTTCCGCTGCGGCTTCCTCGGGCTCCTGCACCTGGAGATCATCACCGAGCGGCTGGAGCGCGAGTTCAATCTCGAGCTCATCACCACGGCGCCCAGCGTCATCTATCACATCCATCTCACTGACGGCACCAAGCTCGAGATGCACAACCCGGCCGACATGCCCGATCCCGTGAAGATCGACCGCATCGAGGAGCCGTGGATCGAGGCCACCATCCTGGTGCCGGACGAGCACTTGGGGTCGGTGCTGAAGCTGTGCCAGGACCGCCGCGGGCGACAGAAGAACCTCACCTACGCCGGCTCACGCGCGCTCCTGGTATACGAGCTGCCCCTCAACGAGGTGGTGTTCGACTTCTACGACCGGCTCAAGTCCATCAGCCGCGGCTACGCCTCCTTCGACTATCACATCAAGGGCTACGAGCCGGGCGACCTCGTCAAGATGTCGATCCTGGTCAACGCCGAGCCGGTAGACGCGCTCTCCATGATCGTGCACCGCGCGCGCGCCGAGAGCCGCGGCCGGGCCATGTGCGAGAAGCTCAAGGAGCTGATCCCGCCGCACCTCTTCCAGATCCCGATCCAGGCCGCGATCGGCGGCCGCATCATCGCCCGCGAAACCATCCGAGCGCTGCGCAAAGACGTGCTCGCCAAGTGCTACGGCGGCGACATCACGAGGAAGCGCAAACTTCTCGAGAAGCAGAAGAAGGGCAAAAAACGCATGCGCCAATTCGGCCAAGTCGAGATCCCGCAGGAAGCGTTCATCGCGGCGCTGAAGATGGACGAGAATTGAGCGGCGCTCGACCGCGGGCACCGCGCATCCAGAGGCGCGCTGAGGAGGTCACAGCGCGTGCCGCATACATGGCTGCGCGGCGCGGCTCAGACCCACATACCCCCCTGCTCGATCACGCAATTGAGACACTCGCCGCTGGCGGCGCGCCGCGACCACGAGCCTCGCTTCCGGTGGTTCCAACCTCGACGCTGCCGTCGGGGGACTGCGCGCGTCGGGCAACACGGACGACCCCATGGGCTGCTGGCGCGTGCAAAAGCCAACGAGGTCGGGCGCCACGCGCTATCAACATGCTGAGCACAATGGATTTTCTGCGGCGATGTGGCCTTGGGGCGCCACTGCCGGGCTAGCTAAGTGCTACATTTATGGAGCCCGCTCGGCACTAATCAGATGCGGGCATGGCTGCTGGCGCTCCTTGAGCTACCCCGCACTCGGAGCGCCGGCGCCGCATCCCGGGAAGGGGAAGTCCTGGCTTGAAGAACGGCGGCGCGTCGCGTCAAACGGGGAAAGAAATGGGCAAGAGGGATTGGGTGAAGTCAGTCCGGAAAAAGCTCCCCGACGACATGGGGGATTGTCCGACCCTGCCTCAAGAAATGCTCGATTTGCTCATCGGCATGAGGGCCAAGAAAAGCGATAGTGTATGGGGTGGGGCGCCATCTAATCTGAATGAGAGCGGCTCCAATCCCCCCTGGCGTGTTGCGCGGGCAGGGTGACCAGGTATTGCAATGAGAGCGAGCGATGTCTGTTCGTAGGCGTCGGTGAGTGACCCCACCACTCAGTGCTCAGCCCTATCCTAGTGCCGATTAGAAAGCGTGATGTACGCGATCGCATGCGGGAACCGACTCTGACCGTTGTCTCTACTTGTCCAACCACAGGTCGTCGAACCTCCAGTTGTTGTAGAGGCTGTTGTGGTGCAGGACGAAGTTCTTGACATGGGGATGCCAACACAGCCCGGTGATGCCCTGATAGATGATCGGCCGGGCGACATCCTCGGCTAATTTTTTCTCAACCTCCCACACCAACTTCTTGCGCGTCGCGTGATCGGTCTCCTGGGACTGCTGATGGATCATCTTGTCGACATCGGCGTTGCAGTATTTGCTGTAATTGCGCTCCGAGCCGCAGGCGTAGTTTTCATAGAAGTTGACGTCAGGATCATCGAGTCCGAGACCAGTCAGGTTCATGCCGACTGAGTACTCGCCGCGCGCAACCTTGGCGAACCAGATGCTGGTATCGATGACGTCAAGCTCGCCCTCGACATAGATCTTCTTGAGCTGGTCAATGAGGATCACCGCCGGATCCCGAAAGAGGGGAATATTACGGGTCGAGACCTTGATCTTGAGTGGATTGCTCACGCTATAGCCGAAGGTCTCCATGATCTGGCGCGCTTCCGCACGGCTCTTCTCGACATCGGTGCTGTAGCCTGGAAGCGCCGCGACGTCTTCTGGCGGCATGCCCCAGCTGCCTTCGGGGCCAGGGAGCATCACCGCCCCGATCTTGGCCTTGCCCTCGCTGAGTATGTCGATGAACGCCTTCCGGTCGAGCGCCAGTGCCAGCGCCTTGCGAATCTTGGGATCGTTGAAGGGCGCCAGGTCCCGGTTGACGATGAGATTAGCGGTGCCGTTATTCATCTGCAGCTCGCAGATCGCCCTTGGAGCCTGTGATTGGACGTCACGCATGAGGGCAACGCTCAAGTCGAGCGAGAACGTCATGTCGAATTCGCCCGTGACGAAAGCGAGGGTGCGCGTAGACCTGTTGGAAATCACGCGCCACTCAATGGCGTCGATGTAGGGATGCCCTTCGCGCCAATAGCCAGGGTTGCGTACGAGCTTGACCGACTCGTTGCTCTTGAACTCGACGAACTTGAACGGCCCCGTGCCTATGGGCTTGGTGCGCATGTCGGCTGCCGATACATGACATGGGTAGGCGGGGCTGTAGCCGGAGGCGAAGAATGAAGGAAAAGATGGTTGTGGCCGGTTGAGGTGAAACACCACCTCATGCTCGCCGCTCGCGGTTACCTCTTTCAGGTTGTACCACCAGATCTTGCGCGGGTTCTTGCGGAACTGGTCGGCGCCCTTGTCCTGCAGTTTGTCCCATGTGCAGACGACATCCTTGGCCGTGAACGGCTTGCCATCGTGCCACTTGACGTCATCGCGTAGTTTGAAGGTGAGCTTGGTCTTGCTGGAATCCCACGCCCAGCTCGTGGCTAGCTCCGGCCGTATCGTTTCAGTCGTATTCAGTTTCTCGTGTTGGTCGTAGAGGACGAGGTTGTTGAACACGGCCATGAACGGCATCACCGTCGAGATGGTCGCCTCCTCGTGGATCGAGGCGCTGGGCGGATTGTCCCAGAGGTACATGCGCAGCGTGCCGCCTTGCTTTTGGGCGAGCGCTGAAGTAGCCGGCAAGATTGCGATGGCAAACGCTAGGGCCACGGCTAAGGCGAGCTTCGAGAGCATATGCCACCTCCCATAGTGCTTGCGCTGGGCGAACGTGCGACGGTGAATGCCCGCGCAGCCTTTCTTTTGGTTCTGCTGACACGCTAATCGTCGGCTCAATCCTTATCAACCAGCAAAATTGAGCTGATGCGCCGCTACAAGAACGGGAGATCATCCGGTAGATCGACGGCTCTGCGCGATGGGGACATTATGGCACCGCGGCAACGACGAAAGTCCCTCTCCGCGGTAGGTATTGTGCTGATGGCAGAGAATTGCGATACTTATCAGCTGTCTGAGGAGGAGCACAAGAATGGTACAGGAGCTACTGCAGACCACCGACCACAAGGATTTGCTCGGCGCGTACGCGAGCAGCGCCCTCGCTACGATCGTGATCCGCTACGTGGCCAGTGTCGGTCATCCCAGCATCGTTCACGTGGTGCTCGCACTGCTTGCGGTGGTTGGATTTGTCACCGGGTTCTTGTTGATCGCACGATCGAGCGTCGAGCCTGGGGTGAAGGCCGGCACGGTGATCGGTGCCGCCGTGGTTTCTGGACTGTGCTTTGCTCTCGTGTCCTACATCTTTCCCTAAAGGCGGCGAACGAGAGCGGTTGCACTTGAACGTCACGCCCAATAGTGCTGTGGCTGATACGTCGGCCTAGGAATGATGGCATGGCCGATCATGACGCAGTGCGTGGATCGTCCGAGACCGGAGATCCGCTACTTCTGACCCCTGGGCCCCTCACCACCTCGAAGCGCGTCAAGGAGGTGATGGTGCACGACTGGGGTTCGCGCGACGCCGCCTTCCTGAAGATCAATCGCGAGGTGCTGGAGCAGCTGCCCGCCGTCGTGAATGCCGGGAGCACGCACGTCACGGTACCGATGCAGGGCTCGGGCACCTTCGCGGTCGAGGCCATGCTCACCACCTTCGTGCCGCGCACGGGCAAGGTGCTGCTGCTCGTCAACGGCGCCTATGGTCAGCGCGCCAAGAGGATTTGCCTGATTGCTGGGCGCAGAATCGAGGTGCACGAGACGGCGGAGGACACGCCGCCCGACCTTGGCGTGATCGAAAACACCCTGAAGGCCGATCCGACCATCACGCACGTATTTGCCGTCCATTGCGAGACGACCAGCGGCATCCTGAACCCGATTCCCGAGATCGGCACGCTGGTGGAGCGGTACGGGCGCAGGCTGCTGATCGACGCCATGAGCGCGTTCGGCGCGTTGCCGCTCGACGCCACCCAGACGAAGTTCGATGCGGTTGCCGCCTCCTCCAACAAGTGCATCGAGGGCATCCCGGGGCTCGGCTTCGTCATCTGCCGCCAGGCGGCTCTCGTGGAAACCCAGGGCAACGCCACGACGCTGGTGCTCGATCTCCACGATCAATGGCAGGGCCTCGCCAGGACCGGGCAATATCGCTTCACGCCGCCGATCCACGTCATCGTCTCGTTTCACCAGGCGCTGGCGGAGTTCTGGGCCGAAGGTGGCCAGCCCGGTCGCGGCAAGCGCTACGCGGAAAACTGCAGGGTCCTGATCGAAGGCATGCGCGAGCTGGGCTTCAGGACGCTATTGCCCGATCGGTTGCAGGCGCCGATCATTGTCACATTCCATATGCCGAAAGATGCGAAGTTCGTGTTCGAGGCGTTCTACGACCGGCTGAAGGAGCGCGGCTACGTCATCTATCCGGGCAAGCTGACGGTCGCCAACAGCTTCCGCATCGGCTGCATCGGCCGTCTGAACGCCGATCACATGCGCGGCGCACTGGCGACGATCGTTGCGGTCCTATCCGAACTGGGCGTGAAAAGCCTAAAATCGGCGGCGCAGAAGACGTCACGGAGCTGAGCATGCAGGAGCGGGTGAAGAAGCCGAGACTGCCGGTGAAGCCGCACGAGAGGATGCGCATTGCCGGCAAGCTGGTCGACGGCGATGAGCGCATCGAGGTGCGCAACCCTTATACAGGCGCAGTCGTCGGCACTGTTGCGGCCGCCAGCCCGGCGCAGGTGGCCGAGGCCTTCAGGATCGGCAACGACTACAAGTCCAAGCTCACCCGCTACGATCGCCAGAAGATCCTGACCGCCACAGCCGAGATCCTCAGCTGTAGGCGCGAGGAGATCGCCCGCCTGATCACGGCCGAGTCGGGGCTCTGCCTCAAGGACTCGCTCTACGAGGTCGGTCGCGCCTACGACGTCTACCTGCTGGCCGGCCAGATGGCGATCCGCGACGACAGCGAGGTCTATTCGTGCGACATCACCCCGCACGGCAAGGCGCGCCGCATCTATACCTCGCGCACGCCGGTGCTGGGCTGCATCTCCGCCATCACGCCGTTCAATCACCCACTCAACATGATCAGCCACAAGATCGCCCCGGCAATCGCCACCAACAACCGCGTGGTGGCCAAACCCACGGAGCTGACGCCGCTCACGGCACTGCTGCTGGCCGACATCCTCTATGAAGCAGGCCTGCCCCCGCAGATGCTGTCGATCGTGACCGGAAATCCGCGCACCATGGGCGACGCGATGATCACGGACCCGCACGCCGACATCGTCACGTTCACGGGCAGCGTGAAAGTCGGCAAGTACATCGCCGAGAAAGCCGGCTACAAGCGCCTCGTGCTGGAGCTCGGCGGGAACGACCCCCTGATCGTCATGGAGGACGCGGACCTCGACAAGGCGGCCGAGCTGGCCGTGCAGGGCGCCACCAAGAACTCCGGCCAGCGCTGCACGGCGGTCAAGCGCATCCTGGTGGTGGAGAAGGTCGCCGACAGGTTCGTGGAGGCCGTGCTGGCGAAAGCCAAGAAGCTGAAGAGCGGCGACCCCATGGACCCCGATACCGACATCGGCACCGTCATCCACGAGGGCGCGGCGAGGTTGTTCGAGGCACGCGTCAACGATGCGGTCGCCAACGGCGCCGAGCTACTGCATGGCAACGACCGCAAGGGCGCGCTCTATCCCGCCACGGTCGTCGACCACGTACCCTACACGTGCGAGCTCGTGCGCGAGGAGACGTTCGGGCCAGTCATCCCCGTCATTCGCTGCCCCAACGACATCGCCGAGGTGATCAGGATCTCCAACGCCACGGCCTACGGGCTGTCGTCCGGCGTGTGCACGAACCGGCTCGACTACATCACCCGGTTCGTCAACGAGCTGGAGGTTGGGACCGTCAACATCTGGGAGGTGCCGGGCTATCGCATCGAGATGAGCCCGTTCGGAGGGATCAAGGATTCCGGCCTCGGCTACAAGGAAGGTGTGTGGGAAGCCATGAAGAGCTACACCAACGTCAAGACCTATTCGCTGCCCTGGCCGACCTGATCGGCTTAGTGCGGCATCCGTGAGGGGAGTTGCTTCATGTTTGTGAGATTGCTGAAGGTAGCGGCGGTGAGCGCTCTGCTCGTGGGTATGCTCGCGGCTCCGGCCACGGCGCAGAAAACCAAGCTGACGATTTACACCGCGCTGGAGAACGACCAGCTGGCGCCCTTCAAGACCGAGATCGAGAAGGCAGTGCCGGATGTCGAGGTCGAGTGGCTGCGCGACTCCACAGGCGTAATCACGGCGCGGTTCCTGGCGGAAAAGGACAGCCCCAAAGCCGACATGGTGCTGGGCCTGGCTGCCTCCAGCCTGCTGCTCTTCAAGAACGCCGGCCTGCTCGAGGCCTATCAGCCCAAGGGCGCGGAGGCCCTCAAGCCCGCATTTCGCTCGAGTGACGGTAGCTGGACCGGCCAGGACGCGTTTCTCGGCGTCATCTGCTTCAACACGGTAGAGGGTCAGAAGTCCGGGCTGGAGCTGCCCAAGTCCTGGAAGGACCTCACCGACGCCAAGTACAAGGACAAGCTGGTGATGCCGCATCCAGCCTCGTCCGGCACCGGCTATCTCACCGTAGCCGCATGGATGCAGCTGATGGGCGAGGCCGACGCCTGGAAGTTCATGGACGGGCTGCACCAGAACATTGCCGTCTACACCCACTCTGGCAGCGCGCCGTGCGTGCAGGCTGCCAAGGGCGAGCGTGTCGCCGGCATCTCCTTCGACATGCGCGCCGCCAGGGAGAAGAGCGCGGGCGCCCCGATCGAGATCATCTCTCCAGCGGAAGGCATCGGCTGGGATATGGAAGCCTTCGCCATCGTCAAGGGAACGAAGAAGGCGGACGCCGCCCGAAAAGTCGCCGACTGGGCCGTGACCAAGGCCGCGAGCGAGCTCTATTCCAAGTTCTACGCCGTGGTTGCGCACCCCGAGGTGAAGAACGTGCCGAAGAACTATCCGGCCGACGCGGAGGCGCGCATGGCCAAGGTCGACTTCCAGAAGATGGCCGACGACCGCGCACGTGTGCTCGCCGAATGGTCGAAACGCTACGAGTCGAAGGCTGCGCCGAAGAACTGAGCACTCGGGACCTGTAGCTTCGGGGGCGGCGGTATGGATCGGACGATCTGCCCCACTACCCCCGCCGAGCATGACGTCATGTCGCCGGCACCGGCCACCACGTATCTGCGCGTCGAGAGAGTAATCAAGCGCTTCGGCGCCTTCACTGCGCTCAATGACGTGTCGCTCGAGGTGGAGAAGGGTAAGCTCGTCTGCTTCCTCGGGCCGTCGGGTTGCGGCAAGACTACGCTGCTGCGGGTGATCGCGGGTCTCGAGGTGCAGGATGCCGGGCGCATCGAGATCGCCGGACGCGACGTCACGCGGCTGCCGCCCGCGCGGCGCGATTTCGGCATCGTCTTCCAGTCGTATGCGCTGTTCCCCAACCTGACGGCTGCGCAGAACATCGGCTACGGCCTCGTCAACCGCCGCAAGTCGCGGAGCGAGATCGCCGAACGCGTGGTTGAATTGCTGGCACTGGTCGGCCTGCCCGAACAGGGCGCGAAGTACCCCGCGCAACTGTCGGGCGGCCAACAGCAGCGCGTCGCGCTCGCCCGTGCGCTGGCCTCCTCGCCCTCGCTGCTGCTGCTGGATGAGCCGCTCTCGGCGCTCGACGCGCGAGTGCGGGTGCGGCTGCGCGACGAGATCAAAGCGCTGCAGCGCCGGCTCGGTGTCACCACCATAATGGTCACGCACGACCAGGAGGAGGCGCTGGCCATGGCCGACCGCATCGTGGTGATGAACCGTGGCAAAGTGGAGCAGATCGACCCGCCGGCGGATATCTATGCGCGGCCGGCCACGGCGTTCGTCGCCGATTTCGTCGGTGCCATGAACATGTTCCAGGCGCAGGTCGTGGGACCCGGACAAGTGCGCGTCGGCGCCCTGGAGCTCGCCTGCGACGGACTGGGTCGGCGCTCCCCCGGCGAGTGCGTCACGCTCGGACTGCGGCCCGAGGAGGTGCGCATTCGCGGCGTGGAGGCGGGCTCGCCCAACGCCATTCCGGTCCGCGTCGAGCTTCTGGACTTCCTCGGAGCCTTCTGTCGCGCGACCCTGCGGCCGACAGTCGCCGGCGATCTGGTCGTGCGCTCCGACTTCTCGGCCAACGCAATGCGCGATCTCGGCATCAAGGAAGGTCAGACGTTGATGGTCGGCTTACCTGCGGAATCGCTGCGCGTGTTCGACGGCGTCTCGGAGCCCGGCGCATGACGCTTGCCGTCGAGCTGCGCGCGCCCCGCCGGCTCTCGGCCGAGGACATCGTGATGCGCGCCGCCATCCTGGCGCTGGTCACGTTCCTGCTGATTGCTATCGCCCTGCCGCTCGCCGCGCTGTTCTCCAAGAGCTTCCAGGATGGCGAGGGGCGCTTCGTCGGCCTCGCCAATTATGTCCGCTACGTCTCGACGCCGGCGCTGGTTGCCTCGCTGTGGAACAGCTTCTGGGTCGCGGCGCTGTCCACCGCCATCGTCGTGCCGCTCGCCTTCCTCTACGCTTATGGCCTGACCCGCACGTGCCTGCGCGCCAAGGGCTTCTTACTGGCGGTCGCGCTGCTGCCGCTGTTTGCGCCCTCGCTGCTGTCCGCCATCTCGTTGATCTATATTTTCGGCAACCAGGGTTTCTTGAAGAGCTGGCTGCTGGGTGGCAGCGTGTACGGGCCGATCGGCATCGTGCTGGCGCAGGTGTTCTATTGCTTCCCGCACGCGCTGATGATCCTCATTACCGCGCTCTCGCTGGCCGACGGTCGGCTCTACGAGGCGGCCGAGGCGATGGACACGCCCGGCCGGCGCGTCTTCCTCACGGTGACCTTGCCCGGCGTGCGTTACGGCCTGATCTCGGCCGTGTTTGTCGTGTTCACCCTGGTCGTGACGGATTTCGGTATCGCCAAGGTCATCGGCGGGCAGTTCAACGTGCTGGCGACAGATGCCTACAAGCAGGTGATCGGGCAGCAGAACTTCGAAATGGGCGCCGTGGTCGGCTTCGTCCTGTTGGTGCCGGCGGTGATCGCCTTTTTCCTCGACCGGCAGATTCAGCGCCGGCAGGTGGCGCTGCTCTCGGTCCGGGCCGTGCCGCTGGAGCCGCGCGCCAGCGCGCCGAAGGATGCGGCCTTCACGGCGTACTGCCTCCTCGTCGGCGGCCTTATCGC
>JRHI01002860.1_pt1 | contig 11066 bp, 3 predicted proteins | sample 215371 | NCBI WGS metagenome assembly JRHI01 (sample SAMN02929681, study PRJNA255918) | sediment metagenome | biome: cave system; feature: Ice Cave; material: Sediment; isolation source: sediment from deep within a dark volcanic ice cave with no known source of... ... | reverse complement strand
ACCGCCGCCGCAAAGCCGGCTGAAAAATCGCAAAGTTGTTCATGGCCTCGTATGCCTGTCCCGAACGTTCGGTCGCTACGAACTGCTCGACCAGGTGGCCTGCGGCGGCATGGGCGTCGTCTACCGGGCGCGCGACACGAGCCTCGATCGCGTCGTCGCTCTGAAAACGATTCGCGCCGGCGCGCTGGCCCGCCCGGAAGAGGTACAGCGTTTCTATCGCGAAGCCAAGGCGGTCGCCCACCTCAGCCATCCGCACATCGTACCGATCCTCGATGTCGGCGAGCACGACGGGCAGCACTACTTTACCATGACCTTCGCCGAGGGCGGCAGCCTGGCGCAGCGCCGTCAGGAGCTCAGCGCGGACCCGCGGCGGGCGGCGGCGCTGGTCGAGAAGGTGGCGAAGGCGGTGCATTACGCCCACGACAGAGGCATCCTGCACCGCGACCTCAAGCCGGCCAACGTCCTCCTGGACAGTCACGGCGAACCGCTGGTCAGCGATTTTGGCCTGGCCAAGTTCCTCGATTCCGCGGTGGACCTGACCCACTCCGGCCAGATGCTCGGCACGCCGGCATACATGGCTCCAGAGCAGGCCGCCGGCCGGTCCAGCGCCGTGACGGCGCGGAGCGACGTCTGGGCGCTGGGCGTCGTGCTCTACGAATTGCTGACGGGCCAGCGGCCATTCGTCGCCGAGGAGCGCGAGGAGCTGCTGCGGCTGATTCGCACGGCGGACCCGGCGCGTCCGCGCGCCCTGCGCCGCGACCTCGATCCGGCGCTGGAGACGATCGTACACAAGTGCCTGGAGAAGGAACCGGCCCAGCGCTATGCCACGGCCGGCGCCCTGGCCGACGACCTGGCGCGCTGGCAGCGCGGCGAGCCGATCCTGGCCCGGCCGGAGCCATGGCCAGCCCGCGCCGGGCGAGCGCTGCGTCGCCGCCCTCGGCTGGTTGCAGCTCTTCTGCTGCTGGTTCTCCTGGCGGGCGGCACGAGCCTGGTCCTCTACCTGCAGGATCCGAATCGGCCGCTCCGCAATGCTGAATGGCAACTGGCTCGCGCGCAGGCGACCACCCTGGTGCCCGAAACGGGGCCTCCCCTGTGGTCCCAGGTGCGCTGCCGGCAGGATTCCACCAAGCTCTCAAACCTGCCCAACCAGCCCTTCACGGTATACGGCTGGGAACTCTGCCTGGTCGAACTGCTGCGTGATCCGCAGAGGGATCGCTTCCGTTTCCGTGCGGAGGTGCAGTCCAAGGATGACCCGGGAGAGGCCCAGGCAGGGCTTTACTACGCCTACGGCGGCCATCCGGTCGAGGATCGCACCCAGGCGGTGGACCATTGCTTCGCCGCGCTGTACTTCGAAAATATCCCGAATGACAAGGGTGCGAAAGGGGCCGGGGTCCGCCTGGATCTACGGCATTTCCGCGAGCCGATGCCTTTCGAGGATGATAGGGTTCTCTGTTTAGAGAACGTGTTTTCCCGCCCGGCTGGATCGCCTGCCGATGGCCCATGGCACCGTCTGGCCCTGGAAGTGACGCCGGAAGTCACCCGCGCCTTCTGCGACGACCAGGCCGTCGGCGAGGTGTCCCAGGCGGTACTCCTGCAGAAAACGGACCGCCTGATGCATCCTCAACCGGGGAAGGTTCTCCCGTTCGTGCCGGAGTTCCGCCCCTGCCAGCCGCTTGGCCTCTTTGTCCGCTATGGCGCGGTGTCGTTCCGCAACGTCGTGATCGAGCCCCTTCCGGAACCCAGGTGACATAAGGGAACGCCGATGAGTAAAAAGATCAATCCGAAAACTCCAGTATCGACCCTGAGCTGGGCGCCTCCCTCCGTGACGATCGGGACGATCACCTACACCGCCCCCACCATGACCGTTCCGGGCACAGTCAACCCGACGGGCACGCCAGTGAGCGGCATGTGTCAGAATACGACTACCCTGCAGATGTATATGCCCGACCCCACCCCCCCGGGCGGCGGTAGCTGGCCGATGACCTACACGAATCTGCCGCCCGGGACGTACAACGTGCAGGCGTACATGACCTGCTCCACAGGCAGTGCTTCCGATCAAGTGCAATTCATCATCCGCTAGCCGTAGAGGTGGGTCGTAGTCCGGCCGCGCCGGGGAACGTGTTTTCCGCAACCCGTGGGGAGATTAGCATGCCGGTGCCCGACGTTACTCGGTTTTCTCTCATTGTTCCCGCCCAGCAAAGTCTGCCGATCTACTGGTCATTCGACATCACGGGCCTGGACCTGACGAGGGCGAACTACCACTTCACCATTCGGGACGCGACCGGGGTGACGCGCCACGTGCGGAAGGGCGGGGAGGTTGTGCTGACAAGCACCCGGGTGAAGGTCAGCCTTGCCCCGGACCCGGACCTGAAGCGCCTGCCCCTCGGGGTCTGCCAGGTTCAGCTGGCCATCATGGACTATCCCGACTCCGGGAACCTAACCGGCACGATCCTCCGGATCTACCAGTTCTCCGCCTACCTCTTGCCATGACCGGGGCGACCGTAGCCGCGGGGCTATCGCTCTGCGGCGTCCGGAGTCACGTTCGCCGCCTTGCCGAACGCTTCGCGGAAGCCGCGCAGGTGCTCCGCCAGCAGATCCTTCAACCGCGCCGGCTGCACGTGCTCCGCATGCTGGAACACCAGCCGCAGCACATCGGCGTCGCCTCGGTGATTGCCGACCGCCGGGTGGGTGCCGATCCCCTCCACCTGGCTCAGGTTGAACTGCCCCTTCTTCCCCAGAAACCGGCAATCGAGCCCCGCCGCGTCCTTTGTCCGCCACTGCGCCCAACCGCGGCTCACGCCTGGCACCCGCAGCGTAATGGCGTCGCGCGCATCCCACTGCACTTGCACCTTCGGCTCCACCTCGCGCACCAACTCCAGCAGCCGCGGCAGCAAGCCACGGTCCCAGCGCATCTTCACGCCCGGCTTGAAGCCCTTCTCGCCCAGGTGCCAGCGTTCGCCGTTCAGCTTCCACGGCATCACGTCCTCCGGCTTCGTCCGCAGCCGTTGCACGTTCTGCCCAAACGAGCGCACCGCGTCCGCCAGGAACTGCCGAAACCCCGGCGTGTCGATCTCGCTCAGCCGATGCACCAGCACCGTCACCGACTGCCACGGCCCCTTGTGGTTCGTCACCCAGACGCGGTCCTCGCTGCCGTACACCTCCAGCCCCGGCGTCTCGTTCAGCGGCCGAATGCCGAGACGCTCCACCAGCTCGGCGCTCTTGAAGGCGTTCTTGCTGACGCGGAGCACCAGCCGCAGTAGCCATTCCTGCCCGGTCATGGCGTGCAGGAACCAACCGAGCGACTTGCTTGCCGCCGCGATCTCCACCGTGCTGCGATGGTGCCAATTCGTATCGCTGAAATCGCCCAGTTCGCGGATGCGCTCCTCGACCCACTGCAGGGCCTGCCCCTCCCAGCGGCACGGCTTGCCGTCGCTGGTGAGGCGGTCGTGGACGTGCCAGCGCCGGCCGTCGGCTTCCCACGGCATCCGCGCATCCTGGCCGACCGCTTCCAGGGGCACGTCGCCCGCGCGCGGTGCCTCGAGCGCATCGGGATCGTACTTCTCTCGCCGCGCGTGCGGTCCCGCAGCCAGCACCGGGGCAAGCGCTGCGCCGGTGTACGAGGGGCCGCGCGGCGTCGCCCGGGCGGCCACGTCTTCCGGCGTCCCTTCAGCGACGATCCGGCCGCCGGCGTCGCCCGCCTCGGGACCGAGGTCGATGACCCAGTCGGCTGTCTTGATGACGTCCAGGTTGTGCTCGACGACGATGACCGTGTTGCCGAGATCAACGAGGCGGTTGAGCACCTCGAGTAGCTTGTGGATGTCGTCGAAGTGCAGGCCGGTGGTCGGCTCGTCGAGCAGGTAGAGGGTTCGTCCCGTGTTCGGCCGGGCGAGTTCCGCCGCCAGCTTGACGCGCTGCGCCTCGCCGCCGGACAACGTCGGCGCCGGCTGGCCCAGCGACAGGTATTCGAGGCCGACGTCCGCCAGCGTTTGCAGTACCCGGCGGACCTTTGGGATGTTGGCGAACAACTCGAGCGCCTCGCTGACGCGCATGGTCAGAATGTCAGCGATCGACTTGCCCTTGTACTGGACGGCGAGCGTCTCGGGGTTGTAGCGGCTGCCATGGCAGACGTCGCACTCGACCCAGACGTCGGGGAGAAAATGCATCTCGATTTTCTTTTGGCCGTTGCCCTCGCAGGCTTCGCAGCGGCCGCCCGGCTTGTTGAAGCTGAAGCGGCGCGGCTGCCAGCCGCGCACCTTCGCCTCCGGCAACTGGGCGAAGAGCTGGCGGACCAGGTCGAAAAGGCCGGTGTACGTCGCCGGGTTGGAGCTGGGCGAATTGCCGAGTGGGTCCTGATCGACGTTGATGACCTTGTCGATCTGCTCCAGGCCGACGATGTCCTCGTGGGCGGCGGCCGTGGTGCGGGCGCGGTGCAGTTTGCGGGCCAGGGTGTTGTAGAGGACCTCGTGGACAAGCGAACTCTTGCCCGAGCCGCTGACGCCGCTGACCGCGATGAACGTGCCGAGCGGAAAGCGGACGTCGAGGTTTTTGAGGTTGTTCTGGCGGGCGCCTTTCACGATGAGGCAGGGAATGTCTCGTAGGGACAGGCTGCCAGCCTGTCCGCTTTCCTCCGGACAGGCGGGCAGCTTGTCCCTGCAAGGTAGGCGCCGGTTCGTCGGCACCGCGAGCGACTTCTTTCCCGACAGGTATTGTCCCGTGAGGGACGCCTTCGCCCGCAACACCTGCTTGGGCGTGCCGCGCGCGGTGATCTCGCCGCCGCGGTCGCCGGCGCCGGGACCGAAGTCGAGCAGGTAGTCCGCCGCCTGAATCACCTCGCGATCGTGCTCCACCAGCACCAGCGTGTTGCCCAGGTCGCGCAGGTGCATCAGCGCTTGCAACAACCGGCGATTGTCGCGCGGATGCAGGCCGATGGTCGGCTCGTCGAGCACGTACAGCACGCCGGTCAGGCCGCTGCCGATCTGGCTTGCCAGGCGAATACGCTGCGATTCCCCGCCGGAGAGCGTCGGCGCCGGCCGGCTCAGCGACAGGTAGTCGAGGCCGACGTCCACGAGGAACTGCGTGCGGTTCGTGATCTCGCGCAGCAATTCGCCGGCCACCTGCCGGCCGGCTGTATCCAGCTTCAACTCCTGGAACAGCGCCAGCACCTGGCCGAGCGGCAGATTGCAGAGTTCGCCGAGCGTGTAATTCTTGAAACGGCAGGCGGCCGCGTCGGCCCGCAGCCGCGAACCGGCGCAGGTGGAGCAGGGGACCTCGGTAACGAGGTGGTCGAGCTGCTGCCGATAGACGGCGCTGACGCGCGAGGCCTCGTCCAGCGCGGGGAAGAGGCCCTTGTACTGAAAGCGTTCGCCCTTCGCTCCGCGGAGCGAAAGCCAGGCGTCGCCGGTGCCGTGGAGGATGGCGCGTTGGTAGCCCGGATCGAGCTGGGCGAAGGGCGTGTCGAGCGAAAAGCCGACGTGCCTGGCCAGGGCCTCGGCGAAGAGAAGGAACGGATTGTCCTGGGTCAGCGGCGGCCAGGCGGCCAGGGCGCCGTCGCGCAGCGACAGGTCCGGATCGCGGACGAGGAGGGCGGCGCTGGCGCCCTTTTGCACGCCGAGGCCCTCGCACGCTGGGCACCAGCCGAGCGGACTGTTGAACGAGAAGTGATGCGGATTCAACGGCTCATAGCTACGACCGCAGCGGTCGCAGGCGAAGTGCTGGCTGTAGCGCTCGACCGGCCATTGCGGCTCGGGCTTCTGGTCGTCCACGCGCACGAGGTGCAGCACGCCGCGCCCCAGTTCCAGGCCTGCCTCGACGGCGTCGGCCACCCGGCTGCGCTGCGACCCACGCACGACGAGCCGGTCGATGACGACCTCCACCCGATGCTTGCGGCGATGGTCGATGGTCGGCGGCTCCTCGACGTTGTACGACTGGCCATCGACGCGCATACGGACGAAGCCAGCTCGGCGGATTTCGTCCCACAGCGCCTCGTACTTCTCCTGCCCGCGCCGCTCGATCGGCGCCATCACGTAGAGTTTCGTCCCTTCCGGCAGTGCCTGGATCTTGGCAATGATCTCGTCGGCCGTCTGCGTGCCGATGGGGATATTGCAAACCGGACAGTAGGGCTGGCCCAGCCGGGCGAAGAGGATGCGCAGATAGTCGTAGACCTCGGTGACGGTGCCGACAGTGGAACGCGGACTTTTGCTCGTCGTTTTCTGCTCGATGCTGATAGCCGGCGACAGGCCGCTGACGTGTTCGACCTTCGGCTTCTGCATCTGGCCGAGGAACTGCCGGGCGTAAGCCGACAGCGATTCGATGTAGCGCCGCTGTCCCTCGGCATAGAGCGTATCGAGTGCCAGCGACGATTTGCCGGAGCCGCTCGGCCCACAGCAGACGCTCATCTTTTCGCGCGGCAACTCGACGGTGATGTTTTTTAAATTGTGCTGCTGCGCGCCCTGCACCGTCAGAGTTTTGAGTTGTGAGTTGTGGGTTTTGAGTTGGGGACCCAGCTTCTTCCTCTTGGCCTGGCTCCCAGGGGGCGAACTCAAACCTGGAGACTCACAATTCAAAACTCGCACGAGCGCCTGTCCCGTGTATGACCGCGCGCAAGCCGCCACCGCTTCCGGTGTGCCGGCGCAGATCACTTCGCCGCCGCCGCTACCGCCTTCCGGTCCCAGGTCGATGACCCAGTCGGCCGTCTTGATGACGTCCAGGTTGTGCTCGATGACGACGACCGTGTTGCCGGCGTCCGCGAAGCCGTGCAACACTTGCAGCAGTTTCTCGATGTCGTCAAAGTGCAGGCCGGTCGTCGGCTCGTCGAGGAGGTACAGCGTTCGGCCGGTGCCGCGGCGGCACAGTTCGCGCGCCAGTTTGATGCGCTGCGCCTCGCCGCCGGAGAGCGTTGGCGACGCCTGGCCGAGTTTGATGTAGTCCAGACCGACGTCGTGCAGCGTTTGCAGCATGGTGCGGAGGCGCGGCACGGAGGTGAAATGCTCCAGCGCTTCCTGCACGTCCATATCGAGGACTTCCTGGATGTTCTTTCCCTTGAAACGCACTTGCAGCGTCTCGCGGTTGAAGCGGCGGCCTTCGCAGACCGGGCAGGTGACCCAGACGTCGGCGAGGAAGTCCATTTCGAGGCGGTTGGAGCCGTTGCCCTCACAGGCCTCACAGCGGCCGCCCGGCTTGTTGAAGCTGAAGCGGCCCGGCTGATAGCCGCGTACCTTTGCCTCCGGCAGTCGGGCGAAGAGCGCGCGAATCTCGTCGAAAACCTTGATGTACGTCGCCGGGTTCGAGCGCGGCGTCCGGCCGATCGGCGACTGGTCGATGTCGATGACCTTGTCGATGTGCTCGACGCCCTCGATGCGGTCGTGTACCCCGATGAGGTGCGCCTTGCCGTTCTCTTCCCCGTCCTCTTCTTCGTCCTCTCTGACCCCTGACCCCTGATCCCTGACCCCTTCGAGCAGAATGTCGTTGATGAGCGAACTCTTGCCCGAGCCGCTGACGCCGGTGACGCAGACGAATCGGCCGAGCGGAATCTCGACGGTGAGGTCCTTGAGGTTGTTATGGCGAGCGCCGACGATGCGCAGCCTCTTGCCATTGCCGGGCCGGCGCTCGGCGGGAATGGCGATCTGTTTTATGCCGGAGAGGTACTGGCCGGTGAGGCTGGCGCTGTTGCCCGCCACCTCGTCATAGGTGCCGGCGGCGACGACCTGGCCGCCGCGAACGCCGGGACCGGGGCCGAAATCGACGAGGTAGTCGGCGGCGCGCATCGTCTCCTCGTCGTGTTCGACGACGACGACGGTGTTACCGAGGTCGCGCAACCGTTGCAGGCTGGCGAGCAGGCGCTGATTGTCGCGCGGATGCAAGCCGATGCTCGGCTCGTCGAGGATGTAGAGGACACCGACGAGGCCGCAGCCGATCTGTCCGGCGAGACGGATGCGCTGCGCCTCGCCGCCGGAGAGCGTCGGCGCGGTACGGTCAAGGGTGAGGTAGTGCAGGCCGACGTTGAGAAGGAAGCCCAGCCGGCCGCGGATCTCCTTGAGCACCTCGGCGGCGATGGTTTGCTGCAACGATTCGAGCGACTTTTCCAGGGCGCCGCGTTCCGGATCGAGCCACTCGGCCAGGTCGCCGATGGGGAGCGCACAGACCTCGGTGAGCGTCCTGGCGCCAACGCGGACGGCCCGGGCCTGTGGATTGAGCCGCTGTCCCTGGCAGCTGGGACAGCGGACGACGCGCATGTACTTTTCGAGTTGCAGGCGGCGCGGTCCGGCCGCGGTCTTCTTGAAGCTGCTGAGCAGCTGCGGCACGATGCCTTCCCACTTGTCGCCGTGCTTCCAGACGCCGCCGCCGCGCTGCTTCCATTCAAAGGTGATGTGGCGCGTGCCGGCGCCGTGCAGGAGCAGGTCCTGGTGCTCCACCGGCAGGTCTTTCCAGGGTTTCTTGAGGTCGATATCGAGCGTCTGGGCGACGCCTTCATAGATGTGCTTCCGCCATCGGCCCATGCCGCGCAATGGGCCGACGAGCGGAATGGCTCCCAGGTAGAAGCTCAGCGACGGATCGGGAATGAGCAGGTCGGCATCGAAAGTGTAGCGGGTGCCGAGGCCATCGCAGTCGGGACACATGCCCTGCGGACTGTTGAAGCTGAACAGCTGCGGACTCGGTGGTTCGTAACTGCGGTTGCAGTGCGTGCAGGAGTAGTGCGCTGACAGCAGGATATCCTCATAACCGGTAGCTTCCTTGCTTTTCGCCGCGTTCTTCTCTGTGTCTCCGTGCCTCTGTGTTTTCTCTTCTCGCTCGACCGCGATGACGATCGTCCCTTCCGCCAGGTTGAGCGCCTGCTCGACCGCTTCCGCCAACCGCGGCCGCACCTTCGGTTCGTTCTTGAGCCGGTCGATGACGATGGCGATGTCGTGCTTGATGCGCCGGTCGAGCTTCAGATCGTCGGTCAGCCGCACCATCTGTCCATCCACGCGGGCGCGGACGTAGCCGCGCTTGAGCATATCTTCAAATAAATCCTTGTACTCGCCCTTCTGTCCGCGGATGACCGGCGTCAGCACGAGGAAACGGCTCCCTTCCGGCAGCGCGAGGATGCGCGCGATGATCTGCTCGCGCGTCTGCGCGGTGATGGCCCGGCCGCACTCGGGACAGTGGCCCTGGCCGACACGGGCGTAGAGGACGCGCAGGTAATCGTGGATCTCGGTGATGGTGCCGACGGTGGAGCGCGGATTGCGGCCGGCGGTTTTCTGCTGAATGCTGATCGACGGCGACAGGCCGGTGAGGAGATCGACGTCGGGCTTCTGCATCTGGCCGAGGAACTGGCGGGCGTAGCTCGACAGCGATTCGACATAGCGCCGCTGTCCCTCGGCATAGAGGGTATCGAACGCCAGCGATGATTTGCCGGAGCCGCTGACCCCAGTGAAGACGATAAGGCGGTTGCGCGGCAGGTCGAGGTTGACGTTGCGGAGGTTGTGTTCGCGGGCGCCGCGAATGACGATGGTGGAGTTATCCATAACCAGCCGGCGATGCTCCTGGAGAAAAAGCAGTGAGCCAGACTGTTAGTATACGGATGTCGGCTAGGGGAGAGCAAGGTCGGAAGCAGCGGCCGTGGTATCGGCGCTGGTTCGGCCAGTCTGTACTCGACCGGCTGCTCCGCGAGGTGCCGGGGGTCGATGTGTTCGTCGTGGATACGACGCGCTGAGCCACGTGTAGCCGCGGCGCGTCGCGGCTACACGGACCCATACCTGCCGCGCTAGCGCTGCCGGAAGGTGGCGCCGGTGCGGCGGAAGTGGACCACCAACACCAGGTTGCCGCTGGAGGTCCCTTCGTCGTCGAGCAGCGTCAGAGTGACGGTCCGGATGCGCGGCCTGATGCGCCGATACTTATGGCTCGCCGTGAAGTGACCGGCGGAGCTGACACCCTGGTCGAGGATGTCGATGGTGCCGTCGCCCCAGTTGATGCGGATGCGGTGACCCTCGGTTGCCTGATCCGCGAATGCCCCCTTGATGGTCGCGGTGCGGGCGAGGCCCGGGCTGACCTGGGCGCCAATCGTGGGGATACTGTCGGTGGTGGTGAACGTCTGGGCGTTCGACAGGCCGCGCTGCGGATCAAAGACGCTGACATTGGCACTCCCTTCGTCGGCGAGGAGCACGGCCGGCAGCAACCCTTGCAGCTGGCTCGCGTTGACAAAAGTCGTCGCCAGGGGCAGGCCGTTGAAGAGCACTTTCGAGGCGCTGGTGAAGTTGCTGCCGTTGACGGTGAGGGAGAGGTTGGAACTCCCCTCGGGGGCCGACGTCTGGCTCAGGCCGGTGGTCTGCACGTCGAGAGTGGTGCCGGACAGCGAGAAGGCGCCGTTGAAGGTCGGAGGCGTGGTGCCGCCGACGATGTCGGTGCCGATGCGCAGCCAGTCGGGATCGAGGTTGGCGTCGCGGGTCCAGCTTTGCAGGTCGGGGACAAACGGCGTGCCCGGCGAAACGATCGGCTTCGGCGCGGAGAGCCAGAAGAAATTGCCGGTGGAGAGCAGCACCTGGGGCACGAAGAAGTAGTGGTCAGCGGGCAAATCGAGCGGCGTGGTGAAGGTGACGTTGAACTGGGTCTCTTGTCCCGACACGGCGCCGTTGCCCCCCGTCGTCTGGTTGGGCAGCGGATGAATCCCGCCTGGCGCGACCGAGTTGTTCGCGGTGAAGTTGGCGTTGAGGACCGCGGTCGTGAACGTGAGGTCGCCCGTCGCACTGCTTCGGCCGTTGAAAATGACGTCGGAGGGTGAGTTGGTCCGGGTCGGCACATGGATGGTGCGTGCCGTGTTGGAATCCTTGGGAAAGACGCGGTAAATCTCGACGACGACCTTGGTGAACGACACAGCACCGCTAGGTATCAGGCCGGTGAAAGTGGCCTGATTGAGGACCGTTTCGGTGGGCAGGATGAAGTCATCGGCCGACTCGATCTCGAAGGCGGCACCATTGGCGGGACGGGATGCCGTGGCCATCTGGCCGTCTGGATTGCCTGTGCTAAAAGTGAAAGCCGCCGGCACGCAGCGGTCTTCCAGACTCTCTAAATGACCGTGCGGGATTACGCAG
>JRHI01002859.1_pt1 | contig 11067 bp, 15 predicted proteins | sample 215371 | NCBI WGS metagenome assembly JRHI01 (sample SAMN02929681, study PRJNA255918) | sediment metagenome | biome: cave system; feature: Ice Cave; material: Sediment; isolation source: sediment from deep within a dark volcanic ice cave with no known source of... ... | reverse complement strand
TGCGGAGTTGAAGCGGCTCTGGATATGGGGCCCTGATCGAGATAGGGTCAGGACTCGCCGTTCGAGGAATGGCAGAAGCATCCGCCTCGGGCCTAAGGTGTCGTCCACAAATAAGTATTCACCGGATAAGGCCGTCGTTGTCAGGTTCGCCAGAACCGAGTTCACGGGTGACACCAGTTTCGGCCACGGATTCCGCGAGGCCGCGCGACGGCCACCTGGGCGGTCTTGGTAATGCCGAGGGAATGATCTCCGCTGGAATGTGCTGGCCGCATTCGCTGGAAATGAAAATGCCGTGACCCCAGTTTTTCTTCATCATTCCCGGCAAATATTTTCGTGTGAGACGGCCACCACTTAGCACATTCACCTCGAAAAGTCGCATCCAATCTGCGTCGAGGATTTCCTCAAGCCTCAATAGGCGTTCGACCCGCTCATCTTCACTGTGAACATCGGCAGGCCAGAAGATTAAGAGCAAGGAGTGAGGGGACCGATGCTGGACTGGCTGATCGCCCGGACACTCGTCAACTCCCGTTTGGGACTGCTAAAGGGGTTGGGTGACATTGTTATTGCACCGGGAAAGTCGGGATGGCTCGTATCTCAAATGCTTGGAAACGGCTCCGCATCCAAATCCGGGATCTGAGGCCGCAACTGCGGCTGTGCTTGAGAGTGACGGTCGCCGCCTTGATAAGCTTTATTCTTGGGAAATCATTGAACATTCCTTTCGGCGGCCTGTGGGCGGTGTTGACGGCGGTTGTCGTGACGCAGTTGAGCGTTGGTGGGTCCTTGAAGGCGACGATTGAATATTTTACGGGCACATTCGGTGGAGCGGTTTACGCTGGTGTAATCGCGGTACTTATTCCTCTTACGAATGAATTTGCGCTTTTGTTTGCTCTCGCGATTGCCGTCGCGCCGCTCGCCCTGCTCGCTGCGATAAACGCGAGCTTCCGGGTGGCGCCGTTCACCGCGGTTATCGTGGTTGTGGGTTCGTCGGTCACCCATGCCGGTCCGGTTGATTCGGCTCTTTATCGCGTGCTTGAGGTCGCGATCGGCGGCGTGACTGGGCTCGCAGTCTCGTTGCTGGTGTTTCCGGCGCGTGCTCACATTCTCGCAATCGAAGCGGCCGCCAGAATGCTCGATCTCATGGCCGGGGTTCTGCCCGAGGTGCTTATTGGATTCACGCAAACGCTGGATGAAACGGCGATCCTGCAAAGGCAGGACCGCATCGGCCAGGCATTCATGCGATTGGCCATGATCGCGGCCGAGGCGACGCGCGAGCGGATGGCCTATCTTGCTTCGGAGCCTGACACAGGACTGATGTTGCGTACGCTGCTCAGGCTGCGCCACGACATTGTCATGATTGGACGGGCTGCCGTCGTGCCGCTTTCTGAGACATTGCAAGCACGCCTTGGACCGCCGCTTGCCCGCGCCGCTGAGACCGCGGTGGATTATTTGCGCGGGAGCGGCGCGGCACTCATCGCACGGCGCAACCCGCCACCGGTTGCCGCTGTCGATGCTGCCTTCGACGGCTACGCTGCCGAGATAACTGCGCTTCGCCGCGACGGTCTTACGCGCGATTTGCCTGTTGACGCGTTGGAACGCTTGTTTGCTATCGGTTTTGCGCTCGAGCAGTTGCGCCATGATTTCATGGAGCTAGAACAATGTGTAACGGAATATGCTCGATCAACCATGGGCGCGGGCCAAAAGCGTGCAAATTAGCGGAACGAGAGCGGGGTAACGAGGCCGGACAGAATTGCGATCATGCCCACGACGGTATGGCGGTGGCGCTAAATTCTCTAGACTTTCTCGACCTTTCGCGGTTTTGAGCACGAGCTCGGTCCCTTGCCTGGTGTCGCGGGTTTCCTCGCCCTTCAGCAACGCGCCGTGCTCATCGACTCCGATGGCCGCGAGGCCTGGTGATGCGCAGCGCAAAGGGTTCTTTGTTCTCGTCGCGGCGCCAGATCGGCAGTGCGCCGTGTGCTGGGATTTCTTATCCGGTGTCCCCTAAATCGCAGGAATGTTATTCTACCTCGTTCCGTTCCGCCAACAAGCTAGGGCGAGAATTGCGGCGACCGTTATGGAAGCCGTAAATGGGTTCATGCCTCACGGCGCATGCCCAACGGACAGAAGTCCACCATGACCACGACCGTCGACAAAGTGCTGTACACCGGCCAAGCCCACACCACGGGTGGCCGGAATGGCACATCCCGCAGCTCTGACGGCCGCTTGGACATCAAGCTTTCGTCCCCCGGCGCGCCGGGCAATGGCACCAATCCGGAGCAGATGTTCGCCGCTGGTTGGTCGGCCTGTTTACGGGATTGGGCAGTATGGGTCCGCTTCCAAGCGCACCGGCTCCGCTTTACCAGGAGAGCGGAAACGAGGTAGGATGAGGCTGACCGACGGCCATCTGGGGAATGTCAGATCAATGACGTATAAGATAAGCGTCAACGGATTGGATCGCACCGCTGATGTCGATGGTGACACCCCTCTTCTGTGGGTGCTGCGCGACGTGTTCGGCATGACCGGCACCAAGTTCGGCTGCGGCATGGCACTCTGTGGGGCATGCACGGTCCATATGGATGAAAATCCCATCCGCTCCTGCATCACGAGCATCGACAGCGTCGGTACGTCGGCGATCACCACGATCGAGGCCATCGGGAATACGCCCGCAGGCAGAAAGATTCAGAAGGCATGGCTTGATCTTGAAGTCGTCCAGTGCGGCTATTGCCAATCCGGCCAGATCATGTCCGCGTCCGCACTGCTGGCGGGCAATCCGCATCCGAACGACGCCGACATCGATGGTCGATGTCCGGCAACATCTGCCGCTGTGGGACCTATGTCCGCATCCGCGAAGCGATCAAGCAGGCCGCGCAATCGAGCGGACAGGGAGGCTGACCATGCCCCTCGATCGCCTCGCGCCAATGATCGGCGGAACTGACGGACAACCACCAGCGAGCGACCTCTCCCGGCGCAATTTCCTGCAGGTTGGCCTCACCGCTGGAGGAGGTTTGCTGCTCAGCCTGAGCCTGCCCGCTCTGACCGGCAATGCCGACGCAGCGGACGCGACCAGCTTCGCGCCCAATGCCTTCATCCGGATCGAAGGCGATGGGCAGGTTGTCCTGACCATGCCCTATGTCGAGATGGGCCAGGGCACCTATACCTCCATCCCGATGTTGATCGCCGAAGAGCTCGAGGTGGATCTGTCGCAGGTGCAACTGGAGCATGCTCGGCCCAACGAAAAGCTCTACGGAAATCCTTTGCTGGGCGGCATCCAGGGAACGGGCAACTCGAACGCGATACGCGGGGCGTGGCAGCCCCTGCGCCAAGCCGGTGCGACCGCGAGAACCATGCTCGTGTCGGCGGCGGCAAAGCGCTGGAATGTCGATCCGGCGTCCTGCCGCGCGCAAAGAGGTGAAGTGCTTCACGCACCGACGGGGAGAAGCGCCAAATATGGCCAACTTGCCGCCGCCGCTGCCCGCATGCCTGTCCCCGCAAACGTGGTGCTGAAGCGACCGGAGGATTTCAAGCTCATCGGCACCCCGGCCAAGCGTCTGGACACACCGGCCAAGGTCAACGGAACGGCTGTCTATGGCATCGACGTTCGGCCGCCGGGCGTGAAGATCGCAACCCTTGCACAATCGCCCGTGTTCGGCGGTCGTGTGAAGAGCGTGGATGATGCGGCGGCCAAGGCCGTCAAGGGCGTGCGTCCAGATCGTACGGCTCGACGATGCCGTCGCAGTTGTTGCTGACCACATGGGGGCGGCGAAGAAAGGCCTCGCGGCGTTGGTGATCGAATGGGACGACGGTCCGCACGCCAAGCTTAACACACAAGAGATCGTGGGCGAGCTCGAAAAGGCGACGCTCAATTCGGGGCCGGTTGCGCAGAATATCGGCAATATCGACGAAGCCATGGCGAGCGCCGTCACCAAGGTCGACGCGATCTATCAGGTGCCGTTCCTCGCGCACGCGACGATGGAGCCGATGAACTGCACGGTTCATGTCCGCACGGGCGGCTGCGAAGTTTGGGTCGGCAACCAGGTCCTCGCACGAGCCCAGGCGGTGGCCGCGAAGACCGCCGGCCTGCCGTTGAACAAGGTTGTGGTCCACAATCATCTGATCGGCGGCGGGTTTGGCCGGCGGTTGGAGATTGATGGCGTCATTCGCGCTGTCGAGATCGCTAAATACGTCGACGGTCCCGTGAAGGTGGTGTGGACCCGCGAGGAAGATATCCAGCACGACATGTACCGGCCCTATTTCTTCGACCGGATGTCTGCCGGTCTCGATGCGAAAGGAATGCCGGTTGCCTGGAACCACCGCTTCGCGGGCTCCTCGATCATGGCGAGATGGGCCCCTCCGATGTTCAACAATGGTCTCGACGGCGACACGACCGACGGCGCGATCAACCTGGTCTACGCCCTCCCGAACATGCACGTCGAGTTTCTGCGGGTGGAGCCTCCGGGCATTCCGACTGCCTTCTGGCGCAGCGTTGGGCCGTCGCACAATGTCTTCGTGACCGAAAGCTTCATGGACGAACTGGCGGCGGCGGCGAAGCAAGATCCGGTCGCATATCGGCGGGCTCTCCTCGACAAGGCGCCCCGCGCCAAAGCCGTCCTCGAGCTTGCCGCGGAAAAGGCCGGCTGGGGACAGCCCTTGCCTGATAGGGTCGGCCGTGGTGTCTCCGTCCAGTTCGTCTTCGCGACCTATATGGCGCAGGTAGCCGAAGTCGAAGTGTCGAACGATGGCGCGGTTCGCGTCCGGCGCGTCGTCTGTGCGGTCGATTGCGGCACCGTCGTCAATCCCGACACCGTCCAGGCACAAATCCAGAGCGCGATCATCTTCGGCGTCACGGCAGCGCTCTATGGCGAGATTACCCTGAAGGGTGGCCGGGTCGAACAGGCTAATTTCGACACCTATCAGATGCTTCGCATGAACGAGGCGCCGGCCATCGAGGTCCACATCGTCCAGAATTTCGAGCCGCCGGGCGGAATGGGTGAGGCCGGGACTTCGGCCATCGTGCCCGCGGTCACCAACGCGGTCTTTGCGGCGACCGGCAAGCGCCTCCGCAAACTGCCAATCGACACCACGCAACTCAAAGCCAGTTGACGACCGCGTCGTCACGATCAAGGCCAGAAATGTCCCCCCCGGTGAGGCACGCAGCTTTAGCGATAGCGGAGGGAAAGATCATGGACTTGCTCATGGTCGTGCCCTGACCTCGCACTCGCGCCGCGGGTGGCGATGGCGCGGACGCCACGGCATTCCACACCATCATGGAGCGGCACAATCGCCGGCCTTACCGGATCGCCCGCGGCATCCTGCGTAATGACAGCGAAGCCGAATATCTCGTCCAGGAAGCGTATGTCTACGCCGAACGCCTGGCGGTAGATCGCGGCCATCTGTGTGAGCCGGATGATCCTGAGGCTTACAAACAGCGCGACCACAGTTATGATGCGATGCGGGCGCCAGCTTGGCGGTTGCCGCGCGTTGAAAAAAGGAAATATTTCGTGTCCGCGTCAAACCTTCCCATCTTTCGCGACGCCCTGGCGTGGAGGCAAGCGGGCCGCGCTGTTGCCATGGCGTGCGTAGTCGAGACTTGGGGGTCGGCGCCCCGCCCGCCCGGCAGCCGCCTCGTGGTGGACGCGGACGGGAATTTTTCGGGTTCGGTGTCCGGCGGCTGCGTCGAGGCCGAGGTGATTGGCGCGGCGCTGGAGGTGATGCAGGCGGACGCGCCGCGCCTGCTCGAATTTGGCGTCGCGGACGAGACGGCCTGGCGGGCCGGGTTGTCCTGCGGCGGGCGGGTCAAAGTCTATGTGGAGAAGGTCGACGCGACGCAAGCGCATCTTCTGGAAACGCTCGCCCATGAATGCGCCGCTCGGCATGCCTGCGTGCTTGTCACGGATATTGACTCGGGCGAACAACGATTGGTCCGCCCGGACGAAGCCGCCAACGATCCGTTGCAGGACCTCATCGAAGCGCGGCTGCGGCAGGGGAGGAGCGCCTTGATCCCACATGCCGGCCGGCGGTTGTTTTTCGATGTCCAAGCTCCGCCCGTACGGCTTGTCGTGACCGGCGCGACGGATATCGCGCAAACGCTCGCCGTGGCGGCGGAGCTTGCCGAGTTCGAAGTGATCGTCATAGACCCGCGCAGCGCTTTCGCGACGCCGGAGCGATTTCCCAAAACGCCAATTGCCGCCGAATGGCCCGAAACGGCGCTGCCCTGGCTCGGACTTGATTGCTATACAGCGGTTGCTGTACTTGCGCACGAGCCTCGGATCGACGACCCAGCGCTCGGCGCGGCCTTGCGCGCAAAATGCTTTTATATCGGTGCGCTCGGCTCCAAAATAACCCACGCACGGCGCCTCGAACGGATGCGCGCGGTCGGCTTTTGCGAGGCCGGGCTCGCCCAAATCCATAGCCCCATAGGGCTTGCCATCGGCGCCGCGAGTCCGGCCGAAATCGGCATCGCAATCGTTGCCCAAATCATCGCGGCGCGGCGCAAAGGAAGTGGCGCGGTGGAGAATGCGGCGTAGGTGCGGCAGGTTGCGGCAATCATCCTCGCCGCCGGCGAGGCGAAGCGATTCCGGCGGTCGCCAGACGAAACCAAGCTCGTAGCCGAATTGGAGGGCAAGCCGATCGTGCGCCATGTCGCGGAGGCGGCGCTGGCCTCGCGGGCGCATCCGGTCCTGCTGGTGACAGGCCACGCCCACGCACAAGTTTTGGGCGCGCTCGATGATCTCTTGGTCGAACGGATTCACAACCGCGATCCTGGCGCGGGCCTGTCGGCGTCCCTGAAGCTCGCGGTCCGCGCCTTGCCAAGCACTGCTCGTGGCGCGGTTATTCTGCTTGGCGACATGCCGCGAATCGCGCCAAGCCTGATCGACCGGCTCATTGACGCTTTCGATGGGGCGCCGGTCGAGCCGCTCGCTGTCGTGCCGGTGCGGCGCGGCCGGCGCGGCAATCCGGCGCTGATCGGCCACAGCCTATTCGCGGCGGTCAGGATGCTTGAAGGAGACAAGGGCGCGCGCGACCTTATCGCCGCGGCGCGGGAAAATATTCTCGAATTGCCGGTAGGCGACTCCGCGATTGAGATCGATATCGACACAAGAGAAGATCTGCGCCACCGGCCTTAAGTCAGATTTGACGAGCTGGCGTTCTCAACCATGCATTCATAGCCGGCCACACCGATCGCGGCGATGACGGCAGCTATGTCCGGGACCCCGGAAAAGGTCACCTCGGCGCGTTTCGTCGCGAGATTGACCGACGCTGAGACAACGCCGGGCGTGGCTAGGATCGCCTTTCCGACCCGTTCCACGCAGGAATCGCAGGTCATGCCCTCGACGCGAATGCTAAAGGCGGCGGGCTTTTTCGGATTGGAGAAGAGAGAGGACATCGATGTTTCCTTTATGAACGATTTAGCTAGGTGTTGGCCTGTTGGATCGTAAGTCATCGCGCTCCGGCGCGACAACAAGGGTAACGAAGTTTGTATCCACACGTCCGCCGGTGACCAATGGTCCGGCTAAACAGGGAGGTGAATTGCGCCGCGCTGATCGACAACTCAGAGCAGCTTGGCGTCTAGCGTGATCTCGGCGTTGAGGACCTTGGAGACCGGGCAGTTCTTCTCGGCGTCGCCGGCCATCCGAGCGAAGGTGGCTTCGTCTAGATTCGGCACCTTGGCGCGGAGAGTCAGAGCGGATCGACTAACGTGGAAGCCCTGGCCCTCTGGGTCAAGAGTGACCGCCGCCTCGGTACTGAGCTCGGTGGGGGTGTAGCCGGCGCCCTGCAGCCCAAAGGCCAGCGCCATGGTGAAGCATCCGGCATGTGCGGCAGCGATCAACTCTTCGGGGTTGGTGCCCTTCTCGTTCTCGAAGCGGGTCTTGAAGGAATAGGGGGTTTCGGCGAGCACGCCGGAATCGGTGGAAAGATTGCCGCTGCCGGCGCGGCCGGTGCCGCGCCAAACCGCCTTTGCCTTGCGGATCATGTGAAGTCTCCTTGGGTAAGTTGGACTGAGCTGCTCCTTCAGTTCTATCAGGCGCGGTCGCGCGTCCAATTTCCCAGAGGACATCGATGCGCTGAGATTCTCACGGCGCGTCTGATTGACCATAGCACTCAGCATTTCGCCAGCCGACCTTACTCCCCCTTGGCCAGCCGGAACAGCCGTCAGGCGTCCGAAAATAGACCCGCATGATCCTCAACGACCGCAGCAACCTCCATTTCCTGCGCATTGCCGAGAATTTGACGGCGGCAAGTACGGCAAGCAAAACATCCTGTCTGGGATGGCGCAAACAGCTATCGTCGGGTTCATGAAAATCGGTAAGAATTGGAGGATCTCATGGATGCCGAGGATCCGGACGGAAAATCTTGCAATGGCCTATCAGCTCACGGTGCTATTCACGTCGGCATTATCGCCACCTTTCGTCAACGCAGGGGTGCGGTTCCTCGCCCCGCTCCCGGGCAACGCTGACAGCCACACCAAGACGGCGGCGAAAACCACTGAGATCGCTTCAATCGAGGCCATGTCTGTGGCGGTGTTTTGGCCAGGCATTGTTGAAATCTCCCTATGATTTTCACTCATCTTGGCGGGCCGCAAATCGACGGAACTGAAGGTGTGTACGGAATTCCGGTACAGGAATTGTTATCTGTTCACCCTGAATCGTTGTGAACTCGCGCGGCCGGATCGGATCGTTCACTTGGATCTTGCCCATCGTGCATTCCTCCCGACGCCGGTCTCGACCATTACGGCCGTGGCGGCGTAGCGGCCGTCGCCAGGTTCTTGGCAAGCATGCTGGCCATCAGCCGGCGCGCCATAGCGGCCGGAATGACTGCGTTCATGATCTGGTTGACCCGGCCAGGGATGATGATGGGCCGGTTTTGGGTCAGGGCTCGCAATCCCTCATAGACACAGCGGTCAACGGCCATCGGCTTCCTCGACATGGTCGCAGGGTCGAAACCGAATTTCTCCAACACAGGCGTCTCGATCGACGCGGGCGGGAGCACCGTCACGTGGATTCCATGAGACTTGAGCTCGTCATGCAGCGACAGGGACAGACTCCGCACGTACGCCTTAGCGCCGGCTTCATTCGCCATGAAGGGAATCCCCTTGTCCGCGCCCATGGCGCCCACGAACATCAGCCCGCCAGAGCCGCGCCGCACGAGCCGTTCGCCGAAGTGGCGAGCAATATCGAGGTGCGCCGCCGTGTTTAGACGCAGCAACTGCATGAGTTCCTCGCGGCTCTTGTCGAGAAATCGTCCAGGACTGCCGGTTCCCGCATTTGACACGACAAGGCCGACGTCGAGATCACGAGTGGCGTCTGCAAGCACCGTGAGGAAGTCAGGTTCGGAAAGGTCGAGAGGGATGATACGGTGCTGGACACCAGACGCCTGGGTGCATTCAGCGCCAACCGTCCGCAGCAAAGGCTCTCGCCGGGCGACCAAAGCGACATGAACTCCTGATGCCGCTATCTGGCGCGCGAACTCCTTGCCGATGCCGGATGACGCGCCGGTGATGAGTGCCCATGGGCCGAATTGTTTCTTATCAAGGGTCTTTTGCATTTTTGTTTCCTTTGTTGCGTATTATTGGGGAGTCTTTTCCTTACGAAGTTCCTGCAATTCGTTTTTACATGACCTTAGACTTGTGCCATACCGCCATCCCCGCTCTATGAAGCACATTTGATCGTAATACTTCGAATTAACTCTGTGTTCTGAGCATACGATCGACCGAGCGGCTCATTTGTTTCAAAATAAATCCAGGCGCCACGCGACTCATCATTTTGAGCTGATTGGCCTGACCTGGACGAATTTCAAATCGATCGGTTTGCATTCCTTTGACGGCGACTTTAACCATGTCTTCCACCTTCATGATAGAAACGCCTTTCATGTCTTCAAAATTAAAGTCACCCAAGAGTTCGGTTTGTGTCGCCGGCGGTGCTACCTCAAATACCTTCACTTTGGTGTTTTTCAGTTGCACACGAAGAGACTCGGTGAACGAATGCAGCCCGGCCTTGGTGGCGCAATAAACCGGTGAAATGGGCAATGGAACAAATGCCAATCCCGATGAAACGTTCATGATTGCGGCCTCTGATTTTGTTTTCAAATGCGGCAAGAATTGTTTAGCCATTCGAATCGGCCCGCTCAAATTGATTTCAATCTCTCGAGTGATGTCTTCGAGGCTCTCAGCTTGGTCGTGAACATTGATCTCACGCATGATGCCGGCGTTGTTGATCAAAATGTTGAGCTCAGGAAAGTGTCCGGTGACCTTTTCGTAAAGAGTGGCGATCGCTTTCGGATCGGAAACGTCGCTTCGAAAGGTGTGAATTTTTGGAAAGGCCGCTTTCGCACGGTCCATCTTAGCTTGATCGCGGCCCGTGATAAGAATCGTGTTACCAAGTGCCGTGAGTTGTTTGGTGAGTTCGTAACCGATGCCGCTGGCGCCGCCGGTGATCAAAATCGTATTGCTCGTGAGTTTCATAGTTAAATACCCCGCAAATTATGTGACCATAACGCTGGCATGCCTTTCGATCCAGCAATGGAAGAATTCAGGATGATGGAACCACCCTCTTTCATCAGCGGCAACGCTTTCTGCACCGAGAACAAAAGACCCTTCACATTGACGTTAAAATGCAGGTCAAATCTTTCTTCGGTGACCTGGCCGATGTGCGCCAAATTGCCGAGGCCCGCATTGGCGAACAGAATATCGATATGGCCGTATTTTTCATTTACGGTTGCATAGAGACGGTCGAGGTCTTTCATGTTAGCGACATCACCTTGAACACCGATAGCTTTGCTGCTGCCGATTTCCTTGAGCGCATGTCGATTTGTTCCTGGCGGCGGCCGGTGATGACGACATGCGCGCCTCCAGCAACAAAACGCTTGGCGGTGGCGAGGCCCATACCGCCTGTTGCCGCCGGTGATAACGGCGACTTTGCCTTCGAGTACTTTTGTCATGATTGTTCTCCTCAGGGTTATTGAACCATTTGTTAGTTCAAAAATTCAAGATGTAGGCCTGCGGGTTCAGCCCGCCTGGTGTCTCACAAGCTTTGAATCCAACTCTTGAGGCGCTTGGTCTCCGTCGCCACAAGA
>JRHI01002858.1_pt1 | contig 11068 bp, 13 predicted proteins | sample 215371 | NCBI WGS metagenome assembly JRHI01 (sample SAMN02929681, study PRJNA255918) | sediment metagenome | biome: cave system; feature: Ice Cave; material: Sediment; isolation source: sediment from deep within a dark volcanic ice cave with no known source of... ... | reverse complement strand
GCGCTCAAACCAGAGGCGGATCGCGGGTTCTGGGATCGGCTCTAAGCATCGCAATTCGGTCTGGCGTATGATGCGGCGCGCGGAGTAGCGATCGGGCTGCCCCGCGTGTTTTGCTTGTCCGGAGTGAGCCTCACCCGCCACCGCGTGCCCAGAGGACGCCGACTTCGGTGGTGGAGCAGGGAACGCGATCGGAGATCGGGCCAGGGCCGAGATGGAACCGACGCCACCTGTGCAGCGAATCGCGGTCGATGCGATGGGCGGCGACGTCGGTCCCATGGTTGTGGTGCCGGGTGCGATCGCGGCGGCACGGGCGTTTGGGGTCGGGGTGCTGCTGGTCGGACGCGCCGCCGACCTCGAGGCCGAGCTGAAGCGGCATGATCCGGCCGGGGTGGACGCGCGAATACTCGATGCGCCGGACGTCATCGAGATGGACGAGCACCCGGTGCAGGCGATCCGGCGGAAGCCGCGGTCGAGCATCACGGTTGCCCTGGAAGCGGTGAAGGATGGCCGCGCCGACGCGATGGTTTCGGCCGGGAACAGCGGGGCCGTGATGGCGGCCGCGCTCCTGGTGCTCGGCCGCATTCCGGGCATCGACCGGCCGGCGATCGCGTCGTTCTTGCCGACCGCGCGCGGTCGGACGCTGGTCCTCGATCTCGGGGCGGTCACGGATCCGAAACCGTGGCACCTCGCGCAGTTCGCGCAGATGGGACGCATCTACGCCGAGTGCGTGATCGGCATTGAGCGGCCGACGATCGCGCTCCTCTCGAACGGTGAGGAACCGACCAAGGGGAACCAGCTTGTGCAGGAGGCTTATCCCCTGCTGGCGGCCGAGCCGGGTCTGAACTTCGTCGGCAACGTCGAGGGCAAGGATCTGCTGAGGGGGACCATCGACGTCGTCGTGACCGACGGGTTCACCGGCAACATTGCCCTGAAGGTCGCCGAGGGGACCGCCTCGATGCTGACCGAGACGCTGCGGATGGAGATTGCGCGCACACTGCCCCGTAAGCTGGCCGCGCTGGCGCTCCGACCGGCATTGCGAGCGCTGCGAGACAAGTTGGACTCCAGCGAGATCGGCGGGGCACGCCTGCTGGGCGTCAATGGCGCGGTGGTGATCGCCCACGGGCGGTCGAACACAAAGGCAATCATGAACGCCGTCGCCGTCGGCAAACGGGCCGCCGATCAACGACTCGCCGAAGCGATCCGGTGTGAGGTCGCGCGGCTCCGTCCTCGTCAGTCCGCCGGCGCACAGAAGGACGGTGACGGAACCGCGCCGCCGGCGAGCGAACGAGCGGCCGGCGGCTAGTCGATGTCGCCGACGGCGCGTTTCAGGCTGGCACCGGGGCGAAAGGCCGGACTCTTTCTGGCGCCGATCTTCATCGGCCCGCCTGTTTGGGGGTTGCGTCCCTCACGCGCCGGACGCTCGACGACCCGAAACGCACCGAAGCCACTGATGGCGACCTCGTCGCCCTCAGCGAGGGCGTGCTCGATGGTCTGAAAGACCGCATTGACCACCGGAGTGACCCGGCTTTCGGGCTGGGCGGTTTCCTTGGAGACCGCACGGATCAGGTCTTGCTTGCGCATCATCCTCCCCTTTCGCAGAGCCGTTAGACCACGACCATGCCAGTCCGAGGCGCACAACGCCGTGCCTCGATGTGAGGCGTCAGTCTAGCACTTCTTGCCGAATCGACGGCCAGTCCTGCGAAAACGGTTGGGGCCATGGAGCCACCGGCCATGGTTCGGCTAGCCGCGCTGGGCTGCGCGGCGCCGCTGGCGGACCGCTTCGAAGACCAGGATCGCGCCGGCGACGGCCGCGTTGAGCGACTCGACGCCGGGTGCCAGCGGGATCCTGACTTGGACGGTCGAGCGCTCACGCAGCTGCGCGGACACTCCCTCGGTTTCGGAGCCGATGACAATCGCCGCCGGCTGCGTCCAGTCCAGCTCGTCGTAGGTCGAGGCCGCGCCGGCTGCCGCCACGGCGCGCAGCGAGCACCGATCGACGATCAGCTCTGCCGTCCCCGCGTCGAGCCAGCGCAGCGGCACACGGAAGTGAGCGCCCATCGCGGCGCGAACGACCTTGGGGTTGAAGGGATCGACCGACTCGGGGGTCAGGCAGACCACGGTCACCGCCGCGCCGGCGGCCGTGCGCAAGAGGGTGCCGAGGTTGCCGGGATCCCGTATGCGGTCCAGAATGAGCATGAGCGGCGCATCGACCGGGAGAATCGGCAGCTCGGTCATGGGAAAGACCGCGAGGATGCCCTGGGGCGTGACGGTATCGGAAAGGCGAGCGAAGAGCGGAGCGGCCACCGTCAACGAGACGAGCCCCGCCGGCAACCAGGAGGCCACCTCAGATTCCGCGCCTTCGCGAAGCAGCAGCAGCTGGGGCTCGACGCCGGCCGCCAGCGCGTCGGCGATCGCGCGGTTGCCTTCGACGACGAACGCCCGCGCCTGTTCGCGCCCGCGGCGCTGCTGGAGCGACCGGACGTACTGGTAGGTCCGGCTGGCGGGGCTCCTGATGACGGCGTCAGCGACCCACCGTGGCTGCGGACGCGGTCTCATGCCGGCGCTAGGCGACCTGAACGTGCTGCTTGGCGACCTCGGCAACGGCCGCGAAGGCGGCCGCGTCGCGCACCGCGAGGTCGGCCAGCATCTTCCGGTCGATCGCGACGCCCGCCAGATGCAGGCCCTGGATCAGGCGGCTGTACGGGAGGCCGTTCAGACGAGACGCCGCGTTGATCCGGATGATCCAGAGGCGGCGCATGTCGCGCTTGCGCGTCCGGCGGTCGCGATAGGCATACATGAGCGCGTGCATCAGCGACTCGTGCGCGCGCTTGTAGAGGCGATTATTGGTCGAGTAGTGGCCCTTGACCTGGGCGAGCACCTTCTTGTGCCGGCGGTGGGCGGCGACTCCCCGTTTGACGCGAGCCATTGGTTCTCCCCAATCCCTTCGGTCAGGTAAACCGACCGGTCACAACCGATGGCCGAGCGACGCTAGCTCCCGTAGGGCAGCAGACGCTTCACCTGCTTGATGTTCGAGCTATCGAGGGGCAGCATTCGGTCAAACTGGCGCTTGACGCGTGGTGCCTTCCGGCGGCGGAAATGGCTCTTCATGCCCTTTGTCCGCAGTATTTTGCCGGTTCCGGTGATCTTAAAGCGCTTCTTCGCTCCTTTGTGCGTTTTCAGCTTTTGCTTCGTCACGGCGTTGAGCGCCCTCCCTTTCGTGCTGGCTCTGCTTTTGGCGGAGCGGATTGAGGGTCATCGTCATCGCGCGCCCTTCGAGGCGTGGCGGCTGCTCGATCGAGCCGTGCGGGCGCAAGATATCGGCCAGCTGGTCGAGCAACCCTTTACCGATGTCCGGATGCGCCATCTCACGGCCGCGGAAGATGACCGTCAATTTAACCTTGTCGCCGGCATCGAGGAATTTCGACGCTTGGCGGCCTTTGGTCTCAAGATCGTGATCGTCGATCTTCGGCCGGATGCGAACTTCCTTGAGCTCGATCACATGCTGATGTCGACGCGACTCGCGTTCTTTGCGGCTCTGCTCGTACCGGAACTTGCCGTAATCCATGAGGCGGCAAACCGGCGGAATCGCATTCGGCGCCACCTCGACGAGATCGAGCCCTTTTTGGCGGGCCATGTCCAGGGCGTCCCGCGTTTGGACAACCCCAACTTGCTGCCCTTCTTCATCGATCAGCCGAACCTCGCGGATCCGAATGCGCTCGTTGACGCGAGTCTGAACTGGTCTGGTAATGGCGTGCCTCCCCGATGTGCGTTCTCGTGATGCGCGGCCTTAAACAAGGCAAAGACAACACAACCTACGGCCCGCGTGCGTCCCGGCGTCAAGGCCGCCGGATTCTAGCATGGCGCGTCCGGCAGGGTCAATCAGCCGCTGCCCCAGCGCAACTCGACGTCGCGAGGAACGCACGCGTGGCGGCCTCATCGCGGCGAAGCTGGTCCACGAGCGCATCGACGCCATCGAAAATGGCATCGCCGCGCAGCCGATGGACGACGTCGACGAGGATCGTTTGTCCGTAGAGGTCGCCGGAGAAGTCGAGGAGATGGGTCTCGACGAGACGGACGCCGCTGTTCACCGTCGGACGGGTGCCAACGTAGGTCATGGCCCGGCGCGGTCCGGCGCCGTCCGCAAGCGTGGCGCAGGAGACGTAGATCCCATCGGCAAGCGGCACCAGCGCCGGCGGCGGCACCACGTTGGCCGTGGGGTAACCGATCGTCCGCCCGAGGTGGGCACCGTGGATAACTTCACCGCTGACGCGGAACGATCGACCGAGCATCCGACCGGCGCGTGCGGCATCGCCGGCTAGGATGGCGGCGCGGATGGCGCTGCTGCTGATGACCTCCGCGCCGTCGGTGAGGCGGCGTACGGCGACGACGCGGAAGCCTAAAGCGTTGCCGATCTGGCGGAGCCGCGGCACGTCTCCGGCGCGATCCTTACCGAGCGCGAAAGCCTCGCCGACCCACAGCTCGCGGAGGTGCGTCGCAGCGGCCAACCGCTCCATGAATGCCTCGGGCGACTGCTGGGCAAGCTGACGGTCGAAAGTCAGCGTGACGATCTCATCGATGGCGGAGCCGGCGAGATGGGTCAGCTTCTCTGCGGGGGAGCAGATCCGTCCGGGAAATCGGTCGGGCCGAAGCACCATCGCCGGAATGGGCTCGAACGTCAAGGCGAGCGCCGGCACGCCCAACTCGGCGGCGCGCCCGACCGCCGAACGGAGCAATTGCTGATGTCCCATGTGGACGCCGTCAAAGGTGCCGATCGTCGCAACGCGGGGGATGGGCGGCAAGCCCGCCAATGACGCCTGCGTGGCGATGGAAACTGGAGCGGTCATGCGGCGTTGCCCACAACCTTGACGGGACGCCAAAGGCCGCCGTTTGGGTCGAACCGCCCGACCCCCAGCCACTCACCAGCGGGGCCGTAGGCCCGGATCGGCCCGGGCCGGACCCCGCGCGCCGGGAGTGGGGTCCCGCTGCGCCAGCGCTCGGTCATGGGCCCGTCGAGCAGCAGCGCGGGATCGTGGAGAAGGACCTCGTCCGGGTGCAGCGCGATCTCAGGCCAGCACTCGGCGATCGCCGCGGTTTCCAGCTCCTTGAGCGTCCAGGCCTGGCAGAGGTGAAAGGGCCCGGTTCGCAGTCGGACGAGGTTTGACAGATAGGCGCCGGAGCCGAGTGCGGCGCCGAGATCGGAGGCCAGGGAGCGGATGTAGGTCCCCTTGGAGCAGTCGACAAGCACGGTGGCGACGGGGAGGTGCCACTCGAGGAGATCGAGGCGAAAAATCGTTATCTGACGCGGTGAGCGCTCGATCTGCAGTCCTGCCCGCGCCAGCTCGTAGAGCCGCCGGCCATTAACTTTGATCGCGGAGTGCATCGGCGGCAGTTGCTCAATCGGACCGCGAAAGCGGCCCAGGGCGGACTGCAGGGCCGACTCCGACAGCGCATCGGTGGCGGTGACGCGGGAGACCCGGCCGTCAGTGTCGAAGCTGTCCGTTTCGACGCCAAAGGTCATCTCCGCGAGATAGGTTTTCGTCGCCTCCGTCAGGTGTTCGAGGACCTTGGTCGCGCTGCCGACGGCGAGCGGGAGCACGCCTGTGGCGGCCGGGTCGAGCGTGCCGGCATGGCCGACCTTGCGCTGACCGAGCAGACGGCGAACCCGTGCCACGACGTCGTGGCTCGTCCACCCCGCGGGTTTATCGACGACGAGGATGCCGCTGAGCTGAGGCGGTGCCTGGGCGTTGGCGCTCATGCGCGAGGGCGTGCGACCGGCGGCGCGGCGGCGAGCGCCGCGACCCGATCGAGGAACGCGAGCTTGGCGGCTTCGTCGCCCTCGATCTGGCAGCCCGCGGCCCGCGGGTGACCGCCACCGCCGAATTCGGATGCGATCGCGGCAACGTCGACGTCGGCCGGCAAGCTGCGCAGGCTGATCCGCCAACCGTCGGCGACGGTGTAGAGGATGGCGGCCGCGCGCGACGCTTCCGTCCCCGCCAGGAAGTTGACGAGGCCCTCCGCTTCGGACGGACGAGCGCCGCAGTCGGCGAGCATTTCCTGCGTGACCTCGGTCCAGATCAGCGGACCCGTCCAGTGGACGTTGCGAAGCGCCCGTTCCCAGAGGCAGACCGTCGACACCGGTTTCAGCCGAAACAGTTGGTCGGTGATGGCGGCCGGATTCGCGCCGGCGTCGACGAGGTCGGCGGCGGTGCGCATCGTTCGCGCGGTGGTCGCCTCGGTGCGGAGACCGAGCGTATCGCCGTAGATTCCGGCGAGGAGGCATTGGGCGACCGGGGTCGTCAGGCGCGTGTCCCAGAACCGCAGCAGGTCGGCCACGATCTCGGCGGTCGAGGCAGCGTCGGGTACGACGATGTTGACCGCACCGAAGAGATCGTTGGTGACGTGGTGGTCGATGTTGATGATCGGGACCGACCCGTCGACGCGTGAGGGATCGTCCGCCGAGAAGGCGCCGAGCCGGCGGCGATCGGAGCAGTCCACCAAACAGAGGAGGTCGTACTCCGGCAGCTCGTCGACGCCGTAGATGGCGACCCGCTCGATGCCGGGCAAGAACCGTAACGTTTGGGGCAACTGACCGTCGCTAATCAGCGGGACGGCACGGACGCCAAACTCGTCGAGCGCGTGGATGATCGCCAGGGGCGACGCCAGCCCATCCGCGTCCACATTCTGGTGGGTGGGCAGGAGCACGGTCTGTGCCGCGCGAAGCCGGCGCAAGGCGTCGGCCGCGGCCCCGGTGTCGATCGTCCAGGCGCGTGACGTCACGAAGTCGACCCCTGTGCCGAGGCATCCGGCTGGCCGCGGAGTGGTGGCCCGTCGAGTTCCTTCAGGGTTCGTGCGATGCGTTCGGCGTGCTCCATGGACCGATCGTCGCGGAAATCGAGCTCGGGAATCTGACGCGTGTGGAGGCGCGGCTTCAGATGATAGCGGATAAACTTGGCGGCCGAGCGCAGCGCGGCCAAAGTCGCCGCGCGATCTTCGTCCGAGCCCAGCACGCTGACGAAGACATGGGCGGAACGCAGGTCAGGCGCCACCTCCACCTCGGTGATGGTCATGAACCCGATCCGCGGGTCTTTGACCTCCCGCCGAATAATATCGGTGAGCTCCTCGCGGAGGAAGTCGCCGACCTGCCGTGTGCGTCGACTCACTCGTCATCTCCGTCGCCAGACCGCCGGGGCGAGGGTGAAGCGGCCCTCGCCCCGGCCGTGGCCGTGATGGTCTTAGCGGGCGATCTCCTCGCGGTGGAAGAACTCGATCTGATCCTTGAGCTGCAGATCGTTGAATCCCTCGAGACCGAGGCCACACTCGTAGCCGGCCGCGACCTCACGAACATCATCCTTGAAGCGTTTGAGGGAACGGATCGAACCCTCGTTGATCACTGCCCCGTCGCGCAGGAGGCGGGCCTTGGAGTTCCGGGTGACCCTGCCGTCGAGGACGTAGAGCCCGGCGACAAGATCGCCGCTCGGGAGCTTGAAGGTCTCGCGCACCTCGGCGTAGCCGTCGGTGACTTCCTGGAAGACCGGCGCGAGGAGACCCTTCATGGCGGCCTTCACCTCATCGAGGAGGTTGTAGATGATGTTGTAGAACCGAATGTCGACGCCGGTCGCGTCGGCGGCGCGCTTGGCCGCGACGTCCGGCCGCACATTGAAGCCGATGATGATGCTCCGCGTGGCCGAGGCGAGGCTGACGTCGGATTCGGTGATCGCGCCGGCTCCGGCGTACGGAACGCTGAGCTGGACCGCCTGATCAGTCTCCCCGTTCAGCCGCAGCAACGCCGTCTGGATCGCCCCGAGCGAGCCCTGGACGTCGGCCTTCAGGATCACGCGCAGCTCGGCGGTCGATCCAGCCTGGATCTGGCTGTAGAGGTCGGTCAGCTTGACCGGCCGGTCGGTGACCAGAGTTTCGACCCGCCGCTGCGCCTGCCGCTGTTCGACCAACTGGCGCGCGATCCGCTCGTCGTCGAAGACCTGGACCGTATCGCCGGCCTGGGGCACCTCGAGCAGACCGAGGATTTCGACGGGGGTGCTCGGCTCAGCGCGCCGCACCCGCTTGCCGCGGTCGTCGAACATCGCCTTGACGCGACCCCAGGTCGCGCCCGCGACGACGACGTCGCGCAGATTGAGCGTACCGCTCTGGATCAGGACGGTTGCGATCGGACCGCGGCTGCGATCGACCTTCGCCTCGATCACCACGCCATTGGCAGGCTTGTGCGGGTTCGCTTTCAGCTCGTTGACGTCGGCGACAAGGAGGATGACTTCGAGCAAGTCGTCCAGGCCGAGCTTCTCCCGGGCGGAAACTTCGACCACGGGGACGTCGCCGCCCCACTCTTCCGGCATCACGTTCGTTTCGCTGAGCTGCTGCTTGACCCGATCCGGGTTCGCGGTCGGCAGGTCGATCTTGTTGAGCGCGACCACCAGCGGCACGCTGGCGGACCGGATGTGGGCGATCGCTTCGCGCGTCGTCGGCATGACGCCGTCGTCCGCGGCGACGACCAGGACCGCGATGTCGGTTGCCTGGGCGCCACGCGCACGCATGGCGGTGAACGCCTCGTGGCCGGGCGTGTCCAGAAATGTGACCTTGCGGCCCTGAGTTTCAACCTGGTAGGCGCCGATGTGCTGCGTGATGCCGCCCGCCTCGCCCTCCGCGACGTTCGTCGACCGGATCGCGTCGAGCAGCTTGGTCTTGCCGTGATCGACGTGGCCCATGATCGTGACAACCGGGGGTCGCGCCTGGGCACCCGGGTCCAATTGCCCCTCGGACCGGCGGCTCTCGAAGTCGGCCGCGGCACGCCGGATGACCTCGGGCACCAGCTCGTTGGTTTCCCAGTTCAGCGCGGTGGCAACCCGCTCCGCCGTGTCATAGTCGATCTGCTGGTTGAGATTGGCCATAATACCGAGCTTCATCAGCTCTTTGATGACCTCGATGCCCGAGGTTTCGAGCTTCTCGGCGAGCTCGGCGACCGAGAGGACCGGCGGCAGCGAAACCGGGGCATGCACGACCGGCACCGCGCGCCGAAGCGCGACGGTGCGCGCCCCGCCGGTCCGGCCGGGCTTCCCCCTCCGGCCGCCGCGGCGGGACCCGCCGCGACGAGCGCCGCTTGCTTCAAGGTGTTCTGTCATTCGTTCGTCCCTTCTCGCACTGGGCTCGCGGCACTCGGCTGTGGTAGCGAGAGCAGGCGGTCCGCGTAGCTCTGCAGCGCGTTCGTTGTCTGATCATCGATACTGGTCTTGAGCGCCCGGGCCAGGCCATCACCGGCCAGGGCCCGTTTCCAACACGCCGGATCGTCGCACAGATAGGCGCCGCGGCCGTTGCGCTTGCCGGTCGGGTCGACGTCGATCGTCCCGTCCGGCGTCCGCACGATGCGGATCAACGTGCGCTTCGCCGAGTGTTCGCGGCACGAGATGCACATCCGCTGCGGCACATGCTTTGGCCGCGGCCCCGTTCGCCTCTGCTGCGGGACCGACGATCCAGGGGTGGTCATGATGCCGCCCCTTCGTCAATCGTCGCTTGCTGCGGCCGTCGACACTGGATCGGTCGTGGTCTCGACCACGTCGTCGAGCGGCAGCTCATTGCCGCTGCCGAAGTCGTACCGGGCGCGCAGCTCGCGATTGTAGTAGACCTCCAGCGCGTCGCCGCGCACTTCGACGTCCACGCTCATGCCGATCAGATCGCGGGTCAGCGGGCCGAACGTCCGCTCACGCAGGCTGATCGTGCCGTCCTGGCGAACCAGGCGCGGCTGCCGACCCTGCCAGCTTAGATCATCGGGGACCTCCGCCAGCGCCGCGCGCGCCTGGCGCAGGAGATCGAAGTCTTGATCGCGCAAGGACTCGGGATCCTTGATGTCGATCCGCCAGCCGGTCAGCTTGAACGCCAGGCGCGCATTCTGTCCTTCCTTGCCGATCGCGAGCGACATCTGGTCGGACGGCACGATGACCGTCGCCACCCTGTCGCCATCGTTCAGCGCCACGTTGGTCGGCTTGGCCGGACTCAGCGCATTGGCGACGAAGGTCGCGGTGTCGGATGACCACTCGATGACGTCGATCTTCTCGCCGTAGAGCTCGTTGACGATGTTCTGGATCCGAACGCCGCGGATGCCGACGCACGAGCCGACCGGGTCGACCTTCTCCTGGCGCGCGGTGACCGCAACTTTCGAACGCAAACCCGGTTCGCGGGCCACTTCCATGATCTCCACCGCGCCGCTGTAGATCTCCGGTACCTCGATCTCGAAGAGCCGGCGAATCAAGTTCGGGTGCGACCGGGAGACGATCAGCTGCGGTCCCCGTGGATCCTTGTTCACCTCGAGCAGATAGACCTTGACGCGCTGTCCGGGTCGGTAGCGCTCGGTCGGGACCTGTTCCCGCGCGGGCATCACGGCCTCGGCCTTGCCCAGCTCCACGATCACGGCGCGGGAATCGGCCCGCTGCACGATGCCGTTGATCACCTCTCCTTGGCGATCCTGGAACTCGTCGTAGACGCTGTCCCGCTCGTAGTCGCGGATCTTCTGGAGCACAACCTGCTTGGCAGTCTGGGCGGCGATGCGGCCGAAGTTCTCCGGCGTCTTTTCGATCCGGATTTCGTCGCCGATCTGGGCGTTTGGCGCGAAGGTATGCGCCTCGGCGGGGAGGATGTCGTTGATCGGATCCTGAATCTCCGCCACGACCCGCTTGAGCACGAAGACACGCATCGTCCCGAGGTTGGGATCGATATCGACGTCGACCTCCTCCTCGGAGTTTGTCATCTTCTTGTAGACGGTCTTCAGGGCGTGCTCGACCGAGGACAGGACCGCCTCCCGCGGAATCCCTCGCTCGGCCGCGATTTGGGCAATCGCGGTGTAGAAATCACTCTTCATCCCGCGCCTCACCTCCAATCTCTGCGCAAATCCCATCGTTGGACGGGATGCTAGGCGCGAACCCACGCCGACGCTGTACTCGGAACAACAAAGAACGTGGGCCGGAGACCCACGTTCGACAGAGCATTGGTTCCGCTACTTAACTATATCAGAAACTGGCCCTCAGCGACAAGACGAGCCTTGCCACGCGCAGGGCTGGGTCGATGT
>JRHI01002857.1_pt1 | contig 11083 bp, 8 predicted proteins | sample 215371 | NCBI WGS metagenome assembly JRHI01 (sample SAMN02929681, study PRJNA255918) | sediment metagenome | biome: cave system; feature: Ice Cave; material: Sediment; isolation source: sediment from deep within a dark volcanic ice cave with no known source of... ... | reverse complement strand
GAAGCGGCGGGTGAGCCCGGTGCACTCCAGCCGCATCCCCCGCGCCGGGGAGGCGGCGCCGCCGGTGTCGCCGGCGAGGGCGCCGTCCTGCTGGCGTCCGAGGAACACCGCGCGGAGCAGGTCGGGGCGGCGGCTGAGCTCGGCGGTGGGACCGCTGAAGCGCACGTGCCCCTTCTCGAGGAACACGGCGCGCCCGGCGAGCTGCAGGGCGACGTCGACCGACTGCTCGACCACCACCACCGTGGTGCCGCCCCGGTGGATGTCGCGCACCGTCTCGACCAGCTGTCCGACCACCGCGGGCGCGAGCCCGAGCGAGAGCTCGTCGATGCAGAGCAGCCGGGGGCCGGTGGCCAGCGCCATCGCCAGCGAGAGCATCTGCTGCTCGCCGCCGGAGAGCTCGCCGGCGCGGATGCCCAGCCGTCCGCGCAGCGCCCCGAAGAGGGCGAGGCAGCGCTCGACGGCGGTGTCGACCGCGGCGCGGTCGGAGCGGAGCAGCCAGCAGGCGAGGCGCAGGTTCTCGGCGACGGTGAGGCCGGGGAAGACGCCGCGGCCGCCGGGCATGAGCGCGAGCCCGCGGCGCGCGAGCCGCTCGGCGTGACCGTGCACCGTGGCGCCGTCGAACTCGATGCGGCCCGCGGTGGTGTCGAGCAGCCCGGCGACCGCCCGCAGCAGCGTCGACTTCCCGGCCCCGTTGGTGCCGAGCAGGGCGAGGATCTCGCCCTCGGCGACCGACAGGTCGGCGCCGAACAGCACCTGGATCGAACCGTAGCCGGCGTCCACGCCCTCGCAGCGGAGCAGCGCCGGCCGCGCACCCGTGGCGGTGGCGACTGCCGGTGCGGCGACCGGGTCGGGCTCGGTGCGGGACGCGTCCGCGGCCCGGGTCAGGTCGATGCCCCGGCGCCGGGCCAGCAGCGCGAGCAGGCGGTCGCGGCTGCGCTCGGCGGCCTCGGCGAGGCCGCCGGGGATCACCAGCAGCACGACGAGCATGCCGACGCCGGTGATGATCAGCTGCAGCTTGGGGAACAGGTAGCCGGAGAGCTCGACCAGCGCCACGCCGCTGAGCGCGCCGCCGATGGATCCGAGACCGCCGATCACCGCCATCGAGAAGACGAGAAGGCTGAGCGAGGTCTCGTAGGTGTGGAAGCCGATGCTGCGCAGCACCGTGGCGTGGAGCGCGCCGGCCACCCCGGCGATGATCCCGGCGACCACGAACCCGGTCAGCCGGGTGCGCACCGTGGGCACCGCGATCGCCGCCGCGCCGCGCTGGTTGTCGCGCACCGCGATCATCGCCCGGCCGCTGCGCGCCCGGCGCAGCCCGTGCACCAGCAGCACGGTGAGCACCAGCACCCCCAGGCAGACCAGGTACAGCGAGCGCTCGCTGCGCAGGTCGAAGCGCTGCCAGAGCACCGGGCGCTCGAAGTCCGCGAAGATCAGGGTGCGGAAGTTGGCGGGGTTGAGGAAGAAGGAGTCGACGGCGACCGCGAAGGCGAGGGTGGTCACCGCGAGGAAGAGGCCCCGCACCCGCAGCGCGGGCAGGCCCACCGCCAGCGCCACCAGCCCACCCGCCAGCGCGCCGCCGCCGAGGGTGAGGAAGAGGTCGACGTTCCAGCGGCTGATGAGGTTGCCGGCGACCAGCGCGCCGACGCCGACGATGCCCATCTGCCCCAGGCTCACGGTGCCGCCCCAGCCGGTGAGCACCACCAGCGAGACCGCCACCAGGCCGTAGATCAGCCAGATGCTCGCCTGGTCGAGCTGGCTCGGCGTCGCCAGCGCGGGCAGCAGCAGCGCCGCCGCGGCCACCGCCGCCACCGTCAGCGCCCGGGCGAGGCGCACCTCGGGCAGCCGGCGCAGGGCGGCGGCGATGGGACGGGCGCCCGAGGCGATCGACCAGCTGGACAGGTCGGCGTCGACCCGGCTGGTGCGGCGGTGGCGCACCAGCAGCGCCACCATGATCACCACCAGGAACACCACCGTCTCGGTGGCCTGCTTGTCGACGTTCCAGCGCACCACCTGGTCGACGACGCCGAGGCCGACCCCGACCGCGAAGGCCGCGGGCAGCGACTCGAGGTCGGCGACCACGGCGGCGGCGAGCGCGGGCAGCAGCAGGGTGGCGCCCGCGGCGGCGTCGATGGTGAGGCCTGACCCCGGCGCCGTCAGGGTGGCGGTGACTGCGGCGAGGCCGCCGGCGACCAGCCAGACCAGCAGCGACAGCCGGCCCACCGGGATGCCGAGCAGGCGGGCGCGGTCGGCGTTCTCGGCGATGCCGCGGATCGCCATCCCCGCCTCGGTGCGGAGCAGGAACCAGGAGAGGGCCGCCAGCACCACCGGCACCACCGCGAGGATCAGCAGGTCGTTGCCGGTGAGGATGATCGGGTCGACGGTGAGGTGGATGCGGTTGAGCGGCGTCTCGAACCCGCCCACCAGCGAGTTGGTGCCGAGCACCTGGGGGATGAGCAGCTCGACGCCGCCGAGCAGCTGGGCGAGCCCGATGGTGGCGACGGTGAGCACCAGCCTGGGGGCGTCGCGGAAGCGGCGGATCACCAGCCGCTCGACCGCCCCGCCGACGGCGACCCCCACGACCACGGCGAGCGGCACCGCCAGCAGCCAGGGCAGGCCGTGGCCGACGTGCAGGCCCACCGCGAGCGCGGCTCCCACCCCGCCGATGGCGCCGTAGGCGAAGTTGATCGCCCGGGTCGCGCGGTAGGTGAGCACCAGGCCGACGGCGAGCAGGCCGGTGCCGGTGCCGAAGATCGCGCCCTGGAGGACGATGCCCAGCGGCACCCGGCCTGGCGCCACCTGGGTCGCCACCAGCACCGCGGTGGCGGCGGCGGCGGCGGTGGCGGCCGCGATGCGGCGGCCGCTCACTGGAACACGGGAGCGTCGCCTGCCGGCACCTGCCCCAGTCGATAGCGGGTCCCGTTGGTGGCGTACGTGCCCTGCTTGTTGTTGTACGGGGAGGTGCGGCCGCCCTCCCACCAGATCTCCTTGAAGTCCTGGGTCGGGGTGTAGTGCCCCGGGCCGAAGCCCCAGGTCCCGGCCTCGCCGGTGCCCCCGGGATACGCGAACATCCCGCGCTCGAAGCTCGCCGGGGTGAGGCCGGGGCCGGCCAGCTGGATCCCCATGGCGATCATGTAGAGCTGGTAGTAGATGAGCTCGACGCTGTGCGCCGGCTCGTCGCCGCGCACCGCCTTGTAGGCGTTGTAGCCGAGGCCGGCGCGCTCGGGCAGCTGGGGGCCGAGGGTGCTGGTGCCGAAGGCGTGCGCCCACTCGGCCTGATCGTAGAGCTGGCCGGCGATGTCGGTGTCGGTGAAGGCGGTGCCCTGCACCAGCCACTCCGGGTAGTAGCCCTGCTCGTGGGCCTTGGCGGTGAGGAAGACGGGGAGGATCGGATCGGTGGCGCAGGCCACCGAGGTCACCCCCGCGGCCTTCAGCTTGGCGACGATGCTCGCCGCCTGGTTGGAGAGGCTGGCGAGGTCGAGCGAGTAGTTGATGGTCATCGCGTCGTTGCCGGCGCTGTGCAGCAGGTTGAGGCTGTCGTGCAGGCACTGCTGGTACTGCGGGTTGTCGGGCACCACGATGCCGAGCTTGCGCGGCTTGCCGGCGAGGTCGCCGCCGGCGTACTTCGCCGGCTTGCCGAGGACCCGCTTGTTCATCCAGTCGCCATTGCTCTGGGCCACCAGCGAGCAGTCGGTTAAGCCGCTCCACGCGTAGGGGCGGCGGTCGACGAACCACTGGCGCGACATGTACGGGGCGCCGAAGGCGAGCACCCGCTGGCGCGCCAGGGCGTCGGAGTAGGGCTCGCTCAACCCGGTCACGTCGGCGAAGGCGCCGATCTCGCTGGCCACCTTGATGGCGTCGGCGTTGGCCTGCTCCTGCCCGGCGCCGAGCAGCTCCCGGGTGAGCGCGCCGTGCCCCTGGTACGGCACCAGCTTGAGCTTGCGGCCGTAGAACTGGAAGCGGGTGTTGAAGTAGTCGACCAGACCCTGCGCGGTGCGGGCGGCGTCGTCGGCGCTGTCGATGAGGTCGGTGCCGGTGATCTTCGCGATCGTCGACGAGAGGTCGGGATCGGCGGTGGTGCGCATCGCGACGGTGATCGTGTCCTTGGTGACGCCGCGGCTGGTGGCACCGCCGTTGTCGCCGGTGAAGAGCACGCAGGGCGGCGAGTAGGGATCGCCCGGCACCTGCTGGCGGCGGTCGGTGCAGCCGCTGGCGTGCCCGGCGACCACCCGTCGGGTGGTGGAGGCGGAGCCCGCCGGCCCGCCGGCGGAGGCGTCGGCGCCCGGCGCCCCCGGTGCCGCCGCCCCGGTGCCGGGGCCGACGGTGCTGACGCTTCCCGCCGCGGCGGTGCCGTCGTGGACGACGCTCTGCTCGCGGGCGACGGTGGGCACGAGGGTGACCATGAGCGCGAAGGCGATGGTCATCGCCAGCAGCGGGCCGTAGCCGCGGAGCAGCCGTCCCTCGGCGCCGGGGAGCCGGCCGCGGTCGCCGCTCACGAGCCCGCCCCCACCCGGCGGCGGCGGAACAGGAGCAGCGCGTCGCCGGCGAACAGCAGCACCGCGACGCCCAGGCCGGCGGCGGCGGCGGCTCGGGCGAGGTCGTGGGCGCTGCAGCCGGAGCGGCCGAGCGAGCCCGGGGTGACGCACGCGGTGAAGCTGCGTCCCGCGGTCGCGGGGGTGATCAGCGTGGTGCCGGCCGCCGCCGGGCCCGGCGGGGCGGCCGCCGGAGCCGCCGGGGTCACCGCCCCGGGCGGGGTGGTGTCGATGACCGTGGTGCCTCCGAACGGCGACAGCGGGAGGAAGTCGCCGAAGGGGTTGCGATAGGCGATGCCCTCGGTGGTGGCGTGGACGCCGCCGAGGTCGACGTCGACCCCTCCGGTGCCGGTGAGCCCGCCGTAGGCGATGTCGCCGACGAGCAGGCCGGCGTTGGCCAGGGAGCCCAGGCCGCTGCGCGGGTCCTGGCAGTTCTGGGGATCGCCCTTCAACATCGCCACCAGCTGGTCCCGGGCGGGCTGGGCCGCGGCCAGGGCGGCGCCGAGCGGCTCGGAGAGCTGGGTGGTGCCGCCGAGGCTGATGCGCAGCGGACCGACGTCGACGGTGCCGTCTCCGAGGGTGCGCACCGCCGGCGGGGTGAGATGGATGCCGAGGGGCGCGAGCGCCTTGTTGGCCCCGTCGAGCGACTGCACCACCTGCTCGGCGGGCCCCGGCGCGCCGCCGAGCAGGCCCGCGGGCAGGCTCTGGCCGCCGAGGCGGATCTCGTCGACGTGGAAGCCACCGTCGTGCACCGCGGCGTCGCCGGTGCGCTGGGTGACGTCCCAGCGCAGCCCGAGCAGCTGCACCGCGCCGCCGGCGAGGCTCACCGAGGCGATCGACGCGTCGGCGTGCGCCTCGCGGCGGAGGCCGGGCACCAGCCGGGTCTCGGCGTGGCTGACGGCGGCGCCCACGCTGAGCACCCCGGGCAGGTTCAGGGTGGCGCCGGAGGCGTCGGCGGTGGACCCGTTGGGCCGGGCGGCGGCGGTCTCGGTGCCGCCGGCGGCGACGTCCCCGCCGGCGAAGCTGTGGGTGCTGCTGGCGGGCCCGTGGCTCGAGTTCGCCTGCACCGGTGACGGCACCTGGTCGGGCTTGAGCGGCGGCTGCTGGCCGCAGGCCGAGACCGTGGTCAGGAGGAGGCCGAAGATCCCGAGGTCGAGCGCCTGGGCCTGCGCGCGTCCCTCGGTGCCCTGGTACGAGGCCAGGGAGTCGCCGGTGGTGACGGCGTACGTCAGCCCCCCGGTGTGCGGGGCGAGCCGCAGCGCGGTGCCCCGCGCCGCGCCGCTGCCGTTGACGAACCCCGCGTCGCTGCGGGCTCCGGCGGGCTGGGGAATGACCAGGGTGAGCAGGCCGGCGGTGCCGAGAAGTGCCGCCAGACCTCGGAGCGTGGGCCGCAAACCGTCCTCCATCCCTTCCGCGCCACTGGCAGCAATCTATCCCACCTCGAAGGCGTGGTGCCACCATCAACTGTGAAAGCGACCCGGAGGGGGGCGCCGAAGGGGATGTGGACCAGACCGCGACACTCTCGAGGTGGCGCGCCCCACCTCGAGAGTGGCGGTCTCCCGGTCACCGCGCCAGGAGCTCTGAGGCTTCCGGCGGGCGATGGAGAGCTAGATGTTGCGGATCTTCTTGTAGCGCTGCCAGTCGGGGAGCAGCGTGACCGACTTCACCAGCCCGGTGACGGCCATCATCGCCACGATCCCCACACCGCAGAGGAACTCCACTGGATAGAGGATGAGCTTGTTCTTCTTCCAACCCACGGCCGGGGCCCTCCCAAACGGCCGGCCGCGGCGCACGCCGGGTACCGGTTCTCGCAGTCATACCACGCCGTTCTAGGTGATGGGGGAGGACACCGTGCATTTGCGCCCCGAGGGGGGTCGCCGGGGGGAGGGCGACGTCCCCCGCTCAGAAACCGATCATCCCCTTCAGCGTGGGGTCGACCACCGCGGTGGTGAACTGCTCGCACCACTGGCAGACGAACTGAACCCGCCGCATGCCGCGCTGCACCTGGCGCGCGTTCGGCCAGCCACAGCGACCGCAGTTGACCCCCTGGACCCAGACGGGCTCCTGCTCAGGCTCGGGCTCGTGGTGGCCGTCCTGGCCGTGGTTGCCGCCGGGTCCGTCGTGCTCGGGGATCATCCTCATGCCGCGGGAGTCGCCGCACTCTCACCGTGCGTGGCGTGCTAGGAGCGTACGCGGAACGTGGGGGGCTGGCAACCGGCGCAGTGCCCAGATGACGTCCCCCCCTGGTGAGGCGGCGGAGGGCAGGCCTCCGCCGCCTCGTTGGGGACGCTCGGGAAACCTAGCCCTGTCCGCCCAGGAGGCCGAGGCCGAGCAGACCGCCGCGGGGCGACGCGCTGCTCCCGGTGCCGCCGAGCAGCAGGGTGGTGATCGACTGGAGCGGGTTCGACGCCGGGGCCGAGGCGGGAGGCGCCACCGGCAGTGCCGGCGGGGCCACCGGGAGGACCGGCGACGCCGCGGGAGCGGGCGCCTTGGCGGCGGCCGGGGCACCGCCCAGCGCCGCGATCAGGGCGGCGATGTCGGGGGTGCCGCGCCCGGTGGTGTAGTCCCAGCCGGCGGTGGCGACGAAGAGCCCCTGGAAGCCCTCGGTGATGTCGTGGAACACCGCCGCGGGGAGCGAGTAGAGGGTCGGGTTGGCGAAGCCGAGGCCGCCGCCGTGCGACGACTGCAACCGGGTCCAGATGCCCAGCCACGAGGGCGAGCTCGCGCTGGTGCCGCCGATCGCGAGCTGCTTGCCGTTGACGATCGTCGCGTAGCCGGAGGCGGGATCGGCGTCGAGGCTGACGTCCGGGGTGCCGCGGTTGACGCCGAGGAAGCTGCCGCCCGCTCCCGCCTGCCATGCGGGGGTGGGCTCGAAGAGCGCGGGGCCGCCGCCGCCGGCGAGCCAGGCGGTCTCGTGGGCGCCCCCCTTGCCGTCGGGGGTGAGGGTGGTGCCGCCGACGCTCACCGCGTACTGGCTGGCGGCCGGGTAGTTGGGACCGGGCAGCCCGATCGGCAGGCCGTTCTGGCTGACCAGGAACGGACAGAAGGAGCCGGTGTCGCCGCTGGAGGCGAACAGCGTCTGCCCCTGGGCGACCGCCTGGGCGAGGGCGGTGTCGGCGGCGGTGGAGAAGCCGCTGACGTGGGCCAGGGACTCGCACTCACCGAAGGAGGCGCTCGCCTGGGCGGCGCGGTTGTCGGTGACCCACTTGTTGATCTCCGCCAGGATGTCCGCGTCGCTCAGCGACTTCGCCTGGTAGACGAGCAGGTTCGACGCCGCGGGCGCGAACGCGGTCGAGTACTGGGTGTCGAGGTCCCACTCCGGGGAACCGGCGGTGTCGGTGAACGGTCCGGCGCCGACGGGCACGGTGGTCCAGGGCACGTGCGGGAGCCCGTACTGGTTCTCGAACTGGAGCAGGTCGGCGCGCGGCTGGGTCAGATCGCCCTCGGCGAGGATCGCCAGGGTCTGGCCGAAGCCGTCGCCGTGCGCCGTCGGATGCGGCGCGGGCGCGTTGTAGAAGGAGTTGAACTCCTGAGGCCCGTAGCCCTTGAAGGAGCTGCCCGCGGCGGGGACGACCGCGGCGGTGGTGTGGGCGACGCTGAGCTTGTGGAGGTCGCTGAGCCCGAGCACCGCGGTGACCCGGCCGGCGAGCTGCGCGGGCAGGGTGGCCACCGCCGACGGCGCGAAGAAGCTGAAGCCGTGGCTGCTCAGGAAGTTCTCGAGGTGCATGCCCAGGAGGCTGCCGATGCGGTCGCTCGCGCCGCTCATCGACACCAGGGTGCGGTTGGGCGAGACGGTGATCCCGCTCAGTCCCGACGAGGCCGCCCAGCCGGTGACCCGCGCCACCGTGGCGGGGTCGGGGGCGAAGCGCTGCGCGAACTGGTCGGGGGTGAGGAAGTGGTGGTACTCCGCATTCCCCGGTGTGTTCTGCGCGGCGATCAGCGAGCGCAGGCCCGCCTGGTCGCGCAGCGGCAGCGCCATGGTCACGTCGAGCGGCCGCGGCACCAGCGGCCCGAGGTCGAGCGCGTCGCGGAGCAGTGTGGGAACCGTTCCCAGAACTCCGGCCGCGGGTGAGACGTCCGGCGCGGCCGCGGCGGCCGGACGGGCCGCCAGTGCACCGGCGGACAGCATGGCGACGACGACTGATCCGATGGCTGTATGCCGGCCAATAGACGCCGGCCTCCCGAAGGCGAACATGCCCGCTCCTCAATGCGCGTCTCCTCCCGGAGACGCCCCAACCTTTTGAAGCAGCAAGAGCCATACCCGAATGCGGAGGGCGCACTCGGCAATCACCAATATCCCGTTGCGCAGGCTGCATATGCGCACCGGGTCAATCCATTCCGTCGGTTCCGCCACCCCTGGCTTCCCGACGCGGCACAGTATGCACCATCCCCCCGGATCAGGGCCACCCTTGTATCTCCGGAGCCGGCGTGGCGATGTGCGGTCCGACCGAACGCCCCGATTGCGTCACCGAGGTGGTCGCGGCAGTGGCCTACCAGTAGGCGGGAATGGCGTCGTCGAAGGGCTCGGGGCGCCGCGACGGGCGGCGGAGGCTGCGCACCAGCAGCACCAGTCCGCCGCCGAGCAGCGCGGCGCCGGTGAGCGGTGCCGCGCCGGCCGCGGCGCCGGTCACCGGGATCGCGATGGCGCGGGGCCGGACCGGCGTGGGCGGCGGCACCGGGGGCGGTGGCGTGGCGGTCACCGGTGGAGGGGGCGGGACGGGCGCGGCCGCGACCACCGCGGCGACCGGTGCGGTGGTCTCGTGCCCGGCGCTCTCCACGTGTGCGCCGGTGACCGGGGGTACCGCGGCGGGCGCGACCGCCAGGGGCGGCGCCGCCGGCGGCGGGGGAGTGGCCACGTGCGCAGGGCGCGCCACCGACTGGACGGCGGCGTGGGGCGGTCCGCCGGCGAAGGCGGTGGTCACCAGCGCACCGCCACCGAGCACGCCGGCGGCGGCGACGGTGAGCAGGGTGCCGCCGGTGGCGGAGAGCACGGCCCCCGCTCCGATGCAGACCCCGCGCGGTGCGAGCGGGCGCTGTCGACGGGTGCGGCTGTCGCCGTGCGGCATTTCCCTTCCCTCTGGTGTGACGCGTGGAGAACGTTGGGGGCCAGAGCACCTTAGGCGGTTGTGGCCGGTTTCGTCAAGTACTGCTCGTCACCGGTGCGGGTTGACCGGCCGGTCAACCCGCCATGCGCAGCAGGCCGAGGGGGGCGCCCTGCGGGTCGGTGATCCAGGAGAAGCGCAGGCCGTCCTGGATGTCCATCGGCGGCACCAGCACGCGACCGCCGAGCTCGACGGCGCGAGCGGTGTCGGCGTCGACGTCGCCGGCGCCGAGGTACACCACCCAGTGGGCCGGGACCTCGGGCGGGAAGTCAGCGCTCATCGGCATCATCCCGCCGATGCTGCGGCCGTCCTGCTTCCACTCCGTGTACGGGATCGGGCCGGTCGCGGTCTCGCTGCCCCAGCCGAACACCGCCGCGTAGAACGCCTTGGCGGCCTCGGGATCACGGGTCTGCAGCTCGGTCCAGCACAGCGCGCCGGGCTCGTTGACAAGCTGCGCTCCGATGTGATCGCCCGGCTGCCACGCCGAGAACGCCGCGCCGGTCGGGTCCATGTAGACGGCCATCCGTCCCGCGGTCATCACCTGCATCGGCTCCATCACCACCGTGCCGCCCGCAGCACGGACCTTCTCGGTGGTGGCGTCGAGGTCGTCGGTGGAGACGTACGTCATCCAGGACGGCGGCCGGTCCTGGCTCGGCGCCATGCCGGCCACGTACTTGCCGTCCTTGGTGATCATCGTGTACCCGCCCGCCTCCGGCGCGTCCACCGAGTGCGCCTCCCAGCCGAACAGCGCGCCGTAGAAGGCCTTGGCGGCGTCGAGGTCCGAGGTGCTGAGGTCGATCCACGAGGGGATGCCCGGTGCGTGCGACGAGGCCTCGGTCATGGCGCATCTCCCAGGTCGGTCGCTTCCGCGGAGCGCGGGAGACGAGTGTAGAGCAGGCGGCCCGGCCGGACAGCCCCGGCTCAGCCGTCCCGGGAGCGGAGGCGCACCACGTCCTGACCACCGCGCCAGGCGGCGGCGCGGGCCTCGCCCATGCGGTCGGCGAGATCCTCGAGCACCTCGAGGTCGCTTCCGTGCAGCGCCTGGCGCTGGTCGCTCAGGATGCGCAGCAACTCGGCGGCGGCGCCCCCGGCGGCGAGCTCCACGTTCCGCAGCTGGTGCTGGAGTCGGGAGATCGCGGAGGCTTCGCCTCGGTGGACCGTGCGCCGCCTTCGGGCGAGCCGGTGGACCACCCCGCTCTCTGGGTCACCGAACAGCTGCTCGATGGCGCCGACAATAACACGAACAGCAGTTCGGACGGGCGAAGCGTGAAAAGTCGTGCGTCAGGCGCGGACGGTGCGTTCGGCGGTTCGGACTCGGTACTCGCCCGGGTCGCGCGTCATCGTCTTCGAGCCCTGCCACGCCGCTACCAGGTGGAGCGCCACCGGCGCGGGTTCTTCAGGAAAAGAGGGCCTCCCGGCATGGATGTGGGTCGGGATTGGGAAAGTCACCAG
>JRHI01002856.1_pt1 | contig 11092 bp, 7 predicted proteins | sample 215371 | NCBI WGS metagenome assembly JRHI01 (sample SAMN02929681, study PRJNA255918) | sediment metagenome | biome: cave system; feature: Ice Cave; material: Sediment; isolation source: sediment from deep within a dark volcanic ice cave with no known source of... ... | reverse complement strand
ACCCTTTTTGAGCACACAAACCCCCACGTATCTTATGAAATAGCGCGGGCGATGAGGAATGCTGCTGCTGCCGCAAGTCCGCCAATCAAAGCCGTTTGTAACGCGCTGCGAATCGGCTTTGCACCGGTGAAACGACCTTTGATGTAGCCGAAAGAGCATGGACACAATTTTGTGATAGAGCCGTGATAGGCACTCTACATCTTGTGATACTTCTGTGAACGGACAAGCTTATGCTTGTTACAAGGCAGGTATTCATTCCTGGTATGCATGCTGTGAGCGATCCTGCTCGCTTCGTTCCGACAGGTGTCTCGATGAAGCAAGGAATGCTCCACAGCGCGGAAAGCACAAGATGAGAAAGGAGTCGAACCATGTTTCAACGGATTCTTGTCCCATTGGATGGATCGGAACGGGCGGAACGAGCTCTTCCTATCGCCGCACGCATTGCGCATGCCACAGGGGGAACTATCGTTCTGATACAAGTCGTCAGCATTCCAAGGGGGTATGCACCCTATCTGACACAACGTTCTGCTTGTATGCAGCGGGTGACGGGGAGTGAGGTGGCGGCCAGGCACTATCTGGCTGAGGTCGCCACATCAGAAATCCTGTCCGGCATTCCAGCTGAAATAGAGGTTCTTCATGGTGCGCCTGCCCTCTCCCTTCCCGATGCGCTTCACCAGTTCCACATTGATCTGGTCATACTATGCAGCCATGGCACAACCGGAATCAAGCGGTGGATAGTGGGCAGCGTCGCACAGCAATTAGTAAAGCATAGTTCGGCACCAGTCCTCATCTTGCGCGAAGATGGCACACTCCCTCTTGGTTCGTATCCAGATGCGACCCGTCCTCTGCGCGCATTTGCAGCGACGATCGCTTTGGATGGCTCCGAGCGCGCCCTGTCAACACTTGAACCGGCTGCCCACCTGGTTGCTGCGCTGGCCGCTCCCGCAAGAGGTCTTCTGCAGCTAACCCAGGTGCTGCCACTGCCTCCTGAGAGTGAGCTTCATGATACAGACAGCATTGATCATGCGGTACGGGAACAGGCTGTGTGTCAGATAAAGAAATACCTGGGCCGTATTGCTGATACGCTCCGCGAGGGACTGGCCAAAGAGTTGAAACTCAATGTCAGCTGGTCTATTACAGTCGATCCTGATATTGCGAACAGCCTCATAGCAGTGGCGGAAAAAGGCGAAGTTACCGATGGAACGCGTATCGCAGGCGGCTGTGACGTGCTAGCCATGACCACCCATGGGCGCGGAGGCAGAAAGCCCTGGATACTGGGAACCGTGACCGAGCGCGTTCTTGGTGCTACCAGGCTTCCCTTGCTTGTCGTGCGGCCTCAAGCATCAAAAGCCCAACGAACGTTTGCCGAGCAGGCTGTGATAACCCTGTGATTACAGACCCCTGTTTTGTAACTGCGTTGTGATGCAAGCGCGCTATACTCAGAGTGTGAGAGGGAAGAAAACCTCTCAGGGAATGTGAAGAGAGACTTCTAACGCGAAGAAAGGAGATACATCTCGACGAAGCGTATGCTACAAAGACAAACCACTCCGCATGAACGAAAAGGTTCATGGAGTCACGCCAGGCTGCGATGAAAGCCGTCTTTGTGCCACGATTATCACCGAACGTGTAGACACATCCAGAGCAAAGTCGCTAAGAGGAAATGGAGAAGTCCCTTGGACAAGTAATAAGGCTGGTGCCCTCCTGGACACCAGCCTCCTTCTTGCTTTCTTGAGAGCGTACGCCGGGAGTGCGCTTCCCCACGTACTGATCCTTCATGATATGCAACTCCATCAAGCCTTCAAGCCGATCGAGCTGGAAGCAAAAGGAGACCGGAAATGGTGCTCAGTCTCTGTCTCTGCTCTGCCGCATCTTCCTTGCCTTTTGAGCAGGAGAATGATATGCTTTAGCGAAAGCTTTTTAAGACAAAGGTAGCTTCAGGCTCTTTCTGGGAAATGTACACGCTAGGCAAGCATTGGATGCCAGACAACGCTTGAAAGGAGGACGCATTGATGGTCAACCCACCACACCATGATACCATCATTCCCCCTCCCTCATCTTCGCCTCTGCGCGTCATGTCGACGGGTTTGATCGAGCTCCTGGACATTTCCCCTGATGCACTGGTCATTGTCAATCAGACGGGGACCATCGTGATGGCGAATGATCAGGCCGCCGCGCTGTTCGGCTACCGCCGCGAGGAGTTGCAGGAGCAGCAGCTCGAGATGCTTCTGCCCGAAGGCCTACGCGCGGTCCACACCACTCAACGGGAGCACTATTTCACCGCGCCGCGTAGGCGCTCGATGGGCGCAGGACTCCAATTGTTTGGGCGGCGCAAGGATGGCAGCGAGTTCCCAGTGGATATCAGCCTGCGTCCCGTGCTGCTGGGCGACGAGCCACTTGCTATCGGTGCCATTCGTGATATGAGCGAACAGCAGCGCGCCGAACGCGAGCGCGCTCAGCAAGTCGAGCAAATCCGCTTGCAAGCCAGGCTGATCGACCTGGCGCACGATGCGATTTTCATCCGTGATCCCATTGGACGGGTGATCTTCTGGAATAAGGGAGCTGAAGAACTTTACGGCTGGTCGTCCCAGGAGATGATCGGTCGTATCAGCACCATCCTGCTCAAAACCCGTTTCCCCGTGAGCCTTCCCGCCATTGAGGCACAGATCGAGCGCGCTGGGCGATGGGAAGGGGAACTGACGCAAAGCTGCCGAGATGGCAGCGTCGTGGTTGTCGAAAGTCGCTGGTCTCCGGTGCGCGATGCGCACGGACACCCCACAGCTATTCTGGAAATCAACCGGGATATCACCGAGCGGCGCCGACTGGAGCAGGCGGCACAAGCCGTACATAGAGAGACCACCGCTCGCCTGTCTTTCCTCCAACAGATCATTGATGCGCTCCCCAGCAGCATCTACCTCGTGTATGGCGCAGACGCGCGCCTGCTGCTGGCCAACCGCGCCGCGCGCAGTATCTGGGGAGCAGCGTGGCCCATCGACCAACCGATGCAGGAGTTTCTCGCCACCAATGGGATCTGCATCTTCAATGCTCAGGGTTTTCCTCTAGCGCTCGAGGATTTTGCCACGCTACGCGCAGTGCAACAGAGTGAAACAGTGCTGGACCACCAGGAGAGCATTCGCCGCCCCGATGGCTCGACACTCCCCGTGCTGGTCAACGCAGTGGCACTCGGCTCACCCGAAGGGTTGACTGTCTTCAAGCATGAAACAGAGGCAGCCACGCATGCTGCACCCGCGGAGTCAGTGGCGCTGGTCGTCCACCAGGACGTAAGCGCCCTCAAAGAAGCCGAATACCTCAAAGACGAGTTCATCGGGGTGGCGGCCCATGAGTTGCGCAATCCCCTGGCGGTGCTCAAAGGCTTTGCCGACATGCTGGTGTACCAGACAGCACGCGGCAAAGGCGCGGAACTTTCTGATTGGCAGCGTGAAGCCCTGGGGGAGATTGATCAGGCCACCGCGCGCCTGGATAAACTCACTGAGGATCTGCTCGATGTGACCCGCCTGCAAGCAGGACGGCTGGCCTTATCCCGCATACCCACCGACCTGGTGGCGCTGACCAGGCACATGGTGGCGCAACGGCAAATGACCACGAGGCGGCATACCTTCTCCCTCGACACCACGCTTTCGTTCCTCACGGTAGAGGTCGACCGTGGGCGCATCGAGCAGGTGCTCAGTAACCTGCTGGACAATGCCATCAAGTACAGCCCGCAGGGAGGACCGATCGAGCTGACCCTGCGTGAAGAGGTCGAGCCACACATAGCGCTGCTCGCGATCCGCGATCGGGGCATCGGTATTCCCGCCAACCAACAGGCACGTATTTTCGGACGGTTCGTGCGCGCAGAGAATGCTCGTGCCGCAGAGGTCACGGGCACAGGGCTGGGGCTCTATCTCAGTCGCGAACTCGTCGAGCGGCATGGCGGGCGTCTGTGGTTTGAGTCCAGCGAGGGAGCAGGTTCGACGTTCTTCATGACCTTACCTGTGGTCTGAGCACTGCGGTAGCGGTAGTTGGAACATGCCGACCGCGATACTCCGTTATCCAAAGGTAGGCGGTCAGCCCGAAGATCACCAGACCGAGCACCGAGAAGAGGACTTGTTGCACCACCGTGCTGGCAACGAGGGCTTGCTCATACTGATCATGGCACCCAGACCAATACATGCCTCTATTACGACGAGTACGATACGCATTCCTTTGTGTTTCATGATTGTTCTCCTTTGCTCATGCTGACAAAGCACACGATGTGAGGGAGTTCTGGTCATTGTATGCCTCAGAACCTCGTCACCTTTCCCGATGAGTTGTATCGATCTCGCTGATCTCGATACGAAACCAGCTGAACTCACCCGATGCCGGATGCCAGGTGACTTCAATCTCGGTCGGGATCTGCATCCCACCCACCTCCCGATACACGCCCAACTGACCCGACCAGGGAGCGAGCAGATAGCGCCCATGCTCTTCCTTATAACGGTCCGCCGTCACCTGGGTCAGCTGGCCTTGCTCATTCACATGCAGCACCACCGAAGCCGTCACACCAGACTCGCGCATGGTGGCCTTCGCAGAGGAGGCATCAATGGCTTGCCACTCGATGGCATCGGAGAGCCAGGCCGTCGGGAACCAGACCATTTCAGCCAGGTAGCGCTGCAACCCGCCCTGGTCCATTTCTGTACCACGCGCATTCCCCAGGGGATGACGGACAAGAGCTTGATGCGCATGCTGCCGTGACCGTCGGAGAACCCATCCGTGGCCGTGATCCAGGCGAATGGAAAGAGCTGCACCGTGGCGTGCCAGAGGAACGCTGGGGGAGTCGGCGTTAATACCTATTGACCTTACCTTCCCATCACAACAGGTCGCTTGATCCTCACAGGATGATCACAAGGGATGCCCACCAAACGATTCTGGTGGGCATCCCTTCCTGACGCTTAAGGCATCAACGCCTCATATCACTGGGATACACTACAAAACTATTTGACGCGCCTATCTGGGGACGTAAGGTTTTCATCAACACAAAGTAACGGAAACCCTGTGAAAATCTTTTTAGCATGGCTTTCAGAGAAGAGAAATAGGGCAACACCCTATTCCCCTCACTCATCAGGGCAGGTGATAGTCGAACGAATTGAGTGCCTTCATGTAGTTGGCGCGCTCGAAGGCCGCGGGTTCGGCCACGGCGCGCTGGCTCATACTGCCGCGCATATGCGCAATGGACTCGTACTCGTGCTCCTCCATCCACTGTTGCAGCTCCGCCAGGATATGGGTCAAGCGCTCAGGGCCGCTTTCCAATAGCGCAGAAGCCATCATCGCCACTTTCGCGCCAGCCATCATCGCCTTGAGAACATCCTGCGCGGTATGGACGCCGCTGGTAAGAGCGAAATCGGCCTGGATACGCCCATAAAGAATAGCGATCCATCGCAGTGGTAGGAGCACATCGTGAGAGGTGCTTAACTCGAGGTGAGGTATCACACCCAGGGCTTCCAGATCAAAATCGGGCTGGTAGAAGCGGTTAAAGAGCACGAGCCCATTGGCACCCGCATCGACAAAGCGTTTCGCGATATGCGGAATCGAGGTGAAAAAGGGGCTGAGCTTGAGCGCGATGGGAATGTCCACCGTCGCCCGCACATCTTTGATCAGTTTCACATAGACTTCCTCCAGTTCTGCACTACTCAGGTCAGGATCGGTTGACAGGTAGTAGATGTTCAATTCCAGGGCATCAGCCCCAGCCTGCTCAATTTTCCGCGCATACTGCACCCAGCCACCCGAAGAGACGCCATTCAGGCTGCCAATGACCGGCATGTTCACTGCCTGTTTGATGGTGTGGAGGTGTTCCAGATATGGCTCTGGTCCCAGGTTATAGGTATCCAGGTCGGGAAAGTAGCTCAAAGACTCGGCATAACTATCCGTACCACGGTTGAGATAGTGATCCATTTCGTAGCTCTCGTGGGTGATCTGCTCCTCGAAGAGGGAGTACATCACGACGGCGGAGGCTCCCGCGTCTTCCAAGCGGCGTACAATGTCGATGTTCTTAGAAAGTGGAGAGGCCGAGGCCACCAGAGGATTTTTCAGTTGCAAGCCGAGATAGGTCGTTGTGAGATCAGGTGCCGTCATATTCCTATTGCTCACTTTCTTGATCGCGCCCGGTAGCCATCTTTTGATACTGCTTCCAGCGCGTCTGCACATCTTGTTTCGCCAGCCCCATCAGGGTATCAGCACGCTCCGCGTCGCTGCGCACGAGCATGCGATAGCGCGTTTCGTTGTAAGCGAACTCCTCCAGGGGGAGCGTTGGCTCTTTCGAATCGAGCATGAACGGGTTCTTCCCCTCTTCGAGCAGAGCAGGATTGTAGCGATACAAGGGCCAGTATCCTGACTGCACCGCCAGCTTTTGCTGGTCCAGCCCCTTACGCATATCTATACCGTGAGCTATACAGTGGCTATAGGCCAGGATGAGCGAGGGGCCATCGTACGCCTCAGCCTCAATAATAGCGTGCAGCGTCTGCTGGTCGTTGGCTCCCATTGCCACGCAGGCCACGTAGACGTTTCCGTAGGCCATGGCCAGCATACCCAGATCTTTTTTCGCTGTCGCCTTCCCGCGAGCGGCAAACTTGGCAACGGCTGCCCGCGGCGTCGATTTCGAGGCCTGTCCTCCCGTATTCGAGTAGACCTCGGTATCCAGCACCAGCACATTGACGTTGCGCCCGGAGGCCAGGACGTGATCCAGCCCGCCGAAGCCGATATCGTAGGCCCAGCCATCGCCGCCAATGATCCACACGCTCCTGCGTACCAGACCATCCAGCAGCCCTAGCAGGGTCTGCACGTGAGAGGAACCGGCAGCCTCCAGGGTCTGCAGGCGTTGTTTGACCTGGGCAATGCGCTCTCGCTGCGCTTTTATGCCGGTTTCAGTGGACTGATCGGCGTCCAGGATCGCGTGCACCAGTTCCTCTCCGATCGTATCGGTGTAATGGGAGAGCAACTCGCAGGCGTATTCTTCCTGCTTATCCAGGGTCAGGCGCATGCCCAGGCCGAACTCCGCGTTGTCTTCAAACAGCGAGTTGGACCAGGCCGGCCCGCGCCCCTCAGCATTGACGGTCCAGGGGGTAGTGGGCAGGTTGCCGCCGTAGATCGATGAACAGCCGGTAGCGTTGGCGACGATCATGCGATCGCCGAACAACTGCGACACCAGCTTTATATACGGCGTCTCACCACATCCCGAACAAGCGCCGGAGAACTCGAAGAGCGGCGTGATAAGCTGTGAGTTCTTAATCGCTCCCAGGTTGAGATGCGAAGTGTCCACTTCTGGCAGCGTGAGGAAGTATTCCCAATTGGCCTTTTCCCTCTCGCGAATAGGAGGCTGGGGATTCATGTTGATGGCTTTGCGCCCGACCTGTCTCTTGTCTTTGACGGGACACGCCTCGAAGCACAGGCCACAGCCGGTGCAGTCCTCGGGCGAGACCTGCAGCGTATATTTCATGCCTGGAAACTCCTTGAAACGGGCATCAGCCGCTAGAAATGTGTCTGGACTGCCTCCATTGGCGTCTTTCGGATCGTAGACCTTCATGCGGATGACCGCGTGTGGGCAGACCATGACGCATTTGCCACATTGGATACAGATGTCAGGGTCCCAGACCGGCATCTCCAGGCCAATGTTGCGCTTCTCCCAATAGGCGGTGCCAGATGGATACGTGCCATCGACGGGCAAGGCACTGACCGGCAAGTTGTCGCCATTGCCCGCGATCATCGGGCCAAGGACGCGGCGCACGAAATCGGGTGCTTGATCGGACACGGGTGGGCGACGCGTCAACATCGGGAGAGGCATTCCTTTCCGATGACCATTTCCAGGGAGAGACACCATGGACCCAGCAATCCCAGAGAGCTTAGGGGATACAGCAGACGAGGCACCAACGAGGGCCCCCGCGTTTGCGGGAACGGTAACTTCGTATAAGTGCGCCAGGGTCTCATCGACTGCGCGGTAGTTTTGTTCGACGACAGCCTCGCCACGCTTGCCATAGGTCTTCTTGATGCTCTGTTTGATCTGCGCAATCGCGTCCTCCCTCGGCAAGATGCCGCTCAGGGCGAAGAAGCAGGTCTGCATCACGGTGTTGATGCGGCCTCCCATGCCGGTATCACGAGCTACTCTGTGCGCGTCAATGATATAGAAGTGGAGCTTTTTATCGATAATGGCTTGCTGCACCTCGATCGGCATAACATCCCAGACATCCTCTTTGCCATAGATGCTGTCGAGCAAGAAGATACCGCCGGGCATCGCGTACTTGAGCACATCGAGCCGCTCCAGGAAAGAGAACTGGTGACAGGCCACCAGGTTCGCGCGGCCAGTGCCGATCAGGTACGGAGCGTGGATAGGATGCGCCCCAAATCGCAGGTGGGAGATCGTGACCGAACCGGATTTCTTGGAGTCGTAGACAAAGTAGCCCTGGGCGTAGTTAGCGGTCTCCTCACCGATAATCTTGATCGAGTTCTTGTTGGCTCCGACAGTCCCATCGGAGCCTAATCCCCAGAAGACGCACTGGACCGTTTCTGGGCGCTCAATCGCAAACTCGGGATCGAATTGCAGGCTGGTATAGGTCACATCATCATTAATACCAACTGTAAAGTGATTTTTCGGCTCGGCTTTGAGCATTTCGTCGTAGATGCCCTTGACCATCGCAGGTGTATATTCCTTGGAGGAGAGGCCGTAGCGCCCGCCGATAATGCGTGGGTGCAGGTCGATATCCCTGACTCTTCTCTCGCTGACGGCAGCGACGATATCCAGGTAGAGTGGCTCCCCAATACTTCCCGGCTCTTTGGTGCGATCCAGGACGGCTATTGTTCTGACGGTTGGCGGTAGGGCTTGCAAGAAGTGTTCCACTGAGAACGGGCGGAATAAGTGTACCTTGACGACTCCGACCTTCTCTCCATGGGCAACAAGGTACTCTGCCGTCGCCTGGGTTGTCTCGGCCCCGGAACCCATAATCACGATTACCCTCTCGGCATCGGGCGCGCCAACGTAGTCAAACAGGTGGTACTCCCGTCCAACCACTCTGGCGAACTGCTCCATCGTCTCCTGTACGCTTGCCGGACAAGACTGATAGTAGGGGTTTACAGTTTCACGGGCCTGAAAGTATACGTCGGGGTTCTGGGCTGTGCCGCGGATACAGGGATGTTCGGGGGAGAGTGCGTGTCGGCGGTGTTTTCTGATCAACTCATCGTCGATCATCGCCTGCATGTCTTCACGGTTCAGTTGCTCGATTTTGTCGATTTCGTGCGAGGTGCGGAAGCCATCAAAGAAGTGGAGAAAGGGTATCCGCGTCTTCAAGGTGGCCGCGTGCGCGATCAGGGCCAGGTCTTGCGCCTCTTGAACCGAGTTCGAGGCAAGTAAGGCAAAGCCTGTTGACCGTGTCGCCATCACATCCGAATGGTCACCAAAGATAGAGAGCGCCTGCGCGGCAAGTGAACGAGCCGCCACGTGGAATACCACGGGCGTCAATTCACCGACAATTTTGTACATATTGGGGATCATCAACAGCAGCCCTTGCGAGGCGGTGAAGGTGGTGGCAAGGGCGCCCGTTTGTAATGCGCCATGGATTGCTCCTGCCGCACCACCTTCCGATTGCATCTCCATCACCAGTGGTACCGTCCCCCAGAGGTTCCTTCGCCTGGCGGCAGACCAGGTATCCGCCAGCTCGCCCATCGGGGTCGAGGGAGTGATGGGATAGATGGCGATGACCTCGCTTAATGTATGGGCAATAGTGGCGACCGCCTCATTGCCCTCTACTGTCACCCACGTGCGTTCCATATGTGCCTCCAAAGATCTAGCCAATGTATGAGTGTGTTTCACAAGTAAATAAAAGGAAAGCCCAAGCATTTCATCATTGCACAGCAAGAATACACTTTTCGTATCACAATTTACTCTCGATCAAGTAATCTCTTCCTCACACATACATCACATCTCAGAGATTCAACAGATACACGCAACAATTTGCGTGTATCTGTTGAACACTCACATCATACCTTCACTCCAATGGCTTTAGAGCTTGCGATTGCAGGTAGCTTCTGATGTTTGGTGCCAGGTTTCTCAGGCCCTACGATGAGCAGGGGAAGTCTCGTTGCACCGAGAATACGCTCGCTGACACTGCCCATGGCCCAGCGTTCGGGGCCACTTCGTCCGTGCGTTGCCATGGCGATCACATCACAACCATCGACCTCCTCATCGTCTTCCAGGTATTCGCCATCTTCCGCCATCTCGATGAGCACTTCGGCTACATCCGTGCCAAATGCGAAGGAAGCCGTGACCTGGAGATTGAGGTGAGCCAGGTCTCCACGTTGAAAGCGTTGCTCCACGGAACTCAGGTACGCTTTTGCGTCTGCGATTACCTGGTTACTCGTGTCGGTGACAACAACCGGTTGATTGTTCTCCTTGACTTCAGGTGGACGGAGTACTCGTGCCAGGTGGAGCTCTCCCTGTGTGGGAGCAGACAGAGCGGCACATAGTTGGGCAGCCGCTTCCAGGGCCGTTTCAGCCAGATCAGAGCCATCCAGGGGTACCATGATACGTATGGGACGAGTAGCATGCTCATAGAGAGTGGTATCTCCCTCGCGCATAACGAGCACCGGCACAGGACTATGACGCGCTACTTTCTGTGCCACACTTCCCAACATCCACCGTTTGAAGCCCGTCTCCCCGTGGCTGCACATCACGATGAGGTCGGTTTTCGTTGAACTGCTGATCTGAATAATGGTCAGGGCTGGACTTCCAGTGAGAACCTCTGTTGTTGTTTTGACGCCTGCCAGGACTGCCGACTTTGCGATAGTAGCCAGGTACGAAGTGGCATTGTCAACATCCGCATCTAAAACTCCTTGCATGACTATCGACGACTCCATCGCATACCACGAGAAATCAACTGGAGTGGTGACAACCCGCAAGAGCATGACAGAACCGCCAGAAGCGCGCGCTATCCGTGCAGCGACCGGGATAGCGCTTTCCGCACGAGTTGATCCATCTAAGGGTATGAGAATATGCTTAAACATCGTAATACTCCTTTGCGACTGCCAACATGAGTCATCCCGAAATTTGTGGATGAGGTAGCGAAAAGAGACCTCC
>JRHI01002855.1_pt1 | contig 11096 bp, 9 predicted proteins | sample 215371 | NCBI WGS metagenome assembly JRHI01 (sample SAMN02929681, study PRJNA255918) | sediment metagenome | biome: cave system; feature: Ice Cave; material: Sediment; isolation source: sediment from deep within a dark volcanic ice cave with no known source of... ... | reverse complement strand
GCATCACCACGTTCCTATATCCAGTGGCCTCCAGGTTCCCGCCTGGACGTGGCGGGCGATCCCCCCGCCCGCTTCGGCTCAAACTTACCCGGCCGGGTCGGCGGACCTCTCCGCCCTGCCGCCGGCTTCGGTGCCGCCGCTTGAGCCTGCTCGCCCGCCGCCGTCCAGCCCCCGTCGGAATAGCCGGTCCGGACGGTCAAGTTCAAAAGACCCGCTCACAGCCTTTTACACACCCCGGTTCCAAGCTGGAGTGGCACCACACATATGGCAACCATGGGCGATCGTGCCATCGGCCACCGGCAGCGGGAGGATCAAATGGCCAAATTGCAGGCCCGGCTGGCGTTCCTGGCCGGATAGTCGGCGGCTTACCATCGACCCGCCGGTGCCGGAGATCGGGCGGCGGCCGCGCGCCCGGCGCCGTCGTGGCACCCTGGATGATTTGATGCGATGAACCCCGAGTCTCGATGAGCGAAGCCGAACTCCCCCCCGCCTTCTATCTGCCGATCCGGCCGGGACGTTACCTGGCCACCGAAGCCACCGCCAGCCCCTGGGATCTCGAGCGCAGCCAGCATGGGGGCCCACCCTCGGCGTTGCTCGCCTCCGCCATCGAGGCCGAGGCGGGGTCGCCCGAGCTGCGGCTCGCTCAGATCGTGGTCGACTTCCTCAGACCGATCCCTCGCGGCGAGGTGGAGGTTTCGGTGAGACCGATCCGGCCGGGCCGCCGGATCCGGCAGACCGAGGCCACGTTGAGCGCCGGGGGAGAGCCGGCGGTGAGGGCCCGGGCCTGGCACCTCGCCGCTGGCCCCCACAAGGTGGCGGCCCCTGAACATGAGGACCCGCCGCCACCTCTCCCCGCCTCTCAGGAACAGCGCTACTTCCCGGGCCTGGGGCCCTGGGGCTACGGGCGCGCGGTCGAGTGGCGCTTCGTGGCGGGCTCGTTCGAGCTGACCGGGCCGGCCGAGGTCTGGACCCGGGTCCGCATCCCACTGGTGGCGGGGCGACCTCTGACTGGCCTGGAGCGGCTGCTGATCGTGGCCGACTCCGCTAACGGGATCAGTGGCGAACTGACAAGAGGCGACTGGTTGTTCGTCCCGACTTCGATCACGGTCACGCTTCGCCGGCATCCCGGGTCGGAGTGGACGTTCATGGCCGCCCGCAGCCACGTCGCCGGGGATGGCATCGGCGTCTGCGAGGCCTCTGTGGCCGACTTGCGGGGTCACCTCGGCGTGGTGGTGCAGCCGCTGCTGGTGGCGCCGGCCGGCTGAGCCGGGCTTTGACGGAACCTTCCCCTCCGGGCCCTCGCGGTGGCCGTCCGCGAAGGCCCGGAGGCGGTTGGAGGGTTAAGCGGCGGCGATGTCCGGGGTGACCACGAACCACTTGCCGGCCACGCCCTGGCCATTGACGTCACCCGGGGCCTTGTCGGTGGCATACGTGTAGAGCGGCCAGCCGTTGTAGGTGAGCTGACGGCCGTTCGGACCGGCGACCACATCGAGTTTGCCGGGCAGTTGGGTCGAGCTGCCGGGGGTGCCGGCTGGAAGCAGCGCAGGTGGCCAGATCACCGCGCACTGCCCGGTGCAGGTGACGTTGCCGCCTTTGTCCGGCGTGAAGTGGTACAGGGTCATGCCGTGGGCGTCGGTCAGCACCGTCTGGGGGGCGCCGGCGATGGTGACGGTGCCGGTCTTGACCACCGGGATCGGGGTGGCTACCGGCGTGGTGGCTACCGGCGTGGGAGTCGGGGTCGGGCTCGATGCCGGCGCCGGAGTGCCAGTGGCAGAACCGCCGGCTCCGCCGCAGGCCGACAACAGTGCGAGACACGCCATGGGCACGGCAATCGGCCCGATCAGGTTCCTGATCAAATCGAATTCCTCCATCGTGTACCGCGCCGGGGAAATGCGCGTTCTGTAGAGGCTTACGACCACGGATCGGAATCGGATTGCCCGCGGGCGCGGTGTTCGGGCCGTCCGGCGGTCAGGCCGGGGCCCAGGCGATCGCTGAGGTGGGATCGAGATCGAGGCCCGCGGTCACCTTCTGGATCGTCCACGGCGGAGGTCCGCCGGAGGCCGGTGAGGCGGCCGCTGAGGATGGCTTCGGGCTGGGGCTGGTGGCTCCGGCCGGCTTCGCCGAGGCCGCCGAACTCGCGGCAGTCGAGGCGGGGCTGGCACCTGGCGCTGGCTGGGTGGCCAGCCACAGCTGGAAGCGGCCGTTCTCGTCCCCCGGAGCCAGGAAGAGGAGCGCGGTTCCATCCGGGCTCCAGGTCGGAATCGCCGCCAGTTTGCCGTCGAGCAGCACCTGGCGCGGCCCGAGCTTGGTCCCGTCGAAGCTGGCGATCACCAGGCGGCCGACCTGGGCCCCGCCGGTGCAGATCATGGCGATCCGATCGCCGGCCGGGCTGAGCGCCGGCTGGCCGCAGTCCTCTTCCGGCAAGGTGAGCGGACCTCCGGGCCGGAGCGCCGTCTTCTGAAGGTAGAGCTGCGAATAGACCCGGCCCTTTTCGTCGATCGAGTAGCCGGAGTAGATGATGCCGCCGTTCACCGCGACCGGGTGGACGTCCCCGCCGGTGTAGTCGTTGGGGGTGGTCCAGCGCTTGCGGGCCCCGCCGTCCACGCTCAAATTCCAGATCGAGAAGTCGACCTTGTAGCCGTACTTGGGGTTGTCGGTGCTGAAGAAGATCGACCTGCCGTCGCCAGCGAAGTAGGGGAAAAAGGCCCACCGATTGTCCTCCAGGGTGGCGGAGCCGTTGGAGGTCAGCCGCCGCTGGATCTGCCCGTTGGCGTCCAGCAGGACCAGATCGGACCACTGGCCGCCCCGCGAAACCGCCACCAGCTGGCGGTGGTCAGGGCTGAGCGCCGGCTGGCTCCAGTGGCCGGACTCGGGCTGGAGCTGGGTGAAGTGCCCGTTCTGGAGCCGGTACAGGGCGCCCGCCTGGGTGACGTAGACGGTGCCCGGTAGCGGCACCAGGGTCTCAGCCCGGGCCGGAGCCTTGATCGAATCATGGGTCTGCACGGTTCGTACCTGGCGCAGGCCGGAGTAGATGGCAAAGCCGAGTCCGACCGCGGAAACCACGATCAGGGCCTGGGCGATGCGGCGGAGGATCAAGGGAAGGTTTGGCGCACCAGTGGCCGGATCAGCTGCCAGTTGGGCAGCACCACGTCCTGGCCCTGGATGGAGGCGGTTCCGGTGTAGGGCGGCAGCAGCACCACCTGGTGGATGCTGGACACGTCGATGCCCCGGGCCAGCGGCAGCAACTGCGCCAGCTGGGTCGGCGACATGCTGGTCTTGAACTCGCCGTTGAAGGCGGCGGCCAGATCGGGGAGGTCGGCGGGGTTGATCCGGTTGGCCCGCGCCCGCAAGGCGATCAGCACCTGCTGCTGGCGCACCGAACGGCCGAAGTCGCCGCGCACGTCATCGTGACGCGAGCGGACGTACTGCAAGGCGTGGAGGCCGTCGAGGTGCTGCGGACCCGGAAGCACCGCGACTCTGGTGAAGCCGTACGGATTGGCGGTGTCCAAATCGTTGGGATAGAAGTCGTCGAGAACCGGGTTGGAGGTCACCACGTCGACGCCGCCGAACCGGTCGATCAGGGCGATCAGCCCCTTCAGGCCGATCCAGGCGTAATGGTCGATATGAACGCCGAAGTTGTTCTGCACCGTCTCGATTGCCGCCTTCGGACCGCCCAAGGCATAAGCCGCGTCGATCTTGGCGGTGCCCCCGGTCGAGAGCGGCACCCAGAGATCGCGAGGTATCGAGAGCATGGTCACCTCGCGACTGGCCGGATTGACCCGGACCAGGATCATCGACTGGGTGAGCACCCGGTCGGCCTGGAACTTGGCGTCGTCGTCCGACCCGAGTAGGAGAACGGTGAAAGGCGCCATCCCCCCGGCCGGCGGCGCGACCGCGTTGGCGGTCGGGGTGGGGGTGGCCTGGGCGGCCCCCTGGCCGGTCTGGCCGGCCAGCAGCCTCAGCACCGGAAAGAAGTAGGCGCCGGCGCCGGCGATCGCGGCGGCCAGGTAAACGACCAGAGCGAATACCGCGAGCGATCCAGCGGCGGGCCGGCGCGTCGCCCGCTGGCGGGCGCTCGGAAGGTCTGACATAGAGCTTTTCCAAAGACAGGCGGGTCCCGACCTCAGGGGCCCAGATGGCGGGTGCGCCCTGGCCTGGACCGGGCGCGAATCTTCATTGTAAACGCCACTTTGGGCCGGATCGTAATGGGGATCGCCGGCGGCTTCCGTTCCGGTGGGTGCCGTGCGTTGTCTGATTAGCGGTGACCCCCCGGCCCCGCCCTTACATCGACATCGACGACCCCGTCATCAGGAGGATGTTTTGGCATACGTGATCACCGAACCGTGCATCGGCTCGAAGGATGCCTCTTGCGTCGAGGTGTGCCCGGTTGACTGCATCCACAGCGACGACGATGCCGAGATGTACCACATCGATCCCGAGGAGTGCATCGACTGCGGGGCGTGTGTCGAGCCGTGTCCGGTGGACGCGATCTATCCGCAGGACGAAGTGCCGCCGGAATGGCGGAGCTTCATCAAAATCAACGCCGACTACTTCAGGTAGCCGCGGACACCAGCCGACCAACCCGGCGCCGAGCAGATCCAGGCGGCGGCGGGATCGATCCCGGGTGGAAGGGAGGGCATCTGGATCAGGGCCGTCCGGCGGGGCAGCGGACGGAGAGGGAGGCCTGGCGAGTTCGTCCGGCCTCCCTCGTTCCCCGGCCGCCGGGCTCGGTGCCGGGGCTCAGCCCGGAGGCGGCGCGGGTGGCCGCCTCCGGCCGAGGATGGCCGGCAGATCGTCGAGATCGAATCTGGTTTCGCGCCCGGTGCTGGTTTCCCAGAGCCACCGGTTGACGAAGGCGATCGGCTCGCTGAGCGGCCGCCTGACCACCTGCACCACCACCCAGCCGCCAGCGGTGAGGATCAAGGCGGCGGGGATGTCCTCGCGGTAGGTGGCGGCGACTCCGAGCAGCACCAGGATGAAGCTGGCGGCGTTGAGCAGGCGGTGGATGGTGAGGCCGAAGAACGGGATCAGGACCAGGAATCCTAACCAGTAGGGGAGGTAGCCGGCGGCGACGATGGCGACCACGTCGGTGAAGGCGACCGGCCGGGCCCGGAGCCCGATCGCGACCAGCCAGATGACCAGCGCCCAGAGTATCCCGGCCAGAACCTTGGTGAGGCCGGTCAGGAGCAGGTTGAGCCAGAAATTGCGCCGGCTCACGCTGTTGACGAAGAGCACCACCGCCTGGGTGCCGACTCCCTCGGAGATTCCGGCCACCAGCATCGTGACCAGGCTGACGCCGAGGCCGACCGCGATCCCGTTCATTTCGCCTTCGCGTCTCCGGCCGGACTTGGCCGGCCGGAAGCCACGCCGGGTGGGGTGGTCAACCAGGCCTCGATCACCGAGAGCGTGCGGTCGAGGTAGCTGGTGCCGTCGGGCAGCCGGGCATGGGGATCGAGGTATCCACGGCGCCCGGTATGACGCATGGGACCGATCTGGATCTGGATCAACCTGCCCTCCGCCACCGCCCGCTTCCAGCTCGACTCGATGCCCAGCGGCCAGCGGCCGGGTGAAATCAGGGCGCCCAGCCGCTGGGTCAGGTCRTGGGTCCCGTAGAGATGGACCAGCCGCCGCAGATGGTCGATCCCGGGGCCGTCGGTGATCACGCCGCCCAGTGAGATCATCTGAAGGGGGCCGGCCAGCACCGGTCCCAGGTAGCCGGCCACGCTCAACCCGATCTGGGCGCCGCCGCTCAGTCCGAGCAGCGTCACCGGGGCCGCCCCGCCCGGCCGGTAGCCGGCCCCGGCGAGTTCCTTCAAGACCAGCCTGGCGACTCCGAACCCGTAGATCGGGCTGTAGCGGGGATCGAGCGCGACCATCACCTGAAGCAGGTTGCGCAGAGACACCAGCCGCCCCAGCGGGGCGGCCACCGTGCGGCCCCGGGTCTGCCGGTGCAGCCACCCCCACACCCGCCCGAGCCGGGGCTCCGTGGCGAGTGAGGTGGAGTCGATGTCGTACGCGAACACCTGGTCGACCACGCGGACGCCGGGAATCGCCGCGATCCGGGCCAGGAAGACCGCCTCGCGACGCGAGGGGACTTCATCCCCGAACTGGTCCACTCCCGGCAGGTAGACCACGTAGTGGGCGTCGTCCTCCCGGTCGGAGTCGGCCGCTGCCGGCGCGGCCATCGCCGGGCTGGCTTCCAGCGCTGGCACCACCTCCTGGAAGCCCGTGCGCGACCACCAGCGGAGGGTGCCCAGGGGCATCAGGAGCGCCGAGATCACGAACGCCGCCACCCCCAGCAGAACGAGTTCGGGGAGCCGCGCCGATAAGGTCGCCGCGGCCTCCCGCAGGATGTCGAATCCGATCAGGAAATCGGCCTCGGCGAGCGCCTCCATGGCCTGGATTATCGGCAATGCCGCGAGCCGTCGGCGGTTGGTAAGGGAGCACGGTGAGCGCGGCCTGGAAGGCGAGTGCCCGCGCTATTCGAACCGAAAATGTAAATCGCGGCTGTAAGCTTGGCGGCATGCCAAGAGCAATGTGGAAAGGCGCGATCAGCTTCGGGTTGGTGGCGATACCGGTCCGGATGTACCTGGCCACCGAGTCGCACAGCGTGTCGTTCCGACTTTTGTGCCCGTCGTGTCACAACCCGATCCGGAACAAGCGCTACTGCCCGGTGGAGGATCGTGACCTGCAGTGGAACGAAACCCTGCGTGGTTACGAGGTCAGCAAGGATGAGTATGTGGTCATCGACGATGAGGATCTCGATCGTCTGCCGCTGCCCACCGCGCAGGCGATCGAGATCCTGGAGTTCGTGCCCGACAGCGACATCGAAGCCGGTCTCTACATGAAGCAGGCCTACTACCTGGAGCCGGAGCCGGTGGGTGCCCGGCCCTACGCGCTGCTGCGCGAAGCCCTGCGCAAGACCGGCCGGGTGGCGATCGGGCGGTTGGCGCTGCGCGATCGTGAGCATCTGGCCCGGCTCGCGATTCACGACAACTGCATCCTGCTCAACACGCTGCACTGGCCGGATGAGATCCGCTCGACCGCCGAACTGGCCATCCCCGACTCGGACACCGCGGTTGGCGACCGAGAGCTGGCGATGGCGGTGAACCTGGTCGAGAACCTGGCCGCCAGCTTCGACCCCGGTCGCCACTCCGACCGCTATCGCGAGGCGCTGCTCCAGATCGTGGAGGAAAAGCTCGGCAACCGCGAGGTGGCTCGGGTCGAGCCGGCCGAGCCAGCCAGGATGATCGACCTGATGGCGGCCCTCAAGGCCTCCGTGGACGCGACTCGCCAGCGGCAGGCGGAGCCGGGCGCCAAATCCCGACACGCCGCCGAGGAAGCGGCCGGAGCGGCGACGCGGCCCCGGCGCCGGAAGGTATCCTGACCTCCGGGCCTCAGTCAGCCCGCCGCCGGGGGTCGAAAGCCGAGCCCGGCCTGCCGCTGGTGGTGTCGGCCACTCCGACCGCCTTTTTCGAACTGGAACAGCCGGTGCTCTGCGCCGCCGCCTTCGATGACCCGCGGTGGCTGTTTTCCCCGGGCTGGGAGGGGATGCGGGTTACGGTGCGGGTGGCGGAGGGCCGGCCCGGGTTGCTGCGGGATGAAAGGGGGCGTGATGTCACCTGGCTGTTTCCAGAGGCGGCGGCTGACCTGGCGGTGCTGGCGCCTCCCGCCGGCCTGCTGGCGGAGGGCGTGATCGCGATCGGCGATGCCCAGGGCCGGCCCGACCTGCCCGAGCTCTGGCGCCGGATCGCCGCCGCTCGCCTGGGCCGGGCCGGCATGGTGCCTGGAGCGATCCTGCTGATCACCGATCTGCTCGGGATCGGCGCCGAGTCGCTGGCCGGCCGCGGATTCGAGCGCCGGCTGGCCCGCCTGCGGGAGTCGGTGGCGGTGGCCGGCCGGGTGCTGATCCCGGATTGGATAACCGGCGCCGGCCAGGCCCTGGCCGGAGGTGCCGCCGGGCGCGGGCTGGCGGCGATCGTGGGCCGGCCGGCGGATGCCCCGTACCGGGCCGGGTTGGCCTCGCCGGAACGGCTCTGGATTCCGCTCGAGCCGCGCGCCGAGGCGGTGGTAGCGGGTCTGCTGGGGCCGCCCCGCGGCCGCCTCGAGGCGGCCATCCTGGCCGAGTGGAGCGAGGGTCGCCTGGTCGCCGCCGGCCGGGCCGGGCTTGATCTGGCCCCGGAGGTGGAGAGCTGGGTGCGGCGCGAGGCAAGGCGGCTGGCGGTGCCGSGCCCGCCGCTGGAAGGCGACGATGCGGAGGGAGCGCGCTGGCTGGCGCCGGGCCTGGTGGCGAGCGTTCGCCACCACGGGCGGGACGGGAGCGGGCGCCTGCGCCTTCCGGTGGTAATCGCGCTGCGCGACGACCGTAACCCGGCCTGGGTTCGGCGGCGTGAGCCGGTCCCGCCACCCGGTGGCGAGCCCCGGTGCTGGCAGTTCCGGCCGGTACTGATCCCCAGCCTGCCGTTCGACTGAGATTGCGGAGTCCGGCGGTGAGCCTGGAACCGTACCGCCGCAAACGCGACTTCTCCAGCACGCCCGAACCCGCTGGCGGCGAAGGCGGGGCCGGGAGGGCCTGGAACCGGCTGCCCGCAGGCCGGCGCTTCTGTGTCCAGATGCACGACGCCAGCCGCCTGCACTTCGACTTCCGCCTCGAGCACGCCGGGGTGCTGCTCTCCTGGGCGGTGCCGAAAGGTCCGCCCTTAGACCCGGCGGCCAGGCGGCTGGCGATGCGAACCGAGGACCATCCCCTCGAGTACGGTGACTTCGAGGGCGTGATCCCTGCCGGCTACGGGGCCGGCACCGTGATGCTCTGGGACGCGGGCGTGGTCAGGTGGGAGCGGGAGACGGCGGAGATCGGGGTCGAGGCCGGACTCGAGAAGGGCGACCTCAAGTTCAGCCTGTGGGGCAGCAAGCTGCGGGGCGAGTTCGCGCTGGTGCATACCGGGAGCCGGGGGACGGGCGACGGCGCCCAATGGCTCTGGATCAAGAAGGCCGACCCGTATTGCCGGCCCGGCCTGGAGGCGGCCCGCCTCGACTACTCGGCTCGCACCGGGCGGTCGCTGCGGGAGATCGCGGCCGCTGGCCAGACTCCGGTCGAATCGCTCTGGGACCGCTGGGATCGGGCCCCGGCCTGGCGAGCCGGCGAGCAGGTACGTCCGATGCTGGCGACCGCGGTGGCGGAGCCCTTCCGCCGGCCCGGCTGGCTGTTCGAGACGAAGTACGACGGAGTCCGGTCGATCACCACCGTCAGCGCCGGGCAGGTGCGGCTCCAGGGGCGCTCGGGCCGCGATCAGAGCGCGCGCTACCCCGAGCTGGGCAGCCTCGCCGGCCAGGTGACGGTGGCGCAGGCGGTGATCGATGGCGAGATCGTGGCACTGGATCCGGAAGGCCGGCCCTCCTTCGAACTGCTCCAGCGCCGGATCAACCTGGACGGCACCCGGCAGCTGGAGCAGGCGGCGCGGGAGACACCGGTCGCGATCGCGGTGTTCGATTTGCTGGCGGTGGACGGCCGCGATATCAGGAACTGGCCGTTGCTCGAGCGCAAGCGCTTCTTGCGGACGATTCTGCTGGAGGGAGGCCAGGCCATCTATGCCGACCATGTCGAGACCGAAGGCGTGGCCTTCTTTGCCGCCGCTCGAGCCTATGGATTGGAGGGGGTGGTGGCCAAACTGGCCACCTCCAGATACGAGAGTGGCCGGAGGTCGCCGGCGTGGCTGAAGATCCGGGCCTGGCTCACCCAGGACTGTGTGATCTGCGGCTACACCCGGGGCCGCGCTTCTCGGGAGCGGCTGGGGGCGCTGGTGCTGGGGGTGTTCGATGGCGGCCGGTTGACGTACTGCGGCAAGGTCGGCAGCGGCTTCGACGAGGCGACCGTTACCTCCCTGCTCCGGGCGTTCGAGCCGCTGCGATCCGATACCTCACCTTTCGCCGCCGATCCGGGGCTGTCGGAGCCGGTGACCTGGCTGCGGCCGGAGCTGGTGTGTAGCGTGCGGCACCTGGGGTGGACATCAGGCGGCGGCCTGCGCCAACCCACCTATCGGGGCCTGCGCCCGGGGGTGGCACCGGCCGACTGCGTGCGGGAGCGGGAGCGACCGGCGGCGGAGGCGATCGCGGCCGCGGAGCCGGCCCCGCTCCCCATCGCCGGGACAGGGCGGCCGGGTGGAGGCCGGAGGCGGAGGCCGGCGGCACAACTGGCAGCCGACCTGGCTCCGATCCTGCCCCCGGCCGTCGCCAGCGCGGACACCCCCGATCATGGCGACGCCCTGGCCGAACTGGGCGCGATGCCGGCGGATGGCCTCTGGGCGATCGGAGGCCGCCGGCTCAGGCTGAGCAACCTCGATCGGGTGCTGTGGCCGGACCGCGGGCTGACCAAGCGAGACCTGGTCGCCTACTACGTTCGGATTGCCCGCCACCTGCTCCCGTACCTGAGGGACCGGCCGATCGGGATGCAGGTGTTCCCGAGCGGGATCGCGGGCCGGAGCTTCTGGCGGAAGCGGATCCCCGAGCCCGCGCCGGAGTGGATCCAGACCTGGACCCACCGGGGCGAAACCGAGGTGACCTACGTGCTTGCCCACGAGGTGGCGACTTTGGCCTGGCTGGGCAACAGCGCCGTCATCGATCTGCACCCCTGGCACTCCCGAATCGACGCGCCCGATCTGCCCGACTGGGCGGTGTTCGACCTCGACCCGTTCCCACCCGCCGGCTTTGACGATGTCAGAGTGGTCGCTCGTCTGGTGCGGGCCGCGCTCGATCATTTCGGGCTGCGCGGCTATCCCAAGCTGAGCGGCCAGACCGGCCTCCAGATCTACGTGCCGATCGATCGCGGCCCGAGCTATGCCGAGGTCAGGCGGTGGGTCGAGGAGGTCGGCCAGGCCATCGGCCGGGTGGCCCGAGACCGTGTCACCTGGGAGTGGGAGGTGGCCAAACGGGCCGGGCGCATCCGGATCGACTACACCCAGAACGGGATCGGTAAGACCCTCGCCGCCCCTTACTCACCGCGGCCGGCACCGGGGGCTCCGGTATCGACCCCGGTCACCTGGGAGGAACTGGAGGATCCTGGCCTAGGGCCCGACGGCTGGAACCTCACGACCATCGAA
>JRHI01002854.1_pt1 | contig 11103 bp, 11 predicted proteins | sample 215371 | NCBI WGS metagenome assembly JRHI01 (sample SAMN02929681, study PRJNA255918) | sediment metagenome | biome: cave system; feature: Ice Cave; material: Sediment; isolation source: sediment from deep within a dark volcanic ice cave with no known source of... ... | reverse complement strand
ATCGAGGGCGGCCCACGGGCCGGTCTGACCACGTCCCGCGTCGTCGATCGCATCCGCGTCCTCTGATCAGGGCGAGCGGCGACTAGAATTCGTCGCGTCATGTGTCGGAGCATTCGCACGCTGCACAACTTCGAGCCTCCCGCCGCCGAGGAGGAGATCCGAGCTGCGGCGCTCCAGTACGTCCGCAAGATCAGCGGCTCGCGCCAGCCGTCGAAGGCCAACGCCGAGGCTTTCGATCGTGCGGTGGACTCGGTCGCGGCTGCGTCCGCTCAGCTCCTCGCCCAGCTTGAGACCTCGGCGCCGCCCAAGGATCGTGCTGTCGAGGCCGCGCGGGCGGCCGAGCGCGGCGCCCGGCGGCGGGCGGCCTAGGCCCGCAGGTGACGACCTTACGGAGTAGTCGGCGGGGTCTGCGGAGGCGCTTGCTTGAGCGCAGCGACCTGGCTCGCGAGCGTGTCGACGCGCGTCGACAGCTGCGAGATCGCCTGCGTCGGGTCGGCCGCCGCCGGGCGGCTCGTGAGCGTGCTCACGGAGTGCTCTAGCGCGCCGACGCGAGTTCCGAGCGCCGCGGTCGTGCTGCTGCTTGCCGCGCCCGCGCCCGCGCCTGGACGGAGGCTCTTCACCTGGCTGCTGAGGCTGTTGACGCGGGCATCGAGCTGAGTCACCCGCGCGTCGCTCGCACCCGCCGACGTCGTGGCCTTGTTGTCACGCGTCAAGGCGTAGATCGCCACGGCGATGGCGGCAACAGCGATCAACGCGACAATCGCCAGCCATGTCTGAAGACTGCTGAGGCGGGCCGCGAGGAGGCCCGCCTCGAGCGGCGGAGCGGCGAGTACCCGCTCGCGCACGAGGGGCTCGGCCGGCGAAGGGGTGAGTACCCGCTCGCGCACGAGGGGCTCGGCCGGCGGCACATAGATCTGCTCGGTTGGACGTTCGGGCGGTGGGGGCGGGGGGATGCTTGCCATCGTAAAACCGTGTTACCCCGACGGTGCGCTCGGCAATCTCAATCTACGTCGGGGGTCGGATTCAGCGGGCCGAGGGGGTCGCGGGGCTCGGCTCGGCTCGGTGGTGGCCGGTCGCTGGAGTTGGCGTCACCCGTACCCAACGGAGCCCGCCGGGGCGCCGGCGACGCGGTGGTCGGGATTGGGCTCCGAACGATGCCCTAACCTGAAGGTAGTGCTCACGAACCTCCCGATCCTTCCGGCGCCGCCGAGCGGTGAGCCCGGGGCAATGTTCGACGCGTCGGCCGACCAGCTCGCGGCGTGCAGCTATGCCGTCAGCTACCACCTGCGGTGGCGCTTCGGCGGCGAGGCGCTCGGCGTGGACGAGACGCTGGCGATGCGGGCGCACGTCGCGATCGGTGACCAACTCGCCGCGCTCGCCGAGACGACTGCTCACCGAACGGTGTTCCTCTCCGGCGGGCGCGGCCGGCTGCTGCTCGAGGCTGTCTCGACGTACGTCACGATGCGCGACCTCGAGAGCCACCAATCGGTCGAGGAGCGAGCCCGCCTCGCGATCCTCTGCGACCTGTTGGTTGACTTGCGCGACCTTTCGATCTCGCTTGGCGAGACCGGCGGCTGGCCGGATCAGCCCTTGTGCGCGGCGTAGAGCTCGGCGCTCGAGAGAACCTTCCCGTTAGCGCGCGCCCCGGCCGCGACCAGCACCGCTCCCGTGTTCAGGAGGGTCGCCGTCTGGTGTAGGCGGGCTCCGCGCATCTGCGCGGCCCGCGTCCAGACGTTGCGCTTAGCGTCGTAGATCTCCGCTGTGCGCAACGCGCCTGAGTCGTTCAGCCCGGCGAGGACGAGGACACGGCCGTTGCGTAGGCGCACGGCGCTCGCGAACCCGCGCTTTTCGAGCATCGGCCGCACCAGCTTCCAATGATTCGCGGTCGGATCGTAGATCTCCGCCTGTGCGGTGAAGCCCGGTGCACGGTCGCCGCCGCCGGCGACGAGCACGCGGCCGTCGGTGAGCAGCGTCGCTGTGAAGTTCGTTCGGGCGAGATGCATCGGCGCGACCCGTGAGAACACGTTGGTGTCGGGGTCGTAGACCTCCGCCTTTTTGCGGAATGTGCCGTCAAAGTTCTGCCCGCCGGTGACCAGCACCTTGCCGCTCGGCAGCAGCGTCGCCGTGTGCAGGTAGCGGCCGGTGTGCATCCTCCCCGCCGGCGACCAATGGCCGGTCACCGGATCGTAGAGCTCGGCCGTGGCGAGCGCCTTCGAGCCGTTCGCGAGGCCGCCGGCGACGAGGACCTTGCCGTTGCCCAGCAGCGTCGCCGTGAAGTTGGCCCGCGGGGCCGCCATCGGGTCGGTTGCCGTCCACACGCCCGTCTGCGGGTTGAACAGCTCGGCTTCGGTCAGGTACCCGCCCTCGAGGCTGGCGCCGCCGGCGACGAGCACCTGCCCGTCCTGGAGCAGCGTCGCGGAGTGCGTAAAGCGGCCGACCTTCATCGGGGCAGCTGCGTCCCAGCGGCGGGTCGCCGGGTCGAACAGCTCGGCCGAGGTGGTGAAGCCGGACGGGCCGAAGCCGCCCGTGACCAGCACCCGACCGTCGGGCAGCAGGGTCGCCGTGTGAACCTGGCGGCTGCTGCGCAGCCGATGCACCGAGCGCCAATGCCCCGGCCCGAGCGCGGTGGCGAGTACCGGCGGCGCGAGCACGAGCAGCAGCGCCATGAAGACGAGAGCCGGCGCCAACATGCGCACGCGGTGGGTGAGGAGTCGGGCTTGCTTCATCGCGCGAGGACTGAAGTGTAGGCTCTGCCGCCGTGAGGAACGCCATCAAGAACGGCTTCGTGCTCTCCGTGGTCGGCGCCATCCTCGTCGGCGGCGTCCTCGGCTACGTGATTTTCGCCCGGCAGGGCTCGAGTACGGCCTCCCGGTCGACGACGGCCCCCACCAAGCAGCTTCAGGTGTCACTCCGCCGCGGAATCTACCCGACGCTCGGCCTCGTCCTCGAACAGCCGACATCCTGGTTGGTGGCGGCGCAGGCAGGACTGCTGACGCTCTCGAGCCCCGATGCCGGATTGACCTCGGTCGCGATCTCGGCCCCCGCGCCAGCCGGTCAAGAGGCAAAGCTCCGCCCGGAGATCAACACCCAGCTCGTCAAGGCGTTTACGCCGGCCAAGGTGCTCAGTCAGAAACGCGGGCCGATCGGCAGGACGCCGGCGATCACCACAGCAATCCTCGGCACGAGCCGCGCCAAGCGCCAGGTGCTGATCCTCTCCACGGCAGTCTCGAGCAAGTACCGCACCTACAGCATCCAAGTGCTCTTCAAAGCGCCGCGCCCGTCGCGGCAGAGCGTGCTCGAGGTGCGCAACATGCTCGCCTCGATGCGGTTCGTGGCTCCGTCGGCCTGAGCTGAGCGTCGGTCGCGGCCCACCGCGTTGTCCGGCCGCGTCCAGACGCCGCCGGACGTCAAGCCATTGGGAGACAGACCACTAGCTGTGGCAGCGCGGCCACCCGTTGACGCCGCGCTTGACGGCCAGCTCGCACGGACCTCGGGGCGCCCCGCCGCCAACGAGGAACGGCCCCCGCAGGGGCCGTTCCGGTACTTCAGATGTTACCTCTAGTTCAGTCGGCGAGGCCGCTGAAGCGGCGCAGGCCGAGGCCCGTGCCCAGCAGCATCAGGCCGAGGATGCCGATCGGCAGGGGGTCGAGGCCGGTGAAGGGCAGCGTATTGGCGCTCTTCGCACCGTTGCCGTTGCCATTGCCGGCGCCCGGGCAAGCCGGGGCGTTCTCTACCTGCTCCTTGCAATCGCGGGCCTTGTCCGTCGCGCCGCTCTCACTGATGCTCGGACCGGTTGGTCCGCTGCCGGAGACGCAGTCGTTGTCGCCTCCGGTGTTGCACACGTGGGCGTTGTTGCCGCCGCCCTTCTTGGCCGGAGGGGGCGTGGCCGGGGGCGGCGTCGTGGCTGCGGCTGGGGGTGCGGTGGCCGTCGAGTCAGCCGCACCGGTCGTGGCCTTGACCAGCGGGGTCGCGCCGGTCGCCAGCACGAAGACGTCGAGCGCCTCACGCACGCCGTACGGTGACGTCGCCTGCTGCGCGCCCTCCGCCGAGTTGGTCGACGCCAACGGGTTCTGGTCAGCCGCGTTGCAGACCAGCGTCACCACTGGCGGCAGGCCGGCAACCGTGTTGGCCACGCCACCGGGCGAGCCGTCCGGGTTGGCGTTTCCGCCGCTGGCGCATCGGGCCGACGGGATCGAGTTCAGGATGCCCGTCAGCCCACCGGTCGTCGGAATTACGGTTGAGCTGTCGGTCTCGGTCGGCGCCGCGTTGTTGCACGCCTTGGAGATCGTCGAGGACTTGATCACGTCAGCGAGAATCGTCGGGCCGAGGGCGGCCTTCGTGATCGACGTCGAACCGGTCGAGGTCTGGCAGGTGCCGTCGCTCGTGATGTTCCCGTCCGAAACGGCTGCCTGGGCGCTCAGCGCCGAGAGGCCGACGGGCAGGATGACTCCGGTCGGGCTACCGAGCGAGAGGTTGGCCACCTCGAAATGGTTCGTCGAGCCGGTCGTCGTGGTGGTCGACTTGGCGCTCAGCACGCCGAGGCAGACAACGCCGCCCGTTGACGTACAAAGGCCGGCCGTGAGCGAGTCGAGCGGGCCGGTCTTCGTCTCGCCCGGGTTCGTGTCGACCGCGAACAGTTCGATACCGGCAACCTGGGCGATCGTGATGTGACCGTGGTAGGTGCCGTCGGCTCGCTGCTCACCGCGCGAGCGCCCGACGACGAGCAGCTCGGACGGGGTGCCCTTGCCGCTCGGATCATTCGAGTACGGCCTGGCCGGATCTGGTGAAAGCTGCGTGACCGCCACGGTGCCTTCACCGTGCGGGAGCGTCCCGTGCAACGGCGGCGTCGTCGTCGGCAAGGTGGTGTTGAAGGTGTTCAGCGCGGCCCCGGAAGCTGAAAGCGGCGTAAACGCCAGCGGCATCAGCATCGCGGTAGCCCCAACAAGCAGGCGTAGTTTCGTCATTCCATCTCCCGGATTCGGCGTCACGGCGTGCACAGACACCGCTGAATGAGGCCTACCATACTTCAAAATCACGGACGTTTGTTTCTACGCTGTGCTGGCTGTCCCTGCTTGGTCGACGACGATCCTCGCGGAGCTGCCGCCGCCTTCTGCGGCCCCTGGTAGATTGGCCGACCCGGCAGGCCCCTGCCGCGTGCTGCCAATGCTCTCGCCCCACTCCACACGCGGGCAGCGCGCCCGCATCAAGCGCCGCGCCGCGCCATTCGCGCTCGCAGGCGGTGTCGCGCTTGTCGCGACCGGCGCGCTGCCGGCGCTGGCCGGCCCCTCGCCGCAACGGACCGTGCGGATCCGCTCGGTGGCCAAGGGTCAGCCGGGCGGCCCGAGCGCCAACCCGCGGATCTCCGGCGATGGTCGCTTCGTCGCCTTCGCCAGCCAGGCCGCGAACCTTGGACCGGCCGACCCGAACGGCGACGTCAGCGACGTCTACCTCTACGACGGCAACTCGGCGCAGATCAGGCTGCTCTCGAGCGCGCTGGGCGGCGCTGGCGCCGACGGCCCGTCGAGTGACCCGGCGATCTCCGCGGACGGCGGCGTGGTCGCGTTCTTTTCGATCGCGACCAACCTCGTCCCGCGCGCGAGCAACGTCGATCCCGCCGCCGCGCCCCACGGCGACGTGTTCGCCTGGTCGCACGACGGCGGACTCGCCCAGGCGAGCGTCTCCTCGTCCCAGGTTCCGGCCAACGGCGATTCGCGTGAGCCCGACGTCTCGGCCGACGGCCGGATGATCGCGTTCAGCTCGACCGCCACCAACCTCACCGATGGGCATCCGGCCGCCCAGCGCGATGTCTACGTGCGCGACACCGGCGCGGCCACGACCGCGCTGGTCAGCGCCACGCCTGACGGCCAGCCCGGCGACGGTGACTCGAGCGCCCCGGGAATCAGCCCCGACGGACGCTTCGTCTCCTTCTCGAGCACCGCGACCAACCTCGTGACCGGGACGGTCACGCACGGCACGAACGTCTTCATCCGCGACCTGGTCGCCGGAACGACTGAGCTGGTCAGCATCAGCCGGGCGGGAGCGCCCGTGGCCGGCGGACCGGCGACCGGCTCGCCCGCGATCTCCCATGTCAGCACAGCCGGACGGTTCGTCGTCTTCGACTCACCGGCGACGAACCTCGTCCGCGGCGACACCAACCATCACACCGACGTCTTCGTCCGCGACCGGACGGCCAAGACGACGATCCGCGCGAGCGTGGCGACCACCGATCAACAGGCGGATGGCGACTCGCTGGCGCCGTCGATCACCCCCGATGGCCGCTACGTGACGTTCGTCTCGCAGGCACCGAACCTGACTCCCGGGCAGCCGCCAGGGATCAACGTGTTCGTACGCGACCAGGTCCGCCACACGACCGTGATGGCCGACGTCTCCTCCGGCGGGCGCCCGCGGGGCCGCGAGCTCGCCGGACGCATCTCCCAGGCGGCCTCGACCGCGGACGACGGGTCGACCACGGTGTTCGTCTCGAGCGCGCGAAACCTGGTCGCCGACAAGCGCACCAGCGTCCCCGACATCTTCCTGCGCCGCCTGACCCCCGCGCCGATCTCGATCGCCTCGTCGAGCGTCAGGCTGGTCCGCGGGCATGTCGTGGTCACGTTCCTCTCGACGGACCGGGGGGCCGGCGGGCTCCTCTGCCGCCTCGACCACCAAGCCCGCGCGATCTGTCCGCTCGGCGGCGTGGTCCTGCCACTGCTTGCCGCCGGCAAGCACGTCCTGACGGCGTACGCCGGCGGACCGGGATCGGCTTACGCGCTGCGGCCGACGACAGTTCGCATCGTTGTGCGCCGCGGCGGCCGGGCGCGCGTCAAGGTCAAGAACCCGGGCAGCGCGCTCGGCATCGGCTGATCGCCGGTCTTCGGTTCCCCGGCGTGACCACTATCGGCCAGCGAATCCGTCTCCGGTGCTGCGTGGCGGCGAGCGTGGTCGTGCTCGCCGCGTGCGGGTCGACGCGGTCGCCGCAGTCGGCGGTCCCGGCGGCGCCGGGACCGGCGGCGCCGGGACCGGCGGTCGCCGGTCAGCTTCCGGCCGGCGTGAGCCTGCTCGCTCGGGTCACCGGCCGCCGCGTTGGGATCTACACCGGCGCCGGCTCGGCGCGACCGCTGCGCTTCCTGTCCAACCCGAACCGCTACGGCTTCCGTCGGGTCTTCCTCGTCAAGCGATCAGCTCCCGGCTGGCTCCAGGTCTACCTGCCGGCGCGGCCGAACGGCGCCACTGGCTGGGTCAGGCGCCAGGACGTCTCGGTCGTGCGCGATCCCTACCGGCTGCGGGTCGACCTGCGCCGCCATCGCTTCACGCTGCGCCGAGCCGGTGTCCTGATCGACAGCGGCCGGATCGGCGTCGGGCGCGCGGTGAGCCCGACCCCACCCGGGGTCTACTTTCTGACCGAGCTGTTTCGCGTGACGAACCCGTCGGGTCCCTACGGTCCCTATGGCTTCGGCCTATCGGCCTACTCGAACGTCTTCCACGAGTTCGCCGGGGGCGACGGCCAGATCGGCATCCACGGGACGAACGATCCGGGCGGAATCGGCACGGACGTGAGCCATGGCTGTATCCGCCTGCCAAATCCCCAGATCGTGCGGCTCGCCCGGCTGCTTCCGCTCGGCACTCCGGTGCACATCGTGCGCTAGTAGTGGCCGATCTACTAGGCGCGTCGCGGCTTGTGAACGACGAACCCGGTGTCGCCGACGTCCAGGGCCTGTGTCGCGAACAGCGGGCACGTCCGCGGCGGCTGCCCGGGGGCGGGGCGCGGGCAGTACGGGCCGCGTTCGAGCAGGATCTTGACTCTGTAGCGCCCGAGGCACCACCCACCGGCCGGCGCGATCAGCCGTACGCGCACGACTGTCCCGGCAGTGCCGGTCTCGATCGCCGCCGGTTGGGGCGCTACGCACCCAGGAGTCGCGAGGCGAACCTGGTAGTCGGTTGCAAGGACACCGGTGTGGCCCGGCTGGTCGCGCAGCCGCAGAGCGAGGACGAAGTGCGTGCGGGTGCCACCGGTCGCGGGTGTCACCCGAGGATGCGTCTGCTGCCCGGCCGGGGCGGGCGGCAAGCCCACGACGGCCGCGGTTGCTCGCGGCTGTGGCCGGGCCCGGCCGAGCGCGCCGGGCGCCGTCGCGGAGCCGAGCCCGATCGCGCCGGCGAGGGCGCCGAGCAAGACCATTCTGGACACGACTCGAGCGTAGCGCGTCGGGTCTGGGGTTACGTCAGTCGCCCGCTCTAATTGGGCGTCTGGGCGAGCGCGGCGGCGCCGAGGGCGGCGATCATCGCGAGTGGGGCCAGGACGAGCCCGCGGAGCGAGAACGCCAGGATCGACGGACGCGACCCGACCTGCCGAGCCGCCCGGATCCAGAGGTAGGCCGACAACGATCCGCTGACCGCAAGGTTTGGCCCGAGGTTGAGCCCGATCAGCAGCGCGCGCGGGTGGGGCGGCGCCTGTGCGCTCAGCAGGACGGTCGCCGGCAGGTTGTTTAGACCGATCGCCGCCAGCGCCCCGATCGCGGTCGTCTCCCAGCGGCCCGCACCGGCGAGCACGGCTGCCGGTCCGTGCCATGACCTAGCAAGCGTGCCCAGGGCAACGCTCGCGACGAAGAGCGAGGCGATCACGGCCGGCCCGAGCTCGCGCAGGATGCTCCGCGGTCCGAGTCGCCCGCGCGCAGTCTCGATCAGGACGGCGACCAGGCCGACGCCGAAGACAGCCAGCGCCGGCTGCGAGAGGCCGAGTGTCAGCCCGCCTGCAGCCGCCGTCGCGAGCAGGCCTACGCCGCCTCGTCCGGGCTTCGGCGCGACGGCCGGGCGGCCGGGCGGTCGCGACCGGGGAGGCCGGGAGAGATCGCCGCGGAAGAGCAGCCAGACGCCGGCGGCGCTGGCGAGCGTCGCCGCCAGCGCAGGCGCGAACATGCCCGCGGCGAACATGCTGCCCGACTGCGGCTCGCGCGCGAGCACGAGCAGGTTCGTCAGGTTCGAGCCCGGCAGGAACAGGGAGGACGCGTTGGCGAGGTAGACGGCCGCATATAGGAAGGGCCGCTCGTCGACATCCCGCGCGCGGGCTGCCAGGACGAGCACGGGCGTGAGGAAGACGACGGCTGTGTCGAGATTGAGCACCGCCGTCACGGCCGCGACCAGGGCGATCGCGCCGGCGAGCAGCGCGGACGGCGGCCCCGGCAGCCGTTCGAGGAGCATCCCCGCCCGCTCGAACAGGCCATCGGCGTGGGCGATCAAGCCGATCAGCAGGAGTCCGGTGACGAGGACGAACGGCGGCCACGCCTGCGCTGCCGCGTCGTTCAGGGCCACGCCCGCAGGTTCTCAGAACGAGCGTTAGGGAGCCGGCGAGCCGGCAACCGCCCGAATCGCCTGCGTCGCACTCGCAACGTCGACGTCGAGCGGTCCGCCGGTCTCGTACCCGGTCAGCTCGAGAACCCGGCGCGGTGAGCTCGCGAGCGGCACGACGACGCGCAGCGCCTGGCCGCGCCGGCGCAGCCGCTCGCGCATCCCGTAGAGCAGGGCGACGGCTGAGCTGTCGATGAACGTCGTTTCCTGGAGGTCGAGCACCAGGCCCAGCGCGTCGTTGGGCAGCGCGTGCAGCTCGGACGCGATCGCACCGACATTCGAGATGTCGATCTCGCCCTCGAGCGCGGCCCGGACGACCCCTTGGTCGACGCTGATCGTCAGCCGCGCCAGCTCGTTGGACTCCGCACCGGCGCCGATCGGCGCCGGATCAACCGGCGGCGTGCGGCTCACGGCTTGCGCCGGCCGTCGAGCTGCATGCTGAGCGCAACGCGGGTGCCTTGCTCGTCGCGGTGAATCGACGCCGTGTCCGACAGCGCGCGGATCAGCTTCAGCCCGACGCCCCGGAGCTGGCCGCGCGTCTCGCGCCAGCCGCCGAAGTCACGTACCTCGGCGTGGATCGCGCCGTCGCGACGTTCGGCCTCGAGCTCGAACACGTGGTCGCCGGGGCCGTACGCGTGCTCGACGGCGTTCGCCGCCGCCTCGCTGCACGCGAGGCGGAGATCCTCGACCAAGCGCTCGTCCGCGCCGACGCCCCGCAGCCACGCGGTCAGCTCACGGCGCATCTCCCGCAGCGCCGACGGCTCGGCCGCCAGGCGCAGCAGTAGTCGCTCGGGCGGACAGGCCCGCAGTCGCACCGCGACGAGCGCGATGTCGTCGCGCTGACGTTCGGAGGCGACGGCGACGCGCGCCAGGATCTGGTCGCTGATCGCCTCGAGTGTTGCGTCGGTCTGGCCGGCGGCGCATGTGCGGAGGCGGGCGAGCCCGTCGTCGAGGCTCTCGTCGCGCCGCTCGATCAGGCCGTCGGTGTAGAGCAGAATCGTCTCGCTCGGCGCGATCTGCGCGACCGCCTCCTCGATCAGCGCCGAGTCGATCACACCAAGCGGTGCGACGAGGCCGCCGTCGAGGAACGCCGCCGCGCCGTCCGCGTCGACGCGCAGCGGCGGAAGATGCCCGGCGCTCGCGAAGCGCAGCGTCTGCGTCGGCCCGGAGTCCGCCTCGATCAGGAGGACGAGGACGGTCGCGATCATGCTCGCCCCGTGGGTCGATCTGACGAGCGCGTCGAGCCGGGCGAGCGCGGCGGCCGGGCCGTGCCCATCGAGCACGTAGGCACGCAGGCTGTGGCGCAGCTCGCCCATCACGGTCGCGGCTTGCACGCCGTGACCGACCACGTCGCCGATGACCAGCGCGACCGACCCGTCGGGGAGCCTCAGCACGTCGTACCAGTCGCCGCCGACGGCGCTCGTCTCGACGCTGGGGAGGTAGCGCGCGGCTAGCTCGAGGCGCGGGACGCTCGGCAGCCGCTGGGGGAGCAGGCTCCGCTGGAGCAGCTCGACCAGGTGATGCTCCTGCTCATAGGTACGGGCGTGCGCGATCGCTGCGGCCGCGCGCTCGGCGCACAATTCGAGCAGTGCGAGCTTCTCGGCGGCCACGGCGCCGGGCGCGCGGAAGCCGAGGTAGAGCACCCCGAACAGCTCGTCGCCGCGGCGTAGCGCGATCGCCGCCGCGGTCTCGATCGCGGCGAGCTCGAGCGTCGCGTGGAGCGGCGGGCCGTCGCCGCGGCGCGAGTAGACGATCGGATCGGCC
>JRHI01002853.1_pt1 | contig 11113 bp, 13 predicted proteins | sample 215371 | NCBI WGS metagenome assembly JRHI01 (sample SAMN02929681, study PRJNA255918) | sediment metagenome | biome: cave system; feature: Ice Cave; material: Sediment; isolation source: sediment from deep within a dark volcanic ice cave with no known source of... ... | reverse complement strand
TCTCACAGGACCCGTTGCGCTCACCGGTGGAATCCGCCATGTCATTCGCTCGGCGCAGCTCCTTGTTCTCACGTTCGAGCTGGGTGATCCGCTGCGCGTCCGCGGTCGAGGTCCCCGGCCGGCGGCCCGAGTCGATCTCGGCCCGGTTCACCCAGTGCCGCAACGACTCGACACCGACACCGAGCTCACGAGCCACACGCGTGATCGTTCCGTGTCGCTCGCCGGTCTCCTCGCGGATCTCCAGCACCATCCGGACCGCCCGCTCACGCAGCTCGTCCGGGTACTTCTGCGGCCTCCGCCGCGTACCTGTTGTTGCCATGCTCCATCATCCTCGTTTCCAAGGTCAGGAGCACACGCCGATCCCAGTCCGATTCAAGTCATGCGTTCCTGAGGACCTTGTCAGGTAGCCGCGACCGCAGATACCGAGCTTGGCGGGACCCTCATGACGTGGTGCGGACTGCCGAGTGCGCGGCACGATCCTGCTGCTCTAATGGTCTACTTACTCGGTCGAGCAGTCTTCTCCTGGCCACCGCCCCACGGTCGACCACCCTTCTTTTCGAAGTGCGATGGGTTGGGCGTACTCGTGGGCGGGCGCGACGGCGGTGGCTTCTGATTGCTGTCCGAGCGCCGCGCCATGACTCTCACCGTATCGCAAGGTTGAAGGAGGGCGCCGACCTCGATCCCGAATGCCAGGAGTGCGAACGACTGCAGCGTAAAGAGAGGGTTCAGGCGTTTGCGATTGGCCTCGTAGTCGTCGGCTGAATGAATTGCGAGCTCTCGCATCACGAAATCGTCCGTCGGCACTGGTCCACGTAGTTGCGGACCATCTCGTAACCGTCGAAATCCCATGAAAATGTCACGGGCCAGTAGGCAATAACAGTGGCAGCCGCCACCAGTGCAAATGCTCCGACCGCCACCCAGAAGCCCGCACCATGGACTCTTGTCTGCGCACCGAGGAATGCAGCCGCAATCCCGCCAGCGGACACCATGATGCTGACGTGGGAGCGGATGTTCTCGAGATCTTGGGCGTGTCCTTCAAGCGACCGCACTGACTCTCTGTATGCGATCTCGGCTGGTGACGGCATTGCCCAAAACCTAGGGCCGAGGTGTGACGCCTACCCAGGCCCTGATTACTCGTTCGCCGCCCTCGCGGAAATGAGTGCCTCCCGTGACTCGCGGTTCCCGACACCGCGATTCGGACGCGGCCTTCCGGCTCCTACGAAAGCAGCTGCGGACCGAGCACGCCTGCCAAAGGAGGCTGACCGGGTCTCGGCGCTCAGCTTGGCGGCTATTTCGGTGGATGCATCCTCCGGTCAACCGATCATCTCGGCCAGATGGACCGCGGCGCGGCGTGCCCCGTCGTTCTCAACGTCGCGATAGCTCACTGGGTCGTGGAGGATCTCCGTTGCGATCGCTTCGGCGATGATCTCCGGCGTGGCAGTCTCGAAGTCCATTCTGCGCCCGGCGCCGTAGCGGTCCAGTCGGTGGGCCACGTGGTAGTTCTGCTCGAAGTGGTGACGAAGCGGAAAGTACAGAAACGGGCGCTTGTTGGCTGTCAGTTCCATCGTTGTGGTCAACCCGCCTTGGACCACGGCGAGATTGCAAGCTGCGAGATGACGGTAGAGGTTGTGCACGTACGTTCGAACCTCGAGTCCCTCAGGCTGCGGCAAGGAGCTGGGATCGATCCGAGGACCTGCGACAACGATCATGCGCAGCGCTGGCAAACGTTGCTTGGCGGCCGGGAAGGCCGCGATCACGCGGCGGAGAAGGGCTCCGCCTACCCCTGAGCCTCCAACGGTCACGATGCACACGAGCTCGTCATCGCGGTAGCCGAGCTCGGCCCGGAGGCTGGAGCGGTCGCCGAGTTGTGCAGGGTCGAATCCGCTGATGTAGCCGGTGAAGTCGAAGTGCTGTTCAGTCCAATCGCGGATCCACGGCAGCTTCGGTCCGAGCCGGTCGGAGATGATGTCATCGGGGTTGCCGACGAAGAGGGCCCGGTCGCGGATCTCGGGGTGGCGGTCAATGTGATCGACCATCTCACCGTTGTAGTCAGCGGTCAGGAGACCTTCCCGCGACCCGCCGTCGGGCATCGGCAGCCAGCCGACGAAGTCGGTGAACCAGGCGTAGTTGGCGTGCTTTTCCTCGGGGTGCTCATGGAGGTAGTAGTCGATCTCCCACCCCTCATCGGCGATCCAGAGCTTGTAGTTGCCCTCAGAGGCGACGTCGTGGAAGACCATGTAGTTGGCGATGAGGATCTCGTCCATGCGACGCCAGGTCTGGAAGCAGTGCAGATCGTGCTCGGCCGACTCGGACTCGAGGTGGCGCGACTCGTTGGCAAGGTGACGGCTGCCTGGGTGGATTCGTTCTCCCTCGGCCTCGAGCACCTTCGTGACCGGATGTTGGGCCAACCAGTCGATCTGCAGGTCGGGGACCAGTGCTCGGAGCTCCCTTGCGATGGCGAGGTCGCGCTGGGCGTGGCCGAGGCCGATCGGCGAGGAGATGTACAGGGCGCGGGGTCGTTGATCCGGGCTGTGCGCGGTTCGATCACGAGCCCCGTGGTCCTGGCGCGCCTGTGTCCGCTGGGCGAGCCTGCGCAGCGCGAGGTTGACCGGTACGGGTTTGCGGGCCTGCGGGCAGTGACTGCCGGCGGGGATGACCATGAACTCGCCGTCCGTCGCCCTGGCGAGGACCCGTGCGTCGGCGTGCGCAGTCACCCCGTCGTTGGGTCCCGAGATGACCAGGACGGGGCAGCGCACGCCTCGGGCCAGCCCCAGTTGGTGCTGGCGCGTAGCCGGCGCGGCGAGCTCGGCGATGGCACTGGGGATCAGCGTGTCGGGATCGGTTTCGCACGCCCAGCCGATCGAGTCCTCGATCTGTTTCGTCGAATGGGCTGTCTTGAACATGCGACGGCCGATGAACCAGTCCAGGAAGTCCTGATAGTCGGCTCGCCAGTGGGCCCCGTTGAATTTCAGCCAACTCTTGGCCATCGGGGGACGAGCGAAGAAGCGCCGAGCTAGGCGCGGACTGGCCATGATCCGCCAACGCAACCCACGCAGTCGGCTTACGGGGAACCATGGCCCGACGAAGGCCGCGGCGAGCACTCGCTCAGGGTGCTCGGCGGCCAGCAGCAGTGCGCGTTGCGCGCCGCGTGAGATCGACGCGATGACCGCCTGCTCGGTCCCGGTGGCGTCCATGACGGCGAGCGCGTCGGCGGCGAATTCGCGCTCGGCGTACAGCGACGGATCTTGCGGGCGGTCGGATTTGCCGTTCCCGCGGGGATCAAAGGTGATGACGCGGAAGTGACGGGCCAGGTAGGCGATCTGGGCCTTCCACACCCGGGAGTGGACGAGCGTCCATGTCGGCAACAACAACAACGTTGGATCTCCGTCCCCGTACCGCTCCCAGAAAACCCGCACGCCGTCCCGCTCGATGTATCCGTCCTCGTCGGGGTAGCGGGCGCGGGACTGTTCCGGGACCGCTCCGGAACCACGCCGCAGCAGCGTTGTGGCACTCATGACGTCCTCCGCTCCTCCAGCGTCTCCAACCACCCGTCGATCGAGTCCAGCAGCTCGGCGTGACCCTGGCTGATCCCGAGGAGCCGCTCGATCTGCGCGCCTTCGGCCACCAACATCACCAGCGCCACCAGGCCGTCGAGCGGGACGTCGTGGCGCTCGATCCCGTACTCGTCGACCGCTTGAGACAATGCCTCGCGCAGGACCCCCCGCCATTCACCATTGACCCGTACAAGCCGTTGGCGCAGCGTCGCATCGTTCCAGGCCATCGCCTGCAGCTCGTACCAGATCTTGGGATACCCAGCCGCGAGATCCTCCTCGTGAAAGCGCCACGCCATCCGCCACTTCTCGATGAACGGAACATCCGCGGCATACATGGCCCGTTGCCGCTCGATCAGCCTCCCGGTGAATCGCTCGAGGACCTGCACGAACAGCTCCTCCATCGAACCGAAGTAGTAGTGGACCAACCCGTGGTTGACCCCGGCTTCCTGGGCCAGCCGACGCGTACTGATCTGGGCGTGGCCTTCGCTGACCAGAAGCCGTTCCGCGGCGTCCAGCAGCGCCCCGATCGCCAGCTCGCGATCACGAGCCGGCAGGCGAACGGCCACAGGAGCCACGGTCTTAGTCATCTGTCTTAGACATACGACTAGGACAGTGAAACCCTTCGGGCGGCGGCTGTCAATACCCGCCATCGACAGGTCGGCCGGCCTCAGAGTGGCCCGACGACGCGAGCCTCTTATTCGGGACTTCGTCCGACCAACCCCGATCGCGGCCGCGATCGCTGGGACTCGCGATCGAGCACGGCTGACCGACCGTCACGTGGCGGTCACCGACGACCCGAACGCGCTCCTCCCGAAACGATCCACCGAGCAACGCCGCCGCGAGTCGCGGGCATCTCTCCAACTTGCCCACCTTGCGACTCGCGGTTCGCTAGACCGCGAGTCGGCGGCTGCCTAGCTGCTCGGGGTGAGCTACCTACCCGGTGAACCTTGGGACGACGAGAATCGCTACGGGTGATGGCGTCGGGCTGGCGCAGGTGTCGGTGCTGGGGTCATAGGTAATGGTCACCTGCCCGTCGCCCGCGCGCGCACTGGCGAGTGAGGAGATGTTGGTTGCCACGGGAGCGATGAACGAGGACCCGCCACCACCGCCGCTCGCGAATCCGCCTCCGCTCGCGCCTCCGTAGCCGGCCCTACCGCCTCCGCCTTCTTGACCGGCGCCACCGCCGCCGCCGCCGAACCCGATACCGCCACCGCCTCCCCCACCGTTGAGGCCGCCGCCGGTGGAGGAGCCGCCATTGCCCCCGTGGTCATCACCAACCCCGCCCGTGCTCGCACCACCGCCGCCCAGGCCGGTGCCCGTGCCACCGTTTCCAGCGGGTGTGACGGCTGGCGCGCCGCTTCCGCCGCCGCCCCCGAGCCCGTTCAGGCCTGCACCGCCGGCTGTGCCGCCAACACCAGCGCCGCCGCCGGTGCTCACACCGCCGCCCGCGCCCGCAAAGGCTGCCGCGTCGGCGCCAGCACCGGAGCTCTTGCCTCCGCCGCCACCGTTGGTGAAACCGCCGCTTCCGCCGTTCGCACCAACTGCCCCAGGAAGCCGTCGTAGGTGTGATCGCGCGGCTGGATCGCGTTGATGAAGGTCACCAGCCGGAACGCCGATTGCGATTCGCCGAGGGCGAGGACGCGGCGCACCGGCAGGCCACCGAGTGGCGAAGTGGGTGTCGTGGCTCGAACGGCCCGGCCGGCCTGGGAGAACAGGTCGTAGGAGTAGCTGTCGCCGGGATGGCTCAGCGACGCGTAGCGCGTGGGGTCGGCGCCCTTGAGGCCGCCGCCGGGCAGCCCCGCGACGGCCGATCCGCTCCCCTGGACGCCCACCGCTTGGGCGTCGACGCCAACCCACGCGGTGCCGTCGCGAAGCATTGAGACGTGCGCGCCGAGCCAGTCGGGCGGCGACGCGAAGCCCGCGGACACGTTGAGCCATTCGACGGCGACGGTCCCGTTGAAGCGCTTCGGGTTCGACGGCCGATAGACGATGAGGCGTGTCTTTTAGGCGGCGGTGGTCGTGGGTTGGACGCTCCACTTGCCGTCGGTCGCCAGGGGTGTCGTCGACGAGTACGCGGTGGCGGTCCCGCTGAGGAAGTACTCCGCGGACGTGTAGCCCACCGAGGCGAGATCGAAGCTGGTGCTGATCAGGTTGGGCTTTCCGGTGCCGCCCGTCACCGGGCCGGTCACGACCGCCGCGGACGAGCCGGGCGCGGGTCGACGGTCGGTCGCCGCGGCCACGTTTTACGCGCCACTCACGGCGAGCACCAGTGCCGCCCCGACCAGGGGCACCAGACCGGTAGCGAAGCGGCGCGACATCATGTGGTCTCCTGGCTGACGGCGGCGGGCGACCCTACCGCCTCCGCGTCGGCTCGGCGCTGCGGTCTCGAGCCGGGGAGGGCAGGTAGCCTCACCCGACGGCCGGAGGTGCCTTGGTGGATATCGGAGAGTTCTACGACGAGAACCCGGTGCGGCGAACGTCGGAGGAGTTCGAGTTCGGTCGCGACTGGACTGACAGCACCGGCAAGCGCGCCGAAGTGAGTTGGGTGCAGGACACCGGCGAGCTGTATGTGATGAGCGAGCCGCTGGAGCCGATCGCCCCCGACGGTTTGGGCGGGGAGCACCTCCGCCATCTGCCCAAAGAGGAACTGATCGTCGAGGTCCTCGCTGATCTGCCGTCGCTGGACGCCGTCGAGGACGCGCTCGCGGGCTGGCGGCAGGCGATGGGCACCCCCAACAGTCTCGGCTGGCTGCGCGACCGGGTTGCCGCGCCGCCGTCGGGTCGGGGCCACGCCGCGAACCCCGACGACGACCCCACGGCCATCCCCGGCGCCGATCCGCACTGAACGGTCCGGCCGCAGCGGACCTCGCTCGTCGGCACCCGGGCGTGGATGCACGATGGGCGGTCGGCGACCCGTGGTTCTGGCCGTCGCGGGTCTCGCCCGAGCCAGCTAGTCGTTGAGGACGAGGCGGGGTCCCCAGTCCCACGTGAGGTAGTTCCATGCCCACTGGATGAGGACTTGGGCTCGGTTCTGGAAGCCCATCAGGTACACGAGGTGCAGCACGAGCCAGGCGAGCCAGGCGACCGTCCCGCGGAGGCTGATGCCGAACCGGAGGTCGGCGACCGCGGCGCGTCGCCCGATGGTCGCCATCGTTCCCTTGTCTCGGTAGCGGAACGGGTGGGTCGGCTGGCCGTGGAGGCGGCGCACGACCTGCTCGGCGGCGTGGGCCCCCGTTTGCATCGCGACGGGTGCGAGCTGGGGGAGGAGCTGTCCGTCGCGGCCTCGGGGGGCGGCGATGTCGCCGACGACGAAGACCTCAGGCGCGCCTGTTAGCGAGAGGTCGGCCTCGACTGGGATCCGGCCACCTCTCGTCTGCTCAACGCCGAGCACGTCGGCCAGAGGGTTGGCCCGAACGCCGGCGGTCCAGACCACCGTCCGGGTCACGAGCTCCTCGCCGGAGACCAACCGAGCCCCGTGGGATGAGACCTCCGCGACCCGCTCGCCGAATCGCACCTCGACCCCGCGACGCTCGAGGGTCCGCTGGGCGTGGCGGCGGGAGGCCGGCCGGAAGGCGGTGAGGAGCTCGGTTCCCATCTCGACCAGCACGACACGGGCGCGGCTGACGTCGGCTCGGCGGTAGCCCTTCGAGAGCACCTTGGTGAACAGCTCCGACATCGTGCCGGCGGTCTCGACGCCGGTGGGCCCACCTCCCACGATGACGCAGGTCAGCGCGCCGTCGTCGACGAGGGCCGGCTGGCGCTCGGTCGCTTCGAAGCAGCTGAGCACATGCTGACGAAGCCGGATCGCTTCGCTCAGGGTATAGAGAGGAAAGGCGAACTCGGCGACGCCGGGAGTGCCGAAGTCGTTCGTGGTGGCTCCGGCCGCCACCACGAGCGCGTCGTAGGAGAGCGCGGCGCCGTCCTGGAGCATGACCGTCTGCTCGGTGCGGTCGATGCCGACGACCGTGCCGAGTTGCACATCGACGTTCGTGTCGTCGGCGAAAATGGCCCGGATCGTGTGGGCCACGTCGCCCTCGTCCAGGCCGGCGGTCGCGACCTGGTACAGGAGCGGCTGGAACGTGTTGTAGTTCCTCTGATCGACGAGGATGACGTCGACGGGCGCGGGCGCGAGGCGACGGACGGCTCGTAGGCCGGCGAAACCGCCACCGACCACGACGACGCGCGGCCGTCCGTCACTCACGCGGCGAGGCTAACCCCGATTCCCGCACCTGGCTCCGGGCGGGTCCTTCCGGGCTCAGGAGGAAGCGATTATGACCTACGCCACCCTGGACAACACCAGCCGGAGACCAGCGGTCCGATTCGAACGCCAGCTACCCCAGTCACCGGAAGTCGTGTGGCGGGCGCTCACCGACCCCGAGGAACTGAAGGGGTGGTTCCCGTGCGACATCGTTGTCGGCGAATGGAAAGTCGGTGCGTCCCTGACGTTTCGGTTCCGGGACCACGCCGTGCCCGACCTGGAGGGCACGGTGCTGGAGCTGGATGAGCGACACCCGGCTCGCCTACACGTGGGGAGAGGACGACACCCTCCGGTTCGAGCTGACCCCTCACGCCTCGGGCGGCGCGGTCCTCGTCCTGATCGACGAGCTCCGCGCCGGCATCGCGGCCCGCAACGCCGCTGGCTGGGAGGTCTGCCTCGACCGTCTCACCGGGAGCACACCGGCCGACGACGCCTGGCGACCGCGCTTCGCCCGCGACGTCGACGCGTTCGAGCCGACGCTCGGGCCCCAAGAAGGACCACCGCCCGGCTTCGACGACGAATCGACCTGACGCGAACGAACGCCGTGGGCGTCGGCTGAAGAAGACCGCCGCCGCGACCCTCAGCGCCCGGTGGTGCCGTCGAGGAGCTCCCGGGTGATGTCCATGTGACCTACATGCCGGGCGGTCTCTTCGAGCAGGTGCAGCACGACCCAGCGCAACGTCGTCGGCCGTATCGGCGCCGCCGACGGAAGATCCATCGAGGCCGCCCGGTCGAGGACGGCGTCGGCGGCCGTCGTCTCTCCTCGGTAGAAGGAGACGACGTCGTCCACGGACCATTCCGGCGGCACGTCGAACATGTGTTGTCTCCACGACATATCCATCGTCTCGCCACCGAAGATGACGCGCACCCACAGCCGCTCCGCGTACCCCAGGTGCACGGCGATCGCGGCGAGAGAGTTGGCGCTCGGAGCGGGCCTCCAGCGGAGCTGCCCGCCGTCGAGGCCTTCGAGCTTGAAGACCGCGCTCTCACGGAGATGGGTGAGCCAGCCGCCCGCCATGGTCATCTCGTCCGCTGGTGTCGATTCGTCCGGCCTGGGGACCCGCAGCTCGGGTGGGGTCTCCCGACGTTCGGCCATGCGGGGATCCTCGCAACGTCGCGCGGTCGGATCAAGATCGCCGTCGCAGCGAGCCTCGGGCTCGGCGACGGGGAGCGAGCGACCGGCGTGATCGACGGGGCCGCTGGCGGGTCGGGGCGACGGGACCTACCGTCGAGGCGTGACGGCTCCCCGGTCACGGAACGCCAGGAGCCCGACCGCCCCCCCACGCTCCCGATCCCACCCGGTCCGGTCTCGAACGGAGAGTTCCTCCCCGCGCCGGCGACACCGCATGACCTGGCGGTCGCTCGGGCCATCCTGGCTGCCTCCGACGACGCGGCCCGGCGCTCGGGGGTCGACCGGCGGCGGTTCCTGGAGACGTCGGCCGCGGTGGCGCTGACGCTGGGGATCTTCAACCTTGCGGGGTGCTCCTCGGGCGGGGCCACCCACGCCTCGGCACGACCGGGCGGACGGTTTCGGGTGCCACCTTCGTCGGACCTCGCGGCGTGTGACCACGCCCTGGGCAGCCAGGGCGAATTCGTGTTCGACGTCCACACCCATCACGTCATCCCGGGCGGACCGTGGCGAGAGCAAGCACCGGACACCGTGCAGCTCGTGCTCGGGATGCTGCCCACGGACTGCGCCGCGGCCGACAAGCTCGAGTGTGTCAACCGATCGACCTATCTCCACGACGTCTTCCTCGCCAGTGACACCACGGTGGCGCTGCTCTCCGACGTGCCGAACTCGGGACCGACCGACGCGCCGGTGCCCTTCCCCGACGCCGTGGGCACCCAGCAGCTGGTCGCGCAGCTCACCCACGGCGGTGCTCCCCGCCTCCTCGTGCACAACGTGATCGCCCCGAACTTCGGTGATCTCCGCGCCCGTCTCGACGACATGGCGATCAATGCGGCCACGGGACGAGTCGCCGGCTTCAAGGTCTATACCGCGTGGGGGCCGAACGGGCAGGGCTTCTCGTTGGCCGACCCACAATTCGGGCTCCCGGTGCTCCAACACGCCCACGACCTCGGCGTGAAGGTCTTCACCGCGCACAAGGGCCTGCCCCTGATCCGCTTCGACGCCACCCACAACGGACCCGACGACATCGTCGCGGTCTCGCGGCAGTTCCCCGACATGCAGTTCGTCGTCTTCCACGGGGCCTGGGCTCCCCCAATGAGAAGGCCCCTACGACGCCGCGTCGCCATTGGGGATCGACACGCTCCTCCAAGCGCTCGACCGGCACCAGGTCCCAGCCGACGCCAACGTCTGGGTCGATCTCGGCACGGTGTGGCGTCAGCTGATGACCGACCCGGACCAGGCGGCACACGCGCTCGGCAAGCTCCTCAAGCGCGTCGGGAAGGACCGCATCCTGTGGGGCACCGATGCAATCTGGTACGGGTCGCCGCAGGCACAGCTGATGGCCTTCCGGGCGTTCGAGATCAGCGCCGAATACCAGGCGCGATTTGGGTACCCGGCGCTCTCCGACGCAGTGAAACGCAAGGTGCTCGGGCTGAACGCGGCGCGGCTGTTCGGTTTCGACCCGGCCGCCACCCGATGCGCGCTGGCGACCGACCCGCTCACGACGGCACAACCCCAGGCTGCGCACCTGCGCGCCGACGGTGCGCTCCCTACACCCTGGCGACCCAACGGGCCCATCACGCGCCGAGAGGTGTTCGACTGGATCCGATCACCGACGACACGGTGGTCGCCGCTCTAGCCGGTGAGGCCAACGTCTCAGGCCGCGTGTCCGGCGGCCATCGTCGCCCGAGGCCCGCCCGTCGGGTGGCCCCTCGATGGGTTTGGTCATCGCTCAGTCGTCGTCGGCGCCGCCACGCTGACCGTGCTTCCAGTAGCCGCGGATCGAGGCCTGGCCGCGGGGCAACCCTCGCTCCTCGAAGAGATGGCGCCGAACGCGCTGGACCCCGGCGGCCTCGCCGGCCACCCAGACCCGCGCGTCGGAGGCGACCGCCGCGCCGCGGACAGCGGTCAGCAGCGCGGCGCCCGGGGACTCGCCGGGCGGCAGCTCCCGCCACTCGACCGTGGCGCGAGGATGCGCCGGCAGCGGGAGCCGGGCGTCGGGATCCGCGACTTCGATGTGCACCTCGACGGCCGCTTCGTGCGGCAACGATTCGAGCAGCTGGCTGATGGCCGGCAGCGCGGTCTCGTCGCCCGCGAGAAGGAAGGCCGGCGCCTCGCGGTCGATCGCGTAGCCGCGGCCAAAGCCCGCGACTGCCGCGGGTCGGCCCGGCT
>JRHI01002852.1_pt1 | contig 11117 bp, 3 predicted proteins | sample 215371 | NCBI WGS metagenome assembly JRHI01 (sample SAMN02929681, study PRJNA255918) | sediment metagenome | biome: cave system; feature: Ice Cave; material: Sediment; isolation source: sediment from deep within a dark volcanic ice cave with no known source of... ... | reverse complement strand
AGGAAGAACAGTGCAGAGATAACTACGCCCAGCAGCAGGAACCCCAACAATTTTTTACGGACGACTCCAGCATAGCTGAAGCGGATTCCCATCAGCGACAAACCGAAAACTGGCAGCAACATCGCGTAGAAAATATTTGATGGGTGGACCAAAGCACCATGAAGTCCGGTAGTGGTAACCGTAAGCGTGGAAGAACCGCTCCCATTAACTGAAGTGGGGTTGAGAGAGCACTTCGGAGCTGGACTTCCTCCACCCGTGACGGCGCAAGTTAATCTCACGGTCTTTGCGTACCCATTTAAAGCCGCGACCGTGACTGTGGACGTAGCCGATCCGCCCTGAGTCACGGTAGTTGGGCTCAGCGCCGTCGCAGATATCGAGAAGTCGGGTATGGCGACAGACTGGGAGTATTTTGCGACAAACGCGTCACCCAGCACTCCACTCGCGGCCTGTACAGGGCTCTTGGTTGGAAAATTAGTGGATAAAGTGGTTCCCACTACATAGATGTTCGCCCCCGCCCTGTCGACGGCGATGGCTCCCACCGCACCGCCCCCATTAGCGGCCGAGGTGTCTTCATTCAGTGAGCCGCCCAGGAAAGTCGAGAAGAGCAAGGCAGAGCCCGAAGAATTAACTTCGCTCACGAAGGCATCATTGAGGCCGCCGATGGTGCCTTGAACTGCGTTAGCCATGGGGAAGTTTGACGAACCCGTCTGTCCAGTGATGTAGGCATTGTTGCTCCCGTCCAACGCGATGCTGGTGCTGATGTCATTCTGACTACCGCCGAGATAAGTCGAGTAGACAAGGGCTCTTCCGGCGGGATTGAGAACAGTTACGAAGCCATCGGTCAMCCCCCCGCCGTACGTGCCTTGAAGAGCAGACTTCAGGGGGAAGTTGGTTGAGGCCGTCGATCCGGTGACATAAGCATTAAACGATGCGTCGACAGCAATACCTAAACCCACGTCGGCGTTCGACCCACCAAGGAATGTGGAGTATTTGAAGCCGCTTCCGTCAGGCTTGATTACACTCACGAACGCGTCGTCAAGGCCTCCGTTGCAGGTGCCGTCAGTACCACAGCTGGTTTGAAACGCCTGGGAGGTGAAAGGAAACGTGGGATTTTGAGTCGCACCAGTCACATAAGCGAAGAGGTTGGGGTCAATCGCCACCGCACTTGCTAGATCCCCAGTACCTCCGCCGAGATACGTGGAATAGACCTGAGTGCTTCCGGCGGAATCTAACTTGGTAACGAAACCGTTACTGGTCCCGACCAGACTGGTCTGAAGTGGAAGGTGAGTCGGGAAATTAGTGGAGCCGGTCTGACCCACGACGTACGCGCCCGTGGCATCGACAGCTAGGCCGTTGGCGACATCGTCGCCGTTGCCGCCCAGGTACGTGCTGTAGATTAGTGTCGAACCCGTGGAACTTAGTTCTAGAGCGAATGCGTCGACGCTTCCGCCGCCGAACGCGGGTTGAAAGGCAGCTGTGGTGTGCGGGAAATTCGACGACTTGGTGCCGCCCGCAATATACACATTGTTGGAAGCATCCAGCGCGATGGCATTCCCACTGTCATCGCTGCTGCCGCCGATGTAGGTCGAAAACATCAGCGTGGAACCGTTTGCGGATAGCTTCGTGACGAACGCGTCAAATCCTCCTGCATTGCTGATTGAAAGACCTCCCGATACCGTTGGAAAATCAATGGACTTGGTTTGTCCGGTGACGTAAGCGTTACCGCTGCTATCGAATGCGACGGCGTAGGCATCATCTTCGGCGGTTCCGCCAAGATAAGTGGCATACGCATAGGTCACAGGGTCGATGACGAGTTCCCGACTGCGGTCGTAGGCACCCAGTTTCAGTCGTATTTCATCACTAGCTTTTAAAACGAAACCGGCGTCGACCGGATGGCGCGTGCCGTTCTCTTCCTGATAGGCAATGGGCTTACGCAAGAGAAGGCCTCCTGCCGAAGAGGCGAGGACCAGATTACCTTCCCGATCCGTCGAGAGCCTGTTTTCCCCCGTAAATCCCAAACGAATCTGTGAAGGGTCTGCCCCTGAGGCAACGACGAAATCAAACTCTAACTGGCGCTGCTGTCCGTGAAACACCATTTTGACGCCGGGATAAACCTCTTCGTAGGAAACGCTCGAGTACTGCGGCACATTGCTGTGCCACTTCGTGGGGTCATTACCTACAAAATAATTCGTAACGCCCGCGAGCTTTTCGCCGTGTGTAATTCCGGGATCAGCGTTGCCTCCGGAAACATGCATGCGCACGACTGAGGTTGCGTTTTCGCCTGCAGCGTGGGGGCGTGAGTTCTTCGCCTCGCTTACTTGGGTTGTACGATCGCTATGCGACGTGCGTTGACTCGAAGACTCAAACGAGAACACTGCATCACTCGGAGTCAGGAACAGTGTGTAGCCGTTTCCGCGCGCCAGATATTTCACCTGGGAATCCGTCTGGCCCTCGTTAGCTTCAAACGCCAGCGGAAGCGCAGCGTAGCTGGCTTGGAGTCGCGCGCGGGCGGCGGGCGTGACTGCGGAGTTCGATAGCTTTGCCGTTGCGGGGTTCGCCACGGACTCTGCGTCATTGTGAGTCTTTCCCTTTCGTGCGGGAACGACCACCATCACGGCAGCGAGTATTACCACGCTTAACGCGGCGATCCACGAAAGTAATGCCCTGAGAGCATATGGCTTAGACAAGAAAATCCTCCTGCGATGGAACCCTGTAACACGGCTGTTTGGAAAAAGACTCAATTAGGACGGCGGACCATCGCCGAAAGAAAATGCTCCTCACCGCGAGTCTGCAATATCGCAGACTTCAGCAGCGTAATCGGGAGTATGTCCCGGTCAATTGGGCTTGTCAACGTGCTTAAGGATAGCAATGTAGATTCCAGCTGGATCCGTTCAGGGGAGGCTGGAATCCCCGAAAATCCGACGAAGTTCAACATCGTGCTTATTGAAATAAGTTTCGAAAATCCCTGAAACCGTCTCTATTAAAGCGGTTCAGGGACCACATCCGGGGCTTTCAGGGACACTGAAAAGAAAGGCTTTATCGCACTCCTAAGGCAGGTACGCGCAGCTCCAGGCCGAATTCTTTCCGTAAATGTGAAAGTATTTTCCCCGATCGGGCCGGAGAAGATCAGAGCGCAATTCAAAAGTCTCCCAAACAGGCGTTATTTCGGCTTCTTCTTCTTGAAAAGCCCCGTAAGGCCTCCAAGCGGATTCGCTTGGCCGGGATTTGCCTTGTTTGCCTGCAGCGCCTGCTGCAACATGCCGCCGGCCACGCCGCTGGCCATCCCCTTCACGTCGGGAACGAACTTCGGATCCGACGTAGTGCCTTGAATAAAGAACGGGATAGCGCCGCCCTTGGAGCCGAGTCCTGCAAGCTGAGTGACCCCGGTGACCGCGCCCCCACTGAGGTTGGCATTCATTTTGAAGTTCAGGGCGTTGCTCGCACTGACGGTGCCTGCGCCGGTAAGCACGCCAAACGCGGGGATGGTCAGATTGATATTTTCCGCTCGCGTGCCGTCGGGCGCTACGTGAACGTCAGAGCTGAAGTTTTGAATGGTGGTGTTCTCGCCTCCGGCCGTCTTGCCGGAAAGTGCGGAAATCGCTTGTAGCCTGGAGCCGAGATCGAAACCGGCGAGGGCGGAGTTCTCAAGACGGATCGTCCCGGTTGTGACAAGTCTGTTGACCGGGCCTTCGATGGCGAGGTTTGTGTTGAGCGTACCACCCTTCAGTTGGGACTTCGGCGGCAACACGACGCCCAGCGCGGGAAGCATGGCTTCCAGATCGTCGACCGGCATGCCTTGGCCGTTGAGTTTCATATTCACCGCGGTGGTTGCACCGTGCGCATCGTAAGTGCCGGTGAGATGCGCGACAGCCTTACCCATCGCAACGTCGCCTTGGGTGAGGCGGCCCGATTGCTTTAGCAGGTCGGCGACCGCCGTGTATTGCAGTTCGACTGGTTTTCCCGCGGGTGATCCTTTCTGAACCACCTGTAATTTTGTGGCTTGCAGCTTGCCGGCAGTTTTGGCTTCATGTCCGTCGGAGGTGATGGTGCCGTCAAAATCGGCGATCCCTGAGATGCCCGACGCGGGATCAATGAAACCTGAGGCGGCAAGATCCATATGCTGCACCGAAACCTTGGCTTGCAGCGGAGTAAGAGCCGCGTCGCTGGCGTTAATAGGCCCGGCTTTGCCTTCCAGTTTCAGGTCGCCTCCTGCCGGCAAATTCGCGGTCACCGTAAACGGAAACGAAGAGCTGAAGGAAAAATCCTTTACCTGGACATTTACCTTGTCATAGACGCGCGATTTTTCGGCTGAGTTGGCCCGGGTGACGGTGAGGCGTCCATCATTGACGTTCAACTTGGCGACAGTGAGATTAGGATTACCACTCGATGCAGGCTCGGAAGCCGGCTGCGTCGTCTTGGCCGGGGCCGCCGGTGTTGGTTGTCCGGACGCGGCTTGTGCGGCGCTCTTGGTGCCCAGGCTCGAGAAATTCCACTTCTCTCCGTTCTCGGAGCGCACCAGGTTGATCTGCGGTTGGCTGAGGGTCAAGTCGGTTATCTGCAGCGATTTCGAAAAAATCAAGGGAATCAATTGCACGCCTACCGCCAGCGACTTGGCTTGCACGAAAGCAGAGTTGCTGAAGGCAGGATCGTCGGCGATCGAGATATCGTCTGCCTTTACGCCCCCTGAGAGCAGGGACAGCGAAAGATTTCCCACCTTAACCTGCCGTCCTAAGGCGGTGCTGAGGTCCGATTCCAAACGTGGCCGGAAGATATTCGCGTCAATGAGGAAGGGAAGTGCGATCACAATGACGATCAAAACTACGATGACAATGGCAAAGATCTTAAGGCCGCGTTTCATGTTGATGTGCCTCCTGCTGGAAATTGCGACGTTTGAATTCTTGTAACAAGAAAACGGAGCCGGAACCGATAAGCGTATCACTGCTCGTCATGCAGGATCTCCGGCGAAGGGATCGTACCGCGTTCCACCTGTTGTTGCCGTTGGGCCCGGTGTTCGTTATCGATGCGGACCGCCGCTTCTAGCTCTTTCCTGCCTTCTTCCTTGCGGCCCAGATGGATCAGAGCCTGTCCCCGCAAGTAGTGAATGTCTGGGCGGCCGGGCTCCAACTTTGCCGCCGAATCGGTGGCTAACAGCGATGGCTGATATTTCTCCGCGCGCTGATATATTTTCGCTAATCCGACGTAGGAATTAACCAGCCGCGGTTCCCGTCGAAGGGCCTCGCGATAATTCTTTTCCGCGTCGTGATCCTGTTGCATCAGTGAGTAGACATCTCCAAGCTCATCATAGTTCAGCGCCAGATCGGGCTCGATGGCGGCATCCTTGAGAAACTCGTCTCGAGCGCGCTCGTAGTCCTGCTTTTTCAAATAGGTCAAACCCAGATTGAAATGAACGAATGTAAGTTTCGGATTGGCCTGGGCCGCGGCTTGGAATTCGCTCAATGCCATGTCGTATTGCTCGAGATTGAGATGCGATTTCCCCAAGAAGAGATGGAATTCCGCTGAATTTCCGCCGACTTTTACCAGCTGCGCGAAGGCTTTCTCGTCCAATTCTTTCTGGCCAGCCCGGTTTGCCGCAATCATCAGCACATACAGATAGTCGAGCTGGGTGGACTTTTGCGGCCAGAGAGGCTCGAGAGTGCGGGCTGCATCGGCCCAGCGCTGAGTAAAGAAATAGCAAATGCCGAGCAACTGCCGGGGTTGGGCCGCGTCCGGCTGGTCGCGGACCACGGACTCGAAGACGGGAATCGCCTTCAGGAATTCACTCTGCCGGTAGTAAGCGAGGCCAATGTTCAGCCGGATCCCCGCCACTTGCGGCAGCAGATGCTCGGCGTGATGCAGCATGTCGAGAGCCTTCGTCCACTGCTTGCGCCGCATGTAGACGACACCGAGATTGGCGTAGGGTCCTGCCAGTTGCGGATTTAGCGCCAGCACCTGGCGGAAGCCCCGCTCCGCTTCGTCAAGGCGCCCGCGGTTAAGGGCGTCTTGCCCTTGTTGAAAAAGCTGGGCGGGATCGGCCGACGCGGCCGGGCCAGATTGCTGGCCGGAGCTAGCATTTCGCGACTCTGTTGCAGCAGGCGGCGGGCCGATGTGCTGCGCGCCAGCCGCCGTTCCGGACAACAGGAAAAGCAAGATTATGGATTCAGCTCTGATTCGTACGCTTGACACTGGTTGCACTCTCTGCTGTAGTGTCGGCCAGCGCCCGGCTTAATTTCAAGCGACGGACGCAAGTGAACGCGGAGGCGAAACGCTTAGCGAATTGTCTCGCAAAAGTCCGCGCAAATTTTTAGGATTGTTTGAAATCCGCCCTTTCAGGGTACAGGGATTCGATGGTCACCATTCGAGACGTCGCCAAGGAGAGCGGTTTTTCCTCGACTACTGTCTCTATCGTACTCAACAACGCGCCGCTGTCGCGATACATTCCTGCCGTCACCAAAAAGCGCATCGAGCGCGCAGCGGCGAAACTCGGCTACCGTCCCAACCAGTTTGCCCGCTCGCTGCGCAGCAAGCGGAGCCACACCGTCGGCGTCATGGTCTTCGACATGACGGACCCGTACTGCACGCTGGTGCTGCGCGGGATTGAGAATACGCTGTATCAGTCGTCGTATTTGCCAATCCTGACGGACGTACACAACGAACGCAGCCGCTTTGAGCGCTACCTGGAAATGCTGCTGGATCGCCGCATCGAGGGTCTGATCGTTCTCGCCAACTGGCTGTTTCTCGACATCAACCTGCTCGGCGACCTGGAAAAGAGCAGTATCCCCATCGCGATTATTGGTTCTGAATTAAAAACTGACTCCATGAGTTCTGTGGTCGTGGACAACGAAGTTGGCGGATATCTCTCGCTCGAGCATCTCCATTCTCTAGGCCACCGCAGGATCGCAATCATTCGCGGTCCCAAGGCGTTGACTGACAGTGCTCCACGGTGGCGAGGCATGCGCAATTGCGCGAAGAGTCGCGGCCTGGAACTGGATTCGCACCTGATTGTGGATCTGCCGGAGTCGCGCGATCCAATCTCCAGCTTTGAGGCGGGGCAAAAATTGACCGAGGAGATCATCAAACAGAAACGTCCTTTTACGGCTTTGCTCGCCTTTGACGATATGACCGCATTCGGAGCGATTCGGGCCTTGAACAAGGCCGGACTTCGGGTTCCTGAACATTGCTCCGTGATTGGATTTGACGACGTGGCCGCCTCGGCCCTGTGCACGCCGTCGCTTACCACGATTCGCCAGCCCATGGAAATCATGGGTGCTTCAGCCGTGGGTATCGTGCTGGAGGGCATCAATGCGGTTCTCGAGAAGCGCAAGGTAGCTGCTTCCCATCGAAAGGTCGCTCCGGAGTTGGTGGTGCGCGAATCCACACGCAGCTTGCTTTAGTTCGATCCAACGCTGGCTTCGATGAAATCGTAGGGTGGCAAGACGATTTTGCATCAAATAAATTACCACTCTGAACCATAAACTTCGTTTTTTCTTGACATCGGACATCGTATAAAAGCACTATTCATACGTTTTAATAGCCAATACAACGACCCGTCTGAAATCGTGGGGAGGATCCAAAGAGTGACCGCCGTCATCTCCCACCAGATCCAGAGGATGGGGATCGTGAATGAAGGCGAACCGTTCGTCGCTTAAGGAGACAAATCTGACCATGAAATCTCATCGTGTGCCGTTGCGGATCGTGCTCTTGGCGATCACTTTTTGTGCTGCCGCTTGGGCCCAGGACACCGGCTCCATCACAGGCACGGTAAAGGATCCCTCCGGCGCATCGGTCGCTAATGCCGAGGTTGTGGTTTCCAGCGCCGACCACGGCATTGACCGCCACACCGTCAGCAACTCCAGTGGTGACTTCAACGAATCTGGATTGCCCGGCGGCACCTATGACGTCAGCGTGACGGCCAGCGGCTTTAAAAAGTATCAAGCCAAGGGAGTGAAGCTGGATGTAGCGCAGAAGGCCCGCGTGGATGTTGACCTGCAAGTCGGCGCGACCACAACCGAAGTTATCGTCCAGGGCACGGAAGTTGCGCAGGTGGAGACCCAGTCTTCCGAGTTGGCCGGCACGGTCACAGGAAAAGAGATTTCGCAGCTCGAATTGAATGGCCGCAACTTTACTCAGTTAGTAACGCTCGCTCCAGGAGTCAGCAACCAGACCGGGCAGGACGAGGGCACGGTCGGTGTTTACGGAAATGTTAACTTCAGCATGAACGGCGGCCGCGTCGAGTACAACAACTGGGAACTGGACGGCGGCGACAACATGGATAACGGCAGCAACTCCACTTTGAACGTGTATCCCAGTATTGACGCGATTGCTGAGTTCAAGGTCCTGACCTCGAATTATGGAGCACAGTACGGCCGCAACGGTTCAGGTACGGTCGAAGTCGAAACCAAGTCCGGTACCAACAGATTTCATGGGGACGTTTACGAGTTCCTGCGCAATGATGCGTTCAACGGGCGCAACTACTTTGATGCGACGCGGCCGGTATATAAAAAGAACGATTACGGTTACACCATTGGCGGCCCCGTATATATTCCGAAGGTTTACAACAACGATAAAAGTAAGACTTTTTTCTTTTGGTCCGAGGAATGGCGGAAGGATTTGGTTCCGGGGCAGACTTTCAACCAGATCGTCCCCAATGCGGCTGAGCGGTCAGGCAATTTCAGCGACCTGTGCCCAGCGACAAATACGCCCTTTCAGCGTTTTGATTCTGCGGGGAAACCTCTACCATTCGCAGACTGCCCGGGAACGCCTGCAGGTGGCGGTCTGTTCAACCCTTATGTGACCGGCGGCGTCTTGAACCAGATACCCACTAACCCGAGCGATCCGGTTATCGCAGGGCTCCTGTCGATGATTCCTGCGCCAACCTCAGGAAACACGTTCGTTGCATCACCAGCTCAAGCCACCAACTGGCGCGAAGAACTAATCCGTGTGGACCATAACTTCAGCGACAAGCTGCGCGCCACCTTTCGTTACATCCACGATTCGTGGAACACAACAACGGCAGTGCCGCTATGGACAAACCAAGGAAGCTTTCCCACAATCGGAACAGCGTTCAAAGGACCGGGCGTGAGCTTAGTCGCGCGTCTGACGGCATCCGCATCTCCCACACTCTTGAATGAATTCGTCTTCAGCTATACCGCCGATCACATCATTCTCAATGACACCGGTAACTGGAAACGGCCGAGCGGTTTCAGCGCGGGGTTTACCGATCTGTTTCCCGGTAATGGTGGCGGCGTTTTACCGGGCGTCAATTTGGTGGATCCCGGAGGTGCGTATGGCAATTTCGGTGAGGACTCAGGCTACATTCCTAATGGCATTTACAACTCCAATCCCACTTACACGTTTCGCGACAACGTAAACAAAGTTCTGGGCAAGCACGTGTTGCAGTTTGGCGCGTATATTGCTGCTGCGCAGAAAAACGAGTTTGGCGGCGAACTGGCGAACGGCTCTTACCCTGGCTACTTAACGTATGATCCCTCACAGTTCCCGAATCATAGCAGTGGGAATCCCGTGGCAGACTTGTTGCTAGGGAATATCGCCAGCTTCGGCCAACAGGACCACCTAGTTAAGTACTACAACCGTTACAAGCTTTTTGAACCGTATTTCCAGGACGATTGGCGTGTCACTGACCGGCTCACATTAAACCTGGGGTTGCGCCTCAGCCTCTACGAGACATATCGGGAAAAGCAACATCAAGCTTTCAATTTTGACCCGGCTCACTACGTGGCTGGTCAGACGACTCTTAATCCTGACGGTACGGTGAACGGTCTTGGAACTGACCCCACCATGCCCGTATCGATTACGAATCTGCCAAATGGAATTGTGCAGTGCGGCGTCACCAAGGGCGTGTCGGTCGGTTGCCAGACTCCGCATTGGATTAATCCGGCTCCACGGATTGGCTTCGCCTGGGACCCTCGAGGGAACGGAAAGACCGCCGTACGCGGGGGTTACGGCATCTTTTATGAGCACACCAACGGCAACGAAGGAAATACGGAGTCTTTGGAGAACTCGCCGCCACTGGCAACAGTTGTCCAAAAGGTTGATATTCAGGGTTATGCAAATATCAATAGCAGCGGCGCAGCGGCGCAGCTACCGTTGGGTGTAGTTTCCATTCCTACCAGGGCACAGTGGCCTTACATGCAGCAGTGGCACCTCGATGTTCAACAAGAGGTCGCTCACAACACGGTAGCTACGATCTCCTACGTAGGCAGCAAGGGCACGCACTTAACCCGCGCCAGCAACTTCAACCAGCTCTTCCCGGTTCCGGCCAGCCAGAATCCATACCTGGTTAATCATGAGTCGATCGGTTCAAACGACTGCATTACAGGAACTACTCCCAGTGGTGTTCCGATCACGGGCCAAGCTTTGATCAATCTAGGAGTAGCGGCCTGTGGGGCCAATCCCAATTTCTTCCGCCCCTTTCCCGGCTACGGCACCATTACCCACTTAGAAGAGAAGGCGTCATCGACCTATCATGCTCTGCAAAGTTCAATCCGGCGCAGCGTCGGTCAGCTCACACTCAGTGCAGCGTACACTTACAGCCACTCGATTGACGACTCGTCAGATCGGAGTGATTCCAGCTTCGTGAATGCGTACGACTTTGCTGCTAATCGGGCCAGTTCCAATTTCGACCAGAGGCACATCTTTAACTTCAGTTATGTATGGGATATTCCAATCTTCAGGAGCGCAGGAATTTCTCACACGCTCTTGGGAGGATGGGAATTGTCTGGAATTGTGAGTGTAACTTCGGGATCGCCATTTAGCCCAGTCTTTAACACAGACAATGCCGGAGTGGCCAATGGGGTTGCCGGCGCTGCTTCCCGGCCTGATGTGGTGGGCAACCCGCGTTCTGGTCCTTTCCCCGCCCCCGATACCGCCGATGGGTTCGCGAAGGTGTTTTACAATCCGAGCGCTTTCGCCCAACCCGTAGGCTTAACATTTGGCAACGCTGGCAGAAACATTTTGAGGAATCCGCGACGCACCAATTTCGATATGGCGTTTTTTAAACATTTCGCCATCAAGGAAAATGTGGCCTTCGAATTCCGGGCAGAAGCTTTTAACGTCTTTAACCACACGGAATGGGGAAATATCGCGGGCAGCGCAGGATC
>JRHI01002851.1_pt1 | contig 11126 bp, 8 predicted proteins | sample 215371 | NCBI WGS metagenome assembly JRHI01 (sample SAMN02929681, study PRJNA255918) | sediment metagenome | biome: cave system; feature: Ice Cave; material: Sediment; isolation source: sediment from deep within a dark volcanic ice cave with no known source of... ... | reverse complement strand
GCTCCAGGGGTGGCAACCCCAGCTCGCGGACACCCTTCGCCGGATCGCCGATCGGGAAGACCGTCAGCGCCTGGACGGCGACCCAGGTCGTGAACGCGGAGAGCGAGGCGAGATGGTTGTTGACGGTCGCCGGCGCCAATCCGTCCTTGACCAACTGCTGCTGCCAGGCGAGGACGTCGCGGCGCAGGCAGGTCGAAATGCGGTCGTGGCCGTAGCTCTCGACGAAGAAGGCGACGAACCGGTCGAGATGCAGCGCGATTTTCTTGGTCACCTCGACCGAGCGGACCCCGACCACGGCGAGCGCGAGGTAGCGGGTCGCCCACGCCGCCAAACTGTCCGGCACGTCTTCCGGCAGGCCGCCGGGGATCGCCTGCACCTTTCGGGCAGTGAAGTTCGGGAGATACGCGAGCGTTTTGGGCAACGATGAGTGGGTCATAGTGTGGTCTCTACTTCCCAGAAGGGGCCAGCGTGTTGAAAAACGGCGCTTGTAGCCCGCACCGTGGGCAGTGACCTCGGATCCGACCGGTCGGACGGCGCCGCCTCCGGCCGGGGAACCGGTCAACTGCAGATGGCTGCCGGCCGCCGTGTCCGCCCGGGGAGGGCCACCAGGCTCCCGCACGGGGCGTGGCGTCGCCCCCACCCGGTCGCGGCCAACCACCGCTTCAGGTTCTGGCCGGCCGCGACCAGTAACCCCTCGATGTTGACGTTCGGCAGTCCCCGGAGCCGGAAGCGCCGCAACCCGTGCCAGTCTTTCGCCTCGGCGAACAGCGGCTCGACCCAGACCTGACGCTTCCGCATCGCCTTCTTGTACGCCTCTGTTTCGTGATAGCCGCGCACCTTGTCGAGGTCGTCAGCGAAGAAGGAACGGTGGACGGAGCGACCGCGGTCGCTCTCCGTGCAGGCCGCCTTGAGCGGGCAGGCGTTGCAGGTGGCGGCCTCGCCCCGGTAGACGACGACCTGCTTCTCGTACTTGGCCGTATCGCGGCGGAGGAGATGCCCTTCCGGGCAGCGGTACACGTCCGCCGCGGCGTCGTAGGTGAAGTCGTCCTGGTCGAAGAAGGCGGGTCGGCGGGACCCCCAATCCGGCAACGGCAGGTACGCCCGGACGCCCGCGCCCTCGATCGCGACGATGTTCTCGACCGTGCCGTAGGTCGTATCGCCCGTGACCTGGCGGGGCCGCAGCTTGCGGCGGAAGCAGACCCGCCAGAGCAGGTCCCGCATCGGGACGTTCTCCATGACGTCCGCCGGGGTCACCAAGGCGGCGAGGATGATGCGAGCCTTGCCGCCGTCCACGACGTAATGGTCGTGGTAGCCGAGGGCCATCCCGTTCTTGGTCCGCATCGGGGTCGCGTCGGGATCAGTCTGGCTCACCCGCCACGCGCTCGTCCGCTCGTAGCCCCAGGCTGCCTCGCGGTGCGGGTCGAGTCGCCGCTCCTCCAGCAGCCGCCAGGGTGGGTCGGCGACGACCGGCGATCCCTCAGCCGCCGCTTCACGCGGCAGGCGGACGATCCCAGCCGGTAGGTCGTCCCCGGTTACTGTCGATTCAGCCTCGGCCGCGGCGGCATCGTCGGTGAAGAGCTCGGCAACGTGGGTCTTGGCCTCATGGTAAAAGCGGGGGACGAGAGAGTCGAGGTCGGCATTGGCCCGGACTTTGGTGGCGTCGACGTACAACTCCTTGCCCCAAACCAGACCGGCGTCCTGACAGAGATCGATCACCTTCTCGAAGAAGCGCTCAAAGATGCGGATCCCCAGGCGTTGCCGAATGCGCGTCAGGCTGGAGTGGTCGGGAAGGTTCTCGTCGAGTCTATAGCCCAGGTACCACCGATGGGCGAGGTGGAGGCTGGCGGTCTCGATCAGCTTGCGCTCAGACCGGATGCCCGCGAAGAACATGATCAGCTGCAGTCGGAAGAAGACGACGGGGTCGATCGAGGGGCGTCCCCGGTCGGCGTAGCACGCTCGCGTCCATTCGCGGACAAAGCCAAGATCCAACGTGGCGTCCAAATGCCGGTAGAAGTGGTCGGCGGGAACCAGGGCCTCCAGCGAGACGGTTACCGGCTCGTCAAGGCGGCGACATTTGGGCGGGCCGAGCATCGCACACCTCCGGGGGCTCCCTCCATATCGATGGACGACCGGAGTGTACCGGATCGCGTCCGCCGCCTCGCCGAGCCCTTTTTTCAACACGCTGGGTCCTTGTGGGGATTCAACCTCAGCGAGAATCGCTTTCTCTTGAAGTGCTTGCCGCAGTAGGAACATCCGATGATGTAGGTCCTGCCACCGCCCAAAGTGTAGCGTCGCGGCATCGAGATGAGCCGCCGCCCCGGTGTGCCTCTGAAATAGTCGGCCGATTCGGCGTCGCCCGCCTTGGCCAGCTCGATCTCGAACCGCGGCTCAAACGTCTCATCCCGCAGCGACAGGGCATCGACGTCCGTGGCCACGAAACTCTTGATGCCCGGCCCGCTCGTCTGGCCACCGGTACGGTCGTAGGCGTAGAAGTACTCCCGGGCACCACCGTCCTTGCGGCGCTTGAATGTCAGCGCGTATGGCTCCACCAGCCGAGTTACCCCGTGGTACCGCAGCTCTAACAGCTTCTTGGCGCTGCCGGCCTCCAGGATAGGATTGCGCAGCTCGGCCGGGAAGAAGGCGCGCTCGTACCACTGGCCGTAGCCGAACGGCGCGAACAATTCCTCGATGCCGTTCTGGAGACGCTCCACTGCCTGAGCAAAGCTCATCCGTGTGGCCACCGGGCAGATCACCTTGTGCCAGAACCCTCGAAAGATGTCGAACGGCAAGCCAAGCAGCAGGCTCTTGGCGGCGCCGGGCGCGGGTTTGAAGATGGTCTTCTTGAGGAAGACGCGAACGATCTCCGCTCGGTCAACCGCCAGTTCGTCGGCAATGAAAATGGCATAGACGGTGTCGAACAGGTCGAAGCAGTAGCGTCGCTGCAGCAGGCACTTCAGCTTGTCGGCGAGCCCTTCCTCCAACTTGACCACCGTGATTTCTGTCGCACAGTCGGAGGCATCCGAGTACTGATGGATGAGATGCCGCGTTTGCGTCGGCAGATGGAGCCTGTCGTATTCGGTGAAATCGACTCGCAACTTGAGCGTGACGTGCTCACCTTGATCGGCGAAGTCTTTGAAGTACAGGCGCACTTTGTAGACGTGCCGATCCCGGTCGATCTGGCGCTCGGCCACGATCGCATTGCGGTCGAGCTGGAACGCCACACCGGTCCGCGCTTCGGTGAAGCGACAGACCTCGTTGAGCTGCGCCAGGATGTGATCGCCGTCCAGTCCCTGCGCAGTGCTGAAGTCGAGATCATCCGAGAAGCGGGTGAGTGGGAAATACCCCTTGCGCAAGGCGTTTCCACCCTTCAAGACCATCGAAGACCCAAGATCGCTTGCCTGGAAGACACCGGAGATGAGCCAGCCGAACACGTAATCGCGCTCGACGTTGGCGATCGTGAGATCGAGGTCCTTCGCTTTTTCGTCAATCTCGTCTCGTGTAATCATAGGTCGTAGCCGCAGGATCGAAATGCAGTCATTCGCGTGTACCACTGGGTCACAACGCGCGGTTCACAGCCCTCAGCAGCCAGTTGGCAGCCGTGACGAACTGCTGGTATTCCTCGTCTGACATCTCGCGCGGATGTGCGATGTCCTTTCGGACTGGCTCGACCCACAGAAACGTCGTCTCCACTGTGCCACGTTCGTTGTTGAAGATCACGGCGAACGCGTCGCGCCAGTTGTCTCCCTTGAGGATGATGTCCTTCAGTTCGCCGATGAACGTGTAATGGATAGGAAGGTGTCGAAGGCTATCGGGAGTCTCACGCTCCTGCTTACGCGTCAGGCAATCCTCGCGCACCTGATGTGGCACGCCGCGTTTCCACCAGGCACTGCCATGCATCTCAGTGAGCTTCGTCTCGACCAGCTTACGTAGTCTGGTTTCCAACACATACAGTGTGTCATAGGCCCCTACCGCGCGCTCCCGTCGCGCCTCTTCGGCACGCTGCTCGACTTCCTCCGTCGTGGCCATCGGCACGACGGTAGGGAGGGGGTAAGTTGGTGTGTGAATGAGCGGTGAATTCAGGCCAGTGGCGAGCAGCGCATCGGAGAGGAAAGGTTCCGGTAACCGGAGACCGACCAGATCGGCAGTCAGATTGGTCAGGGGGATCGCTGAGAGCCATCGAATCGAGGAAGCGATATCGTGAAACGCACTGATTTGGTCGCCTAAGCCTAAGAAAGCGGAAGGTAACTCCGGCTGAAGGAGCTTGAAGTTTAGGCCGGACATGAGCTGCATGCCCTTAGTTAGCTCAGACACGCGCTCGTTGAGACCCAACATGCCCTTGAGCGAGTCCGCAGCCTTGTTTTCGTAGAGGAGTCCGAACATGTTGGGTATATCGGGCTGGAACGCCGCCAACATGCGCTCACCTAGCGCCTCGTAGTACTGGGTGTGGGCGTGAAAGAGGCGCTCGCGCGAAGGTAAAGCCGCGTCAAGCGCGTCGAACTCACGGTGAACGCCCAAGAGCCCAACGGCGCAGGTCACCAATGCTGCGGCCTGCTCCTCCGACAAGCCAGCCACAGCCATGGCGTCGAGCTTCGGCTCCTGCACCATAGCAGCAAGCACATGGTTGGTGAACGTTGCCGGCTGATCGGCTTCCGATTGAGCCTTTGCAGCCTCCAGCGCTGTTTTGACCGTCGAGATTGAGACATCTTCCATTCGTACTGTGCCCAGTGACGGCACTTCGCAATCTGCACGGCGCTGTAACTGCTCTACAGAAATTGGCATCACTCTCCTCAGCCCTTCGACTCCTGAGCCTGAAACGTAAGATGACTCTTCAACGGCTCCCCTCTTCCGGCAAGAGTTCCCCTCGCAAGGCCTTGGCGAGGACGGCTTGGGAGATACGATCGGCCCGCTGACTCGCCTGAGCGACTCGCGCTTGCACGCGGTCTGCAATGATCAGCAAAGCGTCAACACGCCTGGCGATCTCCTGCTGCTCGGCCGTCGGCGGCAGAGGCAACGTCGTCGCAAGGATCTTCTCTTGGGAGAGGTTTCGCATCGAGTCGCTGGTCCCGGTTGCGCGCTCGGAAAACTGCGATCGCACGAATCGAGATCTCAATGTGTAGTTTAGCCATGCCTTGTCGATGCCACAGTGTGGAACGAGCCGCAAGCTCTTATCACTCAAGAGCAGCCGAGGGCGCGTTGCTCCGACGAGGACTGTCGCGCCTACCAGATCGACGGTATTAGCACGAGAAATCAACAAATCGCCTGGTTTGATCTCATAGCTCGGATTGATCGGCCGGCCTTCAGGGACGGCCTTGTTCTGATTCGCGAGGAATTGACCCCATGACATAGCGCTGACCTTGATCACTCCCCACTCGTGCTCCATCGCTTGCCTGCCGTGGACGGCGAACGACTTGCCTGCCTCGATCCGCTCCACCAGTAGACCCAAGGTCACCAGCTCCCACCCGCGTGGTAGTTCATCAGCCAACTCAGGATCTGGCTCGGTGATCACTTTCTTGCGACAGGCTACGGCTTCATGAAGGCCCTCAATCAGGAGGGCAGCGCTGGAGTCTTCAGACTGCTCGCGCCAGTCTGCGGTTAAGCGACCGGAGCAGGCGGCGGCAAGAACAGTTTGGCGGAAGCTCTCGATCGCTCGTCGCGCAGCATCAATGTGAGCGTGTGCGCTGGACTGGAGATGCCGCACAGCATCGAGCTGTCCTACGATAACTCGTTGCTGATCCTTATTGTCGGGGTAAGCGATCGGAAGCTGTGAAAGCGACTGCCAGTCGACTCTTGGAAGCTCAACTCCGTTCGAGAGGTGGTGGGCTCGCTCTGCGACCCACAACTGATTCAGATAGTTTGCGAGGTAACCTGGATCCAGTGTGGGTGACTCTTTGAAAACGAGGAAGTCGGTTGAGCTGATCCCGTCGAAGTCTGGTCGCGCCACCTTATTGAGGTACGGCCGCAGCTTGCCATAGAGCACGTCTCCTGCCGAGAATTTCGTCTTGGTGCTCTTGACGTCGGAGCCTCGGCCGCATCCAACGATCCGCATCGTGTGTGCTTCGACGTGCTCCAAGCCGACGTACGTCACGTCAGGCATCTGGAGCGGATCGACCTTGTTCTTGACGAGAGTTGCCGTGTCGGCCAGCGTTGAGAGCTTCCAGCCTTCAGGGAGTTCGGTGCCGTGGCCGATCACGGCTCGCCTCCGTTTCCTTCCAGAAGCCGCTGGATATCGGTGAGGTCATCGATGGCGAATTGCAATTCCTCCATAGCCTCGGTCACCAACTCTTCGGGTTCCGGTAGCTCGTCGGGGTCATCAAGTTCCTCATCCCGAATCCATTTAAAGGCATCGAGCTTGTAATAGTGCCGCCTAATCTCATCGATCGTGAAGCATCGCCAGCGGCCGTCGGATGAGTCAGACTCGCTTCGCCTGCTACGACCATTCGGATCGTCTCCGAAGCACTTCTCAAACTCAGTGAACTGCTTCGCCGTTAGCGGTCGGCTCTTTTTGGTGATCTTGGGCACGTTCGCCCTGGCATCAAAAATCCAGGTCTGCTCAGTCGGTCTCCCCTTGGTGAAAAAGATGACATTGGTCTTGGTGCCTTCGGTGTAGGGGCTGAAGGTGCCACGCGTGTTTCGAAGCACAGTGTGGACATCACAGTCCTCCATCAGGACCTTGAACACCTCGCCGGCCTGCGTGGCGAAAAGGACGTTGTCCGGCACGACGACCGCGGCCCGTCCGCCTGGCTTGAGGATGGTCAGTACGTGCTGGAGAAAGTTGAGCTGCTTGTTGCTTGTGGCAACGACGAAATCCTCGCGGTCCGGGTTCTGGTTCGCTCCGCGTGTGCCGAACGGTGGGTTCGTCAGGACCACGTCGTAGCGCTGGCCGGACGGGCTCTCGTAGATCGAGTCGGTGTTGGTGATGTGCGGCTCGACCTGGTGCAGGTACAGGTTCATCAGCGCCAGGCGGCGGGGCCGCTCGTCGATCTCCTGGCCGAAGTAGGTTGAGCTCTTGATGCGCTTGGCGAGATCGCGCTCGAACGCTCCCCCGGTTTCCTGGAGCAGCCACTCGTAGGCCGCGACGAGGAAACCACCCGTCCCGACCGCGGGGTCGTCGATGGCGAAGTCGCGGGAGGCGCGTGGGTCGGGCTTCATGCACCGGACCATCGTTTGGATCAGCAGGCGGGGCGTGAAGAACTGGCCGGCCCCCTTCTTGCCCTCGCTGGCGGCCTTTTCCAGCAACCCCTCGAAGGCGGCCGCTTTGACGTCCACCTCCAGTTCGGTCCATTCCACCTCGTCGATCAGCGCGATCAGCCGCTTCAGGCTGGTGGGCTTGCGGATCTTGGCCTGGGCGCCGGAGAAGATGTCGCCGAGGATGCCCGGCTGTTTGCCCAACTCGGCGAGCACGCGGTCGTAATGCTCGACCAGGTCGCTGCCGCTGTAGGTGTCCAGCGTCGGCCAGTCGCACGAGACCTTGGTCACCTGCTCCGTTTGCGGATCGAGTTTCTTGTACGTCGGCAGATCGATCGCCCGTTCGTCGGCCATCTTCAAGAACAGCAGGTAGGTGATTTGCTCGATGTAGTCGCCGTAGTTGACGCCGTCGTGGCGCAGCGTGTGGCAGAACCCCCAGAGTTTTCCGACGATATCCGTGCTCATGCGGCGACAAGCTCCCTCTGGACGTTGATCAGCAGTTGGGCCAGCTGGCCGTCGAACACGCGGTTGGCCTTGCCCCATCCCCCGCGGTTGGCAAGCACCGGTACGTTCTCGAAGTCCGCCCGGTCGATGGTCAGGTTCTGGACAAGGTGCTGGCGGATGTACTCCAGCCACTTTTTCTGGTCGTCGGTGAGGGCTCGCCCATCCGATACCCGGGCGACCGCCACGTTGACGCGCTCCTCGGCGGTGAGCAGCGGGTAAATGTCGCCAGCCGCCCGCTTGACCATCGAGATGATGTCGATCAGCGCCTTGTGGTGCTGGGCCTCGAAGGCCCGCCGCAGGTTGTCTTCGGTGAACCGCTCCGGCGCCTTGGTCAGCGTTTCCCTCAGCGCCTTGAGCGCCACGGTGCTCCACTCCTGTGGCCGATTGAGCAGGATTGAAAGTGCCTCCGTGTGCCGTTCGTTCTCGCGCACGAACCGCTCAAACGCTTGGAGGTAGTCCTCCGGCTTGTACTCGCGTCCGTCGCCGCCCCGGATCAACCAGCCAGATTCAACCGTGTCGGTCACGCCGTGGGCGACGTAGAAGGAGCGGCCCGGGCGTTTGTAATTGACGAGCAGGTCTTGGAAGCCTGAGTCGCGCAGCAGCTTCATCGTCTCGGTGAACGAGTCCTTCAGCCGCGCCTTGAGCCCGGTCGCGAAGGCGCCGATGTCCCCGTCCGGCAGGTAGGCGGCAAAGTCGTCCCGTGCCTCCCCCGCCATCTGTTTGTCGATCCGTTGCAGGCGCTTGACCAAGCGGTTGACGCTGTAGTCGCGGTCGCGGTTGGCCCAGATATCCTCGATCACCGCGCTAATCGTCTTGGTGTCGGACTCGGGCGGCTCGGCCGTGATGTCGGTCGTGTTGCGAAAGTATTCCAGCAAGGTTCCGTCGAAGCAGTCGAAGACGACGAAATTGGCCTTGTCTGGGTACTTTTCTCCCAGCCGCGTGCCGCGCCCGAGCATCTGCTCGAAGAGGATGCGCGAGCGCACGGGGCGCAGGAAGACCAGGAACTCCAGATCGGGGATGTCGACGCCGGTGGTGAGCATGTCCACCGAGACGACGATCATGGGCTTCGGTCGATTCCGAAACTCACGGATGCGCTGTAATGGCCGGTCCACCCGGCCGGTGATCTTGGCCACGAACTCCTCGCCGCGGTCGAAAACCTCCCTGGCCCGCTTCACGAGCTGGTCGGCGTGTGAGGTGTGGGGCAGGTCGTTGACGGCGAAGATCAGCGTCTTGGGGAAGCGTCCGTGGAGCGCCTCGTGCTCGTCGCAGTACCGCTTGATCTCCAAGAGGATCTTGTGGTTGGAGTCGGGCGCGGTGATCTTGCGCTCCAACTCCGAGGTGTCGAACACCCGCTCGTCTTCGAGAAAGTCGAACTGCTGCTGGCCGGATTCGGGGTCGATGCTGTCGATGGCGTCCCCCTCACGCAGGAAGACGCCGTTGATGCGGACATCGGATTTCAACCGGACCACGTCAAAATCGACCAGAAAGCCCTCGCGCACGGCCCGCTCGTAGTCGTAGCGATACACCAGGTGTTCAAAGTAGGCCATCGTGTGCTGCGCCGGCGTCGCCGTCAGCCCGATCTTGATCGCGTCGAAATGGTCGAGCGTCTTGCGCCAGAGCGCCGCTTCGCTGGAGGAATACCCGCGGTGGCACTCGTCGGCCACGATCAGGTCGAAGGCGTGGATCGGGATGTTCTCGACCTGGTCGGCGTCGTCCTCGATCGCCTCCTCGTCGCCGAACACCGCCCCGCGCCCGAAGAGGTTGATGGTCATCCGCTGGATGGTGCAGACGTAGACGAAGGTCGTGCCCGGCTTGGGGTCGATCAGGTAGGAGGGCGGCAGGGTGGAGATGTCGAACTTCTCGTCGTCGCCGAAGTCCTCCCGGCGGAAGCGCTGGGAGTAGACCTCGTAGAGGCTGTCGAACTTCTTGCCGGGTTCGGCCTCGAAGCTCTTGAAGGCGCGCACCGTCTGGGCGGCCAGCGCCTTGCGGTCCACCAGGAAGAGCACCCGGCGGGCGGCCCCCGCCTTCATCAGGCGGTAGACCTCGTGCACGGTCATCAGCGTCTTGCCGGTGCCGGTGGCCATGGTCACGAGCATCCTGCGCTGTCGGCGTCCAAGCGCGTCCTCGATCGCCCCGCTGGCCTCGACCTGGTAGGGGCGCATGCGGGGGTGCATGGGCATGCGGCGAACCTTCGCCAGGTCGGCCTCGGGGTCTCGCCCGAGCATCTCGTCGAGCGCATCGGGGGTGTGGAAGCCGAAGACCTCGCGGGAGCGATTGAGCGGATTGCGCACGTCGTGGAACATGATCCGCTCCCCGTTGGTGGAGTAGAGAAACGGCACGCGATGACCATCCGGCAACTCGAACGACGACGATGCGTGCAGGCCGCGGGAGTAGCGCGCCGACTGGGTGAGCACGCCTTCCGGTCCCACGGTCAGCTTTTTCGCTTCCACGACGCCGATCATGTGGCCGCGGTCGCACAGCGCGTAGTCCGCCGGTCCGGCGTCGGTCGGGTACTCCTCCACCGCGCTCGCCGTGAGCACGCCCGGATCGAGGTCGGCACGAAACGGGACGATGCCCGTCCAGCCGGCCTGTCTCAGTCGCGGGTCGATGCGGTCCTTGCGCGTCCGGTATTCCGAGGGTGAAGTGCTCATGCCCGTCGTTTCGTAGTCAAGGTTGAGGGTCGGAGACATCGCGTCGGCGGCGCCGTTACGGCAGCCGAGGTTCCTTCCGGCTGACGCCCTCCACTCTATCAAAATCGTTGTCATAACTCACGAGCTCGGAGATCGATAAACGTTCCATGTGGGCGAGCGTGAGGGCGTCTTCAAAATCGAGAAAGGGATGCGCGGCGTATACATCCAGTGCGCGCGCGTAATCGCCCTTATGGGAGAGTTTGAGCCCGGCGACGCGCAGGAGTGGCTTGAGTCGTCCGGCGATCTCCGACGGAGCGAGATGGTAGCCCGCGCCCGTACGAGCGGAGAGCACGTAGACGACCTCGGCAATCACCGACTCGGAGGTCGTGGCCTGCTCCTCGCGGGTGTCCAGGCGTTCGAACAAAGCTTTGCACGCCTCTGCCTTGGTCTCGTTATCACGGGTTAAGTACCGCAGAAAGATGTGGGTGTCGAGGAAGGTCATACCCGCTTGAGCTTGGCGATCGTCCGCCTGGCTCGCTCCTCCTTGGCTCGGGTCGCGAGCCCTTCAAAGTCCTCGGGATGCGCGGTCGGCTCAACCGAGCCATAGGCTGATGCCAGGGTGAACGCAACCGGCTGCAGTCGCACCCGATCGTTCTCAATCACGAAGGCAATCTGATCGTGCTTGCCCACGCCCAAGTGCCGCCGGATCTCGGCGGGGATGGTGACTTGGCCTTTGGTGGTGATGGTTGAAATGACAGAGCGCATAGAATTTAGTAATGAATGTAAGGAGATTATACGCGCGCCTTA
>JRHI01002850.1_pt1 | contig 11128 bp, 11 predicted proteins | sample 215371 | NCBI WGS metagenome assembly JRHI01 (sample SAMN02929681, study PRJNA255918) | sediment metagenome | biome: cave system; feature: Ice Cave; material: Sediment; isolation source: sediment from deep within a dark volcanic ice cave with no known source of... ... | reverse complement strand
TTTCAGACCCTCGGGGACCAGGGTGAACGACTCTGTGAACCCCTCCGCCTCCAGCAAGCGGACCGCGTCGAGCACCGTCGCCGGTTCCTGGCTCATCGGGCCGACCCTACCGTCACCGTCCAGGCGGTCGTTCCCCCGCCCGGGTAGCGTCCCGCCCCGTGCTGCTCGACCGGTTCCGACTCGACGGGCGCGTGGCCGTCGTGACCGGCGCCGGACGGGGAATCGGCGCCGGCGCGGCCCGGGCCCTGGCCGAGGCCGGCGCGGACGTGGCGTTGACCGCCCGGACACCCGAGCAGCTCGACGCCGTCGCCGACGACATCCGGGCGCTGGGCCGCCGGGCACTGGTCGTCCCGGGTGACGTCAACGACCTCGATCATGTCGCCGGGCTGGTCGACGCCGCCGTCGCCGAGTTCGGACGCCTCGACGTCGTCGTGAACAACGCCGGCGGGAGCATGCCCGCCCCGCTGCTCGACACGTCGGTGGCATCGTTCGAGCAGGCCTTTCATTTCAACGTGACGACCGCGTTCGCCTTGACGAAGGCCGCGCTCCCCCACCTCCTCGAAGGTGAACGAGGCGCCGTCGTCAACATCAGCTCCGCGATGGGTCGTCTCCGGGACCGCGGGTTCGTCGCGTACGGAACCGCCAAGGCCGCCCTGGCGCACATGACCCGCCTCATGGCCGCCGACTGTGCACCTCGGGTGCGTGTTAACGCGATCGCCGTCGGCTCGGTCGCGACGTCGGCACTCGAGATCGTGCTCACCAGCGATCCGCTGCGCAACGAGATGGTGGATCACACCCCCATGCGACGCCTCGGCGAGGTCGATGACATCGCCATCGGTGTTCTCTACCTCGCGTCGGACGCGGCAAGCTTCGTCACCGGCAAGGTCATCGAGATCGACGGGGGAATCGAAGCCCCCAACCTCGATCTTCGCCTCCCCGACCTCTGACCGAGCCAGTGCACTCGTTCTGCCCGGCACACTTGAGCGTCAGTAGCTCAGAGGACAGAGCGACGGACTTCTCTTAATTCTTTGGTCTCAAATCCCTCTGGGCGCGCATCTTGGCTAGTCCGGTGGTTTTCCTCGGCAGGATCCGCCCGCCGCAACTCCGGGACTCGTGCGGGTGCGTGGGCGCGAGCAGTTTCGTCCGGACTACGAGGCGATGACTCCTTGTGCGACTCCCAGCGTGTTCCGAAAGGGTTGATTCCGTTCTGTCTTAACGAAGCGCTCGAAGAAACGCGATACACCGAGGCGGGCCTGAATCGCCGAACAATTCTGAGCAAGTCGAGCGCGCGGGACACCTTCACCTGAACCCGGCCCGGGTCTCGGACAAGCCGTATGGCTGTCTCCGGAGCCCTCGTTCACCGGTGCTCGAGGCCTGCGACCCTGCGATTCACCGGGCCTGTCATTCACGTCTCTGGCGAGATCGAAGGTCTCGAACAACCTGCGTCGTTCGGTGAGCGTAAGGGCGTCCCCGAGGGGCCGTCCTGGCCAATCGTTCGATTCGTGTTCAAGAATCGGTGCAACGGTCAGGTGCCCGGCGTTCGCCGGCCCGCGCGGTACTGCCCGATCAGACGTCCGATTTGGTGAGGTGCTTGGGCGTGGACCTTGCGAAGGAGGCGGCCAGCGTCGTAGGCGGGGTGCGGGCGTGGTCGGCCTCCCGCCAGCGACTGGACTGGCCGACGCGCGCGTGTCGGCTCGACCGGGCGACGACGAGTTCGGCTTGGAGCCGCGGTGTGGAGCGTCAGCCATATCAGGGTGAGACCGGCACCCTCACAGATCGCTATCCCGAGGACGCTTGCCATGCCGGCGATGACTGGAGCGATGATCAACAAGACGGCGACGGCGAAGTCGCCCGCTCGGTGCATACTCACGCTCATCCAGCGGGCGATGCCGAGGGGACCATCGGTTAGAGCTGCAAGCAGCGCGATGGATGCGCCGAAGGCGCCGATCGTTGGGCGGTCGGCGTCGGCGTGCGCGGCTTGGGAGATGAAAAGGAGAGCGACGAGATACTCGAACCCTTGGTGTGCCCACCAGGGCAGCGCGAGGGCAGGTCCGCGAGTTGTCGTAGCGACCGACGTCCGCGGCATTGCTCGTCCTGTCGTGGCTCCCGGGCCGGGCTCTAGCGGATTGGGGTGCTGTCGCGTTCGGCTTCGGCGAGTCCCTTGTTGAACTGGGATTTCGCCGACCCGATCGAACGGGCGAGCTTGGGGAGCTGGGCGCCGCCGAAGAACAGAGCAATGAGGCCGATGACGACGAGGGCTTCCCAGCCGATGATCTCTCCGAGTACAACCGGCATCTAGTTCTCCTGTGTGTGCGGGTCGAGTGGTGACGGGCTAGTCGCCCCCTGCGCCCGGGGGAGCGGCGCTCGGAGGCGACCCGCCCGTCGACCGTTGCTAGGCCGGGGTGGCCGCCATGTCGGTCTTGGCGAACACGTCCGGCACGGGGTACTCGCCCAGCACATAGTTCAGGATTGCGACATGTTGGGCGTCGATGATCTGGATCGATCCCGCGAGTTGACGGGCTTCCTTTGCCTGCAGCGTCGGGATGGCAGCAAGGTAGGTCGCGGCCGCGGTCTGCTCGAGCGTGCGAGCCAGCTTGGCTGCACCCACGAAATCCTTGACCTGCGAGAACTGCTGGTCGACGGCCGTTTTGAGCTTCGCGTCGGGTGCCGTCACTGCCGGTTGGCCGGCGGCCGCGAGCACCTGGTTCAACTTGTCCAGTTGTGCTTGGTGTTGACCCAGAGCCGTCTGTACGAACGTCGCCCCCGCCGGCGGCACAGCGCCCAGCTTCCCGGCCATCGCGGCTTGCAGAGCGGCCCCGTAGGTACCGACCGCGAGCACTTCAAGGCTCGCAGCGAACGCCACGGTCTTGGCGTCGCTGTTCCCGCCGCCACCGCTGGTTGTCGAGGATCCGCCACCGGAACTCTGTGAGCGCCCCCGGGAGGCCACTGCGGCCCCGGCAGAGGGGATCCCGCCGCTGACGGCGACGGCAGCGACCGCGACACCGCCGACGCCGGCGGCCGTCAGGAAGTGACGCCGACTCAGCGGACCGCGAAGCACACCAGCTTCGGAGTCCTGGTCGTCCTGGGTCTGGTCGTTACGGCTGATCATTTGATTGCACCTTCCTGGGGATCACTGGCCATCTCTGTGCCTTCAAACGGTGCGGGGAATGCCACGCTGCCCGCCGCAGCCGGCAGTTTCGAGGCATCCACCGGGATTGCGATCAGGTCCGGCGCGTTGGCTTGCAACAGGGCCCCCACTGCCCGCAGAGTCGCCAGGTGCTGGCACTCGACACCCTGGATGCTGCCAAACAGCGCCGCGACCTGGCTGTCCGACACCAGCGACAAGTTGTTCAGATACGTGTTGGTTGCCACCGTCTCGAGGGTTGCGGCGAGCATCACAACGTCAAGGGGCGCCTTGAGGTTCGGCAACGCCTGTTGGACGACGGCGCTGTTCTTGGCGTTGGGCTTATTTTGGACCTTGCCGCCAAGCGTCTTGGTTTGAGCCTGGAACGCCTTGCGGTGCTCGTCGTGTTGGTGCATCGTGGTCTTCGCGAACTTCACGACCACCGGGCTGCCTTTCGCGATGAATGGCAGGGTCAGCGCTTTCTTGTACGTCGCGACTGCCAGGATTTCCAAGCTGGATGCGGTCTGCACACACGAAATGTCGGTTCGGTTGCCGCCACCCGATTTTGCGCTCGCGGGGGCCGCCAACAAACCAGCCAGAAGCGCACCGAGACCGCCCGCGAGCACGCCGACTCTCGCGGCACCACCCGCGTTGAGCCCGACGTCCTCAACATGCTGTTGGCGACCCTCATTAAAGCGAGCGACCTCTTCGGGGTCTGGCTCGTCTAAGCGTGTGTCGGCGTGCGCGTCGGCCAGATCCGGCAGCAACGCGTTGCTGTGACGCATCGAATCTGCATGCAGATCCTGGGATTCTTCCATGAGCCCTTTGAAGGCTCGATCATCGATAGACATGCGCACCTCGGCGGTCGGTCGTGGTTGACGAACGTTGCGGTCATTGCCGCTCGATCTCCGACTTCGATCGTTGCGGCCGTACCAACCATGACTTCGCCACCGAGGGGCCGAGCGGATGCCACGATTCGAGAAAAAATGCGAGACGCTCGATCTGACCGATGATCCCGGGAGCATTGGTGGTTTGGCCCGGTGATCGCATCCATTCGACAGACTTTCGCAGTCGGGAAACGGGCCGCCGCGACTGCGGCCTCCGACGGATGCGGCCGGCGCGGGACCGCGAGACGAAGGCCAACGGGGGCGGCCGCCTCGCGAATCGCTTCGACTGGGGCCGCGTGCCGTGGTTCCTGGACTGGTTCGCGTGGGAGCGCGGCCTTCAGGATGCTGATTCGGGTGCCGATCGTGGCCGCGGGTCCCAGAATCGACCTCGAACGAGTTCGCTACCTAGCGCCACGAGGGCGACGATCTCGGCGGCCACGGCGATGAGAGCTTCGTTGATGGTCTTGTCGTCCTTGAAGCCGAGGAGTCCAGTTGTCCGAGCCAATGAGTACGCGAGCAGTGTTGAGGCTGCGAACCCGATCCCTCCCAAGACCGCCGGGCCACGGAGTCGCGACCAACTCAGCGACGCCACGAGAAGTTCGGCCAGAACCAGGCCTCCGACGGCGTTGAGCGCAAAAGCTCGACTGATCGTGAGCCCGGCGAAGCTCTCGGGGGCGATACCGCGGTAGCCGCCTTCGAAGTACAGGTAGAAGTGGATGTAACCGCTGACCAAGACGCCAGCGGCGCCTACCAGGATCGCTGTCTGTCTTCGCATCTTGCTCCCGTCCTGCGTCTGGTTCAGTTGATAATGCGTGGGGCTCGCAGGCGTCCAGCCGGGCGTGGCACTGCCAGATCAGGGACCGACCGTGAGCACACCGTGCATGTACTGGTGAATGTTGCACCGATACTGGTAGGTCCCGGCATTCGCAGGGGCGCTGATCGACTTCGTTGCTCCCCCCGCGATGTCCCCGGTGTTGAATTCCCCCCGCACCGCGGTGAACGTGTGCGTTGCGCCGTCGCCGTTCGACACCGTGAACTTGGCGCCGGGCGCAACCTTGACGGTCGGCGGATGAAACGAGAAACTCTCGATCTGCACCGTGCCTTTTGCCCCCGATGCGGAGTTGCTGCCCCCAGAGAACGCGAACGTGGCCGCGACGGCGACCCCCGCGACGACGGGAACGACGAGAAGCCAGACGTGCGGCAAGCGGTAGAAGCGTGAGGGCTGCGAAGTGCTCATGTCAGTCCATCCTGGTCGATCGTCGAGAAGAAGCGTCCCGCAAGCGTCCACTCGCCAAATCGGACGGCGCGCCACCATAGGCGGACGTCACCACTCCGACCGCGATTGGCGGCCGCTGGCTGATAGCAACACCCGGCGCGCGTTCATCAGTGATCACGAAGCGTCTGCGCCGCCCACGACACTGAACGCCACGACAGCAGGATGTCCTCCGAGAAACCCCAACGAGATCATCCCGGCGCTGTCGTCCGTCGCCCAAAGCTGATAGGTCCGTCCGGCAGCTATCGGTGCGAGATGGCTGATCAGGTAGCCGGCACCGCTGGGGAGGACGACCACCGAGGCCGCGACGCGGCCGTCTCTGGCGATGAGCGTCACCGAGTGTGCGCCGGCCTGGTGTCGAGCCTGGTACGCCGTGACGGCGAGCGGCGTCGTCGGCGACGACCCTCCGTCCCGGGTGACCAACACGACGTGCAGAGCCACTCCAGCAAGGCAGGCAGCGGCGCTCAGGCCAACAACTACCCATGTCGCGAACCGCCGGTGCGGATCCTGGCCAGGTGCTGAGTCCCGAGGATGAGCAACCGGGTGGAATGCGGCCGCGGCCAGGCGCTCCCACGCGCTCTCGGGCGGGCCGAACTGGTCGGCCGCGAACGCCGCCGCGGTCGCGAATTCGTCGATGCGCTGTCGGACGCGTTGGAACCCTGGCCGCACATTCCTCGACGAGCGCGCGCTCGTCTTCGTCGAGGGCGTCGAGGGCGTAGCAAGCGAGTAGTTCGTCGAGCTCGTCAGGGCTCAGCGGCGGGGTCACGGTTCCTCTCCGCCTTCCCGGATGAGGTGCCCGCGAAGCTTCGTGAGCCCGGAGCGGATTCGGCTCTTGATGGTCCCTTCGGGCTCTGCCAACAACGCTGCGACTTGCCGGTAGCTCCGATCACCGAAGTAGGCGAGCTCGATCGCGGTCCGCTCTTGTGAGGTCAGCACCTCGAAAGCGTCGCGCATCTGCTGGGCGACGAGAATATCCTCGATGTCGGTCGCGAGGTCGGAGGGGACGAGCCGCGCGGCATGATCCTCGCGGTCGGTGCGTCGCGACTGTGCCCGCATCACATCCATGCTGCGACCGTCCGTGTCGATTAGCAGATAGGTCCGCAGACTGCCGCGCCCCGCGTCGTACCGATCGGGACGCTCCCAGAGTCGCAACAGAACCTCCTGGAGGACATCATCCGCGACATGGCTATCGCTGCTCACGCGCCGTGCCCGCGCGTATACGGCCCCAGCGTGGCGCTGGTATAGCTCGGCGAAAGCCTCTCGGTCGCCGTAATGGGTTCTCGTCACCAGTTCGATATCGCTCGAGGCAGACACATCCTCGAAGCGTTGCTCTCCTTGTTGCAATGGCTTCGCCTTCTCCTTGGTCCGTCGCGGGACACCAAAACGGATCAGTCCGATTCAGCCGTTCGTCAAACAATCCATCGTCTTGCCCGCGTGCTCAGACCAGAGGAGGTGCGGCCGGCCCCACGGGTTCGCCATGGGTCCGACCGGCACGCTCGACAACGGGGCGCCACCGATCGAACCTTCGCCACCGATCCGAACCTGACCTATCCCCCGCCGGGGCTGGCGTTCGGCGTGCCGCCGGGAGGCGCTGCGCCGTTTCCAGTCGAAGATCCGTTTCCCGCAGAACTGCCTCCAGCGGAGGAACCGTTTCCCCCGCGAGTCGTGTCCGGCGTGGTGCCGCCCGAGCCGCGCGTCTGGGGTGTGGCTGATGGATCTCGGGCCGGTCCCCCTCGATGACCTCCCGAGCCGGCACCGCTGCACGCCGGCGACAGCAACAGGCAGAGCCCCAGCGCCACGACGCCGCTAGCCCGAGGAACACTCAACTCAGCTTCACGTCGGGCTCGAAGGCCGAGTGCGACTGATCTCACAGTCGGGTGCCCACCACATAGCGGTCGGGTACCCACCACCGTTCGGCAACAAACCTGTTTTCGTCTCCCTCGGGCGGGAGGCGGACCCGGGATTATGGACGCCCGCGAGGGCCAGCCTCGGGCGGGAACGAAGCGGGCATCGGCGGTTTCGAGGCCCTCCCGCCCAACTGAGTTGCGAAGGACTGACACGCTGGCCGCATCGCCGGATCTATTCGTCAGACTCATCCGATCGCCACGTCAGCGACGGATCCTCTGTGTTGACGCTCCACCGTGCGGCCTCGCTCGTCGGTGCGGAATGGCGACGCGTCGCCGCGCGTCGGAGACAACTGACGGACCGGGCGTCCTTCCCAAAAGAGGCGCGAGGTGAGTTCACAGAGCGAGACAACGAGACGCCTCGTCTCTGGTGGGCTGGCTGGGACCGTCGCGGCGGCCGTCGTGACGCCAGCCCTCACCTCTCAAGATGCGCTCGCGTCAACTCTCGTCGCGTCGTCTTCGGGGCGTTTGGGTATCGGGACGTTCGTCGTTCTCCTGGCGATCACGGGCGCGGCGATCGCTGGAGGCGTCTCGCCCGGCGTTCCTGGGGTGGCGCCAGTCCTCGCGGCCTCCGTCGTGCTCGGAGTCATGACCTGGGTCGGCGGCGGGCTCACCCTTGCGCCGATCCTCGCCGGTAGCCGCCTGACGTGGTCGATTCACGAGGCCACGCGGCAGTTCCCCTTGCTGGTCGGCACGGTTCTCGGCGCGACCCTCTCCGGGGTCCTCGTGTTCGCAGCTCGGTCGTGGACCCGCGTCCCGTCCGATCCCGTGCCCGAGCGTTCACCACTGCAAGTCGTCGTGCTCGGTGGAGGCTTTGGGGGCATCGCCGCCGCGCGTCGCCTCGGAAAGCATTTCCCCCCTGGCTCGGGTGTCAAGACAACGATCGTTAGCGAGAGCAACTACTTGCTCTTTACACCGATGCTCGCCGAGGTTGCCTCGAGCGCGCTGCAAGCTCGCCACATCAGCGCTCCCGTCCGCGCGGCGTGTCCAGACGCGGAGTTCCGCCGCGCGGCAGTTGAACGGATCGACACTGACCGCCGTGTTGTCGAGCTCCGCTCACGCAACGGCGACCTCAGCAAGCTGGCGTACGACCACCTCGTCCTCGCCCTCGGCGCGGTACCCAACTTTCTCGGTGTCGAGGGTATGGAGCAGCACGCATTCACGCTCAAAACTCTCGGCGACGCGACAGAACTACGCAACCATGTCATCGAGTGTCTCGAGCTTGCCGACACCGAGCGCGATCGGGAACGGCGTCGGCGCCTCGTCACCTTCGTGGTAATCGGCGGCGGCTTCGCAGGCACGGAAATGATCGCCGAACTCTTCGAGTTGTTTCACACCGTGGCGCACTACTACTCAAATCTCGAGTCCGACGAACCGCGCTTCGTGCTCGTTCACTCCCGCAGCCGGATTCTCACCGAGTTGAGCAAACAACTCGGGGACTACGCGCTCCGGACACTCAAGCGACGAGGCATCGAGGTCGTTCTCGACGCCCGGGTCACCTGCGCCCGGGCGGATGCGGTTGTGCTCGGCGACGGACGAGAGATTCCGACCTCGACGATCGTCTGGACTGCGGGGAACCGACCGAACGTGCTCCTCGAGAAGCTTCCCTCCGTGCACAGCGGCCCCGGCCCGCTGTCAACGGACGATCGGCTCCGAATCGTCGGGCTCGACCGTGTCTGGGCGGTCGGCGACGCCGTGTCCATCCCGAGCCCGCAAGGTCCGCCCTATCCGCCGACGGCGCAGCACGCGCGGCGCGAAGGCATGCACGTCGCCGACAACATCGCGGCGGTCATCGGAGGAAGAGCCCCGACTCCATTTCGGTTCGAGACCATCGGCATCCTCGTTGCCCTCGGACACCGAACCGCCGTCGCCGAGATCCGGGGGTGGCGATTTTCCGGATTTGTCGCCTGGTTCATGTGGCGGACCATCTATCTCTCCAAGCTCCCAAGCCTCGAGAAGAGAGTCAGGGTCATGCTCGACTGGACCATCGACCTGCTGTTCCCGCGCGACATCGTCGATACTGCTCGTGCGGTGCGGCCCAGCAACGAAGGATCCGGACCTGCGGAGACCCGAGGCTCGTGACCCGGGACTCGGTGGTCGACGAGCGATCGGTTCGCGATTCAGCGCGGCGTCGCGAGTTGGCTCGTGAGGTAATCGTCCCAGGGGCACTCGCTGGCATCCTCGGCGGCCTCCTGTTCGGGACCGCGAGAAGTTCGCTCGGGATGCTCCCCGCTGTCGCCTCGATCGTCGGCGCCTCCACTTCGAGCGTTGGTTTCTTCGTGCACATGGCGGTGGCGCTCGGGCTTGGAGTCGGCTTCGGATTCCTACTCCGTGGACACAGGCACCGGACAGTCGAAACACTGTTTTGGGGGGTGGCCTACGGCGCGTTCTGGTGGTTTTGCGGCGAGCTCACCCTGCTGCCGCTCGTGCGGGATCGCTCGATTCGTTGGGGAGTCCCCGACGTACAGAAGGCGTTCCCCAGCCTCGTCGGCCACCTCCTCTATGGCGCCGCGCTCGGCGTCGCACTGATCGGCGGCCGCGCGCTGATAGGGAAGAGAGAATCTGTTTCCCGACTCCCAACGCGGGCTGTCGGCCTCGCGGCACGTGGCGGAATTGCCGGTCTGGCCGCAGGCGCGATCGTCGGTGCGTGCCTCGCCGCGCAAAGCCGGTCCATCACCCCGCCGGGGCTCGTCGGATCCTCCGAGCTGAACGGCTGGTCAGGGGCGCTCCTCGTCGGGCTGGTCGTCGGCGTCGCCTTTGCCCTTTTGCACGGTCGGGGACTGGGCGCAGGGGGTCCCGCTCTGGTTCGCGGCATGGCCCTGGGCCTCACCGCGTGGGTCGTGCTGGGCCTCACGATCTTGCCCCTGCTGTTCGGAAACGACCTTCCGTGGTCACTGCGCACCGTTCGGGGGAACTTCGCGACGTTGGTGGCATATCTCATCCTCGGCGGACTCGCAGGATTTTTTGCCCGATGGCTCATTGCTGCCAGCGGCTCACTCTTTGGCGCGGGCGAGCACGTTGGAGCCCGCGAAGGGGCGGGCACCGAGGGATTACGGGCGCTCGGCCGGGGACTCGCCGCCGGCTCAGTCGGCGGGCTCGTATTCACACTCGTGCTCGTACAAGTCGGCGCGCTCCACACGATCGCCCGGATTACCGGCGCGCACTCAAGTACGAGCGGGTTTTTCGTGCACCTCTCGATCGCGGTCACGTTCGGAACAGGCTACGCGCTGCTCTTTCGCCAGCAGAGCTACGACATCACCTCCGCCCTGGCGTGGGGTCTCTCGTATGGATTCTTCTGGTGGCTGTTCGGAGCGCTCACTTTCGCGCCGGTGCTCCTCGGGGGCACACCCGACTGGTCGACCGGCGCCGTAGCCGGTGCGTTCGCGTCTCTGATCGGCCACCTCGCTTACGGCGCCGCGCTCGGAATGACATTCCACCGGCTCGAAGCGCGACATCGTCCTTGGTGGGTCGCGAGAACGACGATCGCGGCCGAGCGAGCCCGAGACCGCCGAGCGCAACTCATGTCCTCCGCCCCCGCAGTCTGGGCCCTGATGATGGTGGTGGGAATGACGCTCCCCGTTGTGCTCGCGGCCCCCAGCGCCAGGGTCTCCGACACGCGGCAAGCCACACAAGCCGAACAATTGCCACCGTCGACCTCGCCGTGACGGCCGCGCGGCTCACCCGCTACCGACGGAATACCGGCGGAAGTGGGTCTCGATCCGGTCGTTGGTCGCGTCGCGCTCGGGCATGAGGCAGTCAGATCGAGCGAACCGCTCGCCGTCCTTGAGGCAAGGCCAGGGCCATGGTCATTCGACGAACCTGCGGCACGTCCGCTTGTCACCGGCGTTGTCACCAGGTCGGGTCGTACACTGCCCTCATGGAGTGCGCCCGGGTTTCGCGGCCAGTTGCAGCGCAACGGGTGTGTACTCTGGCGCACCGC
>JRHI01002849.1_pt1 | contig 11144 bp, 8 predicted proteins | sample 215371 | NCBI WGS metagenome assembly JRHI01 (sample SAMN02929681, study PRJNA255918) | sediment metagenome | biome: cave system; feature: Ice Cave; material: Sediment; isolation source: sediment from deep within a dark volcanic ice cave with no known source of... ... | reverse complement strand
TACTGTACATGCGCCCTCATTTGGAACAGCCTCTAAGCTCTTTTCGGCTCGCTCACGGCCCTTACTTACTCGACACGTATCCACGATTATGCCTCAGTTAAGTAGTAAGGATTGGCCCGTAATGGCTACAAGCCAGGAAACAAACACAGCATTCGAGAATATGGCACATATCGCTTGTCCTCGCCCGCCGGGGTTAAGCCTCGAGGTCTTGGCGATCAAGAAGCATAGATGAGTCCCCCTTTTTTTGAGCTGCTGCCACGTCCGATGCTGGGCTTCTTCCTGGACCGGGGAAATGTGCAAGTGAAGAGTAGATGAGGCGACCGCGATTTGTCAACAGCAGAATGTGAAGACCATGGAGTCGTCCAGGAATGAGTTCCAGGCTGGTGGGACCGGCGTCTCGCCGGTCCAGACGGCCGAACCGGCGACTGGCTGGTGGGACCGGCGTCTCGCCGGTCCAGGCGACCCGAACCGGCGAGACGCCGGTCCCACCGAACTCACTCCTGGACGAGTCTCATGTCAAGAACTTGTGCTACGGGTTCGTCAAAGTTTGGAAACTCATTCGACGTCGAGGTTGACGAGGAACGATTCGTAGCTCTGGCGCTGCGCGAGTTCATCGTCACGGAACTTCTTGATTTGCTCGCGCAGCTTGTCGATCTCCGTCTCCTGACTGTCGAGCTTCGCCAGGTACTTCTTGTACGCCTCGGCGGTCGGCGGTGTCTCCTTCAGGTTGGCCCGCAGACGCGATTGATCGCGCTCGATGTCCGCCAGGAGTTGGCTGGCGTGCGCCAGGTCCTGGCGCGTCTTGTCCACCTTGCCCTTCATTTCCAGCGCCTTCTGCAGCGCTTCCTTTCCCGCTTTGCTGGTAATGTTGTTGTTCAGGAAGATGCGGATGCTGTTGTCGTCCGCATTCGTCAGCACCAGCTGCTCGACCAACGCCTTCTCCTCGGTGACCGTTTCGCTGCCGCTCTTGCCCGCCGGCACCTTCACCTGGAAGCGGTAGACGTCGCGCGCCCGTTCGGCCGGTTGATCCCTGGACGTCAGTTTGAAGTCCGCGCGGAAGGGGTGCTCGATAAGGACGGTGCGGTCCTGCTCGGAGCGATTGCTGATCTTGTACGTCTTGCTCTCGACGATGCGCACCGTCGAATACAGGCTGCCCTTCAGCAACTGCACCTTCGTCAGCGTGCGCCGGGCATCGGCGACGATGGGTTCAACCTCCGTGCCGAGGTCGATGGCGTAGGAGAGGAGGCGTTCTTCGTTCGGCTGCACGTCGAGGATGCGGGCGTCGCCTGCGTAGGAAGAGCCCTCGAAGACGGTGATAGGGCCTTGCATGAGATGCAGGCCCGTGGAGTTCCTGAACTTCAGGCCGAGCAGCGGAAACTTGGCGTGCGTGTTCTGATTGTAGATCGATACCCGTTGCCCCTCGACGTCCTGATTGACGATGGGCAGCATCGCCGACTTCTGGCGAGCGAGGGTCACCGGCTTGTCGAGCACATACTGAAAGTAGTCGCCCAGCTGCCCCGCGGTTGCCGCGTTCTGCGCCCCCTGACGCAGGTCGATCCGCTCATCCAGTCGTTTCAACACTTCTTTGCCGTCGGCCAATCGGCGCCCCGGCACGCCGAAGTAGAGGTCCCCATCCTTGGCTCCCTTGCCTTTGGCCGCGCTCTCGCTGGGCGCCTTCTTTTCGACGGCGCCTTCCCTGGCGGGTGCATCCATCATCTCCGCGTTGCGATCCATGGCGGAGTCATAGGCACGCGGGCGCAGCGATGCGAACAGTTCCGGCTCGACGACGGGACGGGGGACGTACAGCGGCTGGTACAGGTCCATCTGGAAGGATATGGGCCGGCCGGAGATCAGCGCCATGCCGACGCCGTTCCAGTCCTCATCCGACGGGTTCTCGACGATCGCCCAGCCCTGCAGATAGGGCTTGCCGTCCTTGTTCAGCACCAGGCGGTAGCTCGTCTTCCAGATCGGGTTCTCGATGACGTAGCCGACCCGAACGTCGCGCTCGCCCGCGCCGGTGAACGACAGGGTGACCGTTTTCTTCTGGGTGTCGTGGGACAGCGCCAAGGTTTCGAGCGCCTTGCGCATCTCGCTGTCCACGACGGGATTGAGGAAGCGGAGGCGCTGCACATCGGTCAGCTTGACGCTGCGCATGCCCTCGGCGCACCACAGGTTGAGCAGCTCGTTTTCGACGACGGCGTCCTTGCCCACCTGCTGCCGTTGCTTCTCGACGCTGATGATGGCACCGGTCATTGTTCCTGGTTGCGTGGCGTTCGCCTGCTGCAGGACGGCTTCCACCTTCTCGCCGCGCGCCTGGTTGAGGATCTGGGCGAAGGATGGACTGCCGGTGAGGTTGACGGCGAAGGACTTCAGCGTTTTCTCGACGGGGTCGTGGCTATCGTAGGAAACAGCGGAGACGTTGCCGCCGTTGAGATCGCGAAGGACCATGCTCTTCAGAAGGTCGTTAATATCCTGAACTGGGAAGGAGAGGTCAATACGGCTGTTGCCCTGGACCTTGCCCGAGCGCTGGAAGTAGCCCACGCCGCTCGAATACAGGATCACGTCGGCGATCGGCAGATGCGCCGATGGCTTGACCGGCGCCGACTCGGCCGCGCCGGCGTGCGGTTCGGGACCGGCGGTCGGATGCCTCAGGAGAAGGCTCCCCCCGACCAGGACGGCTATCCCGATCACCGACACGCTCAACACGATGCGTCGCATGTTCGACTCCCTCCCACGAAAGACCGCGGAACTGGATTGGCGGGCGCGGGGCGGACATCCGCCGGCGCCGGCGTGCTGTCACCCAATAGACGAGGTGGGCGGAGATGTGGTTTGCAAATGAAAGAGCCGCTTGCGGCCTGGCGTGGAGACCGCCAGGCCGCAAGCGGCCAAGGTGGAATCAGATCAATTCCTTGATCGCCGGCAGTTCGACGAGGTGCTGCGGCCGGCCGGTCGGGTCGTTAATCAAGGTCGTGGACGGGTCAAGGCCCAGGTTGTGATAGAGCGTGGCGAACACTTCCTGGAAGTGGACCGGCCGTTCCCTGGCGTACTCGCCAAGGCGATTCGTCGCGCCGATAACCTGCCCGGTGCGCATGCCGCCACCGGCGAGGAAGGCGGCACTGACCTGCGGCCAGTGATCGCGGCCGGCTCCCTTGTTGATGCGCGGCGTCCGGCCGAACTCGCCCCAGGCAATCACGGTCACGTCGTTCAGCATGCCGCGCTCTCCGAGGTCCTCGATCAGCGCGCTGAGGCACTGGTCCAGTTTGGCGCCGTGATCGCGCACGAGGTCGAAGTTCTGGCCGTGGCTATCCCAACGGCCATAGGAAAGCGTCACGCAGCGAACGCCCGCCTCGATCAACCGGCGGGCCAGCAGCAGCTGCTCGTTGACCGTTGGCGCCCCGTCGTACTGGAACTTGTATGGCTTGCCATCGCCGTAACGCTGGCGGACCTTGTCGCTCTCCCTCGACAGGTCGAGCGCCTCGACCAGCCTGCTCGATGTCAGTACGCCGAGGGCTCGCTGAGTAATGGAATCGGCCCCTTGCAACTGCGGATTGGCGTCGATCTCGCGGCGCAGGCCGTCGAAGCTGGCCAGCATGCGGCGGCGCTCGGACAGGTGTTCCAGGCTGGCCTGCTTGAGGGTCAGGTCGGCCATGCCGGGGCCGTCCGGCTTGAAGGCGGCGTGGGCGGTGCCGAGGAAGCCCGGCGTACCCGAATCGGACCACGGCATGTGCGTCGTCCGCTGGGCCAGGCCGACGAACGGCGGCACCGACGGATCGACGGGCCCCTGCACCTTGGCCAGCGCGGCGCCGAGGCTGGGCCGGCCGCCCATGGCCTTCATGTCGCGCGTCGTCCAGCCGCTCATGCACTGAACGGCGTCATGGCCGCCGGTCGCGCCGACCACGGAACGGATGATGGCACAGCGGTCCATCTGCGCCGCCAACCGCGGGAAGACCTGGCAAACCTGGATGCCGGGAACATTCGTGGCAATCGGCTTGAATTCGCCGCGGATCTCGACCGGGGCATCGGGCTTCAGGTCCCACGTATCTTGATGCGGTGGACCGCCGCCCAGGAAGATGTTGATGATCGCCTTGTGGCCCGAGTTAGTTTCGGCGCGGGCCTCAGCCCGGAAGATGTCACCCAGCGTCAGGCTGCTGGCGCCAAGGCCAAGGGCGCCGATTCGCAGGAAACTGCGCCGGGAGATGCCGTCGCAAAAGCGGGTCGATTGACCGTGAATCGTAAGCATATGGGAACTTCCTCCCTCATCCTTCAGGCAGGCTTGGTTGGCGCGATCCCGCCGCCGACACGGGAAGGCCGGCGATCAGGATGCGGTTGGCGAGCGGGGCGCCGGACTGGCGTTCAGCACCCACTGGTTAGGCTAAACTGCAACCCGGTCCGCGTCAAGCAGACATCCGCCTCTTCCGCCGCCCTTATTTCGACGTACCTCCTTCACTCGCCGGGATTTTCAGGTTATGCTGGACCAGGCGCGGGACGGGTTTAGAATGCAAGGAGAACTCGTCCCAGGCGCCTCGCGGAACGAGAAGAGGACTTCAGGCACGGGCCAGTTGCTCGACCTGGAGGGCAACACGACTGATTGGCAACCTGTGGGAGGTGCATGTCATGCAGACGACCAAGCAGGTGTCGGTATTCCTGGAAAACAAGCCAGGCCGGTTGGCCAAGGTGCTCTCTGCCCTGGCCCGCGACAAGGTCAACATCCTGGCGCTGACGGTCATGGACAGCCATGAGCACAGCGTGCTCCGACTTGTGGCCAACGACATGGCCAAGACGAAGGAAGTGCTCAACAGCCTGGGTACGCCACATCACGAAACGGACGTGATCCTGATCGAACTGAAGAACCAGCCGGGCGCGCTGGCGCGGGTCTGCGAACAGCTCGCCAGCGACCACATCAACATCGACTACTGCTACTGCAGTTCCGGCGGCCGCAACGGTCGGGTAATGGGGATCTTTAAAGTGTCGAACACGGAGAAGGCCAGCCGTGTCCTCGCCGAAGGGCCGAATAACGGGGCGCGGCGCCGCCTGGACAAGGAAAAACGGCCGCCGCGCGATCGCCGCACCTATCAGCCGCGCGGCAGCGCCATGATCGAGTGAACTCGACAGTTGTCGGAGCCCGGAACATCACCGACGGGGTGATCCTCTCGTCGCTCATGCTCCGGGCTTTGTTCGAGTTTTTCACAAGCGCTGTCTTACTTTTTCTCGGCACTTTCCTTTTTCGCCAACTCGTCAACGAGTTGCTCGAAATCGTTCCGCCCGTGCAACAGGGCCAGGTTCGGATCGCGCCGCACTGCCGAGGCGCCTTTCAGCCCGCTGGCCACAGCTTGCCGCAGCACGCCTAACGCCTGGTCGGCGAAGTGCTGCCGTTCGCTGCGCTCCGAGTCGGTGAGCTGCTTCTCGGCTTTGTCCTCGGCAACCCGAGCAGCGCATAACGCCAACTCGCACGCCACGTCGTAGATCTCGTCAGCATTGTCCGGCCAAAGCTGCTGCCGCTCCAGCGACGTTGCCGCCGACTCCGCCAGATGATTCGCCTGACGCTGCACATGGGCCAGGTTGTAGTAAGCCTTGCTCACTTCCAGTCGCGCTTTGGCGTTGTGCGGCCCCTCCGCCAGCACTGCCCGCAGTTTTGCGACCGCCTGCCGGAAGACCGGGATGGCTTCCTCGTTCTTGTCGAGGATCCGGTACACGCCGCCCAGCACGAAAAAGGTATGGCCGAGTTCGGTTTGCTGTTCGAGGCTTTCGACAGGCTCCGCTGCCGACTCCGCCAGCAGGGCAAGGCTGCGCCCGCAGGACTGGAATGCGCCGTCCGCCTGCCCGGCCGCCGCCTGGAGCACGCTCAGCTGGGCATAGCTCTTGGCAACGGCGTTCGCCACGCGCGCGTCGCCGTCGTTCGCGAGAACCTGCTCGCCGAGAGCGCAGGCCTGCTCGAACGCGCGAATCGCCTCCGGTCGCTTGCGCACGCGCGTCATCAGTTTCCCACCATCGCTGGAGAGATCGTTGAGGGTGGCGGCAATGTAGCTGGCGGCGACGTAGTTGAGGGCGCGCGCCGTGTTCCGTCGGGCGGTCGTCTCGGCTTCGGCCTTGGCGTCGGCCCGCCGTCGCTCCTGGTCGGCTTCACGCCATTTCCAGGTCACCCCACCAAAGCCGCTGGCCAGGACGACGGTGAGCGCCGCCAACAGGCCGGCCACTCGCGGATTGCGCCGGCACCAGCGGACCAACTTCTCGGCCCGGCCGACGGGACGAGCCTGGATCGGCTCATGGTTCAAAAAGCGGCGCAGGTCCTCCGCCAGCGCCACGGCGGAGGCATAGCGGCGACCGGGCTCCTTGCGCAAACATTTGAGACAAATCGTCTCCACGTCACGCGGCACCTTCGGTTGCAGCTGCCGCGGCGGCACCGGCTCCTGCGAACGTACCTGTTCCAGCGTGTCGAGGAAGGTCGTACCGCGGAACGGCGGCCGGCCTGTGAGCATTTCGTAGAGAATGGCGCCGAGCGCGTAGACGTCCACGAGGGGACCGACGACCCTGGACTGGCCAGTCGCCTGTTCCGGGGACATGTAGCTCGGCGTACCGAGGATGGCGCCGGTGCCGGTCGGACCGCTGCCGTCGTCGAGTTGCTTGGCCAGGCCGAAGTCGGCGATCTTGGGTGTGAATGCCGTTTGCGGCTGGGCGACTTCTTTGACCGCCGGGCCGCAAGCGGCAAGGAGGATATTCGCGGGCTTCAGGTCGCGATGGACAATGCCCATCTGGTGCGCGCACTGCATCGCCCGCGCCAGCGTCTCCACCAGCGCGGCCGCCTCGCCGGGCGGCACAGGAGCACCGTTCAGGCGCTGCGCCAGACTGCCGCCGTCCACGTATTCCAGCGAGAAGTACGGCCGGCCCTCGTGTTCGCCAATCTCGTGAATTTGGACGATGTGCGGATGCTGCAAGCGTCCCGCTGCCGTTGCCTCGCGCCGGAACCGGGCCAGTTCCTCGGCGCCGGCATAGCGCCCGGACAGGATCATCTTGAGCGCTACCGTGCGGTTGAGGCCGACCTGCCGGGCCGCGTAGACGATGCCCATGCCGCCCTGGCCCAGCACCCCGATCACCTCGTAGCCGGGTACGCGCGGCCATTCCGCCGTGGGCTTTCGGCCGCTTTCCTCCTGCACGGTCGACACCTCGGCGACGTCTCTGCCGGGCGCTCCCAGCCGCTGTCCGAGCGCAGCCGCACCGGACAGGATCTGCCGCGGCGGCGGGGGATCGACGTAATCCGAACTGCACAGGGCACAAACGACGGTGCCTTCCGGCGGCGGGTCGCCTTCCGGCAACTCATACGGATGACCGCAAGGCAGGGTGATGATTCGGGACATGGGTCAACCTCAGGATGGCCGGGGAGGCGAGGCAATTTCTCCAAAATAGCGCGAACCTTTCCCGCGGCCGGGCGTCCTGGTGATGGAGGGCGATGTTGCTATTTATTTCCGGGAATCCTCCCTGCGCCTGAAAGATTCGCACCAGGTAGACGTAGTACAGGGCGGATGGGACCGTGAGACCGCTTCGCTCTCTTCCCACGGTCCCGAAGATTGACTTGAGGTAGTGTAACAAACTCGAAGTATCTTCAGCAAACGGATGGGCCGGTCGGGCGACCGTGCCGTCCGTCCTTTCACTTGTTCGCCGGAGGTCTGCAATGGCCGTGATGACCCTGACAACCCTGGTGCTGCGTGGCGTCTCCGTCTCGAGCGACGGTGTGGCCGGTGCGATGCGCCTTGGTGTGGGTTATCAAGGCCAGCAGGAGCCTTCGGTGCCTTTCTCCAAGCGACACCTACCAGGCAATCCGTGGAACCCGATCGAAGTCGAGCCGCGGCGCCACGATCGCGCCGACAGGCGCGACCAGCGCGTCGCGGACCGGGCCGGTCGGCCCGCTTGCTGGACTGGTGTCCCCAGTTGTCGAACCAGCAAACGCAGTACGTTTGCGGGAACCTCCACGGCTTCGACGCGGGGGAAGTAACTCGGGAATCCGCGCTCGTCCGTCCGGCATTCGCCCAATGCCGGCCGGCAACTCGCGGCCCTTGACTTCCGCAGCACCAGACGCTGATCCCACGCTGATCGCGACGCGGTAGCGTTTCCGGTCTGGAACGCGACGTCTGCCGTCCCCGGACGGCCGTTCGTCCATCGTTCCGGGTCTCTGCAAAGGACGCCGCCGCGCCGACGTACTGTGATTGTCACCACGTTCGCAGACCGGTCTTATCGGCTGCGAACAGCGCGGAAGCGGCGCCGCTCCCAACCGCTGATCCTTGGCGGGCCGGCGTTTTCCGCGAGGTGTGGCTCCACTCGAGCCTGGATCGGGACAGGTATTTCACATGACTTGGACGGAGATCACGAGTTTGGTTGTGCGTGCCCAGGCGGGCGACCGGCAGGCTTACGGCGAACTGATCGAGCGCTTCCAGCCGACCGTCTACGCCGTCGCTCTGGCTCGGCTGCGCAACGCGGCCGAGGCGCAGGAACTGGCCCAGGAGGTCTTCCTGCACGGCATGAAGAAGCTGCCGCAACTGCGCGATCCGCAGTGCTTCGCCGGCTGGTTGCGGCAGATCACGGTGCGCATGGCGCTGAACCGCTTGACGCGCCGCGGCCCGTTCCAGGGTGTGGAGCCCGAGGTGCTCGAGCAGACCGCGGCCACGGTGGACACGCCGCTGGAAGACCTGGTCCGCGACGAGCAGCGTGCGGCACTGTACCGCGGTCTGGAACAGCTCAAGACGGTCGATCGGGAGACGCTGATGGCGTTCTACATCCACGGCCGTTCGCTGAAGCAGATGAGCCGCGAGTTCGAGACGCCGGTCGGCACGATCAAGCGCCGCCTGCACGTGGCTCGCAATCGTTTGCGCCGTGTGCTGGAAGGTGCCGGCGATCCCGCCGCTCAGCGCCGGCCGTGCCGCCGGGAGTTGGCGTGCGTGTAAATGAAAAGAAGCCGCTTGCAGCCGGGCGCTCCTATCGCCCGGTCGCAAGCGGCTTTGCTCATTCCCCTCGTCTCCTCGCCAGCAGCACGCGCGGGTGTCCCGACCCATCCCGAATCGTCTTCCCTAGCTCATACTCTGAATGACGCTCGATCCGTTGCCGCGCGTGTTCTTCCTGTGGCGATCCAATCTCCACAATCAGAAAGCCGCCCGGTTTCAGCCAGTTCCGCGCCTCCGTTACCAGTCGATCGAACACCGCGAAGCCGCCGGGACCACCGTCCAGCGCCAGGTGCGGCTCGTACTGGCGCACTCCGACAGGCAACTTCTCCATGTCCACGTGCGGAATGTAGGGCGGATTGGTCAGGACAAAGTCGAACGATTCCCCTGCTGGGACCGGCGCGAATAGATCGCCTTCCAGAAAGAGGACACGTTCGGCAACGCCATGCTTGGCAGCATTGCGGCGGGCCACTTCCAGAGCGGCCGGGCTGACGTCCACCGCCCTGACGCGCGCTCCGTTGTGCTGGTGCGCCACGGCAACGGCAATGGCGCCCGAGCCGGTGCCGAGATCGATGATACGCGGTTCGGCCAACGACTTCGCCAGGCGCAGGCACTCGACGACGACGCATTCGGTGTCCGGCCGCGGGATGAGTACGTCGCGGTTAACCTCGAACTCCAGCGAGAAGAATTCCTTTCGCCCGACGAGATAGGCGACGGGACATCCCTCGATCCGCTGCCGGACCAGTTCTCGGAAGCGGGTGCGTGCCTCTTCGCCGGCCAGTTCCTCGTAACGGACGTAGAGATCAATGCGGCGACAGCCGAGAGCGTGGGCGAGCAGGACCTCGGTGTCCAGGCGCGGCGACTCGGAACCCTTCTGCTGCAGGAAGCCGGCGGTCCAGTCAAGCAGCCGGCCAATCGTCCAGGACTGTTCCGTGCTCACGACAGGGTCCCTTCTTGGAGCGTGGCGTCGCCGGTTGCTAGTCCTTGGCCGCCTGTTCCAACCGCTGCTTCTTGTCGAATTCCCGCATCGCCTCGATCAGGTCGGCCATCGCGCCGCCGATGACGGCATCGAGCTTGTAGAGGGTGAGATTGATGCGATGATCGGTGACGCGATTCTGCGGAAAGTTGTAGGTGCGGATGCGGTCGCTGCGGTCGCCGCTGCCGATGAGCGTGCGCCGCTGCTCGGCCCGCTGGCTGTGCAGTTTCTGTTGCTGTCGTTCGTACAGCCGGCTGCGCAGGACACGCATGGCTCGATCGTAGTTCTTGTGCTGGCTGCGCTCGTCCTGACACTTCACTTCCATCTCGTCTGCCGTGCCGCGCCGATACCAGATGCGGACGGCACTCTCCGTCTTGTTGACGTGCTGGCCACCGGCGCCGCCGGCGCGCATCCGCTCCCACTCGATCTCTGAGTCCTTGACCTCGATCTGGGCCTCGTCCGGCTCGGGCAGTACCGCCACGGTCGCCGCCGAAGTATGTATGCGGCCCTGGGTCTCGGTCCTGGGCACCCGCTGCACGCGATGGCCGCCGCTCTCGTAGCGCAAATGCTGGAAGACGCCATCGCCGCTGACGCTGAAAACGACTTCCTTGTAGCCGCCCTGCTCGCCCGGACTGAAAGAGATGTCCTCGACCTTCCAGCCGTGGTCGCGGGCGTAGTGACTGTACATGTCGTAGAGGTCGCCGGCGAAGAGGGCGGCCTCGTCGCCGCCGGTACCGGCGCGGATTTCCACGATGATGCTGTCGAAGTCCTCGTCGAAACCCATCAGAAGCTGGTCTTCCAGCCGGTCATGGAGTTCCTGCTGGCGCGGCCGCAGCCCGGCCAGTTCCTCCTCGGCCAGCCCCCGCAGGTCGGGATCGCTCCCCTCGCCGACAAGGCTTTCCGCCTGGTGGATGGCCTCGGTCAGCTGCTGATACTCGAGGTAGGGTTTGACGAGCCGGGCGAGTCGTCCGTGTTCCTTCGCCGTGTGGGTGTAACGGCTGCGGTCGGCGATGACGGCGGGATCGGAAAGCTGCTGTTCCAGCTCGCGATAACGGCTCAACGACTGTTCCAGGGCCTGCCACATGGCCAAGCGTCCCTTCCAGGACCGGCTCGGTTCGTGCGAAGGACGACCGGTCCTGGCGTCGGCCCTCGCAGACTAATCGGAACGCATGGCAGTCTCCGGGTAGGCGAGCCTACTTCTACTGTAACCGTTTTTCCAATTCACGCCCGCGCGGCGGCGG
>JRHI01002848.1_pt1 | contig 11159 bp, 14 predicted proteins | sample 215371 | NCBI WGS metagenome assembly JRHI01 (sample SAMN02929681, study PRJNA255918) | sediment metagenome | biome: cave system; feature: Ice Cave; material: Sediment; isolation source: sediment from deep within a dark volcanic ice cave with no known source of... ... | reverse complement strand
TCAGACAGCGCCCGCCACAGCGGGCTGTTGCGCAGCGACTTAGTGCTCTGGCACTGACCGACAGATCGCGGCAGCGCACCATTGCGTCAGCTGGTTGGGGGACGAGCGGACCAAGAGTGAACGTTGCTCAATCGGCGTTCTTGACCATCCCATTAGCCGAGACTGATAAGTCGCTTCGGCAGGCCACTCCGACTCGGGCCGGACTGAAAAATTCAGCCCTCCGAGCGCTGGGCCGCTTCGATGCGCTGGAGCAGCCGAGCATCTGGAACGGTGGGTGCGATCGAGTCTTGGCGGCGGGTCGCCGAGGACTTCTCCGATGCGCCGGTGAGCAACATCGGCTTGGCAAGGCGACCGGTCATGGCCGGATCCCTTTCATGTCGATCGGCAGGTGATAGGGCTCGTCCCGGAGAGCCTCCACGCGCGCCCAGAAGTCCGGTCCTGAGGCAAGCCCGCTCTCCATCTTCACGGCGGACTGGCGGAAGATGGTCCACGATTGGGGATGCAGGCGGCTGGCCTCGGCGTAATGGCGGGCCGCTTCCTCGTCGCGGCCCTCGAGCTTTAGATGCTGGGCCAGACGGAAATGCGCATGCGCTTGTGCTGCACCGTCATCGGGCCGCCGCAGATGAGCACGGGCGGCAGCGGCATCCAACACGTGCTCGCTCTCGTTCCCTTTCATGATCCAGTCGCGGATAGCATCGACATAGACCGACTTGATCCGCGCCCGTTCTGCGATCTGCTCCAGCGTCATCTGGCCGCTTGCGCGATCCATCTTGCGGAAGGCGTCGGACTGGCCGGCATTCTCGGGCGGCCTGACAATCCGACCCGCCTCGTCGATCCACGTCGCCTGCGGAACGTTCACCATGTGATAGAGCTCGGCGACGTGATGGTTGCGGTCGATCAGGCAGGGATAGGTCGTCGACGCCGCCTCGATCCAGGGGCGCGCGGCTTCCGGCTCGTCGAAGGCGACGGCAAGGACCATGAATCTGCGATCGGCAAGCTCTTCATAGAGTTTCTGCCACACGGGCAGATCGGTCCTGCAGCCGCACCAGGAAGCCCAGCTGACAACGAGCACCTTCCTGCCGCGGTGGGACTTGAGCGCGTGCATGCGCCCCTCGAGATCAGGAAGCGAGAAGTCCGGCGCCTCGAGCGAGGCAAGCTGGGCCGACCGCGCCGCGGCACTGTTGCCAAGCACCCAGGTCTCGCCCTGAACATCGCGTGCGAGGGGCTGCCCGATGTGCCGCCACAGGGCAGCGACGTTGATCTCGTCCCCGGACACGAGCTCTGCGGCCCGCGACGGCGGCACCGGCACGCAGGCGTCAGCCTTGCAGAAGCCTTCGGGCTTCAGGACCCAACCGGTCGCCCTTTCTGCGTCGGCAGCCGAAAGCCACAAGTCGTCGCCGACGGCCCGTGCGGCTGTCACGGTCACTGCGTCCTGCTCCGATAGAATGACTGGCATTCGATACCTCCATCCTGTGGCCGGCTGCTCGTGTCTCCTGGTGCCAGGGCGATCGGCCCTATGGGCGAGATGAATACATGCGCCCCGTTGTGAGGCTCACGCCCTCCGGGCCGACCGCCTCGCTGTGGCGCTGACCGGCTGCGACCTCGAACACATCGCCCGCCTTGTAGTTTCTGGCCACGCCACCGCACGTGATGATGAACTCGCCCGCGGTGACCAAGCCACGCACCGAGAACTCATGCGTGTGCTCGGGATTGGCCGGGCGCGGCTCCATGCTGCGCGTCATGATTTCCCTGTAGCCGTTCTGCTTCAGTCTGACTTCGAACTCTGCCGCATTCATGATTCGTCACCTGTCGCTTGCTGTTAGCCGTCTAGTCTTGATCGCCAACTAAGCACATGTCCCGCCACATGCCCTCCGGACCTATATGGGGCCGGCTTGCCGATGGCGGGTGGCCTACGGCGTCTTCGGTCTCGCTATGGGGCAAGAACCAGCCGCCGTATCGCCTGCCTCGGCCTCGCGGAGTGTCACGTCATCGACATCCGTCCGGAACGTCGCGTGGAAACGGTTGATCATATTGCTGAGACCCACCGTGAGGCAGAGGTCGATGATCTGCTCCTTGGAGAAATGGCGGGCAAGCTCGCCGTAGAGGGCATCATCGATCGGCTCGAGCCGCGTCGACCTCTGTGCATAGCGAACGATCGCCGCCTCGGCCGCTGAATAGACCCCCGGCGGCAATTCGTCTGCCGTGAGGTAGCGCATCTGGTCTTCCGTCAATCCCAGGCTCCGACCGAGCACTGTATGCGTCGGTATTCAATAGAAGCAGTCGTTGACAGCCGTCGCCGTCAGATAGGCAAGCTCGCCGTGCCGCGGCTCGAGCGTCGACTTGCGACGGTAGACGGTATCAATGAGCCCAGTCAGCGCAACGAGCGCTTCCGGCCGGTTGGCGAGAGCCCGGTAGACGTTGAGGACACGCCCGCGGGCCTCTCCCGCAATGACGAGAGCCTCCCTTGCGGCAGCAGGCGCAGCCGGATCGTTCTCGTCGAGGATGGGGATGCGTGCCATTGCAGGTGGCGCCTCCAATCAGGCTGTGGTCCTGGGGAGCTGGCCCGGCCGCCGAGCGGTCGCGGCCGTCTCATTGCTGCAGTCCGACAAGAGCACTCTCGCGTGCGGTGCGCGGACCGTCTCAGTATCGATGCCCGCGAGGTCGCGCAATACCTCTGCAGTATGCGCGCCGACCGCTGGCCCGGGCCAGCGCATCGCGGACTCGCCTCCGGGTATGTGCGGGACGACTCCCGGGTGCAGGGTCCGTCCGATGATCGGATCGTTGACCGCGCGGACCATGCTCCTGGCGCGGAACTGGACTGATTCCGCACATTCCTTCGCCGTGTAGACGAGCGTCGACGGGATGCCGGCGTCCCGGCACAGGCGGTCGGCCTCGGTGGCCTCGTGGTGCCGAGTCCAGGCCGCAATTTCGGCGTCGAGGGCGTCGACATGGGCGACGCGCTCGACGTTGCCGGCAAAGCGAGGGTCATGAACGAGGTCCGGGCGGCCGATGAGGCCCATCAGCCGGGTGAAGAGCGGGTCCGAGTTGGCTGCGATCAGCACCCACTTCCCGTCCCGGCAGGGATAGGCGTTGCTCGGCGCCGCGGTCGGAATGCGCGAACCGGTCGGCTGGCGTACGATGCCGAGACTGCCATACTCGGGGAGCAGGCCCTCCATCAGGCTCAGCACCGAATCGGTGAGCGCGACATCGACCGTGCCGCCGGTGCTCGCGGGCCCCTGACGCTGGCTCCGCAGCAGCTCCGCGACGACACCGAGCGCCGCATAGATGCCAGCCACCGTGTCGCCAAGACTGATGCCGGCACGGACTGGCGGCAGGTCGCCCGCCTGGTCGGGATGACTAGCAAGGTAGCGCAGCCCTCCGATCGCCTCGCCAATCACGCCAAACGCGGCACGGTCGCGATCCGGCCCGGTCTGGCCGAAGCCGGATACATGGGCGATCACGAGCCCGGGACGGACGGCGCGCAGTGCCTCGTCATCGAGACCCATCTTGTTCAGGTGGCCCGGCCGGAAATTCTCGACCACCGCATCACACTTGGCGACGATCTTCAGGATGATGTCGCAAGCGCCCTCTTGCTTCAAATCCATGACCACGGATTTCTTGTTGCGCCCGTGGACGCTCCACCAGACCGAGTTGCCGTCAATCTGCGCTCCTCAGGTGCGCACCGGGTCGCCCCCCGGCGGCTCGATCTTGACGATCTCGGCGCCGAGATCTCCCAGGAGCCGCGTACAGAAGGGCGCCGCGATGAAGTGACCGAGCTCCAGGACGCGTACGCCATCGAGGGGGCCAAGGTTCGGTTTCGTCATGCTCGTCGCCCAGTCGCAGCAGCTGGCCTGTGTGCAAGAGCGTATCGTGGGACGCGGGCCATTTCCTGTCAACGTCTGCCGCTGATCCAGCAGGTCTCGTCAGCGCGTCGTCGGTCAGCACAAGAAAATTACCAATCAACCATCTCACAGCCGCAGCTTGTCCGAGCCGAAGGGCGGAGGCGGGGTTCCGCTGCCTTGGTCGGCACATAAGGCCATGTCCTATCGCTGTGCCTCATGACCACACTCTTCGATCTTCAGATACTGCAGTGGCGTCAGGAAGCGCTTTGCGCGATGGCACGTCCCTTAGCCGGTTGCGCCCGGGCATCGTGCATGGAGGCCGTCATGGGGCCACCAGCCCCAAGCCTAGGGGCTACATCTGCTCTCAGCGGCATTCGGACTACTGCGCAGCAAGGCGCTCGCTATTTTTTTCGCAGAGGTCGGAAGAAGTTGGCGATGTCCTCGGCCAAGGCAGCCGGTTGCTCCATGGCGGCGAAATGCCCGCCCTTTGACATCACAGTCCAATGACGGATGTCGGTGTAATCCCTCTCGGCAATGGAGCGCGGAGGACGGCGAATCTCGCGTGGAAAGGCAGCGTATCCGGTTGGCACATCGACAGTCTTGCCAGCTGGTATGGGCCAGGGCCCATGGAGACGGTCATAGTAGGGCCAGAAGGAGGAGTTGATAGCGCCGGTGAACCAGTAGAGTGAAATATTGGCCAGGAGGTGGTCACGGGCCACCACCGTCTCGAAGTCGCCGTCATGGTCCGTCCAGGTGTGGAACTTCTCCGCGATCCAGGCTGCAAGCCCAGCCGGGGAGTCCGTCAAAGCGTAGGCGAGCGTTTGCGGACGCGTTCCTTGGATCTGGATGTACCCCGTTTCCTCCTTCGCCCAGCGCTTGATCTCGTCGAAGTAACGCTGTTCCTCGGCTGAGTCAGTCGCGCGCGGCGTCGAGGTGTACGGATTGGTGGACAGCATGTTGAGATGAATGCCAGCGAGCTTGTCGGGGTGGCGCACACCCAGTGCCGAGCTTGTGAAAGCACCCCAGTCGCCGCCCTGGGCGCCGAACCGCTTGAAGCCCAGAACCGAGGTCATCAGCTCGGCGAAGCAGTCGGCGATCTCGGCGATTGTGAACCGCTTCTGGTTGGGCTTGAACGACAGCCCGTAGCCTGGCAGCGATGGAGCGATGACCGTGAAGGCATCCTCGGCTTTGCCGCCAAAGCGCGCCGGGTCCGCGAGACGCGGAATCATGTCGAGGAACTCGAACACGGAGCCAGGCCAGCCATGTAGCAGCAAGAGTGGTTGGGGATCGGGTCCCCTTCCCGGCACATGGAGGTAATGGACGTCGATTCCAGCGAGTGGGACCTTGAACTGCGCAAACGCGTTGAGCTTGGCTTCTTGTGCCCGCCAGTCGAAGGTTGTGCGCCAGTACTCGATGAGACTGCGCATATAGCTCAGATCCGCACCGTATTCCCAGCGCGAGTTGGACACCTGATCGGGCAGCCGCGTTCGCGCCAGTCGCGCTCTCAGGTCGTCCATGTGGGCATCAGGCACGTGCAGGGTGAAGGGTTGTGGTTTGGCGGACATTTGTAAACTCCAATAAGAGGGGATAGCCGAGTGCCTTATCGAGACTTCACGACGCGAGCCCGAGGTCGAGGTTGCTCATGATATTCTGGAACAGTCGTACTCCCCTCAGCATCAGAACGAGACGCTTATTCTCTGTTGCGCATTCGGCAGGCGGTCGGCGCTCGGCGGCAAGCAACTCGGCGCCTTCAAGGACTGTCCTGACCGGGTTGGGAACGAATCCGGGGCGTCGGCCCTATCTTGGAGCGTCTAATGCGGCCGCAACGTGAGGCTCTTACCGGGCTCTGTTCGCATCGCATTGTCTTCGCTCGTCAAACCCACCCGCGCCTGGCGCTGCGGGCTCTACACCACCTTGTCGGTGATCTTTTGTGGCACCGGTCGCGTGCTGGCGAACGAAGGGCGCTGTTCCAGTCGTCCGCTGTAGGCGGCGAGATTTGGATAAAGCCCCGGCCACTCGAACTCGGCAAAACGGACGCACAAGTAGGCAAGCAAGGTGCCAACGGCGACGTCGCCCAGGCTGAATGAACCACCTACTGCGAACGTACGATCGCCAATCAGGCGCGCTAGTTCGCGTACGCCGCCCTCGATCTTGCGGCGCTGCCGCTCAAGCCACTCATGGCTCTGTGCCTGCTTGGCGCGCATTCGCTCGAAGAACGTCAGCACCACGGCGTCGCACACGCCATCGCTCAGCACTTCCAGCTTGCGGGCTGCCAGCTTGCCATCGATGTCTGCCGGCAGCAGCGGCACTTGCGGGTGCTTCAACTCGAGCCACTGCAAGATGTAGCTCGACTCATAGATGCTGCTCCCGTCGTCAAGAATGAGGATCGGCAACTTCTCCAGGGGATTGTACTTTGGCGTGGTGGTCGACCTGTCCCACGGGACCTCTGTTAGCAGCTCGAACTCGATCCCCTTTTCCGCAAGCGCAATACGCACCTTGCGAGCATAGGGGCTCGGTGTGGCGCTGATCAGTTTGAGCATGGAAAGTCCCCTGGCCCATCTTCCATCGTCGCTCCACTCTGCCACAGCTCGAGGGGCGACTCTTTCGTGCTGTCCCGCAAAACACCAATCATTCATCCTCGAGACCGCGTCGGAGCAAGAGTCCCACCACGATCATCTCGGGGATCAGAAGGGAGAACGAGGTCAAAGCATCGACAATCTGATCTTGGCGAGCCAGATCGGTCAACACCGGCATGTAGACAGTAAGGCGCGCCGCTTCGGCTTCCATGGCTCCTGCGGCGGCTGCCACCAGACGTCCAACCTCGCCCGCCTCAAAGCGGGGTGAGAGCTCGGCATGAACGAGGGAGATTAGCCCCGGCCAGCCGACCAAATGGCGATACAGGCTCGGCACCACTAGGGAGCGGTCGACGCGGGTGCTCGATGAGAGAGAATTGACGAGCTTTCGTTGGGCGTCGCTGAAACAAGCAACGGGCGCCATGGGAGGCAGTTGGCCAATTGCGGGTGGAGGCGCCCAGTTGCGCTTGGGGAGTGCCTGCCCCTCCCCTTCACCATGGATCGCGCGCAACAGTAAGCGCACGGCGAGGAAATTGATAGGATTGGCGCGGTTGTACGCGTCGAGAACTCGGACGAACGACCCTTGCACCTCGGCGTCAAGACCAGCGCCACTCAACTTGGCCTGCCTGAGGCGCGCCGCCGGGGCTTGCACGCCTTCGCTGGCGGAACGCCATGCTGCTTCCTGAACAACGCCACCTACCAACAGCGGCTGTAGCGTACTCCACACCTTGGGAAGCGCGTCAGGGATCGTCGCGAGGTGTCGCCAGATAAGCGCCACCATTGGGGTTCCCGAAAGCTCGCGCAGCTCCCTGTAGATCGATGCGATCTGCGGCGGAGCGTCAATCTCTGCAAGCTCGGGAAGCGTCGTTGTGTCCGCCATCCAGATTTTCCGCCTTTTCCGGCGTCATGCTCGATGTTGAGTGACGTTTACATGAGCCGCTGCATCTAGGTCCATGACCTTGTCGCCGAGAAGACAACGGTCGCACTCGCAACGAGGCCCAGCGCATTTTTCGTAACTTAGCATGTGATGCCGGCGGAATGTACCGGCGCGCCTAGCGGCCCACGCGCCGGGCACTCAGAGGGTTTGATGGCAATGTCGGCTTCTGATGTAGTGGACGGCGCCCGCTCCCGGCATCGAGGTGCCATAGGGTGATCGTCGCAGACGAATCACATGAGGGGGGCCGTCCACATGCAGATTAGCACGATCGGTTTGGATCTCGCCAAGAACGTGTTTCAGGTTCACGGCATCGACGCGAACGAGAAGGTGGTCGTCAGGAAGCAGCTGCGGCGCAGCCAGGTGATGGCGTTCTTTGAGGCGTTGCCGCCATGCCTGGTCGGCATGGAAGCCTGTGCCACGGCGCATCATTGGGCGCGAGCGTTGCGGACGCTCGGCCATGAAGTTCGGCTGATGCCGGCCAAGGATGTGAAAGCCTACGTCAAGCGCAACAAGAATGATGCTGCCGACGCTGAGGCGATCTGCGAGGCGGTGCGGCGGCCGACCATGCGGTTCGTGACCGTCAAGACCGCGGCGCAGCAGGGCCGACTGATGCAGCATCGGGTGCGCGATCAATTGATGCGCCAGCGCACGCAGCTGATCAACGCACTGCGCGCGCACATGGCTGAGCTCGGCATTGTTGGGGCTGTGGGTCGCGAAGGGTTGACGGAATTGCTCGCGATCATCGCCGATGCGAATGACGGCAGACTGCCGATGGATGCCAGAGCAAGCTTGATGGTGTTGGCAGCACAGCTTCAGGCCTGCCAGACCCTGATCGGCACGCTCGAGAAACGCATCATCGGCCAGCACAAGTCGAACGATAGGAGCCGTCGGCTGGAGACGATCCCCGGCATCGGCGTGGTTGGCGCCACTGCGATTGATGCGACGCTGACGGATCCCAAGGCATTCCGATCGGGCCGCGACTTTGCGGCCTGGATAGGGCTCGTGCCGCGACAGGACTCAACGGGAGGCAAGCCGAAGCTTGGCCGCATCTCCAAGCAGGGAGACCAATACCTGCGACGCATCTTGGTCGTAGGTGCGCACGCTGTCCTGCGGCGCGCCCGCCAGCACCCGGAGAAGTACCCCTGGTTGAGGACGATGTCGGCTTCCTGCTCGCCATGCTCGACGACGTCGAACGGCAGGGCACTGGGATCGATCGCGCGGCCGTTGGTGTGACCGGCATTTCCAATGGCGGCTTCATGGCGATGCGCATGGCCTGAGAGGCGGCAGGGCAGATCGTTGGCATTGCCGCCGTGACCGCGACCATGCCGGCGGAGATCGGCGCGCGCTGCCGTCCGGCGCGCCCTGTGCCGGTGCTGGTGATCAACGGCACGCGCGATCCGATGGTGCCCTACGAAGGCGGGCAGGTGCGGGCATTTGGCCGAAACCGCGGCGCCATCTGGTCAACCGGCCGAACAGTAGAGTTCTGGGCCAACGTCAACCGCTGCAGCGGCGCGCCGCGATCGGCTGCGCTGGCAGACCGCGATCCGAGCGACGCCACCATCACCATCCGCCACGACTATCAGGGCTGCCGCGGCGCCCCAGTGACGTTGCTGGAGGTCCAGGGAGGCGGCCACACTTGGCCCGGCGGGAGCCAGTATCTGCCGATCGCGCTGATCGGGCCGGTCTCCCGTGATTTTGACGCCAGCGAGGCGATCTTGGCCTTCTTCAAGTCGGTCTGGCGCCATGCACCCAACTGAGGGACCCTGCAGGGCGGCCTACTGCAACGGCCCCCAAAGACTTCGGCACCGTAGCGATTCCGTCAGCTTCAGAGGTACTTGATACGGAACCAGCCCGTCCCTCGCACTCCCCGCCCTTGACCCGACTCGGAGTGCGCCAGGAAAGCTGGCAAAGGATAGGAGGTGCAAGTCTTCCACGGGGTAAGGCCTAGCCAGCCGCCCCGGCCCCGAGTGATGCGCGAGGCTCTGGTCGCGAGGCCAGCCGCGAAGCGTTCACAGGGGAGACCACAGGCTGGGTATCGAGCTGCGAAACGGGTCGAATTCCGAGGTGCCGATCCAGTTCGAAGACGAGAAGGCAACATCCTCCCGCCGCAAATGGCTTGGCGACGAGGAGCCTCGCGCAGTCGGAGACCCCATGCATGTGGAGACGTCCTTTGCACGGAACCTGGGAGGCCTCACCCGCGTCCGGCACGGCATGCCGGACCGGCTCATGAAGGCGATGGCCGAAGATGAGCATGCACGCGGATGAGGAGTCGGACGAGGGCATTGTACCGATGAAGCGGTCGAACAATGGGGGCTCGCCCCTGGCGGAGATCGTGGAGGGAAGGGCCTCGCCCGAGGGGAACGGCGGCCAGGCGACCGCGGTCCGGACACCGAGCCGGGGTATCGCGTCGAGCCGACTGGACGCCGTGCGCCAAGCGGCGCGACAGAGCAAGGAAGTGCGGTTCACCGCGCTGCTGCATCACATCACCATCGATCTCCTGAAGCGTTGCTACATCGCACTGAAGCGTGACGCGGCGCCCGGGATCGACGGCGTGACGTGGCGGACTTACGGGGAAAACCTCGACGAGAAGCTGAAGGACCTGCACGAGCGGATACACAGGGGCAGCTATCGCGCCCGCCCGGCCAGACGGACATACATCCCGAAGGCGGACGGAACGCAGCGGCCTTTGAGTGTCTGGTGCCTGGAGGACAAGATCGTCCAGCAGGCCGTCGTGAAGGTGCTGGAGCCGATTTACGAGGAAGACTTCGTCGGATTTTCCTATGGCTTCCGGCCGGGGCGTGGCCAGCATGATGCGCTGGACGCGATCCATGTCGGTATCCTCAGGAAACGCGTGAACTGGGTGCTCGATGCGGATATCCAGGGCTTCTACGATGCCATGGCCCATTCGTGGATCATCCGTTTCCTCGAGCACCGCATCGCGGACAGACGCATTTTGCGCCTCATCGCGAAGTGGCTGAAAGTCGGCACCCTAGAAGATGGTCGTGTGACGCGATGCAGCTGTGGCGCTCCGCAGGGGGCGGTGATCTCACCAATCCTGGCGAACGTCTACCTGCACTACGCATACGATCTGTGGGTGCATCGCTGGCGCCGCACCAAGGCGACCGGCGACGTGGTTGTAGTTCGCTATGCGGATGACACCATTGTCGGCTTCCAGCATGAGCACGAGGCACAAGCGTTCCTGCACGACCTGCAGGAGCGATTGCGCGAGTTCGGACTGACCTTGCACCCGGCGAAAACCCGGCTGATCCGCTTCGGTCGCCATGCGGCCGAAGAGCGGGGGCGGCGCGGAGAGGGCAAGCCCGAAACGTTCGGCTTCCTTGGCTTCACGCACTACTGCACGCGATCACGCAAATGGGGCTCGTTCGTCATCGGGCGCAAGACGATCAAGAAGAGGATGCAGGCCACGCTCAAGGCGATCAAGATGGAGTTGCGCAAAAGAATGCACGACCCCATCGAGAGAACCGGAGCGTGGTTGCGGCAGGTGCTGCAAGGGTACCTGAACTACTTCGCCGTCTCCGGCAATGACCGGAGCTTGTGGTGGTTCTACGCGGAGGTGCGCTGGCGCTGGCTGAAGACGCTCAAGCGGCGAAGCCAGAAGGCGTTCCTACGCTGGCCCGAGTTCACCCGCCTCACCGACTGCTTCTTCCCACAGATCAAGGTGCTGCACCCGCTGCCCTGTCACCGTTTCGACGCCAAAACCCGAGGGAGGAGCCCGGTGCGTTAGCAGCGCCCGCCGGGATCTGTGCGGGTTGCGCCTTGCAAGTGCGTCCAACTCAGCCGTCTGAA
>JRHI01002847.1_pt1 | contig 11160 bp, 10 predicted proteins | sample 215371 | NCBI WGS metagenome assembly JRHI01 (sample SAMN02929681, study PRJNA255918) | sediment metagenome | biome: cave system; feature: Ice Cave; material: Sediment; isolation source: sediment from deep within a dark volcanic ice cave with no known source of... ... | reverse complement strand
CGCGGCCAGCTAACGTGCTTGCCTTCGTGCCCGCGATGGGCAACCAGGGATAGCAAGCTACCTGCACAAACGTTGAGATCGAGGGTCCCACGATCTCAGATTGGTTTCCAGTCGAAATGGCGCCAAAAGAGGAGGGCTTTCGGCATCAGCTTCAGGACACGGCCCTATGGTGACGCAGTCGATGCAGGTTGAAAACCCAATAAGCCTCGAAAAAGTAGGGGATTACCTTGCCAGCGCGTAAACTGACGCGCTGTTTTCCCCGCGGTTCGCGAGTCGTCGGGCGGCATTGCGGCAGAGGCGCAGCATTCCGTAGGATCACGACGATGGACGTAACCCCGGTGCAATCCAGCAGTGAAGAACGGACCGGCAAGCTTGACGCCCTGGCCCGCCACTGGCGACGTGCGCCTCGTCGGTGGGGACACCCGCTTCACAGCTTGTGTTCCTATTTCGCAATGTTCCCGCCGCACATCCCACGCGTGTTCGTCGAATGGCTGACCGATGCCGGTGACGTGGTCTACGACCCCTTCTCGGGCCGAGGTACTGCGCCAATGGAGGCATGTCGCCTCGGGCGCATTGGGCTCGGATCCGACGCAAATCCACTGGCCTATGTCCTTACAGGAGCGAAAGTGGATCCGCCGATTCTGGAGACAGTCTCATCGCGGCTTGACACGCTCGTGGCGACGATGCCAGCGCGCCGGATCGAAAGAGTGCCGGACGAAATACGGATGCTTTATTCGCCCAGGGTCCTTCGGCAGCTCTGCTGGCTCCGAACGCAACTTGACATCGACGACCGCACGGACCGGTTCATTATGTCGACGATCCTGGGTCTCCTCCACGCCAACTACACGCCTGGCTCGCCCGCGCGCGGATTCTCGATCAGCATGCCGAACACGTTCTCGATGTCGTCGTCGTACGTTCGCGGCTATATCGCGGAGCATCGCCTTAAGCCCCCCGATGTCGATGTGATCGAGATGGTTCGCCGCAAGGCCGGAAGGATGTGCATTCCGGTCTCATCCGCGCGGCGCGGACGTGCCTGGAAGGCCGATGCGCGCGACGCTTGTGAGTTGCCGGAGGGGGCCGCAAGGCTGGTGTTCACCTCTCCGCCGTATCTGGGAGTCATCAAATACGGGAAGTACAACTGGATCAGACTGTGGATGCTGGGGCATGAGGCGCGCGAAGTAGATGACCAGCTGATCGCGACGACCTCCCTCCGCCGTTATCTCGACTTCATGGCTGAGGTGCTGTCACGGCTCCGTGACGTGGTGCGGTTCGATGGCTACGTTTGCCTCATGATCGGCGACGTGATGGACAAGTCATCAGGTACGACTCTAAATCTGGCTGAGACCGTGTGGCGCAACACTGCAAAAAGGGCGGGATGGCGACGACTCGGAGTTCTTAACGATCATTTGCCGCAGCAGCACAAGGTCAGCAGGATCTGGGGCCATGACAAGAAGGGGCAGGCGACCAAAGTCGATCGCATTCTGGTCCTCGCCCCGCTCGGAAGCAGCCACCATTTCCCGTCGCGCCCACGCAGCTTTGCTTGGAACACTACCTACAACTGGGCACAGTCCCCCGCCGAGGAAATGTAATGTCACTCAAAGAGAAGCTCCGAGAGCTGGCCGCGGTCGACCTGTTCAAGGAGGCCGTAGCCGCTGATGCGTTCGTCGGTCGACCGTTCTACTTCGACTTTTCGAAGATGAAGATTCTCTCGAACGATCACTGGAAGGAGAAGGTCGGTGGCATCGCCGCCGGAGCGTTCCTAGTGGCCGTCTACGACAACGCGGGGGACCGGCCCGAGGTCGTGCTCCTGCGTGTTCTAGGGCCAACGATCTTACCGTCAGACTCCGATGTTGTTGCTGCTATGGTCGACCATTACAAGGAGAACGCGGCTACGGACGCGTCAGCCAACAAGCTCGATAGCTACACCCGCTACGAGTTTCAGTTCTCGGGCTTGGAGTGTCGAGTACTTGGCTCGTTTTACCGCGACGAGGCAGGGCGCGCGCAGTTCGGCGCGGACGTCGACAACTTTTACGGGCCGAACAACTACTCGGTGTACCGTCCATCTGGCCGGGTGCTTGAGTACATCGTGAACTTTCGAGACGGGGAGTCGATCCCTGGCGGGGTGGGCGACCAGCGCATCGGACAGGTGCGCTACGCATCGAGCCGCCGCCACGCGTCGAACGGCTCGGTACCCGTGTACGTCTCCGCGCTCGACTATCTCGGCAAGCGCACTGCCCTATTCGGTATGACGCGCACCGGGAAGTCGAACACAGTCAAGATGATCATCAAAGCCACGGCCGAGCTCGCGCCGTCGGGCGCGCAGCTCGGGGGTGTGCCGGTGAAGCCCATCGGGCAGATCATCTTCGATGTCAACGGCGAGTACGCGAACGACAATCAGCAGGACCAGGGCACGGCCATCTACCAGCTCTACGCGAGCGACGTCACACGATATAGCATCCTCCACAAAGATGGCTTCAAGGTCATGAAGCTGAACTTCTACCGCGAGATCCTCGAAGGCTTTGAGATGATCCGCTCGAATCTCCAGGACGATAGAGCCGTCTACACGCAGGCGTTCCTGAACGTCAACTGGGAGACGCCGGATCCACTGGACAACAGCGCCACGACGCGCCATGGTCGCCGCCTTGCCTGCTACCAAGCGATCCTGCGCGAAGCAGGCCTCACGGCGCCAGCCGCGCATCGAGTGAGCTTCGTCGGGGCGAAGCCCATCAATGATGCGGTCGGGTGCGACCCTAAGGATGGGATATCACTCGACCAAGCCGTCCATTGGTTTACCTGGGTTTGGGACAACTATACGACCAACGCCTACTTCGTAAGCTACCCAGCCAGCCACCTCGGGCGCGAGTGGGCGGACGATGACCTGAAGAGTCTTATGCGATTCTTGACACGGAAACCATCCCCCGGAGCACAGGCGAGCGAGGCCGGCTTCCGTAAGCTGGTGAAGCTCCGGGATCTGCACACTCCGACGCTCCAAAAATCTTATGAGCTGGAGATCGTAGAACTGTTGCGCTCGGGCAAGATTGTCATCATCGACTTGTCCCAGGGTAACCCCGAGATCCAGCGGACCTACTCAGATCGCCTCTGCGCCGCGATCTTCCGCGAAGTCATGGACCGCTTCATCAAGAACGAGTTGTCAAACTTCATTCAAATGTACTTCGAGGAGGCACACAACCTCTTCCCGAAGAAGAACGAGTCGGATTTGACACTAATCTACAACCGGATCGCCAAGGAGGGAGCAAAACTGAACCTCGGGCTCATCTACGCCACTCAGGAGGTCAGCTCGATCTCGGCTAACGTCCTAAAGAATACGCAGAACTGGTTCGTGTCCCATCTGAACAACAACGACGAGTTACGAGAGGTTGCAAAGTATTATGACTTCGAAGACTTCGTAGAGAGCCTTCGGCGAACGACCGATAAGGGCTTCATCCGCATGAAGACGTACTCGAACGCCTTCATCGTCCCTGTCCAGATCGACCGGTTCAGCGCCGTGAAGGCCTGAGGTCGGTCATGGGCTACGCATCCAAGGGCCGGAAGCCAATCGAGCGCGCGAGCAAGATTGCGCACGTAGAGATTATCAAGAACCCGGACGTTCAGGCCTACATCGAGCAATGCATCCTGCCCTCGGCATCGGACCCCGAGTCGTTGGAAGACATGCTGACCGATCTGGCCGACGCGGACCTCACGGAGGTGTCGGTGGTCATCGCGATCGACGGTGGCTACACAGAGACTTTCGTACGCGAGGACTACCCGTCTGCGTGCATTGCGTTCTTCACCTTCGGGCCGCTGCTCTTCAACCTCGCAGATCTCCGGGCACTCGACAACAAGCGATTCATTGCGCCCGAGGACCTGCATAAACTCAAACAGATCGAGCGCTATACGCTCGTTCTCCCGATGAAGGGAATCCGACACAGCGCCCAACCGTCGCTGGCTGCCACGATCCGAAGAGCCGTGTACGATTTCTTCGTAATGAAGCGGGGTCCTGAAGGCGACCAGCTTCTGGCGAGCCTGAAGTGGTTTCTGTTCCGCCGATGGAAGAAGCAGCCAGACAAGGAGATCCGCGTCGATCTGGTGCACTGTCCTTACGGCTGCGGACATGGCCTAATCAGGTTTTCGCATGCCGACCCGGCGTCTAAGGACTGCCCAAGCTGCGGGCAGCCGGTCTACCTCACCGACTCGTTCCGCCTGCACGAGCGCGTGGACGAGGAGATGGGCGGTTCCGGCATCGCGGCCTACGTGATGACGATGCTGGAACAGCTCGTCCTCGTGCACTTGATCCACAACATCCTCGCCATGAAGCCCGCACTGCTGAGGAACATTTTGTTCATCAAGGACGGCCCACTCGCCTTCTTCGGCCTCGTCGCACCACTGTACCGACCGATGCGCGAGCTCGTCGAGCACCTTCTAAGCGAACCCAGCGGGCCTACTGGGCCAACCCTGCGGGTTGCAGGGCTCGAAAAGAGCGGCGCGTTCGTAGAACACGCTAGCGCCATTCAGGAGCGGGTGCGCCCCGGCACGTTTTTTGTAGTGGGGGACGGGTACATCAGGAAGTACGTGGTCCCGGGCGGCGATAGTGGCACGACGTATGGGCAGAATACCTACTATGGGCAGAAGGTGTTTTTCCGTGCGCCAGGCGGTGAAATGCATGTCGCTACGATACCCGCGATGAACTACAAATCGGAGCCGAAGCCGTCGGATATGCCCCACCTCCACGAGATCCTCGCGCTAATTGGGGAGCTTCGGTGCAGCATGTACGACAACGCCCTCATCCCAGTGGCGCTGGCAAACAAACTCGTCTCACTGTCGGACTTCCCTAGCCAACGCATCCTGACCGCATTCGCGCGACAGATCGGACGAGCCTGATGTTGGTGAGCGCACGTTGTCCGTATCTGGAACGGGCATCTAACAACAAGAGCATGCCGGTGAGGGTACGTCGCCTCTCCGATTACATCTACAGCGATCGCGGCGCCGTTGCATTCACTTCGCAGCAACATTCTCGCTGATGATCATTTTTGTTCCTCTGCAAGACATTTCCGGCATGGAGGGTCGTGATTTCAAGAACGATACCGATGCTGAGGTTATTGCGCGCCTACGGCAGGTGTACGACTTCCTGCCGAAGGAGACCAACATCTCCGTCGAAGACGGAATTGTTCGGATCGATATCCCGGAAAGCGCGATTGCGAATAAGGAGGATGCGGTTCGCCTGCTGGATAAAGGCTCTGAACGAGCGAAGCGAGGGGAATATCAGAAGGCGGTCGGCATCTTCTCGCGCGTCTTGGAGCTTGACCCATCCAACATTGAGGCGAGGCGCAATCTCGGGATGGCATTCATGGAGCTAGGCGAGCTTGAGAAAGCAAGGGAGCACTTGATCGAGGCGGCTACGCTTGATCCGAACGATGCGTGGTCATACGTGGTATTGGGAAATATTCTTGCTCGCGACCAGAACAAATCGGATGCCGCCGAGCACTTCTATCGCAGAGCGCTTGCCCTCAAGCCAGACGACGGTTGGGCACTGAATTCGATCGGTGCCATGTACACGGAGCGGAAGAAATACGACGAAGCGGTAGAGTGGTTCGATAAAGCAATCGCTGCAAATCCGAAATTTGCCAATCCGTACTATGGCCGGGCACATGCCTTCGTCGGTCAAGGAAGGCCGGAAGCTGCAATTGCTTCGATCGAGGAGCTTTTCAATAGAGCGGAAATGCAAGATACGCGCTCTCGTCCCGTGTTTCAGGCCGCACGCGAGAGCTACGAAGCGACCGCCAAAAGCCTCGCGAAGATATATGCCGAACGCGCCGATCGCGCGCTTCAGGTATATCAAGAGCAAGTTGAAGACCTTTCTGGCTTCCCTGTCAAGATCGAGCGAGGCGCGTTAGCGGCCATGACGGCTGGCCAAAGCCAAATGGCCTGGAAGAAGCGGCGTGACCATCATCTTATCGTGATGCGCTCCCAATACCCGGAGCCGCTCACGCAACACATCAAAGCGCATGAACTTACCCACATAGCGCTTGAGACGGAAGCGCGCGCCGTGGGGCGCAATAAGTGGTTCAGCACCTCGGCCGCCACGCGCGAGACTGCAATTCGCTCGATGTCGGCGGATTTTAAGAAGTTTGAACGCGCGGGCATGAACAACAACAAAGTCGCGGAAGTGATGGTGGAGCTTGTCGGCGGCGCGTCCGGATTTCTGTTCAACGCCCCACTCGATATGCTGATCGAGCGCCGTATCAAGGAGCGATTCCCCGATCTTCGCTACGTCCAATATTGTTCCTTGCTGCAGCTTGCCCGGGAGAGCGAGTATGCGACGACGCACAAAGAGATTCGCGAGCTCTCGCCGCGGCGCGTGCTCCAGATCAACGATGCATTGAACGGAACCATGGCACTGTGGCTCCGCGACTTCACAGGAGGAATCGCTGATTTCACCGGGAGCTACCGCAAGCTCGATGGCTTTCAACTCGGTGAGAAGTTATACCGTCACTTTCAATCGCGGACGAAGGGCGCACTTGAGCCTGGCGATGAGTACACGCTTATCGATGAGTTCGCTGACATGCTGAAAATGCGTGACTGGTATCAGTGGATAGACGATCCGGGCGCGGCTCCGCGAGAGGAGCCCGTGACAGAGGTACCAAAGCCGGAAGGAACGACAAATCCGGAACTCCTTCAGTCAATGGCACCGGCATCGACTATGTATATGCTCGATGCGCTAGAGCGATTCAGCAAGCTGCCGGATACCAAGGTGAAGCAAATCGCCTTCGAGATCGCCGTCCTTGGAATGAGCGGCCTTGATTACGCGTCCCCGGAAAAGAAGTATCGGCTGAACGCGCTTCCGGGAGAGACCTTTGGCGGGCTACAGCTCATGTGCCTTATGCATGCGGGATTACGGCGCGTCGACCCGTCGCTCGTTACTGGAACGGATCTCGAAGTACCATACCAAGCCGCGAAAGGAATGTTTGCCTCCCGCAATGGAAAGTGAGGAATGGATGCGACTCTGCGCGCCGCCGCCAGAATTCCTGATTAAAGACACCAACGATCAAGTCAGCGTCAAAGTCCGCCATGCATTCTTCATTTACATGGAACCCGCTCTTTCGCCGGATGCGAAGCCGGCAGGGCAGGTCTCACCGATCCATGTCGTCGGGGTGGTCCGAGGCAACGAAGGACGGCGTCGCGCTGACGGGCTTCGGGACGTCAACGCATGCTTGCTGTCCGTCCACTGAGGCCTTCCGATGCTCCTGACGATCTCGGACTTCCGGCGACGTGTTAGCGAAGGTCTTCCAGATCTGGTTCGCGCTCTGCAAGAGCTAACGGGTCGTCGCGGCGACGACGAAGCTGCCGCCTGGGCAGCTTCGTTGCCAGCTGTTTCGGAGTCCTTTCGGGACCCGATGTTCCAACCGCTTCACCTCTACTTCGGCGAGCGAGGCAGCCTTTCTCTCGAGTACCGGCTGCCGGCCTCTTCATCTTGGTGCGATATGGTGCTTCTAGGCGCGCATTCTGGGAAGCCGTCAGCGGCCATAGTCGAACTAAAGCACTGGGACACCCGAGGAGACCGGCCCGGACCCGTGGAAGGTCTTGTCGATCGGCAAGGAGCACTTTGGCTTCATCCCTCAGATCAAGTGCGTGGCTACGTTGAGTATTGCCGGTACTTCCACTCGGCAGTCTGTGAAGCCGCGGCCATGGTCCATGGATGCGTGGTTTTGACAAGAGACCTGGACGCCGCAGCGTATTCGCTCGCGCCGCATCAGGAGCTAGCAAGGGACTATCCGTGCTTTCCCATTCGGAATCCGGAATCACGTCGCCAGCTTGTCGAATACTTCCAGTCGAGATTGACTGAACCGGACGCTGCATTCGCTGAGCGGTTCGAGGCCGGTTGGACCAAGACCGCAGCTTCGTCCGAAACATCGGCGAGTGCCTGGCGCGTTCCGTCGCTCGCCCGTTGGTGCTCCTCGATAACCAGCGCTTCGGCTTTGCGCTCGTGAAGGCAGAGATCGAAAGCGCGGTCTTCGATGAGAAACACGCGCTTCAGAAGAAGGTGATTATCGTCGAGGGCCCACCGGGGTCCGGCAAATCAGTGATCGCTGCAAAAGTATGGGCCAGCCTTGCCGCAGATAGCCGTATCGACGCCGGGCGATTTGTCCTGACGACAACCTCGTCGGCGCAGGAAACCAACTGGCGCCACCTGGTGCAAACCGTCGTCGGTCACCACGGCGCGGGTGGAATAGTTCTGCCAGCCAACAAGTACGCGCCGGGGACGCTGCAAGAACTCACGTGGTTGAAGAACAACCGTCCCGGCATGATAAGAGCGCCAGCTTTCTGGCCACAGAATCTCCAAGCGCGTGAGAAGGAAAAGGGCGATCCATGGATGCCCGACAACCACCTAGCGGTTTCGGTGGTCGATGAAGCGCACGCCCTCATAAATCCTGAACATCCCCGCGCTATTACTCACTCGGGCTGGCCGAACCCGTACGGGCCGCAGGCATATCACATTATTCGGGCATCGACGGTTTCGGTGTTCTTGCTGGATCCTGAGCAGCGGTTTCGCGAGCGAGAATCAACCTCGCCAGCCGACATTGAGGAATGGGCGAAGGAGCTCGGTGCCGGCGAAATTACGCGAATTACACTTGCTGGAGCGCAGTTTCGGTGCGCAGGTTCAACGGAATATGTGGCGTGGGTTGAAGCGTTGCTTAAGGGAGCCCCGAGCGACGATTGTGCGCAGCTCTCCAGGTCCTGGATGCCACGACCTGCGTCGGCAATGGCCCATCGACACGTAGCGGAGCCCGTCGCGGAGTCCAACCCCATTTCTCTTGCCGCCGCCGTGCCCCGCCGCCGGTCCACGTTTGAGTTTGCCGTCTGCGAAACGCCAAGCGAGATGGAATCATTACTTCGATCTAAGCTTGTTGGCAATGCAACTGCGCGTCTGGTTTCCACATTTGCCCGACCGTGGAAGACAGGGGACAAGGATAGGCCGCACGATGTGCCCCTACACGAGCAGGACTTCTTCCTGCGCTGGAGTGAGGGCGGACGCGAGCGGACGTGGGCACGCCCGTGGAACGTCATTCCGCGCAGCAACTATTCCAGCTTCATCCAAGCCGCACCCGGAACTCGAATCGCACATGATCAATTGGCCGAAGTCGGATGCACATACGCTGTCCGAGGCTTTGACTTCGACTACATAGGTTTGCTTTGGCTGGGCGACTTGCGATGGGCTGGCGACCAGTGGTCGGTGGAGCTTGACCATGTTTTTGAGACCGGCCTTCACAGCACGCTGAAGGCCGCGAAAAGGAAAAAGGGCTCATCAGGAAATCGAGTGGGTGATTCCGGGTTATTTCAGAGTTCGGGGAGCATGCAAGTGAGGATCTTGAGTCGCAAGTATTCCTCGTCGCGCAGTCCGTACGCGCGGCGCTGGATGACGCGGATCTTGTTGTTGAGCCCCTCGACGAAGCCGAGCGAGACCTTGTTCTCGGGCTGGCAATAGGCGGCGATTCCATGCCAATGACGCTCGATCATCTCGGCGAACTTCTCGTAGGGCGCGAGGCGTTGCCACTTCAGGCTCGCGCGCCAGTTGTCGAAGAAGCGCCGGGCCCAGGCCTCGCGCTCGTAGTCCCAGAGCTGGCCGAAGGACTCCTTGAGCAGATAGGCGGTGTTCAGGCGCTTGTTGGCTGCCAGGAGCTTGCGCAGATTCTGGCGACCGGTTGGGGTGAGGTTCTCCCGGTGCGACAGCAGCGTGTACTTCTGGCCCTTGATGAAGCTGCGGTCCTTGCCGGAGAGCCGCGCGTATTCGGCCTTGCGCACCTTGTCGAGCGCCTCGTTCAAGTGACGCAGGACATGAAACTTGTCGAACAGGATCGCCGCCTGCGGCGCGTGCTCGTTCGTCGCGTTGCGAAACGGCTTCCACATGTCCATCACCGCCAGGCCAATGCCGCCGCTCTTCTTCGGCCCGAGTTGCGCGTAGAACATTGCCATACTCTTCTCGGAACGGTCTTCGCCACCGAACCAAATCGGACGGCCGCGGACCAGATCGCTCACCACGATGCGGTAGGTGTGCCCCTTGCGAATAGAAATCTCGTCGATGCCGATGGCCTTGGGGCCCGGTGTTCCCGCCTTGGCCAACTGCGCCTGCATGTACTGCTTCTCCAGCGTCTTGACCGTGTCCCAGTCGAGATGGAGCTCCTTGGCAAGATCCTTGATCGTGGTCGAGCGGCAACGCCGACCCACGTAATGCGCAAAGCGCTTGGTATAAAACGGGTTGTCGGCCAAGAAATCGAGCCGCTCGCGCTTCACCTTGCCGCAGCCTCGGCACAGAACGCGCCGAACTTCGATCTCGAGATAGATGCGCGTATCGCCGCAGGACAGATCGCGAACCTGACGCGTGCGTCGGTCGTACCAGCCCATGTGTGCTCGACCGCAGCAGCCGCAGAGCGTTTTTTTGAGCGGCGTTCAAGGATGATGACGCGCGCCTTCGCATCGCCGAAGATTCCGCGCACCGTGGGTTGCGGACGAAAGCCGGGGAACGCATATGCATCCCACAGCCGCCGCGCTCGCTTCTTTGAGGTAGCCATGCAAACATGTTCGCAGTTTCCGCCGACCTTGAACATGCCCGAAAGCCAGCATCCACGCCGCTTCCGAGCCGATTCATGGCCTCAAACTACCCACACGACTTCCTGAAGACCCGGAAAAAGAATCCTGACGCGCAAGCTCGTGCCGAAGTGCTTGAGCGCGTCAAGCAGGCTTACCGGATATTGCTTACACGGGCGATAAAGGGAGTTTACGTCTGGTGCGAAGATCCAGCGACCCGTGCGCGCCTGCTGGCCGCCCTAGACATCCCGGCTGATCCCCAGGCCGCTGCGCCATACATCGTCGCACAGAGTGACAAGCGATGAAGTTCACCAAGCTGCAATCTGCGGCCATCGAGCGCCGGCCGCACCTGAAGGGCAGCTTGCGGCCGTGGTAGCTACCGTCGTCGGGTACTGATTGCTGCTGGCGAATGAGCAAACTACCTAACGCGCATGCGCTTCTGGGTCAGGTTGCGCGTCCACACAACCAAGTTAGGCTCGAACTTCACGCGCCAACGCGATGATTCGATCGGGCAACTCTATACGCTTTGCGCCAAACGAAATCAGCGAGCTCCGGCAGGTCGGACTCGATCTGGCCGAT
>JRHI01002846.1_pt1 | contig 11162 bp, 12 predicted proteins | sample 215371 | NCBI WGS metagenome assembly JRHI01 (sample SAMN02929681, study PRJNA255918) | sediment metagenome | biome: cave system; feature: Ice Cave; material: Sediment; isolation source: sediment from deep within a dark volcanic ice cave with no known source of... ... | reverse complement strand
ATCACATAGAGGCTCGCCGCGCGTTCGAGCCGTCGCAGCGCCGGGGCCCAGTCGCAATCACCGGCCGCGACGAGGGCATGCGGCGCCTGGTCGAGCGCCTCCAGCAGATCCTCGTCATCGGCCCAGCACGCCGTAAGATTGAGCAGAGCCACGCATGACGCAAGAAAGCTCTTCGTCGCGGCCACGCTTTGCTCGGGTCCGGCATGGAGCGGAAGCACGACGTCGCAAAGCTTCGCGAGCGGCGACGTCGCGTCGTTGACGATGCCGAGCACCAGCGCACCGCCTCGGTTCGCGGCCTCGGTCAGCCGCAGCGCGTCGGGACTGCGCCCCGACTGCGAGATGGCGATGAAAAGCGCGCCGGACAAATTCGGCTCACCGCGATAGACCGAAGCCAGGCTGGGGCCGAGCGACGCCACCGGCAGTCCCAGCGTCATCTCGATCAGGTATTTGCCGTAAGTCGCGGCGTGGTCGGACGAGCCGCGGGCGCAGGTGGCGACAAACGCCGGCTTCATGCTGCGCAGCCGCTTCACGAGGTCCGCGATCATCGGCTCATTGCCCGTGATCTGTCGTTGCGCCACGTCCGGCGCTTCGGCCGCCTCGCGGGACAGAAGCGGCTCAGGCATCACGTCCTGCGACTTACTGAACCACTTCGTCCGCCCGCAGCAGCACAGCCTGAGGGATTGTGATGCCGAGCGCCTTCGCGGTCTTCAGGTTGATCACGAGCTCGAAACGGTTCGGCTGTTCCACGGGTAGCATGGCGGGGTTCGCGCCTTTCTTGATCTTATCCATGTATGCGGCCGCTGCCATATAGCTGCTGCGAAGGTTTTCGCCGTAGCTCATCAAGCCGCCCAGCTCCACGAACTCTCTCGCCCAGTGAAAGTCGGGCATCTGGTTGCGGGCGGCAATCTCGACCAATCTGGCTCGGATGTTCAGCATCAGGGGATCGTCCGGCATAACGAACAAGGCGCCGGCGTGCGCGCGTACCGCTGCGTCCATCGCCGCCGGCAGGTCTCCCTGCTTCAGAAGTCGCAAAATAACCTCGGCATCCTTCGGATCGTTCTTATCCCAGCTGTTGAACATCGCGTCACGGTAACGCGCGCCAGCGACCGAGGAAATCTGGCAAACGTCAAAGCCCTCGCGTAGCAATCGATACCCGAGCGGGCGGTGATAATCGCCTGTTGGTTCGAACGCGATCCGGCAATGTTGGAAGCGAAATCGCTGCCGCCGGCCATCGGGATGCTCTACCAGCGCAGCGTTCCAACTCTTGGCAATGTCGATTCCCATCCACACCACGGGTTCCGTACCCGAATCTTGGTCAGCCATGGCCTTTGTCCTCCTGTAGGTCCCAAGAAACCTCAGGATGCTCATCTTCGCGACTACTGGCTACCGCTCCGAATATATGAGGGCAGCCAATTCACCAGCAGCGAGTTCATCGGCACCCTCGAGCGCCACGGCATCGCGATCAGCATGGACGGCAAAGGCTGCTGGCGCGACAACGTGTTTGTCGAGCGGTTGTGGAAGACCATCAAGTACGAGCACGTTTACCTGCATGCGTATGCCACGGTCAGCGAGGCGAAAGCGAAGCTCGCCGTGTACATCGATTTCTACAACGGCCGCCGTCCGCACACCGCGCTCGACCGGCAAACACCGGACGCGGCATACTTCACCCGGCAACCGCTTGCCGCGGCTGCCTAACCGCAGAGCCATCACTTAAGAATCCCGAAAAACTGTCCAACTGCATGGGGCCACCTCTCTGAACGAGTCCGGGCTTCCTGGTTATGACACCGCAGCGTGGCTGGGCCTGTTTGCGCCGGCCGGCACACCTAAGGACATCGTCACCAAGCTGCGTGACCAGGTCGCGGCAGTGATGCAGGATCCAGACATCCGTGCGCTCATCGCAGCGCAGGGCGGCGAGTCGGTGGGGAACACACCAGAACAGTTCGCCAAGGTGGTGAGTGCCGACCTTGCCAAGTGGAAGCGAATCGTGGCGCTGGCGAATATCCAAGTGGAGTAGGTGAGTGTTACAGCAGAAGGCTGATGTCGTTCTTTGGCTCGGCAACTCGCCGACTGCATACGCGCGCAAGGAATTAGACAGGTACTGCACGTTTGCGGTGCTGCTCGGGAGCTGATATCGCCCGCGATTCGATTGGTCGCTGCTTCAGCGCCAGCGCGTGACATCGATCCTGCACTCGGTTGCCATCACTCCGCGCGGTCCGGGGCGGGCCGCGAAGATGCCGCCTGCATGGGGATCAGCATTGGGGAGATTGCGACGCAGTGAGGTGATGAACATCGTGCCAAGATCGGGTCCGCCGAACGCGGCCTTCGAAGGCTTCGCGGTCTCCACGTGCACGCGACCGATCAGTTGGCCCTCCGCTGCAAACCGAAGGATGGCACCGCCGTCGACCGCGGCCATCCAGTACGCACCGTCGGCATCGACGCAACCGCCATCCGGCCGCCCCGGCAAGCCGTGCGTGTCGATGAACACCTCGCGTTCGCCCACGGCACCGTGCTGAACATCGTAATCCGCGCGCCAAACGGTGCGCACGAGCGGGTGCGAGTCGGATATGTACAGCGTCCGCCCATCGGGCGAGAACGCGAGACCGTTCACGGTCCGAAAGCCCTGCATCGCGATGCGGCACGTGCCATCGAGATCGATGCAGTAGAGATTCGCCGTTGCGGTGGGCGCGTCCGGGCTGGTCATCGCGCCAATCCACAGTCGGCCCCGAGAGTCGATGGCGCCGTCGTTAAGTCGGCCCCCGCGAGGAACTTCAATCCTCATTGTGCGACGGAGCGGGGCGCCCGGCGCTGGGGCGTACGTGATCGCGTCCGCCAACGCCATCACGAGACCACCGTCGACGTGCTCCGCGACGAAGGTGAGCAGATCGGGGGCGGACCACTGCTCGTCGTGCGTGGTGGCAGGGTCGAACCGGTGCAGCGCCCGCCCATGAATGTCGACCCAATACAGCTTACCTTCGCGTTCGGACCACCAGGGGCTTTCGCCAGCATCGGCATGCGCATCGAGCATGAGGTGCGCTTGAATGCCCGCGAGCATCACGGGACAGTCGACATATGCACGACACCTCGCCGCTCGAGCAGCCTCGCGGCTTCGAACAGCCAACGCTCGCAGTGGTGGGGAGCAAAGAGCTGCACGCCAATCGGCAGTGGCTCTGAGGTCTCGATCGGCACGGTCAGCGCCGGACAGTCGGTCGGGGCAAGCGGTTGAGTGAACCAGCCCAGGGTGGGTCCAGTGGGCAGCTCGAGGCCGTTCATCTTCAGCGTGAGCGTGCCGAGGCGAGGCGCGACACATGGCGTGGCCGGCATCAGCAGGATGTCTACGTGTTCGAACATGCGCTGCACCTGGCGGATGTGCCAGGCGCGAAACCGTTGTGCCTGCAGGTGCCATTGCGCCGGCATGAGCGCGTGGGCGAGGAAGCGGTCGCGTGTGTTCGGATCGAACTCGTTGGCGCGCGTGCGCAGGAGCGCGAGCTTGGATACCGCGCTTTCCGCCGTGTTGATGAGCATCGCGGCGGCACGTGCGAGGCGCGGCTCGGGAAAGTCGATAACGCGCGAGACGCCCATCGCGTCCGCGGCGATCGTCAAGGCCCTGCGCGCCGCAGGATCGAGAAGCTCCTCGAAGTAGCCGCCCGCGCGAGCGAACCGCAGCGATGGTGCCGACACCTGCAGAGACTTGCGCGTGGTGATAGCATCAAAGCACGCTTCAAGATCCGCGACGCTGCGTGCCATCGGGCCCAAGGTGCTGATGGTGCCGCCGCCACCGAGATCGCCATGCGTGTCGATGGTGCCGCGCGTCGGCCGCAGACCGTACACGCCGCAGAGCGAAGCGGGCAACCGAATGGATCCCAGGGCGTCACCCCCAATGGCCAGTGGCACCATGCCGCTTGCGAGTGCTGCCGCACAGCCGCCTGACGAGCCACCGGCCGTGCGCGCATGGTCGTACGGGTTGTGCGTATCGCCGAACGTGGCGTTTTCGGTCGTACCTCCCATGCCGAATTCGTCCATGTTGAGGGCGCCCACGCACACTGCACCTGCGCGCTCGAGCGCTGACACAACGGCCGCATCGGCCGTCGCCGGCGGATCATCGCGATGCACGCGCGAGCCCGCCGTCGTGGTCAGTCCGGCCACATCGATCATTGCTTTCACGCCGAAGGGCACACCGGCCAAGGGGCCGATCTCGCGGCCACGTTGTCGTGCGGCATCGATTGCACGCGCACGCGTCCGAGCGCGCTCCGACGCGATCGCGGTGAAGGCATTGATCGTCGGGTTGCGCTCGGCGATGCGCGCCAGGGCTGCCTCGACGACCGCGACGGCGCTGATGGACCCGTTGCGCACCCCCGCTGCAAGCTCACCCGCAGTCGCCGGCTCGCGTGCGAGCTCATGCATCGCGCGGCTGCTCAGGTTCGGGCGTGTGATTAATATCGAAGCTCATGACTTCCTCGGCCAGCGCGTGCAAACGGGCGAGGTTCGCAGCGACCGCTTTCCGGGCCTCCGCTGGCACTTCGAGTTGCACGGCGGCCGCGGCGGGGTCGATATACGCGTGAGGATCGAAGTTCATGCGCAACGAACGGGCCGGGCACGACGGCTGCGCATGTTGTGAACGTGCACGCAATCGCCGCGCAGTATGGCGATGGTTGCCTCACCCACGCATTCCCCGTACTTAATAACGGGATCACCAGACGTCAAATCGGACAGGGCGATCTTGTGGCACAACGGTATGCGGTCGCGGGCCGTGATCTCCACCAGCGTCGTGCCACACTGCACGCGCACCATGTCACCGGCATTGACGTCCTTGAGCACCGTGGCCACATTGTCCCGCGCATGCAGCACGGTCGCACATGGCGTGGTCACAATGCTGGCCCGAGTCGGCTGACGACCTCATCGCCTTCGTCCAGGATCTCGCCCCAGGTCAGCGCGCCGGACGCGACCTCCAGTACAAGCTTCTGGAGGCGGCGCGCGGCAGGCTCGAGCGATTCAGCGCCCGTGAACACCGCGCTCGCATCGAAATCGATCTGTTCGGTGAGGGCCCTGACTGTCACCGGATTGGCCGAAATCTTGATTGTCGGTGCGAGGGTGCTCACATAGCTGTTGCCCACGCCGGTCGTGAAGAGCACGACTTGGGCGCCCGAGGCCACGAGGCCCGTCACTGATTCCGGTGCATAGGCCGGCGCGTCCATGACGTACAGCCCGGGGTGCGCCGGAGCTTGCGCCATGTCGATGAGCCCTGCAATCGCTGAGTGCCCGCCTTTCGCGATGGAACCGAGGGATTTTTCCTCGATGCTGGATAGTCCGGCCGCGATGTTGGTCGGCCCCGGATTGTTGCCGAGAAGATCCATTCCGGCGCTTACGGCCCGTTGCTCGCGCCGCTGCACGGCCTCCTCGATGGCGTTGGCGACGCTTGGGTCCACTGCGCGCCCGGCTAGGAGATGCTCGGCGCCGAGCCATTCGATGGTCTCGCCAAACACGGCGCTCCCGCCGGCTGCGATCAGGGCGTCGACCACGCACCCGACGAGCGGATTGGCGGCGATCCCCGAACTCGGATCGGAGCGGCCGCATTCCATGGCCAGGAACAGCTCCCAAAACTCGATGTGCTCGCGGGTCAAGCGCGAGGCTTCGTGCACCATTCTCGCCACCGTGCGAATCCCGCGCTCGGTCATGGTGATGGCGTCGTGATTGCAGTCGTCGAGCACGAGCGCCACCGCCGGCTTCCCGGTGCTGGCGATGGCGTCGCGGATCTCGTGCACCAATGGTGGGGTTGCGCCGATCACGACTGTTCCCGCCACGTTCGGATGGCGGCCGAGCGCGGCAAGGCTTTGCCGTTGCAGTCGCGCGTCATCACCTATCAGGCCGCTGCCGTAGGGCGTGGTGACCAGCTTGGCCGACGGCACGGCACGTGCGATGCGTCGCGCCGTTGGCGTCGTCAGCCCGGTGACGGACAGCAGCAGCACGTGATTGCGTACTCCAACCGTGCCGTCGCTGCGGCGAAAGCCGAAAAACGACTGGCCGCTCATTTCGCGTTCATAGTCGGAAGTGCGGCTTCGGCAAGGAGCAATCGAGCATGCTTGAACTCCCGCCACAAGTCCGCCGGTATGGTCCAACGGCTCCAGGCGAGATTGGTGTCGACGTCGGATTGCGCGCCGTAGCCGCACACGGCAGACGCCACGGCAGGGTGCGCTAGGGTGAACTGCAACGCTGCCGCGCCCAAGGGAACGTCGTACCGCGCGCAGATCGACTGCAGGCTCCGGGTGCGCTCGATGATGTCCGGCGGCGCTTCCGTGTAGAAAAAGGTCGCGTCCTTCACTGCGCCTTTGGCGAGGATGCCCGAATTGAAAGGCGAGGCCACGATCACCCCGATGCCGCGTGCGGCGCAATAGGGCAGGAGCTCGCGCCCGGCTTCATGCTCGAGGAGGGTATAACCACCGGCGAGCATGACGCAGTCGAAATCGCCAGCGCGTGCAAAGCGCAGGCAGACATCCCAGCCTTTGAGGCCCACACCGATCGCGCGAACCACACCCTGTGAGCGCAAATCGTCCAGAGCGCGATAGGCGCCATCCATCGCTTCACGGAAGCGCTGCTCGTAGGCGTCGCCGTGCCATCGCGGGTTGACGTCATGAATCAGCGCAATATCGATGCGCGGCAGGCCAAGACGCTGCAGGCTGTCTTCGAGCGAGCGCATCGCGCCGTCGTAGCTGTAATCGTAGAACACCTCGAACGGCAGGTCGAGCTCACGCGGGGAGCCCTCGCGCATTGGACGGAGCCGACGTCCGACTTTAGTCGACAGCACGAACTCATCGCGGGGGTGCTGGCGCAACGCGCTGCCGAACCAGTGCTCGCTTAGCCCGCTGCCGTAGAACGGGGCCGTGTCGAAATACCGGAACCCGCGTTGATAGGCGTACTCGAGCAGGTCCGAGGCGACGCGTTCGCGTTCCACGCCGAACAGGCTGCCACCGCCGTAACCCAGTGCCGAAAGCGCTCGGCGATTGACGCGCGGGGCACCCTCGCGAGCGGTCATTTGAGGTCGAGCAGTCGTCCCGTCTTCCGCCCTGCGCGGGCGAGGATTTCCTGAACTTCAGCGGCGGCTCGATTCAGAGTGTCGACCACGGACGCCTTGCCGATGATGCATTCGTTAAGGCGCAATGACACCGCTGAGCTCACCTGCGGACCTTCGGGCACCACGGCGTACATCTTGGCTGCACGCGAGTTTTCGCTTTGCGCCTTGAGGAACCGGAACTTGGGATCTCGTGCGACATCGGTGGTACCAAGATCGACCCGCACGGGAACAGCACCGTAGCGCGTATACGCAAGCTGGTGATCGAGCGTCTGGAACCAGTTCAGGAATTGCAACGCCGCGACTTGGCGCTCGCGCGGAACGTTGCGCGCTATGGCGCCGATCCAATGCCCGGCGCGGCTCGCATGCTGCCCGCCCGGACCGGCGGGAATGAGGGCCGTCTCGAACTTGCCAACGACCGCGGACTTGTTGGGATCCTCGAGTTGTGCCCACGCCCCGACGATGCCAATGGTTTGTGCTGCCTTGCCCGTCGCCATCAACTGGATGAGCTGGCCTTGGCTTACCGCGCCGGCGGTGGGATACCCGCCAGCCTTGCCGAGCTGCAGATAGAAATCGAGCGCACGCCTGGCCGCCGGGCTGTTGAGGGTCACGGTGAAGTCGCCCGCCACAGGATTGGCATAGACATCGCCGCCAAAGCTGAACAGGTAATTGGAGAAGTCCGCGAGAGCGGAGTCGCGATCGTCGCGGTGCACGAAACCGTACACCCGTGAGCCGTCGTTCAGACGCGCTGCGTTCTCGAGAACCTGATCCCAGGTTTCGGGAACCTTGAGTTGCTTCTGCTCGTAGAGATCGCGGCGATAGAAGAACACTTCCACGTTGCCATTGATCGGCACACCCATCAGCTTCCCGCCTTGGGGATCGAAGGTGTGCAGCTTCTCATTCCAGAAGATGGTCCCGCCGTACGTGCTCACACCCTGATCGAGCTTGAATGCACGATCGACGTCCGTCACCGGCACCAAGAAACCGCCGTCGAAGAATTCGACCATCCAGTTGTTGTCGATGGCGAGGAGATCGTACGAACCATTCGACGCTCGCAAGGAGTTGCGGATCTTGTCGAGCGCGCCGGCGTAGGGGTTCACATCGAGCTCGATACGGTTGCCCGTCTCTTTTTGATATTGCTCGACCAGTTGCCTAAAGCCATCGAACCACGGGGACTGGTTTATCACCATCGTGATCGGGCTTGCCCGCTGCGCTTGTGCCCACACCGACGTGGAAGCTAGAGGCGCAAGCCCCGCTGCGCCGGCGACGCGCAGGAAATCTCGCCGGTTACGGCGGAGCGTCATGAATCGATCCTCGTGAAGCGTAATGAAGCATTCAAGTGTGTGCTGGTGATCAGAATGATTGCGCAATCGTTGGGATCTTGATACCGTTTGGGTTCGCTGTCAATCACCATGAAGCAACGGTCGAGCCCCCCTCGCGAACGACGTCCTCAGCCACGCCTCGTGGACGTGGCGCGTGTCGCCGGCGTGTCGCCGATCACGGTGTCCCGAACCCTGCGGCAGCCGGACCGGGTATCCAAGCAAGCGCGCACGCGAGTCGCGGCGGCGATCGCCAAGACGGGCTACGTACCGGACCTCGTGGCGAGCAGCCTGACCAGTGGGCGCACGCAACTCATTGGAGTGGTCATCCCGACCATGACCGCATCGATTTATGCGTCAACGCTACAAGGCCTGACCGACGGGCTGCGCAAACAGCACTTCCAGGTGCTGATCGGCGACAGCGGCTACGATCTCGATGTCGAGCAGCAACTCGTCTCCGCATTCCTCGGCCGACGTGCAGACGGACTCGTCCTCAGCAACGTGGTGCATGCCGAGGCCACACGCCGCATGCTGCGCCGCTCGCGCGTGCCGGTGATCGAAACCGGCAACCTGAGCGATGATCCCATCGACATGATGGTGGGCTTTTCCAACTACGCCGCGGCGCGGGCCATGATGGCCCATTTGATCGCGCGTGGCCACCGCACGATCGGGTATATCGGCGCCCGGGTGCAGGACAACGCTCAGGCGGCGGACCGCCGCCGGGCATACGACGATGCCGTGGGAGAGCATGGGCTTACCGTATCGCCCGGCCTTGCCTTGCAGTGCGGTGCGGACTTCAGCGATGCCGCCGGGGCGCTCGTTGACATCGTTCAGAAGCATGCGCAGGTGACCGCGATCTTTGCGGCAAGTGAAGTCCGCGCCGTCGGCGCCCTGCTCGAATGTCAACGGCGCGGTTGGCCGGTGCCGGATCGAATCGCGATCGCCGGATTCAATGACGCGGGCATCGGAGCGTCATTGCGGCCATCACTCACCACCGTGCACGTTCCGCGACACGAGATCGGCAGCCGCGCTGCGGCTATGATTTTGGAGCGTGTGGCCGGGCGACGGGTGCGGCAGCGCGTGATAGACGTCGGATTCGAGATCCGCGTGCGCGAGAGCACATGAACGCCGGCTTTCGCGGCGCCCGTGAGGCCCGGGTGCTTACCTTGTTACCCGCCTTGCTGCTGTTCGGAGCCGTAGCGGTCGGTCCCGTCGTCGAACTCCTCGCCATGAGCTTTGCGCGGATCGATTGGGTGCAGGGTGTCGCGCACTGGAAGTTCGTCGGGCTTGCGCAGTACCAGCAGGTCTTTCGCGATGCGCTGTTTCACGCCGGCGTCATCAACACCGTCGTGTTCGCCGTGACCGCCGTGTTGATCCAGATGATCCTCGGATTCAGCTTGGCGCTGCTCACCACGCGGGTACAGCGGGGCCGTGCGTTCTACCGCAGCGTATTCCTGCTGCCGATCCTCGTGCCCGGCATCGTCATCGGGGCGATGTGGAAACTTATGTACAACTTCGATTTCGGCGTCATCAACCAGATGCTGGCCTGGGTGGGCATTGGCGCCGTAGACTGGCTCGGAAGCGGCTTCACCGCACTTGCCTCGGTCATCCTCGTCGACGTGTGGCACTGGACCCCTTTCGTGTTCCTCCTCATGCTCGCGAGCCTCGAAAGTCTGCCGCAGGACGTGTATGAGGCTGCGCGGGTGGACGGCGCGACCGCTTGGCAGGAACTTCGCTACATCACTCTGCCCATGATGCTGCCGACGATCGTGGTCACCCTCGTTTTTCGAACCATCGTGGGAGTGAAGGTATTTGATGAAATCTACCTCCTCACTGGCGGCGGTCCGGGCACCTCAACTGAGGTGGTGAGCTATTCGATCTTTCGCCGCTTCTTCACGGAAGGCCAGACCGGCTACGGGTCGGCGATGTCGGTCGTCGTCCTGATCTCGTTGTTGGTGTTGTTCGGCGCTGCGCAACAACTCGCCAGTCGCACGGGAGCACGCAGGTGAGGTTGCGCGCCTGGCGTAGCCTGCTGCCGCACGCGCCGCTCGTTGTCGCGGTGTTGGTCGTGCTCTTCCCCTTCGCGTGGATCACACTCGCCGCGTTCAAGACACAGATCGCGCTGATGATGGGTAGCGTCACTTTTTCCCCGACGCTGGCGAATTTCAACGAGCTGCTGTTCTCGAGCACGTCGGACTATGCCGCGAACTTTGTGAACAGCGCGGTCATCGCGCTGGTGACTACGACCTTAGTACTCGTGATTTCCACCCTTGCGGCGTACTCGATCGTGCGTCTTGCCTGGCCGACATGGGTGGTGCATGGGGTGCTCGTGGGCGCCGCCGTCTTCAATGCCGTTCCCGCAATCACGCTGGTTGGCGCTTGGTATGTGATGTTTCGTGCGCTCGGCCTGTACAACACGTACGCGGCAGTGATCCTGGCGCATACGACCTTGAATTTGCCGATCGGTCTCTGGCTCATGGCGAGCTTCATCCGGGAAGTCCCGCGCGAGCTCGACGAGGCCGCACGCATTGATGGCTGCGGCACGCTCAAGCTGATTGCGCGGGTGATCGTGCCCGTGGTGATGCCCGGACTGGCCGCCACGGCGATCCTCGTGTTCATCCATAGCTGGAACGAGTTCGTCGTGGCGCTCAACTTGACGGCCAAGCAGACGGCCACCGTGCCGGTCGCGATTGCCAAGTACGCGCAGGAGCACGAAACGAAATACGGGGAAATGGCGGCGGGCGCGGTGCTCTCTACCGTGCCCGCGCTGATCCTCCTGC
>JRHI01002845.1_pt1 | contig 11163 bp, 4 predicted proteins | sample 215371 | NCBI WGS metagenome assembly JRHI01 (sample SAMN02929681, study PRJNA255918) | sediment metagenome | biome: cave system; feature: Ice Cave; material: Sediment; isolation source: sediment from deep within a dark volcanic ice cave with no known source of... ... | reverse complement strand
GCCCGGCGTGGTGTAAATGTGTCCCTTGAAATGAAAATATTCGGCGACGATACTGGCATTCCACGCGCCGCCCGAGGCGGTGACCAGCCCAGTGATCAGGTACGGGAAGATTCCTGGCAGGATGAGCTTCTTCCAGCGCTCGATGCCCTTCAATTGGAATACGGAGCAGCATTCCTTCAGGTCGGTCGGGATCGCGATTGCTCCTGCGATCACGTTGAACAGGATGTACCACTGCGTGCCCAACAATAGAAGCACGATGGACCCGAAGCCGAGCCCTCCACCAACGTGAATCAGCAATAGCAGCACAACCGGGAACAACGCGGTGGCCGGGACCGATGCCGCAATCTGCGCCAGCGGTTGCGCAACCCGCGCCAGGCGAGGATTGAAGCCGATGGCCACGCCGGCCGGAACCGTCCATAGAGCGCCGATCAGGAGAGCCAGATTCACGCGCAGAAAAGTCGCGCCGAGGTTGAGGCCAAGTTCCTGCAATTCAGACTTCTGCAGGCCAGTGAGAGTCATCACCACGCGGACCACCGCGTACCCGGTGAGAGCCAACAACAATCCGCCCACGACCCGTAATAACCAAATTTTCCAGGCGCGGGGCGGTTCTGGTGCGTCGTCATGATGGCGCTGCGAAAAATGCAGCATTAAACGTTCATTCAGCGGACGCAGCGTCTGGTTGCGCATGCGTGAAAGAGCCCGGGAATGCTGAATGAGATCAAGAACCCAGGAACGTGGAGCATCCGTACTCTCCACCTGCTCTACCTTGAATTTTTCCGCCCACGCAATGATTGGACGCCAGATGAATTGATCGAGCAATACGATCACGGCAATCATGATGGCGACGCCCCAGAGAATCGACCGCGTGTCGCCCGCGCTGGCCGCGGTTTGCAAGTAAGAGCCCAGCCCAGGGAGCCGGAAATCTCTCGAGCCCAGCACGAACATCTCGCAGGCCATCAGGAAAAACCAGCCTCCCGCTACCGACATCATCGAGTTCCACACCAGTCCGATGGCAGAGAAAGGCAGCTCCATCTGGATGAATCGCTGCCACCAGCTGAAGCCGTAAACTTTCGCCGCCTCCCGCATGTCCTTCGGAATGCTTTTGAGCGACGCGTAAAAGCTGAAGGCCATATTCCAAACCTGGCCGGTAAAAATTAGCAAAATCGCTCCCAGCTCCACGCCCAGTTGCCGGCCCGGAAACAGCGCCACCATGGCCAGCATTACTCCGGGAAGAAAGCTCAGCACGGGAATTGACTGCAGGACATCGAGCAACGGAATCATGAAGCGTTCGGCTCGCGGGTTATAGGCGGCAACGTAGCCGTAGACCAGCGTGAACGCGAGGCTCAGCACATAGGCGACGGAAATTCTGAGCAGCGAATAGCCGGCATATGCCGCCAGCGCCAGCGGTGCACGCGAGATCTCTACTTGAGGGTTGAACGGACCGAGCCACGAACGCCCCACCGTAGCCACACCGTAAAAAAGCGCCAGCCCCGCGGCGAACATCACCAGATCTGGAAGATAGGAAACTTCCAGTCGGGGCAAGCGCGTCCACAGGCGATTTGCCGAAAATCCCCGAAGGCTGGTTGTCTTCTTCATACGTACTTGCATTGTCGGACTGCTGTTGTCAGGATTCTGTACTTACGATTTCGCCCCGTGAGCCGGGTCGCGATCATCGACGGACGATTCCGGCTGCAGGTGTTCAGTTGTCTGCATCAGCTGGCCGGTTTCGCGGTTATAGTCGAATATTTCTGCATAGCGGCCCCAATTTATGGCCGTATCGAGCTGGCGGAGCACTTCGTCTTCCGCAAAATGCTCGTCCAGGATGTCATGAAAGAACTCATCGGCGATCGAGTGGTCCGACTTCCGCGTGAGAATACTGTCGATCTGCTTGAGGATGGTCACATGTTCGAGCACAGCCTGGCGGAACAGCGTCTTGCGGCCTTGGATGTCTGCATCCGCGAACCTCACGCCCTGCGGCGTAATTTCTACATCGCCTTCGGTCAACCGCGCGAAGCCCAGCAACGCACAGGCTTCCAGGATGGGCAAGAGATCCTGGGTATCCATGATCAGGTCTTCGCTCAAGCGAAACAGATCTTCGCGTCCTCCGCGGTCTTGGAGTATTTCAAGCATGCCCGTAATTCCTCCCACGCGAGCATGAGGCAGCATCTGATACTTCGCTGTCCGAAGAGGAGCTTCCTGCTTTTTCACCCCACCCGGCGGCAAAATAATTTCGGCGGTGGCCTCCGCATCGGGCAGAGTGTGTTCCACGTCCGGCTCGGTCATCACCTTGTAGATGTAGTCCACCAACTCCACAAAGCGGGAAGACTTGCGGTCGCGAGGGCGACGAAGCCGCACGCTGAAGTCGGACCTGACGCGAGCGGGATTTTTGCCCAGCACCATGATTCTGTCCGCCAACATTACCGCCTCTTCGATATTGTGTGTGACAATGAAAATGGCGCTGGTGGGCATTTTCTTGCTGAGCCACAACTCCATCAGTTCACCGCGAAGGTTCTCCGCCGTTAGCACATCGAGAGCGGAAAACGGCTCGTCCATGAAGAGAACTTCTGGTTCCACCACCAAGGCGCGCGCGAAGCCGACGCGCTGTTTCATTCCACCAGAAAGCTCCTTGGGATAAGCAGTTTCAAAACCATCCAGACCTACAGTATCGAGCAAGCGCAATGCCCGCTTCCGGCGCTCTACAGCTCCGACTCCACGCGCTTCGAGCGGAGCTTCGACGTTCTCGAGGACCGTGAGCCAGGGAAAGAGCGCAAAGGTCTGAAAGACGATGGCGACATTGGGCATTTGACCGTTGAGCGGCTTACCGTGCCAGAGAATATTTCCTGAGGAAGGGTCCGACAGGCCACTGAGCATGCGCAGCAAGGTGGATTTGCCACATCCCGAGGGCCCTAACAAGGCGATGATTTTCCCCGGCTCAACCACCAGATCGGTTACGCCCACGACTTGAATGCGCGTACCATCCGCCTGCGGATAGGACTTCTCAATCGCCCGCGCTTCGATGATTGGTTCGCTCACGCAAGACTCCCCTATTTTTGTACGCGATGTGCGCCGGGTCGCAAAGCTTCCCGGCTCTCGAGGATCGCCCTGCTGACAAAAAAACACTTCGTGCAGGGCAGATCATGATTCGTAACAGGATATGGTTTTAGCCATATCCTCATCGCGCTCGAACGGTTCGGCTTCAGCCGCTGCAGTTTCTGAAACTCTGAGGTTACACACTCGATTCATGTCAAGCGGCAAATTTTTCGTCCGCAAGCACGGGAAAGGGCAGAGGCAGGCGGTCGGTTAATTCGGCGAGATGAGCAAGCTTGGCAGATAATTCCTTCTTGAGCTGATCCGTTTTGTAACGCCACTTCCAATTATCGCCGGGAAGGCTGGGAGTGTTCATGCGGGCCTCGCTTCCCAGGCCCAACACGTCCTGCAAAGGAATGATGCTGAGACTGGCGACTGACGATTGAGCTGCACGAATAAACGACCAGTGAATTCCGTCGTCACATTGCCCTACGTAGGCGAGAGCGTTGCGGCGTTCGTGCTCCGCGGCACCGGAATCCCACCAGCCGGCGGTAGTGTCATTGTCGTGGGTACCGGTGTAGATAACTTTCTCGCTCGCGCAGCGATGGGGCAGATACATATGGGCGCCTTCATCTCCGAATCCGAACTGAAGCACGGCCATACCCGGCAGCTGCAGCCGATCGCGCAGGGCATGCACTTCAGGCGTAATGTGTCCAAGGTCCTCAGCGAAGAAAGGCAATCCGCCCAGAGCCTTGCGCAACGCATGGAACAGGTCGTCGCGCGGACCGTCCACCCATCGGCCATTCACGGCCGTAGGGTCAGCGGCGGGGATCTCCCAGAATTGATCAAAGCCACGGAAGTGGTCGAGCCGAACGTAATCACAATTCTGGGTTGCCCAACGGAGCCGCTCGATCCACCAGTCATAACCGCGGTCTTTCATTACATCCCAGCGATACAACGGATTGCCCCAACGCTGTCCGGTCTTGCTAAAGAAGTCTGGAGGAACCCCGGCCACGACGTCTGGTTCGAGATCTCCGTTCAGGCGAAACAGTTCGCGGTGCGTCCACACATCCGCGCTGTCGTAGTTCACAAAGATCGCAACATCCCCGGCAATCCGAATGAATCGCTGGGAACAGTAGCGTCGCAACGCCTGCCACTGTTCGTAGAAGGCAAACTGCAATGCGCTGCGAATCTTCAGATCCACTTCCAGTTCTTGCCGGGCCTTCTCAAGGGCCTCCGGCTCACGATGAGCCAGATCGTGCGGCCATTCATTCCAGCTCTTCAACTTCTGCTGGGCGCGAATGGCATCGAACAAAACAAAATCATCCAGCCACCAGGCATTGTTGGCCTGGAAAAGAGCGAAGCGTTGACGCGAACTACCCGATACCGAGTTCACAAAATTGCGACCCGCCTCAAACAGCAGTGGCATCTTGCGAGCAAACACCTGGTCGTATTCCACCGGTTCAGCGGCACCCGAATGCGCAGTAAGTTGGTTCACCTTCGACTGCTCGATCCAACCCTGCTGAACCAGGCGCTCCACGCTGATGAGCAAAGGATTCCCGGCGAACGCCGAGGTTGCGGAGTACGGAGAGTTCCCGTATCCAAGCGGCCCCAAGGGGAGAACCTGCCAAAGTCCTTGACGGGCCGAGGCTAGAAAGTCAACGAATTCGTAGGCCGCCGGACCGAAATCGCCGATGCCGCCGCGCGCGGGCAACGACGAGGGATGCAGAAGAATACCTGAGACGCGAGGAAAGGACATGCAGCTGCAAATCTTTCGGGGCATGAGCCCTGTTCACGACAAACCCTGAATAGGGCTATTACAAAACATCACCAACGGTTCGTAACTGCCACTACGCACCTTCTTCGTTACCGGTCTTCGTCAATGCTTTCATCTCGTCCTGGTTGATTTTGATCTTGCCGGACTTCTCCATCTGATCGCGTAAATTGGAAACGAAAAGACCAAACAATTGCTGCTGTTTACCCTGCAGGAGTGAGTCGCGGATCTGGTCGCGCTTCGCGTCAAAATCGGTGTCAGTTGGCGGCTGCGCGTCCAGCAACGCGAGCACGACTCCATTCGCGCCACTGTTGATCGGCCCACTGATCTCTCCCTGCTTCATGGTGAAGGCAACGGATGCAGGTCCTGCGAGAGAGCCTATTTCTGGAACCTGGGCGTCGGGCAGGACGAGATCACTGGTCTTCACGGTCGCGCCGAGCTCTTTCGCCGCACGCTTCAGATCGTGCTCGGCCTTGGCCCGGTCCGAAAGCTCCTGCGTTTTCTGCGTCAGTAGAATGCCGGCTCGCTCGTTCTTGAACTCGTCTTCAAGCTTGCTTCGAATCTCTTCGAAGGTGGGCGTGGCAGGCGGTTTCACTGCCAGAAGTTGATATACCGCAAAGCCCTGCGAAGCTGGAGCCATGTCCGGTGGCGATTTCTCCGTCGCGCCGAAGACGGAATCCATGAATTGGGTTGCCGGTCCCAGTCCGGGTAGCAGATCCTTCCGTCCGACAAAGTCTGTCGTAATCACCTGGACATTCTTCGCGGCGGCGGCGGCGTCCAAACCTTCGGCACGAGCTTGGTTTAGCAGCGCCTCGGCCTGTTTCTGGGCCAACTGCTGCCCCTTCTGCTGCTTCAAAATCGGCTCGATCTGGTCTTTAACTTCGTCGAGCGTCTTCATGTGCGCATCCCGTTTGTCATCCACTCGGATGAGGTGAAACCCATAACTGCTCTTCACCAGATCGCTCATTTGCCCTTTGGGCAGAGAGAATGCCGCCTTCTCGAATTCAGGCACGGTGCGTCCCTTGCCGATGAATCCTAAAGATCCACCCTCTTTAGCACTCCCCGGATCTTCCGAATACTTCTTGGCAAGATCTTCAAACTTTGCTCCGCCCTTAATCTGCTTTAGCAAATCCTCGGCCCGATGCCGGGCGTCGGTAACGCCTTTTTCGTCTACCTTACCGTCCGGCCCCGGCAAAGGCGTCTTGATCAGGATATGGCTCACCTTAACCTGTTCCGGCGTGCGGTACTGGTCCCGATGCTGATCGTAATAAGCCTGCAGCTCGTCATGACCTAACTGAACTCCGCCCTCAAGCTTGCTGAAATCAACGACCGCATATTTAATCCTGCGCTTCTCCGGAATAGAGTTCGCATAGGTAGCCTTGTGACTCTCGTAAAACGCCTTCAGTTCGGCATCCGTGGGATGAAGTCCCTTGCGCAGGTCGTCCTGCTTGAGAATGGCGTAATCAAACTTGACCTTCGTGTTCTGCTTGATAAATTGCTTGCGAATTTCCGAATCGCTGACGCTGGCACTGCCCGAGATCAGAGCTTGCAACTTGGTCAGGACAATATCTTTCGATACGGCATCTTCGAAAGTGGTGGGCGTGAGATTGGCCCCCGAGAGCAACCGCTCGTACTCACTCTGGCCGATGAAATTGCCGCCGGGAAAAAACGTTGCTGAATAACGGCCATGCTGGAGTTCGTCCTGCACCTCTGGCTGCGTGACATGAATTCCTAAACGCCCAGCTTCCGCGAGCAATGCCTGCCGAGTAATGAGCTGTTCGGCGGCCTGCCGGGTCGCCTGCTGCATGAGGAAAGGCATCAGCATCGAGGCGTTTGCGCCATACTGCGCTGCCTGTTGCTGCGCCATCTGTCGCGCGGTTTGGCGAACTTGATCCGCCGTAATGTCGCCACCGTCTACTTTGGCGATCACGCCCTTGCCGGGCTGGCCCATGAGATCAGACCCGAGCCCTCCAGGGATAAGCGTAATCACCATCGCCGCGCAAATGATGAGGAGCAGGCCGCCGAGTATGATCTTCTTGGTCGGTCCAGGAGTTTGCAAAAATCGAATCATGTGCTTATTACTCCAGAGGTTAAAACGGAATCACTTATTATAAACCACGGCGCGGGACTCTTTTCACTGGGCGGACGACCCCATAGCTCAACCACAGAGGACTCAGGTCGATCGTTGGGCTCCCAAATTTCAGCCTCCGTGACCCTGTGTCACCTTTGGTAAGCACTATCCGCATTCATTCGTCAGCTGCCCTAAAATCCGCTATTGAATCGAATTAATAGACGTGTTATCCCTTCTTTCGGGACATACTTCAATCCGCCCCAAACATCATTTCGCTCTGTGAAAGCGAAAGCATCCGAGCTAATAGGGAGCCCCATGAACTCACGCAAGCGCGTTGCGATCCTTCTGTATATAACTTTTTTTCTTCTGGCATCAGCCCGGCTGCCCGAGCTTCTCGCCCAGAACGCCACTGCGCCTAAATCTTCCGCTGAGGTGAAGACTCCTTTGCGCGAAGGCTGGTCGCTTCAGTCTTCCTCAAAAGTGGAAGCCAAGGGCGAAGTCATCTCCACCGCGGCTTTCGCACCTACTGGATGGTCGCGAGCGACCGTTCCTACTACCGTGGTCGCCGCGTTAGTGAAAGAGAAAAAACTCCCAGACCCCTTCTTCGGCATGAATCTCCGCCAGTTCCCCGGCGTCACCTACCCCATCGGAGGTAATTTTTCGAACATCGCCATGCAGACCGACAGCCCCTACGCCGTCTCGTGGTGGTATCGGAAGCAGTTTGTGGCGCCTGCGGCTTACAAGGGCAACACCGTCTGGCTCAAATTCAATGGCATTAATTACCGGGCAAACATCTGGCTCAATGGAAAACAGATTGCCACTTCAAATGACGTCGCCGGAGCTTGGCGCACCTACGAATTCAACGTGACCGATGCCGTAAAGCCGGGGGCGGACAATGCTTTGGCAGTGCAGGTATGGGCTCCCACCGAGAGTGATCTAGCCATCACCTTCGTCGACTGGAATCCCGCACCCCCCGACAAGAATATGGGACTGTGGCGCGAGGTTTATCTCACTACCAGCGGTCCGGTCGCGGTGCGTTATCCCACCGTCGTCTCAAAACTCGACTTGCCTGCGGACGACCGCGCCCAACTCACGGTTACAGCTCAAGTGAAGAACGGCACCAGCCGGCACGTCAAAGGGAAACTCAAAGGCCAGATCGAGACCGTGGAATTCGAGCAGGAAATCGAACTTGCCCCCAACGAGGCAAAGGACGTCACCTTCACGCCCGAGCAGTTCTCTCAACTCATCTTCACCAGTCCGCGACTGTGGTGGCCGGCACAGATGGGCAAGCCAAACCTTTATCCGCTGACGATGGAGTTCGACGTCGACGGTAAAGTCAGCGATCGCAAGGAGAGCCACTTCGGCATCCGCGAAATCACATCAGACCTAAACTCTGTCGGGGGGCGTGCCTTCCACATCAACGGGAAAAACATTTTGATCCGCGGCGGTGGCTGGACGCCCGACATGATGCTTCGCGAGGACTCGCAACGCCTCAAGGACGAATTCCGCTACGTCCAGGATATGGGACTCAACACCGTCCGCCTCGAAGGCAAACTCGAGACCCAGGAATTTTTCGACATCGCCGACCGCCAGGGAATTCTAGTTATGGCGGGATGGTGTTGCTGCGATTTCTGGGAGCGGTGGCCGCGATGGAAACCGCAAGACTTTGAGATCGCCAAGCAATCGCTACGCGATCAGATTTACCGTTTGCGCAGTCATCCCGCCTTGGTCATGTGGCTCAACGGCAGCGACAATCCGCCGCCACCCGATGTGGAGCAGATGTACCTGGACATCGAGAAGCAGTTGCTGTGGCCGAATCCCGTGGTCTCATCTGCCACCGGCAAGCAGACGACCGTGACCGGCGATAGCGGCGCCAAGATGTCTGGGCCGTATGAATACGTAGCTCCGGGCTATTGGGATCAGGATACCCCGCAAGGTCAGCCTGGACGAAAACTCTGCAATCCCGGCGGCTGCGGCGGAGCTTACGGGTTCAACACAGAAACCAGCATGGGTCCGGCCGTGCCGCCCATCGAGAGTATTCGCGCCATGGTTGGCAAAGATCACTTGTGGCCCATCGACGATGTGTGGAATTTCCACGCCGGCGGCGGCGAGTTCAAGACCATAGGAGTTTTCACCGACGCGCTCACCAAACGCTACGGAAAATCCGACAGCGTCGAAGATTTTGCCACTAAGTCTCAGATGCAGACATACGAAGGCGTTCGCGCCATGTACGAGGCGTACAGCCGCAATAAGTATCAGTCCACGGGAGTGATCCAGTGGATGCTGAACAATGCGTGGCCCTCCATGATCTGGCATTTGTATGACTATTACTTGCGTCCGGGCGGTGGGTACTTCGGGGCCAAGCGTGCCATGGAAGCGCTGCATCCGCTCTACGGTTACGACGATCACTCCATCTGGGTGGTAAGCAGCCAGTACGAAGATGTAAAAGGGCTCAAACTCAGCACCAAGGTTTACAACCTCGACATGACGGAGAAATTCTCGCAGGAAAATCCGCTAGACGCTCCGGCGGATAGCACAACGAAAATCTTCACGCTACCGGATATTTCCGGACTCAGTCCTACGTACTTCGTCGCGTTGCGGCTGGAGGACTCGACCGGCAAGCTCGTGGGCTCGAATTTCTATTGGCTCTCCAGCAAACCCGAGACTCTCGATTGGGCAAAATCCAACTGGTGGATGACGCCGACCGATTCCTTCGCCGACTACACCGCGCTCTCGCAACTGGGCAAGGTCAAGCTGAGAGTCGCTGACCATAGCGAGCGCAAGGGCGAAGAAGAGGTCATGCACGTTGTTGTAGAAAATCCCAGCAAGAACCTGGCATTCTTCGTACGCCTGAAAGTTAACAAGGGCGCAAAGGGCGAAGAGATTCTGCCCGTCCTGTGGGAAGATAACTACTTCTCCCTGCTCCCCGGCGAAAAGCGGGAAGTCGCCGCGAGGTATCACGCCAGCGAATTGGGTGCTTCGAAGCCAGTGGTCGAAGTAAGCGGATGGAACGTGGAATAAGGGTGATGCGTGGCGGGCAGTGCTGCCCGCCTTTTTTCATCTTTTCATCAATCGAACAGCATCCGCCCTCGCGAGTTCGCACAAATTCCGCACGGAGCGCACGCCTGCCCGCGCAACCTATGCTACGCCGCGCACTCTACTCTTCCTCTGGCGGCAACTCGAAATCGATCAGGTTTCCGCGAAAGCCTCTGGTCTTGATTGCGCCGAAAGCGATTCCCACCATCATCCATATCGCGCCCACGACTTTCGCCGGACGGCTAAGGTTCAGCCACAGCAACAGGCAGATCAGGAACCCCGCAACCGGTGGGACGAAGTTCGTAATCTTCTTCTTCTCCTCTCGGACGAAGTAACGCATAAAAGCAGCTAAATTGACGCCCATGAATGCAATCAGCGCGCCGAAATTGAGCATCTCCGCGCCCAGCCCGTAGCTGATGACAAACGCTCCGGCTAATGCGATTACGCCCACGAAGATTACGTTATTGCGTGGAACATGTCTCTTGGCATCTACAACGCCAAAAAAAGACTGCGGCAGCGCCTTGCTGCGCCCCATGCCGTAAAGCAAACGCGCCGCGCCCAGCTGTGCACCCATCCCAGAGCCGAAGTTCGCCACCAAGAGTGTGAATCCGAGGATGGCAAACATGGGCGCCCATGCCCTTCCGGCAACGAAGGTAAACGCAGTATCGCTATTCGGAAACGGCTCAGAAGCAGGCCAGATAAGTTGCCCGGCATAAACCTGTACCGCGGAAAGAATCCCGATCACCAGGCAGGTGAACACAGTCGCCAGCAGTATATTGCGCCGCGGATTTTCAGCTTCTTCGGAAAGGGTCGAAATGCCATCGAAGCCTATATAAGTAAGCACCGCGATAGACGTGCCTCCCAGCACCGCCTTTGTATTCCACATGCTGGGATCGTAAAACGGATGGGTGAAAAATCCGTTACCGTCGTGAGGATGGCCGAAGATATAGCGAGCTGCGGTCACGAAGAAAAGCGTAATCACCACGCCCATCCCGGCCGCCAGCGCGGTATTCACGCGCGCTGAAGTTTTTACTCCCTGAATGTTCAACCCGGTGAAGACCACCGCGAAGAATACGGCCCAACCCCAGTATGGAATTCCGGGCGCGAACACGTGCGCCTGCTGGCTGCACCAGATGATGCAAATCATCGGGTTGAGCATATAGTCCATGACCATGCTCCAACCGGTGACGTAGCCGAGCGCAGGATTAATTTCCTGGCCAACATAGGTGAATGCCGAGCCGGCACTGGGGTACGC
>JRHI01002844.1_pt1 | contig 11167 bp, 12 predicted proteins | sample 215371 | NCBI WGS metagenome assembly JRHI01 (sample SAMN02929681, study PRJNA255918) | sediment metagenome | biome: cave system; feature: Ice Cave; material: Sediment; isolation source: sediment from deep within a dark volcanic ice cave with no known source of... ... | reverse complement strand
CGACCGGATGACGTCGGTCGTTCGTACACCACTTGACAGGACGTGGCCCAAACCGTGGCTCAGCGTTATTCCGTCGGGGGTGATCTCGTAACGACAGATGGCCGGCTGATGGTTGCTTGCCCTGGTCTTCAGAACGGTCAGGGCACGATACAGGTGCTCGTTGTCCTTGACGTACTGGAGTAGCACCACATTGTCTGAAAGGTGGGACATGCCGCTTTCCGAGACTCGGGCGACGGAAAAGAGCTCGGGAATCTCCATCGTCATCATCAGGCTAACTCCGGCACGTGAACAGCGCTGAGTCAACGAATACATCCACTCGCGGAAGCGACGGTCATCTCCTGCCGCCAGGCCGAGGTCGACCAGGCTGTCGATCAGGATCCGCCTGCAGCCGTTGCGCTCCACCTGCTCCAGGAGGTCGTAGACCCATTCGTCGATGTACATGTCGACCGGGGATCTCGTGAGAAGGGTTACCCCCGGCGCGTCGAGGGTCCATCCGAAGCCTCTGACGACACGCTCCAACTGGATCCGGTTCTCCTGCAGGGAAGCAATCAATCCAGGCTGTCCAGCCTTAGCGCCGTTGAATATGAAGTGGAGGCCCATAAGCGTCTTGCCGATTCCCGCCGGTCCTGCGACGAGCGTCGCCGAGCCTGGCCAGTAGCCGTCGCCGAGTAGGTCGTCGAGCGCGGCTACACCGGTGGAGTGGCGCTCAGTGCCGAGTTGGTAATCACTGACGTCGATCGGATCCGCCAGTCGAGGAAAGAGGTTAATACCGGCTGGCGAGATTCGGTAGGCGTGCTCCCCAGATAGGAAGTTGCTGCCACGCAGCTTCAGCACCTGGAGAACCCTCGTCTCCCGCTCGAGCGTGCGATTCGTGGCCAGAGCGATGATCGAGTCGGCCACTGCGAACTCGGCGGCGTCGACGGCGTTCTCGCGGGTGTACTCACCCACCCAGAAGGACGAGGCCGCGATCGCCGTCAGCCGGCCGGCTAGATCGTGAAGGAACCGCCGGAAGTCCGCTTCGTTTTCGGCAAACGCGCTGAGGGCTTTGAAGCTGTCAATGACGACGATTCCGGGCCGATGCTCCTTTGTCAGACGATCGATCGCTTCCAGGACCGCATCCAGACCGCCAGCATGAAGGGCCATCCCGAGATCCTCATAGAAAACCCGGGAGCCAACCGCTTTCGCGTCGAAGAAGCTCATCGCTTGGCCGTAGCGGATGATCTTGTCGAAGGGCTCAGATACGGTTGACAGGTAGAGCGCAGGGCGTTCAGCGGTGGCGTTATGGAAGACGTACTGCTGGCTGAGGATGGTCTTGCCGCTCCCAGGCGCACCGATGACAAGATTGATTGCGTTCGTCGGCAGCCCGCCACCGAGCACCTCGTCGATGCGAGCGCTGCCAGCCGAAAGGCGACCTTGAGTCAATCGCGTTGAGCCGTCGTCGGCCACGGACGTGCAAACGCGCTGGTGCCGAGAAGGTCGCGTACGACCGACACCAGTTGAAGAGGCTCGAGCGGCTTTTGCAGAAAGGCAGCGGCGCCTGCCGCGAGAGCCTCTCCGCCGCTATCCAGGGCTGACACGGCGAGAACCTGAGCTTCGCCAGCAGTTGCGAATTCACGACACAGGCGGAAGCCTGCTCCGCCAGAGATGAGCAGGTCGATCACCACAAGTGCCGGCGACCGCTCCTTGAACAGCAGGGGCGCCTGCATCCCATCCATGGCAACGCAGACGTCGTAGCCCTCGGTTCGTAGGAGGTACTCGGCGAGCTCTGCGGCGTACGGATCGCGCTCGGCGATCAAAACCAACGGGCGTGCGAGCTCCGCCGGGGCACCCCTTACTCCGGGGATTCGACCGCTCTGGATCTCGTCCTGCAGGGCCCGATGGGCATCCGCTGCCGACATCCCGCTTTCAAGGCCTTCCTGGATGAACCTCAATTGCTCGACCTGGATCCGCGAGTAAAGACGTTGGGAGCCCTCGCTCCGATGCGGAACGACCACCTGATAGCGGTCTTCCCAGGCTCGGAGTGTGGCCGTCGGTACGCTGAGCATCTTGGCGACCGCGCCGATGCTGAAGATCGGCTGGTCGGACCCTACGGACATGGTGCTCAACAGTAGCAGCAATGGCAGGACTTGGCAAATTGGGCGAGCAACTATTGCAGAGCCATTGTGCAGATCAGGCTCCGGGTCGGGCTGTGTGAGGTCCTTCCTAAATTAGGTATTGCAGAGATGATGCCGAGGCTCTACAGTAGGCCCACAAGACTTCAACGAACAGGAGGCTGGCCGGTGGGGGCAGAGCAATTCGTAGGCGACGGTCCGCATGCAGCAGCCAGCGCCGAGCTGCCGCTTCGAATCCTCCACATCGAGGACGATCCTGACCTCGCTGACATGTACGCGCTAGGGCTGGAGATACAGGGATTCGAGGTTGTGAGAGCAGGGGACGGAGTCGCAGGCGTCCAGGCCGCCGCGGCCAGTTGCCCGGACTTCGTTGTGATCGATATCAGCCTCCCGCTCCTGGACGGCCTTCAGGTCCTTGCTCGCCTGCGGCAAGACCCGAGAACGACCGGATTACCGGCCGTTCTGTTGACTGCCTTCAATCCGAGCGACTATCGCCAACGAGCCGCGGCGCTTGGGGTTCAGGAGGTGCTTCTCAAGTCCGAGACAACCCCGGGGGAGCTCGTCGAGGCCATCCGCCGGCGGTTAGCTCGGTCTCCTTAGGCTCAGTGTGGACTCGGGTTAGCCTGCTGAAAAACGTGAAGATGAGCGGCGGAAGGAGGAAGCGCTCGTACACCGATGCGGCAGGACGACGTCTTGGCGGTAATGGCAGTGCGCTGGATGAGACGGACTCCACGCCGACCACCGTGGGGGAGGAGCCCGCAATCCGCGCCCTCCTCGCCGCTCGCGACCCTCGCGCCATTGAGCTCGCGTACGACCAATGGGGGAATGCGGTCTACGCCATCTCTCGCCGCGTCCTCGATCGACAAGCCGCTGAGGAGGTCGTCCTTGACGGTTTCCTGGAGCTGTGGCGCCAGCCGCAGCGAGCCCTCAAGGCGCACCCACTCCTGCGGACCTATCTCTGCATTTGGGTAGCCGAAGAAGCGGCATGCGTTGCGCTCTCAGGTACTACCAACCCTGAGCTGGCGGCCCTCAGGCGGCGGTGTGAGGACGGGTCGCCGAGGAGATCTCAAGCCTCGGGTGTGCGATTCCGGCGGAGCCGACTGGTTCGCTGAGCTCCCGAGGTACGGTGCCCCTCCATGCGACGGCGCTCTCATTTGAACTCCGAGGCACTGGGCAGGATGCTCGCGCAGGAAGTGGGTCAGCGATCAGCCGATAAGTGATGACGCTACGCTTGGGCTCCCACTCCCGGTGCCACAGCTCCGGCCCAGATTCGAGGTTCGGATCCTCTCTCCCGAGGCACCTCCGTCTCTGTCGGATTCGCTGTCCGCAGCGGTAAGGCACTCGTTCGATTAGCCGCAGGTCCCTTGGAGCTTCATGAGTTTCGATGTGAACTCGAGGCTCCGTTCTGCCGCTGCAGTTGCCTGCGAGCTGACCTGGCCCGCAGCCTCCTCGGCGGCAGGCAGTACGGCGAACTGGGCCAAGGCGCGCAGCACCCCGACTCACGCGTCGTGTTGCGGCTGGCGTGGCATCGACCCGGGCTCGCCGGCGGCGTGAATCCAGCCGCCTGACCAAAAATAGGTCCACACCATCGCGGCCACCTCAGCGTCACTGGACATGTTCGCGGCCGCGGACCATCATTGCGGGCCTGCGACGAGCAACTCGGGCGGTCATTGCCTCGCACTCCAGGCTGATTGAGTTCAATGGGTAAGTGCGTCCACGACATCCAGCAACCAAGACAGGGCACGCTGGCCCACCGTCTCCGTCACGTCGCCCGCACGCACCTCGACTATCGTCGTAGGGCGGCGCTGCGCATGCTCATCGCATTCATCGTCGCGTTCGGCCTCGTCCGGTTGCTGACTTTTGCCATTCACAACAACCTCGGCCCATTCCACGACATCGTCCTTGGCGGCGGAGCGAGTGGAACCATCCACATCCACCACTACATGTGGGGGCTGACGCTTATCGTCGTCTGCGGCTTCCTCGCCCTCAGCCTTGAAGGTGCGAGGTGGCATCCCGTCCTGGTGATTCCGTTCGGTGTCGGACTGGCCCTGGTGCTCGACGAGTTTGCCCTCCTGCTCCAGCTCAAGGACGTCTACTGGGCGGAGGCCGGGCGAACGAGTGTCGACGTCGGCATCATCATCGCGGCGCTCCTGCTCCTCTATTACGTGTGCCAGTGCTTCTGGCACGACCTTGCGGCCGAGCTGCGCAAGGGCCTCGGGCACATACGAACCCCGGCGCATCCACCTGGATGACCGCCTCGTGGTGGCCGGTCAGCCCGGGGCGATCATCGATTCGAAGATGGTGTCGGCATTACTGTGGTCGCCATTCCACTGGTCGCTAGGCGCGAACACGGCGCCGACGAGTATGGCCCCGTCGGCGGTAACACCCGAGCCGACACGGATCAATCCGGTGTGTACTTGTAATAGGCCTCGTTCGCACCCTTCAGTCGAGGAGATCGACACCCTCGACGTCGAACTCCACCAGCCCATCGCCGCGAACGCGCCGCAGATGCTGGCCATCCGCGGGGCGCACACGGAGGTGGCTGGAGTGCTCTTGGTGGTTGCCGGTGACAACCCGGAGCGACTCAGGTCTGAGGCTTCGTTCGCGGCGCTCTGCGGCGTCTCACCGCTGCTGGCGTTGTCGGGAAAGACCAACCGCCATCGTCTCAACCGAGGCGGCGACCGCCACGGGAACTGTGCTCTCTGGTGGATCGTCATCAGCCGCCTGCGCAACGACGCGCGAACGCAGGACTACGCACGGCGCCGCACCGCTGAGGGCAGGTCCAAGCCAGAGATCAGAACGGCGGCCGCGCTTCGTGGATGCGTGTGATACCGCTGGGCGACGTGGCGCGCTGAGCCGACTTCCGCGGGCTCAGCCGAGGAGGCGAGCGACGGCCTGGTGCCGGTAGTCGAAGATGCGCTCGAGGTCGCCGCGGATGAGAAGGCGGTGGGCGACCTCGCCGAGCAGTCCCAGCGGCAGTGCGTACCGGACACGGTCGCGGGAGAGAGTGCCGTCGGGATGGGGCTCGACGACGTGGGTGTGCACCCACAACGCGTACGGGCCGCGGATCTGGCGGTCGACGAAACAGTGGCCGGGCTCCCAGACGTCGATGCTCGAGATCCAGCGCACCGGGACGCCGTGGACGTGGAGCAGGTATTCGAGGCGCGTGCCGACGCCCATCTCGGCCGGCTTGCGGCCGACCAGGCGGAAGCGAAGCCACGACGGCGTGATCCTCTCGAGGTTCGACGCACGGGCGAAGAACGAGAACACCTCGTCGACCGGGCGTGCGATGACCTGGACGCGCTCGAGGACGTGGACCGTCATGCGGCATGGCTCAGCACGTCGCGCAGCGCCGGGTCGAGCTCGGGGTGCCGGAAGGTGTAGCCGAGCGACTCGAGCTTCGCGGCTGAGACGCGCTGGCTGCCGGTGACGGTGACCGCCATCTCCCCGAAGAGGGCGCGCACAGCGAACCCCGGGACCGGCATGACCGCGGGACGGTGAATGGCGTGGCCGAGCGCCCGCGACAACTGTGCGTTGGTGGCCGGGTTGGGGGCAACGACGTTGATCGGTCCCGACGCGGCAGGGTTGTCGAGGATGCGCAGGAAGGCGCCGACGACGTCGTCGATGTGCACCCAGGGGACGTACTGGTGGCCGCCGGCGATGGGACCGCCGACGCCGAGACGGAAGGGCGTCAGCATCTTCTCGAGCGCACCGCCGTGCGCGGAGAACACCACGCCCGTACGCGAGCACACCACGCGCACACCGTCGATGCCGGCCGCGGCCTCCCCCTCGCGCTCCCAGTCGACGACGACATGGGCGAGGAAGTCGCTGCCCGGCGCCGAACCCTCGGTGAGCAGCTGGTCGCCGCGCTCGCCGTAGTAGCCGGTGGCCGACTGCGAGATGAGGGTCAGCGCCGTGGCCTCGTCGCGGGTGCGGATGCCGTTGACGAGCTGACGTGTCGACAGCGTGCGCGAGACACGGATCTCGCGCTTGGCGGCGGCCGTCCAGCGCTGCGCGATCGGCTCGCCGAGGAGGTGAATGACCCCGTCGGCGCCGGCGAGGGCGCCAGCCGGTGGCGCCTGCGTCGTCGGCGCCGTCCACACGTGTGTCTCGACATCGCCGAGCACGCGGCGCGCGTTGTCGGCGTCGCGGGTCAGGGCAACGACTTGGTCGCCACGCTCGGCAAGGCCGGCGACAACCGCACGCCCAATGGTGCCCGTGGCACCGCTCACAACAACACGCATCGGAGACCCCTTGTGTTCATGGCGAGCGCTCATGCGCGCTGCTCCTCGAGCAGGTGAAGCAAACGGGGGGCGCCGTCGGCCCAGCCGTCGGCACCGAGGGCGCGCGCGGCGTCCTCATCGATGCCCGACCCGCCGAGCAGGATGGGCATCTCCAGGCCGGCGGCGCGCAGCGCGGCGACGAGCCGGCCTCCCTCGGTCGCGCGATCCGGCGTCGTCACCGCGATGCCGACCGCCATGACCCGCGGCAGACGCTGCACGCAGTCGACGAACGAGTCGGTGGGGACGTTGGCGCCGAGGTCGATGACGACGAAACCCTGCTCGCGAAGCAGGTCGGCAGCAAGCGCCGTGGGCATTCCATGGCTCGCCGGCCGGGGCGCCGAGGACGACGATGGCTCGCAGCCAAACGTGTGCCGACTTTCGACGGCGATCCGCCCGGCCGCTCAGCGCGAGCGGCGCCGTCGGACTAGGAGGCCGCCGGCGAGAGGCACCGTACCCAGGCCGAGCAACGCCAGCGATGGCGCCAGGGGCACCTCGGGAGCCGAGCCGGTGGCCGGCACGTTCGGTGTCGTCGCTGATGGCGTTGGGGTCGGCGTTGTGTACGTGAGCACGTTCAGGGTGTTGGTGTTGTCGTCGACGAAGAAGATTTTGGGGTGGCCGGACGAGTCGGTGGTCACGGCAAGCCCGAAGAGGGCCCCGCGGGCACCGCCGTCGAGGATCCGGGAGCCATTGATCGCACCCGTGGCGGGGTTGATATCGAGCAGCGTGTTGTTTCCGGCATTGGTGACCAGAAGATCGCCGGTGCCGGGCGCGATGGCGATGTTCTCCGGGACGTTGAGCACACCTGAGGCGACAGGCACCTGGTGAGTGGTCGCGGGACCAGTTGCGGTGGCCGCGCCGGGGATAGCGGTGATGGTGTTGTCGGCATCGTTGGACACGTACAGAGTGCCGCTGGCTGGGTCATACGCAAAACCCTGGGGGCCGGCCGCGTTGGTGGTGGTGACCGGCAACGCAGCGACTGTTGCGTTGTCGCCAAGACCCGTGGCCACCTTTGCGTAGGTCGAATTCACCGGCTGGCCGTTGGCCGTGCCTGCCGGATGCGGATCGATCCGCCACACCTGGCCGCCGCCGGTGCCGGTGGCGCCCGCGCCGGTGGTCCCGAAGTAGAAGGACACCTGGCCGGTGATCTGGCTGACGCCCTGCCCCCACACCCCGTCAAAGGTCGGCTTGGGTCCGGAGTACCCGGCGTTGGCATTGACCGTGGTGGCGTTGAACGTGGCCACCACGGTGCCCGCAGGTGAGATCAGGAGATCGTTCGAGTTGGACCCATCGCTAGAACCGAAATTGCCGATCCACACCCCGTCGTTGGCCGGATTGATGGCCACCCCGACCGGTCCCGAGATGGGCGGGCCTGAGGCGAACAAGCTGACCGCAGCCGTGGACGGGTTCACCTGCAACACCGACGTGCCGCCGCCGGCCGTCGAGCCATGGTTGAAGTCGACCACGAGCAGGTTGCCGGCGACCAGATTGCCCATGCTGAGTGGAACGATGGCGATCCCGTACGGGTTGTTGTCGCCGTTCGCCGCGGCCACCGTCGCCACGGTCGACGAGGTGTAGGGCTGCAACGAACCTGACGGGGCCGCAGCGTGGGCGACATCAGCCATCTGGTAGCTGAACACCAGGCCGGTAGCACCAACCACGCCGATTGCTGTGGCCACCCGGGCCGATCTCGCGACTCCACGCATGCTTCTCAAGACTCCCGTGTCGATTTGAACTACAGAATTTCAATGTACCCGACGGGCGCCCTCCGCCGGCGGCTGGTACGGCGACAGACATATCGCACCGGGTCGTGCGTGCATTGGGGCGCCGCTGGAGTGCGCGAGTGCACCGCGTACGCCCACCGGCGGACGGCTTGGCACGAAGCGGGTCACGCCGGCGTCCGATACGCCGTTTCAGGCCGCGGCAGCGTGGCGCTCGTGTCGTGCCGCTGATGCGACCCACACGTCGGCGTCATGGTCTCGGTACGGAGTGCCGCTCGCGGCCGCATCTTCGCGAAGTTCGCAGCAGAGCACATCCTGGGCGAGGCGTTCGCCTTGCCCTTCGACATCCGCGCCGAGCTCGAGGGCGACATCGTTGTTGCCTTGGCCGGCGCGATCCCGAGCGGTACGCGGCGCTCGCCAATCTCATCAAGCTGGCCGCGATCTCAGCCGTCCTTCTGATCGCCGTAGTCCGTCTGCCGGTTCGCCGCGCGCGTACGGCGGTGGCCTTGGCCGCGTGCCGAGCCTGATCATGCCTGTGGCCAACCTTCACGTCTTACTTTAGGTCGGACCCGGAGATGCCCTCCCAGCCCGGTGACGATGTTCTGGGGCGTGGCTGGCTGATGCTGAATGACTACGAGAACGACGATGACGACGACGGCGATCAGCACGCCGAGTAGGACAACCTCAACGACGCCCTGACCGAGCTCGCGCGAGCGGAGCGTCACCGCGAACCTCCCTTCTGATGGGCAGGCGAGGGGCACAGAATAGTGCGTGTGGGCGAACCCCTTGACGGTCACTCGAGCGAATGTTCAGTAAAAGGCTGTGACCGAGGTCATCACTGCCAGTCGTTCTGCAAGGCGCATTACCGCCGGTGGCTGCGGCACGGCGATGCCGGCGCTGCGATAAGACCTTCCAAGGCCACGGAGCTCTGCGCCAAATGTGGCGCGCGGCCGCGCAACGAGAAGGCCAAGTCAACCGGGCTCTGCTACGGACTGCGCACTGTTCAGCACTCCTCACGCAGAGCACGGGCCAGATCTACAACCAAGCGGGACTGGCTTGGTCGTACACCGTGCTGGACAAGCTGCGCCCACACGCCACAGTGCGGCTTCGCCCCGTCGCCAGTCGGCAATTGTTGGTCGACGTAGCGCTTGAGGGCACACGTCCCGTGCGCTCGGCAGAGTCGACTCGTGCGCGCTCCGCTACGGCTGCGTACCTTGCAACTTGTGGCGCGCCCGACAAGTTACTACTCGGATGGCAAGTTGCCGGCACTTGACACCGCTGCGCGCTTGACAAACCGCTGCGCGCTTGACAAGGAAAACCCTATACAAGTCAAGGCATTTGCTACGCATCAGACCTAGACAACCAACCATGGTTGCGCGATGATGCCGACATGCAGACGACGGAAGTCCGATCCGCGCCTTCCGCCCGCCAGGCGAGAGTGAGCATTCCGGTGACCGACCTGTACGATCCCCTGACCGGTCGGTTCGACACCCGCCGCCTCTGGTTGGCATTGTTCGTACGTGGGTTGACCCCCGGCGAGTTTGCAAGTCTGGCCGACATCGGCCGTACCACCATGTACAAGGCCCTGAGCGGCGCAGGCCTGAGCCGTCCCAAGGCGATGGCGATCCTTATGACCCTGGGACGCGTTCCTCCGCGGCTGCCACCAATCGAGTAAGCGGTGGCCTGCCTGGCTACGCACCCGCCGCCGCAATCGCCGCCAGGAACTCGTTATTGGTGGGCGTGTAATAGCGCCGGACCATCTCGATGCTGCTCCAGCCGCCGACCTCCATCATGTGCACAGGCTGGACGCCGGCGTCGACAAGTTGCGTCGCCCACGTGTGGCGCAGCACGTGCGGACTGAAGTGGACGCCGGCGCGCAGCGTCACCCGCTGGCAGAGGCCCTCGAAGCCCCATAGACCCAGCGGCGCCGCTTGGCCGTGGTCTCGTCCCTGAACGCGGGCAAGGAACAACTCCTGCCGCGGACAGCGACCAGACGGGTCACGGTCACTGGCGATCCAGTCGCTGAGGCGCCGCGGCAGGGTGGCGTAGGCCTTGCGAAAGGGCACCTGCCGTGGCCGGCGGCTCTTGGTGCAGTCGGGGTCGTGGACGCTGCCCACCACCAGCACGCGCGGTGGCCGAGCGGCCAGCAGGACGTTCGGTAGGATGAGCGCCGCAGCTTCGCTGACCCGAACGCCGGTGGGGAGCAGCAACTCAATAATCAGGCGGTCGCGCACCGTCTCGCAGGCGTTCACGACCAACTCCTCCTCCTCGCGCGTGAGGGCGAGCGCGAGCCGCTCCTTGGGCATGCGTGGCGCCGGGATGCGGTCGATGTCTGCTAACCCCGCGCCGTAGCCGGCGGTCTGCGCCTGGAAGCGGGTCAGGGCCCGCAGGTGGATGCGGTACTTGGCCACGGTGGACGGCTTGAGCCCCGCACCGTGGTGTCGGTCGGCCATGGCAGCGAGGAAGTCGGCGGCCGCATCTGTCGTCAGGTCGTCGACGGTGCTGATTCCCGCCGCCGCACACCATTGCTGGAACCGCCCGGTGGGGGAGAGGAGGTAGGTGCGGCAGTTGTCGAGCTGCGTGCTGCCCCAGTCGAGGGCATGCGCGCGGAGCATCGCGCCGAGGAGCTGGTTGACCGCCACCGGCGCGCCGGGCTTGGCCCGCAGTGTCTGCGCCGGCGTGGCGATGGGCGCCTTGTCGCCATAGCCGCGTCGCTGCCTCTTCGGCGCGAGGTAGGACGGCGAGGGGGGCCGTCCCGGTCCCGGGTCGCTGCGGGGCACCAGGGTGTCGTTGTGTGCGGCGGGGACTGTCGCGCGCGGCGCGACTCGCCGCCCCCCTGGGACTCCTCTTCTCTGTCTGTCCACCGTCCGGCCCTCCCGACCTCGACACCCGAGGCCAACAAATGTGGAGGAGTTGGTCCAGCATGAGTCGACCAACACCTCACGTTGTCCGACGGCTCCCGGACGGGTCAGGACGGGGAGGGACCGACGCGGACACCAGCCCCCGCTGAACTCGAAACCGCCGTTGCCGGCGGTCGGAGCCCAAGGTGGGAATC
>JRHI01002843.1_pt1 | contig 11168 bp, 10 predicted proteins | sample 215371 | NCBI WGS metagenome assembly JRHI01 (sample SAMN02929681, study PRJNA255918) | sediment metagenome | biome: cave system; feature: Ice Cave; material: Sediment; isolation source: sediment from deep within a dark volcanic ice cave with no known source of... ... | reverse complement strand
TAGGGACAAGCCCCTGGCTTTTAGCCATGGGGTTCATGACTGACTGTACCACTGCTCTGCTCCGTTCTCTCACGCGGGAAGGCCTATTCCCCCGCTGCCTCGGTGGAAAGAGCAGATGTGAGAAGACACTGTACGCCGTCACCTCCACCGAACCATTTCACGGCGTCAAACCAGGCGATTAGCTCATCTGGCTGCATGTGCTCCTGAAAACGCTCCGTACATTTATAGGTGTACGCTTCCAGTCGCTTCGCGAGAGGAGCGGTGCAGTGAACTCTCTCGTTCCCATTGCTCTCCCCTCTCTCTGAGGCTCTGCCGCTTAAAAACGGCAGGTTCTGGCCCTACTTCCACGCCTCTACTCGTCCTCGTCGAAAACGAAGCGAGAGCTCTTGTGGATCTACGGCCAGTCTTTTCGGCAGAGAGGCTCTGGCGCTGGAAATGCCAACGCTTCGCGGAAAGCTCCGCTCTTGCGTCGTTTTTGTGCTCTGTTCCTCGCTTGACCATTCATCCCCGCGATCAAATCGATGGGGCTTTCTGGCTCGTTGTAAGTCTGCCCTGAAGAGATTCGCACCGCGCAGTTGCACGCCCCGTAATTGCGCGTCCTGTAGATTCGCGCCTTCAAGCACCGCATTCAGGAGAATGGCGTTATCCAGGTGTGCCCCACTGAGATCCGCTTCCTCAAGGTCTACTTCGCGGGGTCAACCGCGATCAGGTTGGCTTTGCTCAGGTTTGCCCGCCGCAGGTCGGCTCGCCTCTGCCGCGATGACCCGTACCTCTTCGCGAGTGAATTGCCTGTCCTCGAGAGGAAGCATCGGTCTACTCATCTCTCCTCCCTTTCGTTTTACCCTCCTCACCAGCAGCATTTGCCGATCAGTACGTACCAATACCAATGAAGGTTGTTCATGCGTGCCAATGCTCAAGCGTTGCCACCACTTGCTCTCATCTATTGCTGGCACATAGGGCCACTCCTGCATCCGCTCACCGGTCATCAGATAGCGCATCACCATTATTCTGCTGTCCCAACTCGAGACCTTTCAGAGCCATGTACCACTCTTGCTGCCATCATTACTGACTCACATACGCTCTTTCCCAGATAAATCCTACAAGAACTGAAAGCGCGAAAAACACGAAGAAAGCGAATGCTGCCGACTCGAGTGCAAATCTGAGTGGCATGCTCCTGTTGGAATAATCGTGCATATACTCGATATAGGTTATGATGAACGCCATCAGGCCTGCACATACTCCGGCGGAGACACCAATAACGAGAAATGAACCATCCATGCCTGATCATCCTTTTGCGTGGCAGCCTCGGCCAGCATTACTCAGTTCGGCGGCACGCTTCCCTCGACGAGGGAACGTAGAAGCTGCTGACGGTCCACAAGCCCCAGCGGCTTGCCCGCCTCATCCACGACGACCAGTCGCTTAATCTGGTGCGCCAGCATGAGACGAACTGCCTCAGCAACCCGGGTCGTAGGGGTTACAGCGTAGAGACGGGATCGCATGACCTGTTGAGCTGTCTGTAGTCCAGACGACGACCGGCGACGCAAAACCTCCTCGGAAATCCTGAGCGAAAAGCGTCCGGCGAGAGCCAACACCGGATTCCGGTGCGTTTCCAGCCCACGCGCCGCCAGTATATCCCTATCAGCAATCACTCCCAGCGCCTTGCCATTGCCGTCGACGACAATGACACGGCGTAAGGATGTCTCCTGCACCTGACGCAGAACTTCAAAGAGCGGCGTATCAGGGGAAACAATCGGTACCTTTGAGATAGCCGCTTCGCCTACCGTCCGAGGCGGGGCGGCTTGGTGCGCACCCTCCTGCGTGTCGGTTTTTATTTCTGAAGTCCCGCTGCTATCTGTATAGTGGCGCAAGAGGTTTGCCTGGTCGAGCATGCCTACCAGTTGTTGATTCGTATTGATCACTGGCATGCGTGTGATGCGCTGAGAAATCATCCAGCGAGCTGCATCCTCCATGGTCGTATCCTCCGTCAAAACGAGCGGATGTACAACCATCACATCTGCCGCGGTCTTCTCAGTCGCAAGGAACTGGCGTAGATACTGTGCCAACTTTTCAGTATCATCGGTCACCTGGAGGAGATCGATATTGCGGTACGCTTCGTGCCGGGTGAAAAGGTGACCAAGGGTGATGATGCCCAGCACCTGCTGTTTCTCGTTCACCACTACCAGAAGTTTCACCGCACGCTCAATCAATTGGGTGATGACTTCCGGCAGCGGCGTTTCCGAGCGGACGCTGGCGACTTCGGTCGTCATCAGGTCGCGCACTCTCTGCTGTGAGATGGAGGGACGTACCAGCAGGACGGCGCATCGAGCTTCATTGGCAACTTTACGGGCCGTGCCACCCGTAGTACTACTCCAAGGATGCTCTTGACCAGTTGCGCCCAGGATGAGCAGGTCGTAGTTTCCTTCCTGCGTGGAGGCCGTCAACACGCTACTGGCATGTCCTTCGCGTGTAATCGTTTCCAATGTCACACCAGCAAGCTGAGCTTGCACTATCGCAAGTGCCTGCGCTTGCCGAAAGTAGGTGGTCCAATCCCAGGGCGTGCCAACTGAACCCGCGTGAATGCTAGAAGTATGCTCCACTGGTGGTGCTATCGGTCCCTCGATGACAGAAACTGCAGTGAGCGTGGCTCCAGGTGACTGCGCCAGTTGCAAGCTCACCTGGAAGGCCTGCCAGCTCAAAGGCGAGCCGTCCATGGCAAACAGCAGGTGCTTAAAGAGCGATCGGCCCGTCATTGGGCGTATCACCAACACACTACAGGGGGCATGATTCACCAATTTGTCTGCCGTGCTGCCCAGGAACGCGCCCCACACGCCTGAATGTCCCTGGTGGCCCAACACCAGCAGATCGCAGCCATGTTCGACGACATAGTCAAGGATTACCTGGCCCTCGTGGCCGCTCAGGACAGCGCAACGCGTCTCTACCCCTCGCAGTTGGGCACGCTGGCGAAGAGGAGCCTGGAGCTCCTCGAAGTGCGCGACAGCAGCCAGGTGCTCACGATGACTTTCCTCTTGCGTTGCGATATAGCGAGGTGCTGTCTCCTCGACAGAGAGCACATCCAACCTTGCGTGTAGGAAGGATACCAGTTCGATGGCGACACCCGCGGCCCGCAAGGAGCTTTCTGATCCGTCAATCGCCACGAGCACGTGCTGGAACATCGCCTTACCTCCTTCTATCTAAATGGCTCGTAGGAGAAGCACAATCAAGACGATCACAAAAATGTACGCGATATACTGGTTGATATTGCCCGATTGAATGAAACGCGCGCGACGCGTCAGTCCGTCCCAGAAGCTCAACAGCGGCTGGTAAAGCGAGCGTTCAAATGGCGGCGGGATTTCCTGCTGATACGTGATGCCGCCTTCACGGGAACGCGCTGCCCCCGTTGTGGACTCGCTTCTGACACGCGAGCGGAAAAGCGCGTTGAAGATAATGCGTATCGGATTGCTGTAGGCCAGGCTGCTATAGGTCATCGACGCCTCAAAGCGTGGGATTCCTCCGGCCCACACCCGCCCTATGCGACGGGAGCCGAGCGGACGTATCAAACTCAGTGCCAGCAGCACCATACCTATCAGTAAGAGTTCCGCCAGGAAGAGGTAGCTCGGAGAGTCAATCGTGGAAAAGCCAGGAGCCGGGATGACCACCAGTCCGTTGATGGGTAACCACCCGCCGAAAAGGCCGCCGCCGATGGTGACCAGCAGCTGGTAGCTGCCCGGATGATTGGTGAAGAGCGGAGAGACGACCTGGTTGAGCACGCTCTGGCCGAACAGCGGCGTGGTGACATGGTCAAGCACGGGAATCACGAAGGTTGGCAGCACACCCAGTGCCAGGCAGAAAAACGCCAGGAAGCCCATCGCTACGCGCATGCTGATCGGTGACTCATGCGCGGACGCCGCCTCTTTACTGCGGGGCATGGCGAGAAAACTCACGCCCGTCGCTCGCACAAAGGCCGTCACCGCAATGCCCGCCGTCAGTGCCAGGAGTGCTCCCGAGATGGCTATGACCACTTTCGTCAGGGTATCTGGAATAGCGAAGCTCTGCAGCAGCGTTTCCAGCAGCATCCACTCGCTGATGTAGCCGTTAAACGGCGGCACCGCCGAGATCGCCAGTGCCGCGACAACGAAGAAGAGGCCGGTCCAGGGCATCAGGCGCAGCAGGCCGCCGAGTTTTGCCAGATCGCGTGTGCCTGTGGCGTGCTGGACCGACCCCGCGCCCAGGAAGAGCAGCCCTTTATAGACAGCGTGGTTGAGGATGTGGTAGAGCGTCACGATAGCCGCGATAGCCGCGAGCACCGTCAGGTGGTAGGCGCGAAAGGTGAGCGCCGCTCCCAGTCCGGCCAGGATAATGCCGATGTTCTCAATGCTCGAATACGCCAGTACGCGTTTCAGGTCATGCTGCACCACCGCATAGAGAATGCCGACCAGCGCGGTCACGCTGCCAATGCTCAATATCACCAGTCCCCACCAGGCGGGAGCAATAGCCGGCCCACCCAGGAAATCGAGCAGGAAGAGCAGCATGCCGTAGATTCCCAGCTTGATGATCACCGCCGAAAGCAGGGCTGAGATGTGACTGGGGGCAGCGGGGTGGGCTTCGGGTAACCAGAGTTGGAGTGGCAAGACACCCGCCTTGGCCCCAAAGCCGAAAAATGCAAGCAGGAAAACGGCACTGCGCACGGGCAGTGAAAGTGTCGGCACTGCCGTACGCAATGCGCCAAAGCTGAAGCTCCCCGCGGCTTGATAGAGCAGCAGGAAGGCGATCACAATGCCGATTGTCCCCAGTTCGCTCACAGCCAGCATCAGGAAGCTCGAGCGCACGACATGGGGGTCTTCATAGTCGAAATTGACCATCATGTAACTGAGAAAGGCCATCGCTTCCCACGCCATCAGGAAAACTATGGCGTCGGCGGCGGCTACGATCAACACCAGCGAGAGCAGCAGGAGGTTGAACAGGAGACCGAAGGTACGTAGGCGGCGCACCTCTGTACTGTGCCCAAGATACCCTATCGAATAGACCGCGACAGGTAGTGAAATCAAACCGATGACCGCCAGGAAGAAAGCCGACAGCATATCCAGGTGCAGGCTCAAGGCTCCGAACGGAAGATTCGTTTCGAGCGCAGCACCAGGAGGGGGTGCGCCGCTCAACACACCGATACCAGCGATCAGAGCGCCCAGTCCTCCCAGGGCCACACATACCGCGGCAGCAACGGTAATGGCTCGCGCCTGCTGTAGCACCAGTGAGAGCACGATGCCCAGTAGGTACAGCACCAGCATGCCCCAGAAAGCCACGTTCGGCAAAAGGTTCCAGTCCATCACCCTTGCTCCTTCTCTCCAGCACCTAGCGAAAACATCCGCAGCAGTCGGTCTTCCTTCACGCGTTGTATGCGTCCGTGCATGCGCTGCTCGGCCCGCCCCAGTGCCAACAGCAAGCCATGAATCAACGTCAAGGGGGATGGCGGACAACCGGGAATGAAGACATCGACGGGCAACACCTCTCCGACACCGCCTTTCGCGTATGCGCTCGATCCGAAGATGCCTCCGCTACATGCACAGGCTCCCACGGCGACTACGAGCCGTGGATCGGGCATAGCCTCATAGGTCTGGCGCAGCGGATCTTCCATCGCTCGCGTCACCGACCCTGTCACCAACAACAGATCAGCATGGCGTGGCGACGTGGTGAAGAAAATCCCCAGCCGCTGCACATCGTAGTACGGGTTCAACAGGAGCTTTATTTCTGATTCGCAGGCATTGCAGGAACCGGCATCTACATGGCGAATATGCAGGGAATGCCCAAACAAACGCTGCACGCGCTCCTGCAATCGTTCGGCGGCATCTGCGGCCTCCCCATCAAGAAGGTTGCCCATTGTTCTTCTCCTTCCCATTTACGCGTTCTTTATAAGTTGCTATTTCGAGCACGTTGATAATGCGCAGGTCTTCTCGCTGTCGTGCAGCCAGTTCGTAATCTCCTGTCATCTGCAGCGCATCTGTGGGACAGGCAGCAACGCACAGTCCGCACATGATGCAGCGAGCGTAGTCAAGCGTCAGTTGCGTTGATTGGGCGCTCGTGCTACCCTCGTTGTCCATCACCTGCTTCAGCTTCAGCGCAGCCGGAAGACAGACTTGTACGCAGGCATTGCATCCCCGGTCGGACAGGCATCGATAAGCGTCGAGCACAGGCCTACCGCGAAAGCCTTCCGGCATCTGCTCATGCACAGCAGGATAGCGAGTTGTGAGTACCCCTGTGCGTAGCCCTTTGCGTACCCATGAAAAAACCATCTTGTATTCCTCCTTCCAATCTCTCCCTTAGCAATCTGCCCCGGCGAATGAGAGTCCGAAGCTCTGTTCGATGATAGGAAAATCAGTCAGGATGTTATGACCTGGAATGGCCAGCGAGAACGCCTGCCAGTTGACAAATGATGCTGTGCGCACTCTATATCGTTGGAGCGTACTGTTCTCACCAACCTGCAGCCAGTGGACGCATTCGCCACGGGCCGACTCCGCCCAGCCGAGGGCAGTACGACCGGCTGGAAGGTGCTCTACCTCCACGCGAATAGACCCGTCGGGGAGCCGATCCAGCAGTTGCTCAATGAGGCGCAAACTTTGTTTGGTTTCTTCCAGGTGGATGTGTGCGCGAGCCATAGCGTCGCCGCTGTGTTGGAGTGGAACATCGAATGTGACCTCCGTGTAAGCGGCGTAGGGATGGTCACGACGCAGATCGCGGTCGACGCCGGAGGCTCGCCCCGTGGGGCCAACGGCACGATAGGTGAGGGCGTCTTCTGGCGTGAGGATGCCTGTTGCCTCCAAACGGTCAAGGTGCGAAGGCGAGGCGAGCAGCAATCGCTCAAGCGTCTCCATTTCGCGGCGCAATGCCCGCGCAAGTTCACCGATGCCCTCTTGCGCCCTCGTTGTCAGGTCACGGCTCAGGCCACCGGGAACATTCATGCCGAAAAGGTAACGGTGTCCACTGACGAGCGCGTTGAGACGTAAAACGCGTTCTTTCCATATATCAAACTGTGCCTGTCCTACCACTAAGCCGGTGGCCTGGCAGAGGTCAGCCTGATAGCCGATGTGATTGTAGAGACGCTCCAATTCAGCCAGGAGCGAGCGCAGGAAACACGCGCGCGGCGGAACCTCGGCCTCGCCCGCGTTTTCCACGGCCTGGCAGAGCGCGAGCGAGTGCGCGAAGGCACTGGTGCCGGAGAGGCGTTCCGCAACCAACGGGAGAACCGTCAGCGAGAGCCCCTCGGCACGTTTTTCGACGCCCCGGTGCTTATAAAAGAGTTGCAGGCGCATATCCACCAGTTCTTCCCCGGCGGTGCGCAACGTGTAATGGCCCGATTCAACAACGCCGGAGCGTACCGGCCCCAGCGGATAGTCTACGACGCCAGGAGGTGCTGGTGCTAGCTCAAAGTAGCGCGGCTCAACGCCAGGAACCGGCTGGTCCCAATGAAACTCGTGTCGTTGGGGATAGACGGTAGCGGGCCAATCAGGCGGCAGGCGGAGGCGGCGCAACATGGGATGATCCTGCGGTTTCATCCCCAGGTCTTCCCAGACTTCTCGCTCATACCAGCCAGTCGCGGGTAACGCTGCCGCAAGGCTGGGAAACGTTGGCATTTGCCCATCCAGGTCAACCACCAGGTGCATCCATGTACGCTCGGCATCCAGGGCAAACAGCAGGTGCAATTGGAATGTCTCTTCTGCTGGGAGCATATCCAGGCCGAAGAGATCAACGAAAACCGCGTTGTACTCGCTCCGTAGCGCGAGTACCGTTTGCAGTAAGGCATCTGGCAACAGGTACAGCGTGATTTCATGGACGGATGATCTGAAGGCGTTCAGATGGTCAAGCCCACTGACCTCCGCGAGACGGGTGCAGAGTTGGGACAAATCTATCATCGCGCTCCTCCTAATACGGCGGCGGCCTGATGCAGCAGAGCGTTGAGCGGCGTTGGAATGTACAGTCCGAGACCAATGACCAACAGCATACTCAGTGCCATTGCCAACAGACTCAGGTAACTGATCTCTCCAGGTTTTGTAGTGGCAGGTGCCTGACCGAAGACCATGCCATTGAGGAAAAAGAGGATGCCGATAAAGACGAGCGCTATCAGCGCGAGCATAACAATGGCGACCCAGGTGTAGCCCTGGCGAAAACCGGCACTGAGAATGCTGAACTCGCTGACAAACATGCCAAAGGGCGGTGATCCTGACAGTGCCAGCCCACCTAACAACAGGAAGGTGCCGATCACGGGCATCAGCTTGATGACGCCTGTGACACGGTTGATGTCTTTGGTCCCATATTTGAGCAGAACCTGTCCGCTGGCAAAAAACATCAATGACTTGGTGATGGCGTGGTTGATGATTTGTAGCAACGCCCCAAAGATGCCGAGCGTCCCACCGAAGGCGATACCAAGCGCGATGATACCCATGTGCTCAACGCTCGAATAGGCTAAGAGACGCTTGTAGTCGCGCTGGCGAAAGATGAGCAGCGCAGCGACCAGCAGGGAGAGCAGGCCGAAGGTGAGCAGAAGTGCCGATGGGTAGCCCTGTCCCAATGAAGGAACGGCGAGCGCGTAATAGCGGAGAATCCCATAGAGGGCGCAGTTGAGGAGGACACCGGAAAGCAGGGCACTGATCGGGCTGGGTGCCTCGCTATGGGCATCTGGCAGCCACGTATGCATGGGTGCCAGACCCGCTTTCGTGCCAAAACCGACGACGACAAAGAGGAATGCCAGTCGCATGACACCAGGATTCAGGTGCGCAGCGACCGGTGCCAGCACCGACCAGTTGAGGTCATAGCTGCTTCCCAGCACCTGTACCGCGGAGTAGTAGGCCAGGATCGTGCCGAAGAGGGCCAGGGCGATACCGACCGAGCCGATGATCACATATTTCCAGGCGGCCTCCAGCGCTTCGCCCGTTCCATAGAAGCTAACGAGGAAGAGTGAGGCCAGCGTCGTACCTTCGATGGCAATCCATAGGACACCCAGGCTATTGCTGATAGGCACAACCAGCATACTAAAGACGAAGAGGTTGAACAGGACATAGTAGCGGCGCAGGTGTCGCAGCGCCTCTCCGCGTGTCACGTCCTGTTCCCGCATATCTTCCCGCATGTAGCCTATGGAGTAGAGTGCAACAGTGAAGCTGACGAACGCGACAACCAGCAGCACCAGCACACTGAGCGCATCGGCATAGAGCCAGTCCGCTAGCCCTCTCAGATGCCCAAAGAGCATGACTTGCCCAGCAGCCCAGCCGGCAAAGGCGAATGAGAGGAGGGTACCGAGCAACGTTAACGATTCCATCCACCTCCGCCCAGGCACGACGAGACAGAGTCCACTTACGACCAGAGGCATGACCACTATGATGAGCAGTAGCATACAGTGTTACCCTTTCAAGCGCCGGAGATCAGCCGTATCGGCGGTGATCAACTCGCGCTGGATGAGCGTGACGAGCAGACTCATCACAACGACGGCAATCAGGATATCAAACAGGATACCGAACTCGACAATGAGCGGCATCCCGTAAGCGATGGCAATCGCCCCTGAGAACAACCCATTTTCAATGGTCAGCAATCCGATGACCTGCATGACGGCGTGGCGACGACTGCTCAGGATAAACAGCCCAATCAGAACCATGGCAACCGAAATTGCCAGGGATGGCTCGTTTAAAACCGTGCCTTTCGCCATGATTGATGGTGAGGTGAAAAAGGCAATCAGCGTCAACACCGCGCAGACGAGCAGCGAGGTGGGAATATTCAGATAAGGGCGTACCTCGCGCTGGATATGGAGCCGGGCGGTCGCGTTGCGGAGAATCCAGACGATAGCCCCACATTTGACGAGGACCGTGAGGACTGCTACGATGTACAGGTCGGTACTGCTGGTGAAATAGCCAATCACTGCCGCGATGATACCCAACACGAGCGATTGCAACGCATAGACCTGAATAGTACCGGGGAGGTGCCGCGAGGCCACGACGGCAAAAGTGGTCAATAAGAGAATCGTTCCCAGTAGCTGCAAAAGTTGCACCGCGACCGCGGGAGGTGTACTCACGACTGCCAGGCTGATACTGAATGAAGCAACCATGTCTCTTGACTCCTTTCACGCTATGGCATGCGTCAGGTAAAAAACGACGATCGATAGCCCGGCGAGAATGAGCGCAACGCCGAGGAATTCTGGTATGCGGAAAAAACGCCACTTGGCGATGGATGATTCAATCACCACAATCACACAGCAAATGACGAACATCTTGAGCAGTAATGTTCCTACGGCGAACAGAACGGCAAGGACCGTTGTTCCACCGTCGGGTGCCAATCCCCAGGGGGCCGTTAACACGTTGAGCAGAATGGTGAGCAATACGAACAACTTCATTGCCCCACCCCATTCCATCAATGCCAGTTCCTGACCGGAATATTCAATGGTGCGTGAAGCCTCGATCATGGATAGCTCAAAGGTGCTGGAGGGGTTATCTACTGGGATACGTCCCGCTTCCGCCAGAATCACCATAAAGAGAGCGCAAGCCAGCAACCAATGGGCGGGGTTGTACAAGTAAGCTGGTGAAATGAGCGACTGATTGACGGCGAAAGGGATGGTGGCTTGCGCAATTAATGCAACACAAAAGAGAACCAAAATGACCACGGGCTCAGCGAGCAGGGAAACCACACGGGAGCGGCTGCTGCCCATGCCGCCAAAGGTGCTGGCGGTATCCATCGCAGCGATTGAGGTAAAAAAGCCGCCGAGTGAGAGGATAAAGCCCCCGGCGAGCATATCTCCTATAAATGCAAACGGGAGTGGATAGGCGGTCAGGACGGGAATAAGCATCGCGACGACCAAGGGGGTGATGAAACTGAACAGCGGGGCCATATGGTAGACCCAGGAAGCATAATCTGACACCACGCTGCCCTTACGCAGCAACTTCCAGTAGTCGCGGTAGGGTTGCCAGATGCTCGGCCCGCGCTTGGATTGTACGATGGCTTTCAGACGGTTAATAACACCACGCAGAAGCGGGGCACAGCACAGAACGGTTGCGATCTGCAACCCCTGGAGGATGGCTAATTGCACCATGTCGACCTCTCTTGAAGACAAACATCTACAGAACAAACCGCTACATGTGAGCAGCAAGTCCTAGTACTACAGTGGTAAGTGTGGAAGCATGGACAAGCGACGTTTAGAG
>JRHI01002842.1_pt1 | contig 11171 bp, 8 predicted proteins | sample 215371 | NCBI WGS metagenome assembly JRHI01 (sample SAMN02929681, study PRJNA255918) | sediment metagenome | biome: cave system; feature: Ice Cave; material: Sediment; isolation source: sediment from deep within a dark volcanic ice cave with no known source of... ... | reverse complement strand
TCCCGCCACGCCGCCCCCGCCCCTACGGGACGAGCGATGGCTCCCTGTGTGCCAAGCTCATCCGCGTTAGGTTGATGCCTATGGGCGCCATGAATGTGGCCCCTACGACCGTGCAATAGTCCCAGGCTTGACATAGAGCCTCTTGGATAAGACAATATAGGATAGCAGAGTTCTCATAGCCATATTGAGAATGCTTGTGCTCGCAACGTTGGTTATATTACACATATTCCGGGATAGATTCTAGCCTCACTTGTTTTGAGCGTAAGAATATACGATAGAAGACTACTATGCAGCAATTTCAGAATCTACATGTTTCTACACACAATACACCGACAGAGACTAATGGGATGATCGCTGAACAGAAAGGTCCAGGCATCTCAAACTCGGTGAATATGCAAGAGGCGGCACGGGCCGCTGAGCGTGCGCGGTTGCGTCAGGGCATAATGCATGTGCGTATCCGTCACTTTTATTGCACACTTGAAGAAATGTTTGATCCATTATTACGTGGGACGAGCTTTGTGGTTGGCACCGGCACCGGACGACCGAACGAGCCGGGGCGCGTGATTGATGTATCGCCAGCCGCTATGCGTCTGGGTATTACACCAGGTATGCCACTGCGGCGTGCTCACCGTATTGCGCCGCGTGTCCGCTTTATGCCCGCTTCTTATGATCGCTATCAACCCATTCAGCAAAGCCTGCGCGAGCGGTATCGCGCTTACTCGCGTATTATCGAATCTATCCCCATTGCGGATGCTTTCATTGATTTATGCGGCTGTGAAATTCAATTTGATGCTCCAGTTGCCCTAGCGGAACGCCTGTGTGCAGAAATTGCCGAGATGGGGCTAACCGCGCAGATCGGCATTGCCAATGGGAAATCTATTGCTGAGCTTGCTGCATCAATGAGCCGTAAGGATGGACGACAAGGGGTATTGTATATTCCGCCTGGGCGTGAGGCATCTTTTGTGCAAACCTTGCCTTTGTCGCAGTTGCATCAGGTGCGTGCGTCCGGTACAAATACACCTATTAGTGTCCTCCATGAAGCAGGGGAGCAGCAAGAGGGATCTAGCACTCGTACACCTGAAGGAGAAGGGAAAGGCGAACAGGTTGATTCTGTTGCTGTCGCTGAGCTAGTGGCACACTTACGTGATTTCGGTATTACCACCTTTGCGCAGGTTGCAGCCTTGACGGAGGAAGGACTGATACGCCGCCTTGGATATCTTGGCGGTTGGGTATATCAAGTGGCTTGCGGCCAAGATGCGAGTTTGGTGGTGCCCGATTCGCCACCACTGAGCCAGAATGCTAGGGTACGTTTCCACCATAACGCCGATGCCGACGAAACCTGTGCTGCTATTAGTAAGCTTGCCAACTATCTGAGCGAGCGCCTAGTAGAGCAACGCCTGAAAGGACGCGCTATAGCTCTTATGCTCTGGCCGGGGTACGTACGCCGTGAGACACGTAACTTGCTAGAAGGTGAAGCAGGAGTGGAGATAGACGTTCCATCTGCCGAAGAGACGATTGGTGGGCAAATGATCCTCTCGCGTCATACTGATGAGGCCGATGTCATTGCGCATCATTGTCTCATGCTCTTCGCTCATTATCACCGTCCAGCGAATCGCTACTCGCAGGTGCAGGTGCGTATCGGGGATATTGTTTCGACGACTCCCGTCTATTATCCTCCACCTGCTCGTGCTCGTGGGCGCCCCACTCGTAAGTTGGGGGGATAATAACAGATCAAATAAGTGTCATAACAAGAGACTGTGATCAGCTGGTTATAGTCTCTTGTTATGACACTTGTTTGATCTTTTTGAGTTCCTCTAACTCTTTTTTGCCACGTGCTTCTAATTGGGCCTGCCACTCATCTTTATAATGGCGCATGGTATGTACAAGCGTATGGGCAATAGCGAGATTGCGATACCACTTGTGGTTCGCTGGCACGATATACCAGGGTGCCTCGTCAGTGCTACACTTGCTCAGTACGTCCTCGTAAGCTTTTTGATACGCATCCCAATACTTGCGCTCGCTCCAATCGCTGACAGAAAGCTTCCAGGCTTTATCTTTGTCTTTCTCGCGTGCTTCTAGGCGGGCTGTTTGCTCATCATAGCTGATATGCAAGAAGAATTTGAGAATGATGGTGTCGCTGTTGGCGAGGAGCTTTTCAAAATGATTGATCTCTTTGTAGCGCTGACTCCAAACTGCTTCAGGGACCAGATCATGAACCCGTACTACTAGTACATCCTCATACTGTGAACGGTTGAAGATACCCATAGTCCCCTTACCAGGAGTAACGCGGTGAATGCGCCACAAGAAATCGTGAGCTAGTTCTTCGGAAGTCGGGGTTTTGAACGAGTACACGGCGCAGCCTTGTGGATTGACGTGGGAAAGCACATGACGAATCGTGCCATCCTTGCCGCTCGTATCCATGCCCTGAAGCACAACCAGCATACTCTGGTGTTGAGCGGCTGCCAGCAATTCCTGTAACTCACTCAATTCATCACTAAGTTTTGCTAGTTCTTGTGCTGCCTCTTTATGGTCTGTATGCTCATCAGTATAATTGGAGTCGTAGTTCTTGAGCTTCACCGTTGTTCCTTCTGCAATTTTCCATGCCAATTCCATGTATTTTTCCCTTTCTTCGTTTGACGCCTATCCTATAAGCATATCACTAGTGTAGCATAAATGAGGCCCTACTACGGAATGCGTCGTAGGTCTTTTGTAATGAGGATGAAACTATCGATATGAGCGTGACGTACTATATAATAGTACTGTATGCTTGATTACGTTTCCTGTAGAGCTACAACATGGGGGCAATGCGGACTCTATTTTTCTCTACTCGTGTCTGTAAGAGGTTGTTTGTTCATGTCTACAACACCTACCGAGGGTGGCGCGTCTGACGCTGCTCCTCCAACTCTCCTTGATGAGCCAACAACAGGGCCTATGCTTGTACCTCTAATAGAGAAAAAGGCGCATGCGCCGCGTGGCAAACGCCTATCGGGTTTTATGTTGGTGCTCTTGCTGGCGAGCATTGCGATACCCTTGTTGTTGGTTGCTGGCGAGGGCATACATGCCTATACAACCTATACTGCGTTACGTAGTGATGCTAGTAATGGTGTGCATCATCTGTTAGCTGTCAAGGGTCTGTTTGTGGGTGCAAAGGCGCATCCCGCCAGCGTAGTAGAGGTAAGTACGCTGTCGCAAGCGAAGCAAGAGATGCTTCGTGCGCGTACAGATTTTGCGCAGATGCAGTTGCTCATAGACCACACAGCACTTCTTCAGACGATTACACACTACCTTCCACAATATCGACCGCAGGTAACAACGGCTCGTGCAGCCAGTCAGATTGGAATTGATATCAGCAATATCGGCTTGTCGCTCTTTTCTGCTGCCATCATTCTGGCTCCGAAATTGATTACCGCCACCACGGGCGCCATGAATGTGGCCCCTACGACGAGCACGCCAGCACCACTGATTACACAAAGTGATCTTGATCTGCTCGGTACGACGCTAGATGCTATGCTGCCGTCGTTAGATGATATACAGAAGCAGGCTCCTAGCCTCTCGCTGGATGCGTTACCAGAGAGTATTATCAGCCTGCCGCAACGCGAACAGGTGCGCCAAGCACTTCAGTTGCTGCCACAAGTAGAAACCTTGCTCATCCAAGGGCGGAACTTACTCCCTCAATTAGGTTGGTTGCTTGGTGTGAATAGCTCGCGTACGTTCTTGGTGCAGACAATGGACCGTGCGGAGTTGCGTCCCACAGGTGGCTTTACGGGACAGTACGGAGAACTCCAGATCACAGCGGGACGTATGGCACCGTTTTCTTTGCACGATATTTCTTTAGTTGAATACGCCGCTAATAGCCCAACGGCGGACCAATTAGCGCCACAGAGCTATCGTTCTTGGTGGCCTTTCGCCAATTGGGGATTACGTGACTCCAATCTCTCGGCAGATTTTCCCACATCCGCGCAAATCGCCATCAACCAATATAATCGAGAAGTACACCATAGCGTAGACGGCGTTATCCTCTTCACTCCTTTCTTGATTGAGCACGTGTTACAAATCCTTGGCCCGGTCCAGATTCCTGAGTATCAGGAAACGATTACTGCACAGAACTTGGAAGAGCGGCTCCACTACTATCAGCTCGATAACGCGGGTATTGCTAAGCAATTGCAGGAGCAGACCAAAGATACCTCCACCTCTGATCGCAAGCAATTTACCGCCCTCGTCGCTCGTACATTACTAGACCGCGTGCGCCATGCCTCGCCTTCTCAATTATTGGCGATAGCGCAAGAAATACCCCATGATTTGCAGACCAAAGACCTGCAAGTGTACCTATCGGACCCCCAGCTCGAAAATCTGTTGATGCACTATGGCGATGCCGGGCAGATCGACCGCTCGACAACACACGATGGCATGTATGTGGTGCAGGCCAATGTGAGCGCCAGTAAAGCATCACAATATGTGCGTACAACAATGCACGATGTCGTCACGCTTAATGCCAATGGTGGCGCTACGCATGTCATGCAACTGCGCCTCGCTTACACGCAGATTGGGCCTGTTTACGGCCTGGATACCTATCGTGATTACGTACGTATCTATGTCCCGCCAGCGGCCCATTTCCTCTGGGGTACGGGTTTCGATACAGGCCAACCACTCTGTGGTGGTCCACTGGCTCCCTGTGCCGATAACGGTATCTACTCACACAATGAGCTGGTGTGCCCAACTGGACAATATCAGGCAGGCGCATCGGCTCCCATGCTGAACGACCCCTATACTGGTGCATGGCATCCTCTCGATACCATCGGCCCACCTACCAACTTCACAAGCGACCAAATGGGCCGCGCCATGTTTGGCGGCTACATCATCGTTCCCAAAAATTGTACTATGACTGCAACCATCTCATGGTATGTTCCATCAATGGGCGTTGCCCCCTATCAACTACTCGTACAGCGGCAAGCAGGCACCTTCCCCGAACTCGACCTGACCATGCTTCCTACTCCCAGTGATTGCGCACAGCGTGCCATACAGGGCAAGCACTTTGATGGTGTGCTCTCTCAAGATACCTCATTTACGCTTTCACGCACAGCCACAAAAGGAGACACAAGTGTGTGCTATCCGCAACCACCAGTGTGAGGGCCGTTGCGAAACCGTCGTAGGGGCCTCATTCATGGCGCCCGTCGTGGTGGCGTACAATGTCGGTGACGTTGACCATACCGACGGCGGASGCGCTGAAGCTGGTCCCTACGACGGTTCCTACTATTGAGGTATACAAAAACATGAAGAAGCGACTCTTACTACTTTTTGCCACTATATTGCTTGGTAGTCTGCTACTGAGCGCGTGCCAATTTCAATTGGGTACGAGTCAGCAAACGCCGCTTGCTACGCCTTCCGCAAAATTTCAAATGGAGCAGATACTGGGGATACAGACAGATGCCCAGACGTCCTATCCTGGCATTCCTTGGGTACGCTTGAGCTATCCGACCTGTGTCGAGAGCAATTTGAGAGGTCAGGTGCTCAAAGACACGATACAAAGCTACCATCATCAAGGTATTCATGTCTTGCTCTCATACTGCCAGTTCAACGGAGATGATCTCTTTGACACGACTAAACTCAACGATGCCGCACAGGGTGGAGCAGATGCCGTGCAATGCGGTAACGAGCAGATGAAACAGAGCACTTCTACCACGTATATTCCGCCAGAGCGCTTCGCACAGTTTTTTGTGTTGTGCCAGAATGCCATGCACGCAGTGCAACCCACTCTTCCGATTATTCTCGGCGCAATGGATCCTCTAGTGGTTCCCAACGACAATGCTAAATTGATGACGCAGGTACAGTATCTCGATGCTTTGCAATCCGCGCTGAATACCACGGCGCAGCCTGGAAGCAAATGGAACTGGCGCACCCAAATTCTGGGCCTGATTGATAGCTGGCATAATGGCTATCCCGATGCCACAACCAACAACCTTGCTCAGCTCTTTAACTTCTGGGCACAACAGTTGCATGTGAGTATCAATAGTGGCGATTTGGGTAAGCACCTGTGGGTGATAGAGGGTACTGGCTGCGTCAACGGGTGTGGTATCGACGCCAACAATGGACGCGAGATAGCCGTCTCGCATATTCTAACAATGATCACCGATGTGCAAACAACTCTACGGTACCAAGTACCCTTCTTCTACTTCAGTGGCAAGGATTTCTTTCAGTCGGGACAATCACAATTCTGGCCGATGGGCATACTGAATGCGAACGGTCATCCCAAGCCACTACGCCAGGACCTCTCTATGGGAGCGCGTGTCCTGACGATGACCTGCGCTTCTGGACCAGTGCGCGTAGCCGAGCAAGCGCAGTTGTTGGCAACGCTCTATAGTGGCTGCATGCCACCGAGTGATTATGTCAACATACTGACGAGCTGAAGAAGAGTGATGGTGGCGAAGCGCGTTTCGCCCTATGAGCGCCCTATCCACTCGTAGGCATGGGTTTTCCTTCGGCGAACGCGAGCAACTGATCAAAAGCTGTTCCGAAATAGAGTTCGTAGCTATCCTTCTCAACGTAGCCCAGATGTGGAGTGCATAGAGCGTTGTCGAGGTGCAGCAAGGGGTGGTCAAGCACCGGCTCGTCTTCGTATACATCGACCGCAGCGGCACCGGGGCGGCCAGCGCGAAGTGCCGCTTCTAACACGCCATGTTCGATGAGACCTGCTCGGCTCGTATTGACAAGCAGGGCCGAAGGTTTCATGTTTGCGAGATCGGTTGCTGTGACGATGCCACTAGTCTCTGGCGCCAGCTTGAGATGCAGGCTGAGCACATCGGAGTGCTCGAACAGCGCACGTTGACTGCTGGCTGTTGCAAAGCCATCGGCCTGGGCACGGGCCAGTGAGCCTTCACGCCCCCATATCAGCACGTTCATGCCAAAGGTGCGTCCGTAGCTTGCCACCAGACTACCGAGCTTGCCATAGCCAAAGATACCCAGCGTGCGGCCATGCAAGCCCACTCCCAGCCTGCTTTGCCAGCGCCCAGCCTTCATTCCCGCGACCTCCTGCGGGATGTGACGCATCGCTGCTAATACAAGCCCCCAGGTGAGTTCCGCAGGGGCATAGGGAGAGCCTCCACCAACGACGACTGCGACACCATGACGAGCGCAGGCTGCACTATCAACGTGAGGCATTCCTCTACCTGTCTGAATAATAAGCTTGAGCTTCGGCAGAAGAGCGAGTAGTGGCTCAGTGATTGCAGTACGTTCACGAATAAGTATCAACACCTCGGCATCCGCAAAACGGGCGCCCAGCGTTGCAACATCCTTCACACTGTCGTTATAGATCGTCACCTCATGCCTCGCCAGCTTGCCAAAGCAATCCAGGTGGCGCACCGCATCCTGGTAGTCGTCAGGAATGACAATTTTCATGGAGGTAGGCTCCTTATTGTACTCGTGATATGAATGGTTTCAACCGTACGGGCGCAATTCATTGCGCCCACCCATCGGCGACGAGACGAGGGCGCAATTCATTGCGCCCGTACGGTTGGGTCTGTTCATAACATACCCTAATGTTTGCCCTTCTTTCCACGCACCGCCACCCGTATCTTCACCTCACTCTTTTGCGTCACCTTTACCGTGGGATGGGCCGCGTGGAAGCGCCGCGCCAACGTGAGAGCTGCCTCTGCCTCCGTGAGGTCCGCCGCCTCAACCGTTATGGGCGCCCCATCAATCATAACCGTGATCTTTATGGGTTGCTGCTGTACTTGTGCCTGCACAATCTGCTTAGGAGCCTGCTTCTCATCCGCCTTCTCATGTGCCTTGAAGAGATGTGCTGCGAGAGGACTTACAGACACAAAAATAGTGCAGAGGTCACTGATAATATTAAGCACATCGTGCTGTGCATAGATGTCTGCCCCAATGGCCTGTACCACATGTGGGACCTGTGTCATCACCTGAAAAAGCAGATCAACTCCTCCGCGCTGCCCCGTATTCTTAGGCGTAACAGCGTAGCCATCCTGCTTGAGATCGCGTATGAGATCACGGCCCAATGCACCCAACGCAACAGGGTCCGCCGCTCCCTCCGACTCCTGTACAATCTCCAAAAGGATAGGAAGCTGTTGACCCGGCTTTAAACCTGTGTGCTGTTCCATATGCATAGCCCTCTTTTCGTTTATTATAAAATATCGTAGAGGTTGAATGTATCACGCATCCACCCTATGTATGGGGTGGATGCGTGATACATTCAACCTCTACTCCCTCATTCCATGCAACCGCAAATAATAACAATGCGGACGCCCACTCGCACCGCCTAGATCCGCCAACACCACATGTTCCGCATCCAGCCAATATACCGCTCCCACCCTATGCACCGCAACATACATACCCAGCAGTTCACCTCTGCTAGGCCCCTGCGCACGCCAGAAAAACACCCGCCCATTGCCTTCGCAGGTCATAATGACCTGTCCATCAGGGGAGAAGGCCACACTGGACACCGCGCTGCTATGTCCCTCAAAGGAGGTGAGCAGTTGGCCTGTGGCGGCGTCCCACAAGCGAGCGGTAGTATCGTAGGAGCCAGTGAGGACATGAGAGCCATCAGGGGAGAAGGCCACACTGGTCACCCAGTCGCTATGTCCGGCGAAAATGCGCAAAAGTCGCTGATCTTCTGCGCCAACTTGCCGGATTTGCTCTAGCCATTGGGCGGGAGTAGTGCTCCGAAACAAATCTTGCCTTGCTTCTACAGAGCGATTGAAGAGTTGTTGAAAGAAAATGCCCGGTAGTGTTGTTGTTTCGTGAGCGAGGATATAGCTTTCGCGGTCGAGCCAGCGTTCTATATGCTCAAGCACGACGGTTTGTGTTGTTTGTGTTCCCTGGTTTGCTGCTAATAGAATGGCATAGTCACGCGCTGCCCGTACCTGTTCCAGGCATTGCCAGTAGCCTTCACGCCGGGTGCGCTGTTCAAGGGCCGGTAGGTCGATAAAGGTGTTGGTTAGTTGCACAAGGGCGGTTGTTGTCAGAGTATTGCCGGAGTCGCTCTCTTCTGCAAGCAAGTGTTGCCCGAATTCACGTACTAGAGGGTGGAGGCGTACCTGTTGCTCTTGTCCACCTACTAGCTCTTCAAAGAGGCTGATCCCTCGCAAGTGCAAGAAGGCATCGCGCAAGGGGGTAAAGCTTTGTGCATCTTCGCCGAGACCTGCAGCTAAGCCGAGCAGCCAGAGTGGAATCGGTGTGGCTTCAGGGAAATAGCAGGCTAGTTTGAAGAGGCGACGGCAGTCGTCATCGCGTACGCGTTCCCAACTCAAACGGAAGGTCTCAAAGAGTATTTGCTTCAAACTGGTGAGTTTGCCAGCGCTCAGCACCTCGGCGAGGCGCACAAGTGTGGCCTGTTTGTCCTGCAGCAGTCGTCCACTCAGGTGGACTAGAGCCAGGGGTAGGTACTCGACGCGTTGGCACACGCGCCGCGCTGCTTGTGCTTCAGCACTCTCGCGCCCAGCTTCGATATCGGCCCAGACTGCTGGGCGTGCCTCTGCGAGCAGTAGGCGCAGAGCAGCAAGGGGCGGTAAGCGTTTGACATCATGGAGCTTGATTCCATGTGGGGCTATGGTGATACGCGATGTGTAGAGGAGCACACACCGGACATTGCCACCTGCTAATTGAGGGAGCACGGAGAGCACGAGTTCGGGCTGCTCGACATTATCGAGGATTAGCAAGGCATCGGCGTGTGTGGCGAGGTAGCGGCAGAGATGACGTGTACGCTTGAACTCGTATTCGGGGCTGGAGCTATCATCGTCTGCGGGTAGATACCCCGTATTGAATGCTAGCTTGGCAAACTCGCTCTGCCACTCGAACAGCGTCTTGCCGGTGGCAGGCATCCAGAAGACGCCGCCGGGGAAGCGGTCTTGGTAGTGATAGGCGAACTCAACTGCTAATTGTGTTTTGCCGATGCCGCCCATGCCTGTCACTCCCACCAGACCGACGCGGCGCGGCTGTTGCTCTGCTGCGGGTTGCAGGAGCAGAGATTCGAGCTGCTCAAATTCGCCTGGGCGCGGCTGAAAGGAGGAGTTGCGCGGAAACGGAATGTAGGATGTGGGACACTCGGCAACCAGTTGGCGCGATGGTTTGCGCAATGAAGCGAGAGGAATGCGATCAGGGTAGCTGACTAGGATGCATTCTTCTCCTCTAGCGTCACTGGTAGAAATGACGGGTTTTTGCTCTGCTGGCATTGCGTGTTTGATATATAGGAGCAAGCGATCAAGCGTGACCTGTCCCTTGTCTCGCAGCAATTCTGGCTCGTCTCCACGCAATGCTTTTAGGAGCAACACGGTCATTTTGCCGTGTCCAGCTTCTTCGCCAGCAGTGCCGTCGTAGGGTGCTGCAGCCAGTGCGATATACCAGCCAACCTGTCGCTTCTTGGCCTCGGCGCCAGGAATTTCAAAATAATACATGATCTGTTGACGGAGGTCGTCGAAATGATGATCTGCATTGGTGCGGATGTCCTCGGCATAGCAGCAATCGAGAATAATCAGGACGTGGCGGGCGGAAGTTTTCTCGAAGAGGCATTCGCGTAGCCAGTGCATCGAAACATGCATATTTGGGTTATATTCGACATCGTCTTCGTCGAAGTCGGCTGTGCCAAGATAGGCATTGCGAATCTCTGAACGTTTCTCGTCGTATGCTTGTTGTCCATGTCCACTAAAGTAGAAGAGGATAAAGTCATCCTCGTTACGATTATGTGTCAGTGTACGTACAGCCTTCTGGACTCTTGTGCTGGTAGCATGTTCTCCAAGCAGCGCAGGGGTAATCAATTCAAAGCCGCATTGTTGTGCAAGCACATCTGCCATCGCTTGCGCGTCATTTAGGGCATGATCGAGTTCGGATAGGATTTCAGAACTGGTTTTATTGACTCCCACTACGAGGGCCAGTCGTTTTCCTGTTCCATATCCATGTGGTGCATGAACCGATGTGGGCGTAATGGACATACCCAGCAATCCCCCTTCTGCCAAGCAGCATTGATGAATTGTGCTTTTTCAATTATAACGCATTCTTGCTCTTTTTCAATATAAATTTGTAATGGATATGTCGTAGGGGCCCCATTCATGGCGCCCAATAGGCATCAACCTAAGCGAATTGATGGGTTTGTGTGATGGAAATGCCGCTCGTGCCCGTAGGGGCGGGGGTGGCGGCGCGATGGGTGGTGGGGACCCTTGCGG
>JRHI01002841.1_pt1 | contig 11171 bp, 8 predicted proteins | sample 215371 | NCBI WGS metagenome assembly JRHI01 (sample SAMN02929681, study PRJNA255918) | sediment metagenome | biome: cave system; feature: Ice Cave; material: Sediment; isolation source: sediment from deep within a dark volcanic ice cave with no known source of... ... | reverse complement strand
TCGTTGATCAGGTACCGGGTGGCGAAGTTGTCGGTGCCGTCGAGGACGAGGTCGTAGCCGCCGAAGAGCCGCAGCGCGTTCGCCTTCGTCAGGCGCTCCTGGTGCCCGATCACCGTCACCTCCGGGTTGAGCGCGCTCAGCGTGGCGCGGGCCGACTCCACCTTGGGCCGCCCGAGCCGCGCGGTGCTGTGGAGCACCTGGCGCTGGAGGTTGCTCTCCTCGACCAGGTCGTCGTCGACGAGCCCCAGCGTGCCGACCCCGGCCGCGGCGAGGTAGAGGGCGGCCGGCGAGCCGAGCCCGCCCGCCCCGAGCAGGAGCACCTTCGCCGCCAGGAGCCGGTGTTGGCCCGCCTCGCCGACCTCGGGGAGCAGAACGTGGCGGCTGTAGCGGCGGCGCTGGGCCGCGCTGAAGACCGGGGGGGCCGCCCAGGGCAGGCCGGCGGCCTGCCAGGCGGCGAACCCGCCGGCCAGCGAGACGACCTGCCGGTAGCCGAGCTGGGCCAGCGCCTGGGCGGCGAACGCGGAGCGGGCGCCGCCGGCGCAGTAGACGACGAGCGGGCGGTCTTTGGCGGGCAGGGCGGTCTCGACGCGGGCCTCGAGGAAGCCGCGCGGGATGTGGAGGGCGGCGGGGAGGCGTCCCTGATCGACCTCGTCCTGCTCGCGGACGTCGAGCACCGCCGCGCCGCGCTGGAGGAGATCGTGCGCTTCTCTGGGATCGACCTCCTGGATCTGGGCGCGCGTGCGGTCGAGGAGGTCGCGGTAAGTCGTGGACATATGATGGGACTCCATCTTGAGAGGTTCCGGTCGTCCGGGTCATGCACCCCGCGACCGAATTGTCGAGTTATCGGTCCAGATTAATGCACGGGACCGCGCCGCGCAAGGCGCGGGGAATCGCTCGACGATGAAACGTCCGCGGTCGCAGGGCGAGCGGCGGCCGCATGGGTAGCATCCAACGCCTGGTCGAGGTCCGCGAGGACGTCCTCGACGTCCTCGATGCCAACGGAGAGGCGGACCAGACCCGCGGTGATGCCGACCTCGGTCAGCTCGTCGGGCGAAAGGGCGCGGTGGGAGGACATGGTAGGAGAGAGGACGAGGCTGTAGACGTCGCCGAGGGTCGTGGCGGGGAGACAGAGACGGAGCGCCTGCAAGAAGCGGAACACTTCGTCGCGACCCGCGCCCGCGATCTCGAAGGAGACCATGCCGCCGCGCAGCTCGTTGTTGAAGGCGCGTGCCGCGCCGCCGAGATCGGTCAGGCCGGGGTAGTTGACACGGGCGACCCGCGGGTCATCGCGCAGCCGCGCGGCGACCACCGCCGCACTCTCGCTCTGGCGGCGGACGCGCAGCGGCAGCGTTTTGATGCCGCGCAGCGTGAGCCAGGCCTCGAACGGACCAAGGATCGAGCCGGTCAGCTTGTTCAGCTCGGTCAGTTCGGCGCCGCGCTCCCGCGTCGTCGCGATCACCCCCCCCGTGACGTCGCCGTGACCGCCCAGATATTTGGTGCTGGAGTGGACGACCGTGTCGGCACCGAGCTTGGCCGGGTTGACCAAGTACGGTGTGGCGAAGGTGTTGTCGACGATCACTCGAGCGCGCCGAGCGTGGGCGATCTCGACGATCGCGGCGACGTCGGCGACGCGCAGCAGCGGGTTGGAGATCGTCTCGAAGAGCACGACACGCGGCTTGATCTCCTCGATCGTGCCGCGCAAGCGATCCAGGTCGAGGATGTCGACAAAGGTCGTTTCGACGCCGAGCGTGGCGAACAGGCTCGTCAGCAGGGCGTAGGTCGCGCCGTAGACATCGCGGGCGGCGACGATCCGGGAGCCCGCCTGCACCTGGTTCAGGATCGCGGCGTGCATCGCGGCCATGCCGGACGCGTAGGCGACGGCGTCCTCGGTCTCCTCCAAGGCGGCGACCGCGACCTCCAACGCCCGGGTCGTCGGGTTGCCGTGGCGGGTGTAGACAAAGCCCGGCCGCTCGTTGCCGAACACGGCGTCGAGATCCGCCGTCTCGTCGTAGAAGAAGGAGGAGGCGGGGTAGATCGGCGTGACGGTCGGGGTGAAATCGGGCTTCGGGGCGCGCTCGCCGGCGTGGACGGCGCGACTGGCGAAACCGCGCGCCGCGCCCTCCGGGCCAATCGCTGAGGCCAAGGCAGCTTCTCCTCGCTTCCTGAACGGCCGGTGCGGCGGACCGCCCCGAAGCCGGCAGTCTAGGACGTGGGGGGTGGAGCGTCAAATCGACCGCACGGGGTGACCGCTGGGATGTGGGAGAATGCCGCGGTATTTCCCTGACAATCCTTGACGCGGACCGACCCCAGGAGGTGCTCCATGACGTCAGTCGCCGCCCCCGATCGCACCGACGCCGATCACCTGACGCGAGACGCGCTCGCGCACTGCATCTTTCCGCTGGCCCACATGGCGGACATCCACGACTTCGGGCCGGCAATCTACGTCAAGGGCGAGGGCGTCGAGATCACCGACGTGCGCGGCAAGACGTACCTCGACATGATGTCCTCGCACACGCGGGCAAATAGCCTCGGCTACGGGAACGACGAGGTCGCGCGGGCAGTTTACGACCAAATGCGGCGATTGCACTACGTTGGGACGGTGGGCAATCTGACCGAGCCGACGATCCGGCTCGCGACCAAGCTGGCGGAGCTGACGCCGGGCCGGTTGGCAAAGGTAATGTTCGTCAGCGGCGGGTCGGAGGCGGTCGAGACCGCGCTCAAGCTGGCCAAGCAGTACCACGTCACCAAGGGGGACAAACCGCGCGCCCACAAGATCATCTCCCGCTGGTTCGCCTACCACGGCGCGACGATGGGCGCGCTCGCCGTAACCGACTGGCTCGGCACTCGGCACATCTCGGAACCGGGGGTGCCGGGTTCCTCGTTCATCCCCGGGCCGAGTAACTATCGCAACCCGTTCGACATGGACGAGGAGGCGTACGCCGACTTCTGCGCCACCTACCTGGAGCGCCAGATCCAGCACGAGGGGCCGGAGTACGTCGCGGCGTTCATCGCCGAGCCGATCATGCAGGCGCACGGCGTCCAGATCCCGCCGCAGGGCTATTTCGAGCGGGTGCGCGAGATCTGCACGAAGTACGACGTGCTCTGGATCTGCGACGAGGTGATCACCGGGTTCGGGCGGACCGGGGCGTGGTTCGCGATCGACCATTTTGGGCTGGAGCCGGATATCATGACGATGGCAAAGGCACTGACCGCCGGCTACATGCCGATGGGCGCGGTGATCACGCGGCCGGAGATCGCCGACGCGCTGCCGATCTTCCGCCACGTCCACACCTTCAGCGGCCACGCCGCCGCCGCGGCCGCGGCCAACGCCGTGATCGGGATCAAGGAGCGCGAGAAGCTGGTCGAGCGGGCGAAGGAGAACGGCGCCTACTTCGGCGACGCGCTCAAGCACGAGCTGGAGCCGCACCCGATCGTCGGTCAGGTGCGCGGGATCGGGCTGTGGCAGGCGGTCGACTTCACCGCCGACAAGAAGACGAGGGCGCCGTTTGCCGACGACACGGTGGCGGCCGTCGTCCGTCGGATGTACCAGCACGGGGTGATCGCGAGCCCGATCGGCAACGCCTTCGAGATGGCGCCGCCGCTGATCGCGACCCGCGGCGATCTCGACCGCGCGGTCGAGATCGCCGCGCGGGCGATCCACGAGATTGCGCAGGAGCGACACCTGGCCTGAGCAGCTCGCTCACGGGAGACTCGGGCCAGGCCAGGGCTGTTGCATCTGTTCGTGTTCGACGCGTCGGGTCGACGGTGCGGGCGGACCGCGGTGCGGGACGAGGGGAGGACCCTCGATCCAAGTCGACGGGTATTGACAGGGCCACCGGAGTTAAGTACATTCTGGACCCACAACTGAATAGAGCCTGATCACGAGAGGTGGAGGGACACGGCCCTGTGAAGCCCGGCAGCCTGCGCGATGATGCGCGCAAGGTGCCAATTCCGGCAGAGCGATCTGCAAGATCAGGGACCGGCCTGCTCATCCGCCCCCTGCTCTGGCAGGGGGTTTTTGTTGCGAGCGTGTCAGCCCGTCGGCTCGCCGGCCATCGCTTGGGCGTGCCATCCGGTTCCGCCCCGATGATCGGGGCCGAATAAAGGTCGATGAGGATGCGGGCGTTCCTCGACGGCGCTGGCGAGCCGGCTCGCCGACGGGCTGACAAGTTCGTGAAGGGTTGACCCGATGCAACAGATCAACGACGGGACAGCCTTTGTTCCGGTGCCGGCGGTGGCGGGCGAATCGGGTCACGGCGGCCAGGCACACGACGGGCGGCGGCGCCTGCACATCGTCGCGCCGGCGCGGGAGCGCGCGGCGGCGGTCGAGGACGGGGCACTCCAATCGGCGGCGATCGGGTCGCTCGAACTGGAGCTGGGCGGACGGCTGCCCTCGGTGACGCTCGCCTACCGGACCTGGGGCCGGCTCAACGCCGCCGGCGACAACGCGGTACTGGTCCTCCACGCGCTCACCGGTGACAGCCGGGCGGCCGGCGAGGGGGGTTGGTGGGAACCACTGATCGGCGCGGGCCGCGCGCTCGACACCGACCGCGCCTTCATCGTCTGCGCCAACATCCTCGGTGGCTGCCAGGGCAGCACGGGGCCGGCCTCGATCGACCCCCTGACCGGCCGCCCCTACGCGATGCGCTTCCCACTGATCACGATCGGCGATATGGTCGACGCCCAGCGCCGGCTGGTCGACCGGCTGGGCATCACGAAGCTCGTCCCGATCGGCGGCTCAATCGGGGGCTGCCAGGCGTTGGACTGGGCGACGCGGCACCCGGCGCTCGTCAGGGCGACGGTTCCGGTCGCCGCGACGCCGGCGCTCGGTCCGCAGGGCATCGCACTCAACGAAGCGGGGCGCCGCGCGATCATGGCCGACCCCGCCTGGCGCGGCGGCGAGTACGCTGGCGAAGGGGTCTTCCCGGCGGAGGGACTCGCGATTGCCCGGATGATCGCGATGGTGACGTTCCACAGCCGGGAGAGCATGAACCTGCGCTTCGGCCGTAAGCCGGCGACGCGGCCCAGCCTCTACCCCTCGTTCGGCGGCACCTTCGATGTCGAGGGATACATCCACCACCACGGCGCGGCGCTGGTGCGGCGGTTCGACGCCAACAGCCACCTCTACCTGACGCGCGCCATGGACCTTTACGACCTCGGCCGCGACGGCGGCGAAGCGCATTGGCTGCGCCGAGTCGCCGCCCCCGTCCTCCTGGTCGGTATCCGCAGCGACTGGCTCTACCCGCCCGACGAGGTGAAGGCGCTGGCTGACCGCCTGACCGCGTTGGGCAAGGAGGCAACCTACGTCGAGCTCGACTCGCCGCACGGGCACGACGCGTTCCTGAAAGAGTGGGACCAGTTGACCGCGGTCATCGGCCCGTTCCTCGCCGGCGTCCTGGCGGGGACCGAGCGATCGTGACCCGCCGCGGCCGCGGCTCCGATCCGCGCCCGCCGCGGCGGGTTGCACGCGCGATCGCTGTCGCCTATTGTTGATCGAGAAATTCAGTTTTCAGTCGCGGATCGCCCGGTCGAGACCGGCGACGCGGCGACGAAGAGGCGCTCCACGGGGGCGCTTCATGCATGGAGAAAGGAAAATCCCGCCATGAATGAGCGACCCCTCGGGTTTGAGACGCTGGCGTTGCACGCGGGCCAACAGCCCGATTCCGCGACCAATGCGCGGGCCGTGCCGATCTACCAGACGACCTCGTACGTCTTCAACAGCGCCGACCACGCCGCCAACCTGTTTGGGCTCAAGGAATTCGGCAACATCTACACGCGGATCCACAACCCGACCCAGGATGTCTTCGAGCAGCGGATCGCCGCGCTCGAAGGCGGTGTGGCCGCGATTGCGACCGCGTCCGGGCAGGCGGCCGAGACGCTCGCCATTCTCAACCTGGCGCGCGCCGGGGACGAGATCGTCTCGACGACGAGCCTCTACGGCGGCACCTACAATCTCTTCCACTACACGCTGCCGAAGATGGGGATCACCGTCAAGTTCGTCGAGCCCACCGCCGACGCGGTGCAGGCGGCGATCACCGCCAAGACAAAGGCCGTCTACTCCGAGACGATCGGCAACCCGGACCTGCTCACCCTCGACATCGAGACCGTCGCCAAGGCCGCCCACGCCGCCGGCGTGCCGCTGATCCTCGACAACACGATGCCGACCCCGTACCTCGTCCGCCCGATCGACCACGGCTGCGACATCGTCGTCCATTCGGCGACGAAGTTCATCGGCGGGCACGGCACCTCAATCGGCGGCGTCGTCGTCGACGGCGGCACGTTCGACTGGAAAGCGTCCGGCCGCTTCCCCGAGTTCACCGCGCCCGATCCGAGCTACCATGGGCTGGTCTACACCGACGTGTTCAACGAGGCGAACTTCGGCGCCAATATCGCCTACGCCATCAAGCTGCGCGTGCAGCTGCTGCGCGACCTGGGGCCGGCGATCAGCCCGTTCAACGCCTTCCTGTTCATTCAGGGGCTCGAGACCTTGCCCTTGCGGATGGAGCGCCACAGCCAGAACGCGGCGGCGGTCGCGCGCTTCCTGACCGAGCACCCGCGGGTTTCCTGGGTGAACTACCCCGGCCACCCCAGCCATCCCGCCTACAAGACGGCGAGCAAGTACCACCGCAACGGGCTCTACGGCGCGATCCTCGGCTTTGGCGTCAAGGGCGGACGCGAGGCGGGCCGCAAGGTGGTCGAGTCGGCGAAGATCTTCTCGCACCTCGCCAACATCGGCGACGCCAAGTCGCTCATCATCCACCCGGCCACGACGACCCACTCCCAGCTTTCCGAAGAGGAGCAGCTGACCACCGGCGTGACGCCCGACTACGTCCGCCTCTCGGTCGGCCTCGAAACCGTGGCCGACCTGATCGGCGACCTGGAGCAGGCGCTGGGGCAGGCATAGGTCCTGGTCGCCGGCTGAGTGCTGAGGACGGCCCCCGCTCCCCCAACGTTGGCTCACAGGGGTAGCTCCGCGGCGACGACCCCCATCTCCCCAGCCCGCGGCTCAGAGGACACCCCACCCCCCGAGCGCGAGGGGAAGGGGGAGCCGACGGCGCTCATGAGCACGACGTAACGCCCCTCCCCTAGCTTGGTGGGCGCCCTGTGGGCACGGGTGGGGTGGGGGCGGTCTCATCCTCCGCCCTTGTCGCAGGCTCGACGCGCTGTCGCCGCTTCAACGCCGGCGGGGTTTGTCCTTGGACTTGGGCTGGGCGACGCGACCCTCGGCGCGCGTGCGGTAGCCGGCGGCGATGGCGTCCTCGACGCTCGCGAAGCAGATGTCCGGGACGGTCCCAGTGTAGGAATCGTCGCCGAGCCGGTGGTAGATCGTCGAGCGGGAGTTGCCCTTGATCGGGTAGCCGTTCGGGCAATAGCGGGTCCCGTCGCCCTTCACCCAACGCGGTCCATCCGTCGCCGCCGGGCTTGGGCTGGGCATGGCCTCTGTCGTGCCGGGGTGGGTGTTGGCGTCCCGGCGGTCCTCCGGGCCGATTGAAACCGGGGCCGCGTCACCCGGTGCCTCGCTGAGCGCGGCGGTGTAGGTGTCGTCCATCCCGCCCGCCGACTGCTGCGCGGGCCAGCCGGCGATCGGAGCGTTCCGGAGCGACGGGGACTCGACCGCGGCGGGCGCGGGCCTGGTGGGATCGGCGCCCTCCTCCGGCAGCGGGGGAAGCCGATCCGTGCCTTTGACCCAACCTGGGGCATCGCTCCTCGGTTCAGGCTCAGGTGACGGGTTGCCCAAATCGGACAGGGACGCCTCGGCAGGCTCGGGTTGACGGTGTGAAGGCGGCGCCGCACTGGCCAGATCACTGTCGATCGAGGAATCAGGAGCCGCGGGAGCGACGGCTGGCGGTGCCGTCGCGTCGAAGGCCTGATTCGTCGGGGCGGCAATGGCGGCCTGTTCGGCGTCGCCGGCGGGCGCTGGGGAGGGGGCGGGAGGTGTGGCGACGGTCGCCGAGTCTGGGCTGCCGATCGTGGTGGTGCCGGGTCGAGCGGCCGGTCCGACGTCCTCGACGGTCGTCGGACCACCCCCCCGCGTTCCCGCGGCCGGGGGGTGCTCGGACTGCTGGCTGACGGTCCGCTCCGACCGGTCCCCGGCCTTGACGTCCGGGCCGGCGCTGGCGACCGCCCCGGCGGGCTGGCGCTCGGCCAGGGTGAGCCACTCCTCGCGGAACCACTGCCCCTGCCAGGGAAGACCCAGGCGCGAGTTGTCGTAGGGCCGGAAATCGACCAAATACTGAGGTACGCTCTGCGGGCCGAGGGGGTTGATCTGAGTCACCTGGCCGAGGGCACCCTCGAAGCGAGCCTCCGGCCAGGTGCTGTACATGACGCTGATCCCGAACACCCCGCGCTTGTTGTAGCCGCGGGGCAGCGCAACCCGGACCTGATCGCCGACCTGGAACTCCGTCATTCTCGTGTCTCTCCTTCAGCGGAGCGTGTGCGCTGGCCTCGCCGCCATCCGAGCGTGTTTGGCCCCAGTATATCCGAGCCGGCCCGGACTCCGGACGACCGGGGGCATCCCAGACGGGGCAGGTCGGCGCGCAGCGAAGCAATATAGTTGCATCTCACTTGACTAATAGTGCATGTTCGTGTAATTTCTCGACAGGCGGGCCACCGGACGGCGGCGTGCCTGGCGCCAGGACGGGCGACCGTGAAGGGAGCGTGAAACGTGGCGATGCCGAACCTGATCGGACGGTGTCCGGTCTGTACCAATGAGATGACGGTGACGCGGCTCCACTGTGAGGCGTGCCAGACCGCGCTCGAGGGGAGATTCCGCCTCGGTCGGTTCGCGAGCCTGCCGGCCGAGCACCTCGCGTTTCTCGATGTCTTCGTCAAGAACCGCGGCATCATCAAGGACGTCGAAGCCGAGCTCGGTCTCTCCTACCGAACAGTCGTCGGCCGGCTCGACGACCTGCTACGGGTGCTCGGCCACCCGGCGGCCGGCGACGAGACTCCTCGGACGAGGGCCGCGCCGGTCCAAGCCCGCGAAGAGCGACGTCGGATCCTCGAAGAACTGCGCGACCAACGCATCACCGCGGACGACGCGGCCCGTCTGCTCTCCGCCATCGGCGGGCGCGGTTGACAGGCGTCAGGCGAAAGGAGCATCCCACGATGGCTGACGAGCAGACGACGCGCCAGGAACCGGAGTCGAATGCGACCGCGCTGCCCCTAGAGCCGGATCGCCCGGTCACGCTGCAGGTCGAAAACCCCAACGGCGATGTGACGGTCCGGATCGCCGACCGCCCGGACGTCCTGGTGCGGGCCGTCAAGCACGGCCGGCGCGATTCGGTGCGGTACGACGAGGCGGCGGTCGAGACGGCGGTCGACGGCAACCACGTCCATGTCCGCGTGGTAATCCCCTCGGTCTGGCGCGGCACCGATTTCGGTCGAGCCATCTTCAAGCACCTGGAGGGCGGCCGCATCAAGCTCAACGCCGACGCATTCGCATTCACCAAAACGGCCCCCGGCGATGTGCGCTTCGACCTGACGATCGAGCTCCCCCGCACGATCCTCGCCCACCAGTCATCTCGGGTCGCGGTCCGCACCGCTAGCGGCGACGTCCGGATCGAGGAGGTCCGAGGCACGATCGACGTCGCACTCGCCTCCGGCGACGTACGGCTGCGCGACATCGCCGGTGAGATCACGGTCCATACGGCCAGCGGCGACCTGACGGTCGAGCGGCCGGATGGGCGCCTGACGGCGCGGACGGCCAGCGGCAACATCGGGGTGACCGGCGGCTGCCTGACGCGGTTCGCCCTCACCTCGGTCAGCGGGACGCTGACGGTCGACAGTCGCCTCCGCGGCGACGCTGCCTCCCATGCTGAAAGCGTGAGCGGCGACATCCGGTTGACGCTCGGGATTCCGGCGGCCGGAGGCTCGTTGGCGTTCAAGTCGGTCTCCGGCGAGGCGACGGTCGCCCCGCCCTTCCGCAGCGTTGGGAAGCGGACGTGGCGCCTCGGGCCGCGCGAGTCCGGCGGTCCGTCGATCAGCGTCAAGACCGTCAGCGGCGACCTCGACGCCCGCGCCGACCTGCTCGCCGGGGAGACAGCCCCGCGGCGGGCAGAGACGGCGCAGCCGGCACCCAGCGAGGTCGTGGCGACGCCCGAGCAACCGGCCGCCGATCCGAAGGACGGCGCCAGGCTGGCGGTGCTCCAGGCGCTCGAGCGGGGCGACATTGACATCGAGGAAGCGATGAGCCGCCTCGACGGCATCGGCCACGGCGCCTGATCGCTCGCCCGGGACCTCGCGCCTCTGCTCGTCCTCGTCTGCCTGGCCCGTCTCCCGCGGAGCCAGGCGCTGGCGCGGTCGTGACTCCCCGAGTGCGTCGCGGGAGACGAGCCGGGCCGGTCGGGAGCCAGAGCAGCGCGTCGTCGACCGACACGGGTGAGAGGGCCCAGGTGCTGATCGACGCGACGCTCCAGACGGATCCCTCGCCCGCGGTCGTGGGCGAGCGGCCGCCTTAGAGGGTGTTTATGAAGCATTTTGGCGTACCAGCTTACAGAGCATGGTACCACCAAAGGCGGCGGAGATCATCCCCTCGCTCGTCTGCGTCATCGCCTCGTAATCCTTGCTCAGACGGCGGTACCGCCCCATCCACGCGATCGACCGTTCCACCACCCACCGCCGGGGCAATACCTGGAACGTCTTCGTCCCTTTCGGCGGCGCCACGATCTCCAGATCCACCCCCGCTTCCCGCTTGGCCCAGCCGACCAAGGCGCCCCGGTAGATGCCATCGGCCCAGACCTTCCGCAGCCGCGGGAAGCGCGTGCGCGTCCCGGCCAGCACTAGCTTTGCCCCGTCGCGATCCTGGATGTTCGCCGCATGCACGACCAGCTTCAGCAGCAAGCCGTCGGTGTCGACGAGGTAATGGCGCTTGCGGCCGGTCGTCTTTTTGCCGGCGTCGTAGCCGCGTGGCCCCCTTGTTCCGTGGTCTTCACCGTCTGGCTGTCGAGGATCGCCGCACTCGGCTCGGGGTCGCGCCCCTGCGCCGTCCGCACCCGCCGCCGCAGGGTGGCGGCGATAGTCTCCCACGTCCCGTCCGCCTCCCAGCGCCGGAAATACGCGTAGACGGTCTCCCACGGCGGCAAATCGTGCGGCATCAGACGCCAGGCGCCGCCGGAGCGGAGCACGTAGCGCAGTCCATTGACGATCTCGCGGAGGTCGACGCTGCGGGG
>JRHI01002840.1_pt1 | contig 11174 bp, 6 predicted proteins | sample 215371 | NCBI WGS metagenome assembly JRHI01 (sample SAMN02929681, study PRJNA255918) | sediment metagenome | biome: cave system; feature: Ice Cave; material: Sediment; isolation source: sediment from deep within a dark volcanic ice cave with no known source of... ... | reverse complement strand
TGCTCGGCGTGCGCGCCGCGCTGGGCCGCACCTTCCGGCCGGAGGAAGATCGCACGCCGAATACGCATCCCGTCGTCGTGCTCAGCCACCGGTTCTGGCAGCGGCGCTTCGACAGCGACCCGGAGATCCTGGGCCGGAGCGTCATGCTCAACGGCCGCGCGTTCACGGTGATTGGCGTGGCCGACGCCGCGTTTCGCGGCAACGAGCCGTTCCTGTCGATGGATCTCTGGGTGCCGATGATGATGCAGTCGTCGGTGATGCCCGGCGGCGCGCTCGGCTCGCGCTCGGTCCAGTTCCTGCAGTCGATGGTGCGCCTGAAGCCCGGCGTGACGGTCGAGCGCGCGCAATCCGGCTTCGACGTCGTCACCCGCAACCTCGAGGCGACGTATCCGGAGAACGCCGGCCGCGGCGCGCGGCTGTATGAGTTGTGGCGCGCGCCTGGACGCTCGGGTTCGACGATGCTCCCTGGGCTCGTCGTCATGATGGCGTTTGCGGGCGTGGTGCTGTTGATTGCGTGCGCGAACGTCGCGAACCTGCTGCTCGCGCGCGCGGTCGGACGGCAACGCGAGACCTCCATCCGCCTGGCGCTCGGCGCCGGCCGCCGACGGCTGGTGCAGCAGCTGCTGACCGAGAGCGCGATGCTCGCGGCCGCGGGGGGCGTGGCGGGCATCGTCATTGCGCAGTGGACGGCGCGGATCATGACGGGGCTCGTGCCGCCGCTGCCAATCCCGATCGTGATGGACAACAGCGCGCTGAACACGCCGGTCCTGCTCTTCACGGCCGTCGTCACCGCGCTGAGCGCGATCGCCTTCGGCCTCGTCCCGGCGCTGCAGGGATCGTCGGCGTCGATGCTGGCGTCGCTGAAGGCATCGGCGGCGTCGATGACGGCGTCTCCGGGACGCACGCGCCTGCGGCGCGCGCTCGTCGTCGTCCAGGTGGCCGCGTCGCTGATTCTGCTCGTGTCAGCGAGCCTCTTCATGCGCGCGCTGCGCAACGCACAGACGGTCGATCCCGGGTTCTCGACGCGCAGCGGCCTGCTGACGTCGATCGATCTCACGCCGGCCGGGTACGACGAATCGCACGGGCGGGCGTTCTACCGCGACGCGATCGCACGCATGCGGGAGATTCCTGGCGTGGAGGCGGCTTCCATCGCGACGAACGTGCCGCTGATTTTCTGGAACAGCAGCACCTCGAGGGTGACGATCGACGGCTACACGCCGGCGCCGAACGAGGACGTCGTCGTCGACACGAATCGCGTCGGCCCGCACTATCTGCGGACGATGGGCGTGGCGCTGCTCGAGGGACGGGAGTTCACCGATCGCGACGTCGCCGGCATGCCCGATGTGGGCATCGCCAACGAGACGCTGGTGCGTCGATACTTCAAAGGGGCCAATCCCATCGGCGGCCGTGTCCGGATCGGCCGCCGCACGGTGCAGATTGTCGGCGTCGCGCGCGACGGCAAGTACACGTGGATCACCGAAGCGCCGCGTCCGTACTTGTACATGCCGTTTCAACAGTGGTACACGCCTGATGCGGTCCTCCATCTGAAGACGGCGGGCGATCCGGCCGGCGTGGTGGCGGCGGTTCAGCAGGTGGTGCGCGATCTCGATCGGAACGTGCCGCTCTACGAGCTGCGGACGATGACGGAGCACCTGAAGATCGCGACATTCCTGCAGCGGCAGCTCGCGGGCATGCTGAGCGCCTTCGGCGCGCTGGCGGTCCTGCTGGCGACGGTCGGCCTCTACGGCGTCATCGCCGCCGGCGCGGCGCAGCGCGCATCGGAGATCGGCATGCGCATGGCGCTCGGCGCGTCGAGAGGCGACATCGTGTCGCTGATCCTGAAGCAGGGCGTCGGGATGACGCTGACGGGAATCGGCATCGGCCTCGCGGTGGCGCTCGCCGTCACGCGGCTGTTCAAGAGCCTGCTGGTCGGCATCAGCTCGACCGACGCCGTCAGCTTTGCCGGCACCGCCGCCCTGCTCGTGGTCGTGTCAATGGTGGCCACCTATCTGCCGGCGCGCCGGGCGGCCGCGCTCGATCCGACGCAGGCGCTGCGTCAGGAATGAGCGTGCATGGTATCGTACCGCTTACAATTCCTGGCAACTCATGCGCGTCGAAAGCGACCTCTGGCTGCCGCGATCGCTCGACGAAGTCTTCGCGTTCTTCTCGAACGCCGCGAACCTCGAGGCGCTCACGCCGCCGTGGCTGCACTTCCGGATCCTCACACCGAAGCCCATTCCCATGCGTCAGGGGACGCTGATCGACTACAGCATCCGTCTCCACGGCATTCCGATCTCGTGGCAATCGGAGATCACCGTGTGGGATCCGCCGCACCGCTTCGTGGACGTGCAGCGGCGTGGCCCGTACCGACGCTGGGTGCACACGCATTCGTTCGAGGACGTGAAGGGCGGGACCACGGTTGGCGACTCGGTCGAGTTCGACGTGCCGTTCGCGTTCGCGGCCGGGTGGTTCGTGATGCGCGAGGTCCGGACCATCTTCGCGTTCAGGCACCAGGCGCTGCTGAAACGGTTCGGCGGCATCTCATAGGTAACTCAGCCACGCGTCGCGGCGGCGCTGCTTGACACCGGCGAACCACCGGCACAGCGGGTACAGGGAGACGACGACGGCGATCCAGATCGGATAGACGACGGGCAGCGCGTACCCCCGGTGAGCAGAAAGAAGACCGGCGCGCAGACGTTGGTGATCCAGCGGGTGAAGAACAGCGCCGCGCCGGCGCGCGACACATCGGTCGGGCTCACGCCCGGCACCCCAAAGAAGTCGCGCGTATGATCGAGCGCGCCATCACGATCATGATCGCGCCGCGGACGAGGTCAACCGATTCGACGCGGCGTGTTGCGTTCACCGGATCGCAGGGCCGGGAGTGATTCGACCTCAGTAGCCGAGAAGGAGCCGCGCCGCCCGTTCGATCTGCGCTTCGCTCGGCAGATAGAATCCTTCCAGCGACGGCGAGTACGGGACGGGCGTATCCAGTGCACCGATGATGCGGATCGGCGCGTCGAGCGCTTCGAAGGCCTCTTCCTGAATGATGGCCGCGAGGCTTTCGCCGATGCCGCCGGTGCGCGAGTCCTCGTGGATGACGAGCACCTTGCCGCAGCGCCGCGCGACCGCGAGCAGCGCGTCGCGATCGAGCGGGACGAGCGTGCGCAGATCGAGGACGCTCGCCTGGATGCCGTCGGCGGCAAGCCTCTCCGCGACGCGCAGGCCGACGTGCACGAACGCGCCGTAGGAAATAATCGCGAGGTCGTCGCCCGCCCGCCGCAGCGCGGCGCGGCCGAGCGGCAGCGGCGCCGGGGGCGCGTCGCCGAGCAGCTGTTTGATGCGCGGATCGCGGTACAGCGCGATGTGTTCGTAATACAGCACGGGATCGGGATCGGCCACCGCCGACGCCATCAGCGCGCGAGCGTCGTGCGGCGTCGAGGGGACCACGATCTTCAGGCCGGCAGTGCGGTAGAACCAGGCCTCGGTGTTCTGCGAATGGTACGGGCCCGCGTGGCGGAGCCCGCCCCACGGCATCCGCACCACCATCGGCACCTCCCCGCCCCAGCGGTAGCGGGTCTTCGCCGCGTTGTTGACGAGCTGATTGAATCCGGTCGCGACGAAGTCGTTGAACTGGATCTCGCCGATCGGCCGCTGGCCGGCGAGCGCCGCGCCCACGCAGACGCCGAGCACCGCGCCCTCGGCGATCGGCGAGTTGATGATGCGGGCGCCGAATTCCTCGAGCAGCGGCCGCAGCAGCAGGAAGGCGTTCCCGTACCGGCCGCCGACGTCTTCGCCGTACACGAACACGCGCGGATCGGCGCGCAGCGCGTCGCCCACGCCGAGCATCACGGCCTCGAGGAACGTCTTGCCTTTCGCATCGAACGCGGGTGCGGACTCGACCAGGCCGCGTCTCACCGCGGAGCCCGCAGAGATCGCAGAGACATCGTGCTCGGCGTGCTCGGCGTTCGCCGCGGTGAGACGTACCGCCGGATCCAGCACCTCGACGTGGACGCGCGGCTTCTCGGTCTTGAACACGCCGATCCCGGCCTGCGCCGGCTCGGGCCATGGCGCGTCGATGATCGCGCGCGCCTCCGTTTCGACGAGCGCTTCCGCGTCGCGTTTGAACTGGTCGAGATCGCCAGGGCCGAGGATCCCCTCCGCCGTCAGGCGCGCCGCGTAGAGCGCAATCGGATCGCGCGCGGCCCAGTATTCGTACAGCTCGCGGTCGGCATAGCCCTGCCCGGCCAGCGGCGGGATCTCCCACGACGTCTGCGGGTCTCTCCCCAGGTACAGCATGTCGTCGTGATGCGCGTGGCCGCACAGGCGCATCGCGATCAGCTCGATGAGCGCAGGCCCGAGACCGGCGCGGGCTCGCTCCGCCGCCCAGCCGAATGCGCCCGCAATCGCTTCAGGGTCGGTCCCGTCGATGGTGACGCCGGGCACGCCGTACCCGGCAGCCTTCTCGGCGAACGTGCGCACGGCCGACTGGTCCGCCACAGGCGTCGACAACGCGGTCTGATTGTTCTGGACGCAGAAGATCGCCGGCAGCCGCCGGGCCGCGCACAGGTTGATCGCCTCGTGCCATTCGCCGAGCGAGGATCCGCCCTCGCCGATGAACGACACGGCGACGCGCGGGGAGCCTTCGCGCGAGAACGCCATCGCCATGCCTGCCAGCGTCAGGGTCGCAATGGTCAGCGGCGAGGCGGGCAGCAGAATGCCCCAGTCGAGATCGCCGTAGCCGAAATCCTTTCCGTCGGTGGGCGGACCGGACTTCGCCATCTGGGAGTTCAGCACCATGCGCACGGTCGCCGGCTCGGGCCGCATCGCCAGGGTGACGCCGAGATCGCGAATCATGGGACCGATGACGTCGCCGCGCCAAGACGATCGCTCGGCTGAAGCCTTCGCGCTCCGGTCCGACGACCCGGCGTTCCCTTCGCCGCGGTACTTCGGGCCGCGACGCAGACGCATCGCCGCGCCGTAGATCGCTTCCTGTCCGAGCGATCGAAATCCCTTCCCCTGGAGCGCGGTCGCGCCGAATCGGACCTCGCCGCCCAGGAAGAACGTCTTGAGACGGTTGTCGGTCGCGCGCGTGAGCAGCATGCCGCGCATGATCTCGAGGCGCTCGTCGCGCGTGAGCGATGCGGCGATCGCCGCGCGGCGCAGGAAGCCGTCCACGGCGTCGAGCAATTCGGCGTGCGCCTGTCCCATGCGGGTCGCGGCGGAGGTCCGCGGCGTCGTGTCCGGCAGGCCGTGCGGCAGCGCGCGCGACTGCAATTGCTTCTTCAGCTCGCGCTGCAACATCGGCCGGGCGGCTTCGATCGTCTCTTCGTCCCGCAGTTCGCGTCCGCCGGTCGCCTTCTCGAATGCGTCGAGCGCGTCGGCGAGGGCGAAGGGATGGCGCTCGGCGACGAAGGCGCCAAAGAGGCTTGCCAGTCCGGTCAGCGTCTCGAGCTCAGCAGGCTTCGCCATGGGGGTAAATCGTATCAAAAGCGACGGAATGAGGAAGGCGCTGCTGCTGCGATGCGGACTCTGCCGTCTTTGTCGATGCTGAGCCGTTCCCCCGTCCGCAGCGACGCGAAGTCGGCCTGCTCCAGCGCCACCACGGGGAACGACTTGCCGTACATCACGTCGGCCACGATCGACGCGAGGGCGAAGAAGGCGTCGGCCCCGGTCGTCAGAATCGCGGCCGGTGCCGTCCCCGCGCGCACCGCTTCGAGCAGCACCGCCGTCGTCGTCGAGGATCCCTTGCTGAACGGCACGGCCAGGATGCGTCCACCGGCGCGGACGCCGGCGAGCGGATGGTGCTTGTCGATGATCTCGCCGGTATGGAAATCGTAGCCGCCCCAGAACGAGAGCGCGTCGTGCGTGACGAGGGCGTCGCCGTCGGCTTCGCCCGCGACGATCACGCGCCCCTGCATCATGCGATCTGCCACAGCGACTCGTCCCGGACCACGCGGCCCTCGATCGCCGACCGCACGCAGTCGGCGAGGCTGCCGAACGTCACGCGCGTGTTCAGCAGGCTCGGCGCGTAGTAGGCGTACTTCGCCGAGTTGGTCATCAGCGTCTTGATCTCGAGCGGGAGCATCGGCGACGCCAGAATGCACGTGTCGAGGGTGATCTGCGCACCGAACGCCGCGACTGGCTCGAGCACACCGGTCTCCCGCGCCCGCTCCTTCATCAGCCGGCTCGACGTGATGAGGAACTTCACGCGCGGGTGCGCGCGCCGGCCGGCGACGAGCGGCGCGAGCAGGCTGAATTCGGCGAGCGAGAAATGCGGGCTGCCGAGGATCACCATGTCGAGCTCGCGGCCGTCGGCGGTCGTCAGCTCCCCGCGCGCTGCGCGGAGGTCGGCGACAGCGATCGCGACCTCCGTCTGGGGCGCGCGTCCATGAAACGCCGCATCGAGCGTCGGCGCCTCGGGGGTGACGCCGACCATGTGAAACAGCGCGACGCGGCCCGACGAGGCGGACGCGGCCGCGAACGCCTTCAGCTGATCTTCAGCCGGTGACACGACGACACCGTCGATGACGGGGATGCGATCGCCGGCGAGTTGACCGACGAGATGGCCCAGGACGGCGAAGAACTGGTCGTCCCGCTGCAGCGCCGGAGGCACGCCGGTGAGCCGCAGGAGCATCTGCCCGCCGCGGTTTTCGGTGAGGTGCAGACCGACCGCCGGCACGCGGCCGGTAATCGCGCAGCAGATGTCGAGCAGATCCGGATATCGCTCGGTGCGCGCGCCGATCACCGAATTGGCGAAGGCGATCGCGTTGGACTCGCCCCACGCGATCTGCTGGCCGAACACGGGACGCCTGTGCGTCTGATACGGCGCGCACGTCCACATCGGCACGGCGCCCATGCGCTCGTACGCGAGCATCTGGCGCGCCGCCTTGGCCGCCCACGCGGGCGTGACCGCCCAGTCCTTCCAGCCGCATTCGTCCACGCCGCTGACGTTCAGGCTCGTCGGCACCGCCACCCGCGCGCCCAGCGACGCGAGCCGCTCGGCGAACTCGAGCGTCGCGTCGCCCAGGTAAATCGTGCTGTCGATGTGCGCCTGCGAGATGTCCATCAGCTCGGTAGCGCCGTACACATCCGCCATGCGCACGAGAATCGACATCGCCAGCGCCTGCGCCGGCCCGCCCTCGCCGTTCGTCATCCTCCGATCGCGATCGGTCAGATTCAGCACGCGCCTTCACTATAATGCGGCGCATGCAGCCCAGCCGATTCCTGGTCGCCACCGCGCTTGCCGCCAGCGTCCCATCGTTCGTCGCCGCGCAACAGCGTTCTGGGCCGGAGCCGAACGCCGCGGTGACGATCCTGAAACCGGCGCGCGTCTTCGACGGCGAGACGATGCACGACGGCTGGGCGGTGCGCGTGAGGGGCGAGCGCATCGACGCGGTCGGGCCCGTTGCGACCGTCGCGGCCGCCGGCGCGACGGTCATCGACCTCCCGGGCACCACGCTGACGCCGGGGCTGGTCGAGGGGCACTCGCATATCCTGCTGCACGCATACAGCGAAGCGTCGTGGACCGATCAGGTATCGCGGGAAGGGCTCGCGCTGCGGGTGGCACGGGCCACGAATCACCTGCGGGCGACGCTCATGGCGGGCTTCACGACGGTCCGCGATCTCGGAACCGAAGGGGCGCAGTACGCGGACGTCGAGCTGAAGCAGGCGGTCAACCAGGGCATCATTCCCGGCCCGCGCATCCTGGCGTCGACGAAAGCCATCGTCGCCACCGGCAGCTATCAACCCCGATTCATCGCGGAATGGAATGTGCCGCAAGGCGCCGAGGAAGCCGACGGCGTGGACAGCCTCACGCGCGTGGTCCGCGATCAGATCGGCAAAGGCGCCGACTGGATCAAGCTGTATGGCGACTACCGGTGGGGACCGCTGCCCGGGTCGCACCCGACGTTCTCCCTGGACGAGATGAGGCTCGCGGTCGAGACGGCAGCGAGCGCGGGCGTTCCCGTCGCGGTGCACACGAGCACGCCCGAAGGGATGCGCCGCGCGGCGCTGGCCAATGCTGCGACGATCGAGCATGGCAACGAGGGCACGCCGGAGATCTTCAAGCTGATGGTCGAGCATCACGTCGCGTGGTGCCCCACGCTCACGGCAGGCTCCGGTCCATGGCCGCCGGCCGATCCCGAGTCCGCGGCGAACGTGCGCCGGCGCGCGGTGTTCAAGTCGGCGCTCGACGCCGGCGTCACGATCATCAACGGCAGCGACGCCGGCACCTTCCCGCACGGCGACAACGCGCGCGAGCTGGAAGCGATGGTGAGCTACGGGATGACCGCGACCAAGGCGCTCGAGAGTGCGACGTCGGCCGCCGCGCGCGTGCTGCGCATGGAGAACCAGATCGGACAGGTAAAGGCTGGGCTCTTCGCGGATCTCGTCGCCTTCGACGGCGATCCGGCGAAAGACATCGCGGCGCTGCGCCGCGTGACGTTCGTGATGAAAAACGGATATGTCTACAAGCAGCCGTAGCGACGACGATCGACGCAGGACACGCTGAATACGCTGGAGAAACGTCTGCGCGGCCGATTCTGCGGGGTCTGCGCCTTCCTCCGTCAGTAGTTCAACCAGTAGGCAAGCTTCACGAGGAAGACGTTCCTGGGCGGGACGCCGAAGATGCCGGAGAAATCGCGGCCGAAGCGGAAGCCGCCCGGCGCTGCGGTGTTCTCGCGCGCCTGCTGCCACACCACGAACAGCGTGGAGCCGGGTTTGTACTCCCACCGGAGGACGTTGGTCGTCCGGAACGATTTCGCGTTGAAGTCCGGATCGCCGCTGGCCTGCCGGTCGTACGCGAACGGGGAGAAGCGCGCGCCGTAGTCGGTGCTGCGCGCGTCGGCGATCTGCTTGAAGGCGGTGTAGTCGCCTCCCGACACGAACGGCTGCGCGTACAGCTGGATTGAGAGATTCGGTGTGAGCGTGTAATTGAAGCGCTCGGTCAGCGCGACGGTCGTCTGGTGCAAGCGGCCGAAGACGTAGTGGGTTGACGCATCGGTCACGCGCGACACCCACTGCGAGTCCTCCGTGTTCACGTTCACGTTGACGCCCGAGGTCAGCATGATCGCCGGGACCGGCCGATACGTGATCTCCGGCCCGAACCCGCGAAGGCTCGATCCGTAGGCGTCGGCGCCGACGTGGCCGTAGGCGCTCAGCGCCAGCGCGCGCCGGTTGTCGGTGTTGAAGTAGAACCAGAGGCCGCGGGGCGCTTCCGAGAGGACGCCAGGCCCCCCGCGCGTCGCGCGATCGTCGAGGCCGCGGTGATTCCAGCTGTAACCGGCGCCCGTCGACCAGTTGTTGACGAAGACGGCATGGGCGTTGATGTTCTCGCCGGCATGCAGGCGATTACCGTCGAAGTTCCAGCCGGCGTACTGATTGAAGTTGATCATGCGGCTGCGGAACCATCGGTTCGGATGGTCGTTGCGGACCTGGAGCCAGTTGCCCATGTTGCGCGTGTCGGCGCGGCGCAGGAACCCGACGTCGTTGATGTCGAAGCCCGGCGACTTGAACCCGACGCCCGAGTTGAAGCGCACGTACTCGCCGCCGATCTTGCCGATGGAGATCTGGCCGGCGCCGCCCGACAGCGACGTCCGCGTCGTGTCCAGCGCCGCGGCGCGCAGGTCGGGCCGCTGGAAATAGTGCCGGCTGTTCTGTTGCAGGGCGGCGATCGCCCCCTGGTCGCCGTGGACCGTGCTGCCGGCCCAATACCCGGTCAGCGCGTAGCGCGTCCTGAAGCGGAGGTCCCAGTCGATGCCGCCTGTGGTGGCACTCGTCGGTAGCAGGTCGACCACACCGGACAGGCGCTCGCGCGTCGTTTGCGTCAGCATGAAGCCGATCGCGGACTGGTTCGGGAACTCGCGCCGCATGCGCCCGATCGAATAGCTGGTCAGCGGCTCGACCGCCTGTGTGGCCAACCGCGGCCCGTTCTGCACGCGCGCCTGCGCCCGTTCGCTCACGGCCTGCATCACGCCGATCGAGTAGTGGCCCACGCGTCCCGTCAGCTTGGCGGCGCCGAGGATCCTCGTCTGCGCCGGCGAGTCGGTATACACGTCGTGGCCGCCCGGCAGATTGCCCGTGCCCTGCGGAGCACGCCCGACGCGCCGCGAGTAGAACATCCCGCTGCACGCGCCATCGTTGCAGTCCAGGTTGAAGTTGAAGGTGCCCGATCCTTCGACGAAGAACGGCCGGCGCTCGCTGAAGTACGTTTCGAACGCCGACAGATTCACGATCGCCGGATCGGCCTCCACCTGGCCGAAATCCGGATTCACCGTCGTCGTGAGCGTCAGGCCAGGCGTCAGCGCATATTTCATGTCGAGGCCGACCGCGCCGCCAAGCGCCGCGCTCTTCAGGAGCGGGTTGGCGCCGATCGGCTGCGTCGTGCCGCTCGCCAGGGCGTAGGGCGTGATCTCCAGTTTCTTCGGCGACGCCGCCATCGACAGGCCGCCGAGCTCGCCGAACGACGAGACGTAGCCGGTGGCCTTGCGCGAGAGCAGCGGCCATGTGGACGTTTCGTGCAGCCGGCCGATCTCCCGGGAGACCGCGAAGCCAAACGTGCTCGACTCCGACAGGTTGAAACGCAGCTGCGAAAACGGAATCCTGAACTCCGCCGACCATCCCTCACGATCGCGCGACACGCTGACGTCCCACACCGCGTCCCAGCTGTCATCGCGGTTGGTGTCGTTGAACCAGTAGCGATCGAACTTCACGCCGGACGGGTTGACGGCGAACTCGTACGCCGTCCGCCGATCGTGGTACGAGTCGATGAACACGCGGATCCAGTCGCCGGGCGAGTCGAGATCGCGCCGCGTGAGGTAGGTGACGATCTTGTCGGGCTCGGTGTCGAAGGCGCGGACCTTCACGACGATCGTCGTCGCGTCGTAAGCGACGCGGAACTCGGTGCGCTGGCTCGGGGCGCCCGCGTCGGTCGGCTCGCGCTGCACGAAGGCATCGGCCGGCGTGGCGGTCTGCCAGAACTCGTCACCSAGCTCGCCGCCGGCGTGCACGGCCCTGGCCGATGCCGGAATCGGAATGGCGTCGACGTGGGCCGTGGCCGGCGCGGGCCCCGCGGCGGTCGTGACGGCAAGGGCGAGGGCGGCGAACATCATTGCGTCCAGGATACTTAGACGAGAGGAAGAAGATCTTAGAGTCTCGGTCTGGGATGGGTGAAACCC
>JRHI01002839.1_pt1 | contig 11182 bp, 13 predicted proteins | sample 215371 | NCBI WGS metagenome assembly JRHI01 (sample SAMN02929681, study PRJNA255918) | sediment metagenome | biome: cave system; feature: Ice Cave; material: Sediment; isolation source: sediment from deep within a dark volcanic ice cave with no known source of... ... | reverse complement strand
TCTTTTTCAATTTCCCCGAAGATCGTCACGAGCTCGCTCGCGCACGTCTCCCACGGTCAGAAAGAGGCGTTCGCCGCCGATCTCAAGAGCATCTTTGCTCAGCCCAATCGCAACCTCGCCGAGCAGCGCCTTGCAGCCGTCGTCGCGCAGTACCGCCGGAGCGCTGGACGGGCAGTCGCGATTCTTGAGGACGGCGGCCCTGACGCGCTCTCGTATTACGGCTTCCCCACGAAGCATTGGCGGAAGATCGCGACGACCAATCCGGTCGAACATCTCAACCGTGATATCCGCCGCCGCACGCGCGTCGTCGGCATATTCCCAAGCATCGAGTCGGCCTTACGCATCATCACGATACGCCTCATCGAGGAGACGGAGGATTGGTCAACCGAGCGCCGGTACATGGATCCGGATCTACTCGCGTCCCTCGTGGTGGAAGAGCCAAGTACTTCAGTATCTAAGCGTAGATGAAATTACACCCGTCCGTGGACGCAGCCCCGGTCAGCGTTCCATCGTCGGAAAGCCCCTCGCTGAACGCCATCGAAATACCGGCGCCGACCGCCGCGGCCGCGCCGACGAGGAACACCGTGTGCGAGACGTGCGTCGCGAACGCCGTCGCGAAGATCGGTGCGAGCGTTGATACGCTGCCGTCCATCAAGCCGGCGAGTCCGGGCTGGATCACCTGCAGCACGAATGACTTGTCGTCGTGGGGATTCGGCTGCCGACCCACGATGGCTCCGAATGCGTTCTCTCCAAGCATGTCTGTTCTCCCTAACGGGCGGTAAACGGACGGTCGCCAAGATAAAAATCACTGAAGACGGGCGGCATCCGGATGATCCGCGTGACTGCTACGTAGGCTTCCTTCTTTACGATTGTATTGACAGTCGCTCATTGTTGCGTGCAGTTGGCGGTCAATGACGCCCGGGAGCAGGTAAACGATCGGGATCAAGGCATATGCGCCGAGGCTTATACGCGGATCGATAAACGCGACCAGCGTTGCGCCGACGTATGAGAGCGGGTAACCCGAGGTCCACGAGCTCGCATCGTTGATAAAGCGCTTGTCTATGTGCGGTTCACTGCGGAGGTACTGCTTGACTGCGTAAAACTAGAGTGCGCTAAAGACAAACCCCGTAATCGCCATGGTGCCGCCGAAAAGTACGACGACAGACCGGTCATGACCGTATGCAGCGATCAGAGCTGTCGGATAAGGAATGAAGGCCACGCACATGAGCAAGATCAGATTGATTACCAGCGAAACGCGATCGACCTTTTTCAAAAAATGGAAGAGCGCGTGGTGATTAATCCATAATACGCCGATCACCGAAAAACTCGTTACGTACCCAGGCAGCTGTGGCCACAGGAGCGTAAAAGGCAACGTTGATTGTGCCGGCGCCATTTGCGCGAGATTAGGCACATGCAGATTAACAACCAGAACCGTGGCCGCAATCGCGAATACGCTGTCGCTGAACGTCTCGAATCTTGCGACGCTCATCAATGTCGGCGGTGGAAGTTTAAGTAATTCTCGCGAACGTCGGGGCTCTTGCCAAAACATATACGCCACCGAAATTGCTCGTTGCGGAAGGAGCTTCGGTTCTATGCCTCACCGTACTTAAATCATGAGATCGATTACTGGCGCAGCTAGCAGCGCAACTCACAACTGCTAGCCACGTCAAGCCCGATCAGCCTGCATCAACGGTACTAACAACGAAGCACTCTATCGTTTTCCCTTGTAGAACGTCAGCCGTTTCCGTTCAGCGCTAATGCGCGTAAACGAATGGTGGCATTGCGGTGAGATTCGCCTTCGTAGCGCCGGTGAGCACCAGCTGGCCACTTTGCACTTTCAATTGAGTCATTGGAATTGCAACGAGCCGGTCCATGATGCCAAGGAAACCGCCGACACCAATTATCGCGAACGAAACAGACTTGTTGGGTGAGATGATGATGTCATCGATTTTCCCGAGTTGCTCCTTCTTCTCGTTCTGCACTGTTTTCCCAAAAAGATCTTTTTTTGCGCTCCATCCCGTCACCACGCCCTGCATTTCGATCACCGTGACCCCGAGCGGAATCAGACCGGCGGCTGGAGATGAAGGCATTGCCGCTGCAGTTGGCGTTTTTACGGCATTTTTCGTCGAGGTAGCCGCGAGCGCCGATGCCGATGCTCCGGCGAAAGTGAATAAACAAACGAGTGTAATGAGAAGTTGACGTTTCAAAGCAGTCCTCCAAAACAGATTGTTAAAGATGCGAGATACGCCAGCCCCTTACTTACGGACGTCGATCTTTATTTTCTTCGGTTTTGCTTCCGGACGTAGCGAGACGTCGATTGTTAAAAGTCCATGCTCGACCCTCGCGGTCGTTTTGTCAGGATCGATTTCCTCAGGCAACACCAGCGTCCGAGCAAACGACCGACGATTGCTCTTGCCCGAGATTGTTAAGGCGCCATCTTGATATGTGACGTCGATCTGATCCGGTGCAAAGCCCGCAACCGGCAAGTCGACGGAATATCCGTTTTCCGTTCGGCTGACGTCGACGTCGCCGGTTGCCCACATCGGCGCGAAGCGCGAAGAAAAATTGTGGAAAATATCAGACGGATTGATGTTACCGGGAGACTCACGTGCCGCCAACGCGGCGCCCGTCTCCTTATCGATGCGTGTCTCCGAGTTGGCCATGCGATCGGAACTCCTTTCACGTCTGGAGATCGTTCGTAACATGGGCGACGCCGGCGCCTGCCGCGACGGACTCTCAGCCTGTCGGTGCTTTGCTCGCCGTGCCCGGCGTCGCCAGTTGTGGCTTCCGACTACCGGTCTTCGTTCACCGGTGATAATAATTTTACGCACATTGGCTCTTTTGTCAAGAGAGTGCTAACTGAGTAAAATAATGTCTGTGATGAAGCCTTTGACGGTACTCATTGCAACCGACGGGTCGGAAGAGATTCACAGTGCCTGTCGGCTCCTCATCGCCCTCATCCGTCCGGAAGCGCTCGAACATGTCCTCGTATTGACCGTCACGTGGCCACCGCACGACGCCCCGCTGTGGGATGAAGCATTAATGCGGTTGGTCCTCGTCGACGATCTCCACCGGGCAGTAGCGATCGTCGCCGCTGAGGCGATGGAGAAGATTAAACGGGAATTTACACCGACGAGCGTTGCCGTCGAATCGATGATCGGATCGGGAGACGCGGCTCAGGAGATCTTGCGGGTCGCAAAAGAGCGTGACGTCGACCTCATCGTCATCGGACGGCACCCCCAGTCAGCGAGCGAGGAAAGCGTTTCACAAAGAGTGTTGGCTGCGGCTCGGTGCCCCGTCCTCGTTGGATCTCCAGGCGCCGTGGGTCGAGATGCGCGATCGAGGAGAACGCGTGCCGAGGGCGACGACCTCGCCTGAGAACTCAATGGTTTTTGCGATTACCTCTATGGAGTAGCACTATGATTTTGAGAATAGGGCAACACTGGTGGACGCTTGCGCTACGGGGAGTTGTAGCGATTGCGCTTGGTATGCTTGCGATACTTTGGCCCGGCCTGACCCTTTCGGTCCTCGTGTTATTGTTTGGTGCCTATCTTTTCGCGGACGGCATCGTTGCAGTCGTTGCGGCGCTCCGCTGGCGCTACGAACGGGAACGCTGGCTCCCGCTGCTCGCGGAAGGCGTCCTCGGTATCGCTGTAGGCGCGATGACGCTACTTTTGCCGGCCTTTGCCGCATTCGCATGGGTCTTTATCGTCGCCGGGTGGGCAATTGCGACGGGCATCCTGGAGCTTGGCGCGGCCTGGCGTCTGCGACACCATCTCGTTAACGAGATTTTTCTTGCGTTGACCGGGTTAGTCTCGATCGTATTGGGTGTGGCATTTCTGCTCTTTCCCATCGCTGGGCTCATTGTTTGGATCTGGCTGCTCGGCTCGTACGCGATCATGTTCGGCGTGCTGCTCATTGCGTTGGCAATTCGCCTGCGTAGCGCAGCGCATCAGCTCGGCGGTCGTATCGCCTATTAGTGTTGGGAAACGTACGTCGTGTATATGAATATCCCGCTGAAAGGAGAGGTGAGCAAGGATGAACATCGATCGAATGACGCAACGCGTTCAAGACGCCTTGAACGAAGCGTACCAACGCGCGCTGCGTGAGCATGCTACGCAGACCGCCGTCGAGCATCTTATGGCTGCGCTGCTCTCGCAGAGAGAGGGTATCACCTCCGCCATCGTACAGAAGGCGGGTCATGATCCCGCCTTGCTTGAGCGCGAAATTGAAGCGCTTATTGCGCGGCTGCCGCGTCACTCCGGGCCAAACGCTGACCAGCATCAACCCACCATTGCGCCGCAGGTGACGCGACTGCTCTCACGCGCCGAGGACGAAGCAAAGAAGCTCACCGATGATTATGTATCGGTTGAGCACTTGCTGCTCGCTGCAACAGCTGATTCCAGCGATGTGGGTCGCCTCTTACAACGGTTCGAACTCACCCGCGATCGCGTCCTCACAGCGCTCAAGGAAATTCGCGGCAATCAGCGGGTTACTTCGCAGAACCCGGAAGGGACGTATCAGTCACTCGAGCGGTACGGCCAAAACCTGACTGCGGCAGCCAATCAGGGGAAGCTCGATCCGGTTATTGGCCGTGACGAAGAGATCCGCCGCGTCATTCAAGTGCTCTCGCGCCGCACAAAGAATAATCCCGTTTTAATTGGTGAGCCGGGCGTCGGCAAGACGGCGATCGTCGAAGGGCTCGCGCAGCGCATCGTGCGCGGCGACGTTCCTGAGGGACTCAAAGACAAAACGCTGATCACGCTCGACATGGGCGCGCTCATTGCGGGTGCGAAGTACCGTGGCGAGTTTGAGGAGCGGCTCAAGGCCGTCCTCAAAGATGTTACAAGCGCGCAAGGACGCGTCTTGCTCTTCATTGACGAACTCCACAACGTCGTGGGTGCTGGAAAAGCCGAAGGCTCGATGGACGCGGGCAACCTCCTCAAGCCAATGCTCGCGCGGGGCGAACTGCATCTCATCGGGGCAACAACGCTCGACGAATACCGCAAGTATATCGAGAAAGACGCTGCGCTGGAGCGTCGCTTCCAACCGGTCTTTGTTGACCAGCCATCGGTTGAAGACACGATCTCCATCTTGCGTGGGTTGCGCGAGCGCTATGAAGTGCACCATGGGGTGCGCATCAAAGACAGCGCGCTTGTCGCTGCGGCGGTATTGTCGAATCGGTATATTGCGGATCGCTTTCTGCCCGATAAAGCGATCGATCTCGTGGACGAAGCGGCTGCGCGTTTACGAACCGAGATCGACTCGATGCCCTCGGAACTCGATGATCTCCAGCGTCGCATCATGCAACTTGAAATTGAGCGTGAGGCACTACGCAAAGAGAGCGATAAGGCAAGCCGAGAACGTCTTGATGAGCTTGAGCACGAGGTAGCGGAACTTCGGTCCCAGGCCGATGAATTGCGTGCGCGCTGGCAGATGGAGAAACAGCAAATCGAGCGCGTTCGCGCGCTTCGCGAACAAATCGAACAAACAAAGCTCGACATTGATCGGGCGTCGCAAGCGAGCGACTGGGCAAAGGCCTCGGAACTCAAATACGGATGGCTCGCCGACCTTGAGAACCAAGTGCGCCAGTTGGAGCAGAACGCGCAGGACAGCACGATGAAGCGTCTTGTCAAGGAAGAGGTTGACGAGGAAGACATCGCCTCGGTGGTCAGCCGCTGGGCCGGAATCCCCGTCTCGAAGTTACTGGAGGGTGAACGGCAAAAGCTCCTGCGTCTCGCTGACGAGCTCCACCAACGCGTCGTGGGTCAAGACGAGGCCGTCGATGCAGTCGCGGAGGCCGTGATCCGTGCGCGCTCGGGGCTGTCCGATCCGAACCGGCCACTGGGCTCCTTCATCTTCCTTGGCCCGACCGGGGTCGGGAAGACCGAACTCGCTCGCGCGCTCGCCGCCTATTTATTCGACGATGAGCGCTCGATGATTCGCATCGATATGTCGGAATACCAGGAAAAACATACCGTCGCGCGTTTGATTGGCGCACCGCCGGGATATGTGGGCTACGATGAGGGCGGGCAACTCACGGAAGCGGTGCGCCGCCGCCCGTTTTCTGTCGTGCTCTTCGACGAAATTGAAAAAGCCGCGCCCGACGTCTTTAACGTCTTTCTGCAAATTCTCGATGATGGTCGCCTGACCGACGGTCAGGGCCGCACCGTCGACTTCCGTAACACGATCATCATCATGACCTCGAATATCGGCAGCGATCGTATCTTGGAATACCGCGGAAGCTCGGAAGGTGACTACGTAGCCATGAAGGACACCGTGCTCGAGGAAATGCGGCATAACTTTCGGCCAGAGTTTCTCAACCGCATCGACGAGATTGTGGTCTTCCGAGCCCTCACCGGGAACGAGCTTGCGACGATCGTCGATCTACAGCTCGAGCGGTTGCACGAACGGCTTGCCGATCGCCACATCACCTTAGAACTTACGGCCGCGGCCAAACGGCATCTCGTCCATGTCGGGTACAAACCGGCATACGGCGCGAGGCCGCTCAAACGAACGATCCAACGCGAGCTCGAGACGCCCCTGGGCCGAAAGATTCTCGCCGGCGAGCTGCGCGACGGAGACGTCGTCGTCGTCGACTCAAACGAAGTATCGGGTGAGCTTCGCTTCATCGCGGAACGCACGAGCGCATCCTCAGTCGCTTAAAATCAACGACCACATCGACGAAAGGAGAACATCATGTCAGTAAAGTAGTCGGCATCGACCTTGGCACGACGAACTCCGTCGTGGCGGTGATGGAGGGATCACAACCGACCGTTATCGCGAACGCAGAAGGGTCGCGCACGACGCCATCGGTTGTTGCTTTCACGAAGACTGGTGAGCGACTCGTTGGTCAGCTCGCGAAGCGCCAAGCCGTCACCAATCCCGAGCGAACGATCAGCTCGATCAAGCGGAAAATGGGCACCGATCACACCGTCAAAATCGACGGGAAGCAATACACGCCGCAAGAGATCTCGGCGATGATTTTGCAAAAGCTGATCAATGACGCATCGTCGTATCTCGGCGAGCGAGTGACCAAGGCCGTCATCACGGTGCCGGCCTATTTCAACGACGCGCAACGGCAAGCGACGAAAGATGCGGGCAAGATCGCTGGTCTCGAGGTATTGCGCATCATCTACGAACCCACAGCGGCTGCGCTCGCGTACGGTCTTGAAAAGAAAGGGAATGAAACGGTCCTCGTGTGGGACCTTGGCGGCGGCACGTTTGATGTGTCAATACTGGAGGTTGGTGACGGCCTTTTCGAGGTGAAAGCCACGAACGGAGACACCCACCTCGGTGGTGACGATTACGACGAGCGCATTGTCGATTGGCTAGTCTCCGAGTTCCGAAAAGAACAGGGTATTGATCTGCGGGCCGACCGCCAAGCGATGCAGCGGCTGACGGAGGCCGCTGAAAAGGCGAAGGTCGAGCTGTCAGGGACAATCACGACGTCGATCACCCTGCCGTTCATCACCGCGAACCAAAGCGGTCCCAAGCACCTCGATATGACACTGACTCGGGCGAAGTTCGAAGAGCTTACCCAGAGCCTGACCGATCGGTGCATCGAACCATTTAACCGTGCGATCGCCGACGCGAACTTGGAAATCAAAGATATTGCCGAAGTGGTGTTGGTCGGCGGCGCCACCCGCATGCCGGTCATCCACGAACTCGTCAAAAAACTTACCGGCAAAGAACCTAATCAGTCGGTGAATCCGGACGAGGTCGTCGCCGTAGGCGCGGCGATCCAGGCAGGCGTGCTCTCAGGTGACGTGCGCGACGCGTTTTACTCGACGTGACGCCGCTCTCGCTGGGAATCGAAACGCTCGGTGGCGTGGCGACGAAACTGATTGAACGCAATACCACGGTGCCAACGCGTAAGACCGAGATTTTCAGCACGGCCGAAGAAGGGCAAACGGCGGTGGATGTTCATGTCGTTCAAGGCGAACGAGAAATGGCGTCCGACAACAAGACGTTGGCGCGTTTCCGCCTCGAGGGCATTCCCGCTGCTCCGCGCGGCGTACCGCAGATCGAAGTTGCATTTGATATCGATGCGAACGGGATCCTCAGCGTCGCGGCAAAAGATTTGGGCACGGGCAAAGAACAGACGATAACCGTTAGCGCTTCCACAAACCTCTCGAAGAGCGATGTCGAGAGAATGGTGCGTGAAGCCGAAATTCATGCGGCGGAAGATACGGCCAAGAAGGAAGAGGTCGCGATCCGCAATTCGGCTGCATCGCTAATTTATTCTTGCGAAAAATCGCTTAAGGACGTCGGCGACAAAGCGGACGCGAGTGTTCGGGCACGATTCGAATCAGCACTCGCCGAGCTCAAACGTGTCTCGGAGAACGGGACGGCCGCTCAGGTGAAAGCAGCGAGCGAACAGCTTCAAACGGTTTCCTTGGAGTTCGCGCAAACACTAAACCAGACGACCGGTGCGCCTGGAACCGGCTCCCGATCGAATGGGCATGCGCACGGCACGGACGGCAGTTCGCGCCATGCCGCACAGGACGACGTCATCGACGCCCAGTTTCACGAGACAACGTAGTGCAGGGGCGTTGCCATGCAATCAAACGAAACAGGGTTCGTCTCGGAACAAAGTGATGCCGTGGCAACAGGTGAGGAACGAGCCGCGGCACCAGTTGATCTCGAAGCTGCGTTGGCCGAAGCGAACGCGCGCGCAGAAGATTTTCGCCAGCGGTACCTTTTAGCTCTCGCAGACGCCGACAATGCAAAGAAACGCGCGCAACGCCAAGCCAAAGATGTGCAGCGCACGTTCAAAACGATGCTGCTGCGCGCGCTCTTTACCTGTGCTGGACAATCTGCAGCGCGCGCTCACCCATCAAGACTCAGAAGGATTGCGCGACGGGCTCGCAGCGACCGAGCGTGGCTTTGAGGCTGTCCTCGAAGCGGAGTGCGTAACGCCGATTCGCACGATCGGCGAACCGTTCGACCCGCACGTAGCCGAGGCAATCGCAACGCAATCAACGGCAGAGGTTCCACCTGACGTGGTGATTGCCGAAACGCAACGTGGCTATCTTTTAGACGGTGAAGTTCTTCGTCCAGCGCACGTCATCGTCGCGAAGAGTGAGTAAGCGGCTATGCCAGTTACCTTCAAAGACTATTACCAAACCTTAGGTCTCAAACCCGCGGCCACGGCAGCTGAAGTCAAGTCGGCCTATCGAAAGCTGGCCCGCAAATGGCATCCCGACGCGAACCCAGCGAGCCAGCATGCCGCCGAAGACAAGTTTAAAGAAATTCAAGAAGCCTATGAGGTGCTCTCGGATCCTGAGAAACGTCGCAAATACGATGCGCTCGGAAGTGACTGGAATCGCGTCGCACCAAAGGCGCAGCAGTCGCGTAGGAATCATTATGCGACCGAAACGTCGGGTTTTGACGGCTTCCATGGTGGAGCAACCAAGGGTGGAGCGACCAAGACGCCGGGGTTCTCTGACTTCTTCGACTCGTTTTTTTCAGATATGGGCCAGCAACGTCCGACGGATGTCCCACGCCGCGGCCGCGACCTTGAGGCGGAACTCTCACTTACGTTGCACGAAGCGTACACAGGCGGTAGCCGACGCATTACCATGCCAGTCGAAGACGCGTGCCCGCATCGTGCGGGCGCCAGAATCATCGACCGTCGGCACGTGTGTCAAGAGTGCCATGGCGTAGGTGCGGTTCGGAGAGAGCGCTTGGTGGAATTTCGCATTCCACCCGGCGTTCGTGACGGCCAGCGGATTCGGCTCAAGGGTCAGGGGGGCGCCGGCTTTGACAACGGCCCGAATGGTGATCTCTTTCTTATTATTCGAATTCAACCAGACGCAACGTTTGAGCGAAAAGGCGACGACCTCTACGTCGAAGCCCCGGTTGACATGTACTGCCTCATATTAGGCGGACGGGTCGACGTTCCGACGATGAACGGTACTGTAACGATGACCGTGCCGGAACGGACGCAAAACGGACAAACTTTGCGGCTCGCCGGGAAGGGTATGCCGCACGTTCGCGGCGGCTTTGGAGACGAATACGTTCGGCTAAAAGCCTTGCTTCCGACAAAGCTCTCTAAACGCGAGAAATTGATATTTAAAGAACTGTCCGGCTTACACAGGAACGCGGTGTTATAGAGAATTTGAGCGATTTCGGCAGCCGTCTTCGGTTACGCGCGAAAAGTGCACGTGCATTACGGCCGATCGTCAATGGCGCGCTGACAAAAATCAGACGACGAGCTACGACGGGGGGGTACGTGTAAAAATGCTATAACCGCGCGGAGATCTCTGAGGCCGTGGCAAAATGTGATGAAAGAGCTCTAGCAGTCTCTTGACATGGGTGCTAACGCGAGTAAAATTATTGATGCGCCCGTTCTTCGGCGCAAATTGTCAGCAAGCTGAAAGGAGATGCACCCCATGGCTGACCTCGCAACGACAGCACAGAATGGTAAGTCGCAAGTAACGACAATGCCGTCTCGAAGTCCGCTCGCGGAGTGGTTCGGAGCTGATCCCTTTGATTTGTTCCGCAACTTCTACTCGCCACAGTCGCTTGGCATGGGCCTTGCGCAAGGCGGCATTGATATCACGCGCACCGAGTCCGGGTACGCCGTCGAGATTCCGGTGGCCGGCTATAAATCCGATGAGATCCAAGTAACGATGCAAGACTCGGTCCTTTCGGTCTCCGGGAAGAGCGATCGGCGAAGCTTCACGCGCTCGCTGCTCGTTCCAGAAAACATCGATCAAGAAAACGTCGAGGCTCGCATCGAAAACGGCTTGCTCTCACTCACGCTCCATCTTCATCCCAAGGCACAGCCGAAACAAATCCCGATCAAAACCTAATTCGTAAGAACCTTGGACTAGATCTGCGGTTTTGTTCGAACATGAAAGCGGCAAGTACGCGAGGCATGTGTGCACTTCGATGCGCCCCTCGATGGGCCAGCTGTCCGACATCAGCGCCGCGTTGGTAGGCATGACTAACGATCGTCATCCAAGGCTCGCATAAAGGGCTCACACCGATGGAGCAACGCGCCCAAGCCGCGAAACCTCGAACCATTCTTCCCATTCCGCATACCGACGTGCATTACGTGCTCCGTCGGTATCTGGAACTTGCACAGGATTTCATTGTCGCATCACTCGCCGTTGTGCTCCTGGTCGTGATGCTTCAAGGATTGTGGACGCTCGCGCAGCTCGCGTTTCTCCTC
>JRHI01002540.1_pt1 | contig 11182 bp, 11 predicted proteins | sample 215371 | NCBI WGS metagenome assembly JRHI01 (sample SAMN02929681, study PRJNA255918) | sediment metagenome | biome: cave system; feature: Ice Cave; material: Sediment; isolation source: sediment from deep within a dark volcanic ice cave with no known source of... ... | reverse complement strand
GWTGCSCRCNCMMYAATTCTCGGGATGAGCGGGAGTGGCAAGTCGTATTTTTGCAATTTTCTTCTGCAGAACGCGCAGAAGTACGCTCCGCTGACCTTCATCTTCGATATCGGCGGCAGCTTCCAGTCGCTTACGACGATCTTCGGCGGGTCGTACCTCAATGTTGGCCAAGAAGCGCGAGACTTCACCATCAACCCATTCTCACTGCCTCAGACCAAAGAGAACCTGCAATTTCTCTTCAGTTTCTTCCGCGTGCTCATTGAGGGCAACGAACAACGGTATCGGCTGGACTTCAAAGAAGAACGGCGGCTATGGGACGCGATCGAGCGCATCTACGTGCTGGAGTCGAGCCAACGCACGATTTCGAACTTTTGCAACATCATTGGCGAGTTGAAGGAACGCCTGCACCGCTGGACCCGCGGCGGGCAGTACGGGTTCCTGTTTGACAACGCTGAGGACACGCTTTCGTTCTCTCGCTTTCAGACGTTCAACTTCCATGGTTGGAACGATGCGCCGGAAGTTTTGGAGCCGTTGCTGTTTTACGTTCTGCATCGCGCGTCGAACGAAATTGCCGACCCGAGAAGACTCGCCACCTTCAAGACTTTCCTCCTTGATGAGGCATGGCTGTTCATCAAGAATGAGACGATCCGCAACTATGTAGTGCAGGCGCAGAAGACTTGGCGTAAACACAACGCCGCCATGATCCTGGCGACGCAATCGATCAAAGAGCTTGAGGAATCGGGGATGCTGGCGATAGTGGCGGAGAGCTGTCCCACAAAAATCTTTCTCGCCAATCCAGAAATCAATCGCGAAGTTTACCGGGAGGCGTTTCATCTGAACGACACGGAACTGGAAATTATTGGCGGTCTTGTTCCACCCGGCCAAATGCTGATTCGAAAGGCGCAGACCTCGAAGAAAGTGCATTTGAACGTCGATTCGGTCTCGCACTGGATGGCAACCAACAATGCCCGCGACAACCTCAAGAAACGGGACTACTTCGACCGCTTCGGTTTTGCAGACGGGCTTCGCCACCTCGCGGAAGACTACCCATTCCAGCCGCGTTCGTTGGCCGGATCAACCCCTACAACGGAACACAAAGGAGAAATGCTGTGAACCATCTGAAATTTATTATCAATTGTCTATTGATCGCTTCTTCCGTCAGCGTCGTGGCGCAAGATTCCGCACGCACGGTGCAGTATCACTCGCAGGACATCGTCCCGATCCGCGCCAAGCTGAAATATACAACTCTGATCGAGTTGCCCCCGACCGAGAAGATCATGGAGGCCGCCACTGGCGATAAGGACTTCTGGATTGTAGATGTGGTGGGCAACTTTTGTTTCGTCCATCCGGCAAAGCAAGGCATCAGCTCCAACTTGAACCTCATTACGGACAAGGGCAACATCTACAGTTTCACACTCCAAGACATATCGGGCTCCACCCCCACCATCAGCCCTGACCTAAAAGTGATCGTGGAGCCTGCCGACCGTTCCGCCATAGTGGCTGCGAACGGTCCCGCGCAATTTGTGCCCGCTGCCCAACTCGAACAGTCGCGGCAGCAACTCGCCGCGCTTCAATCGCATGTTGAACAGGCCGTTGACGAGTACAAGAGCGCCTATCCAACGCAACTCAAGTTCGATTATGTCTACAAGGCGAATGAAGCCCCCTTCGACATCCAGTCGATCTATCACGACGACAAGTTCACCTACATCAAGACGAATGCGCCTGAAAAGTTCAGCGTGTATGAGATGAAGGACGGCAAGCCCAACCTCGTCACCTACGACCTCCGGGAAGGAACCTACATCATCCCGAAGATCATGAACAGCGGATATGTAGAGCTGGGCAAAAAGAAAATGGAATTCACGCGCAAGGGATAGCCGCCATGACCGAAAACATCTTTACTCCCCGCACAGACGCGCACCYCGAGCCGCAAGGCGATCCCACGTTGCGCCGCAATCTGGGACTGCCAAAAGGAGTCTTGCAGAAAAATCTCAAGACCTTCGTTTATTTGGGTGCGGTATTGCTCGTGATTGTGGCGGCGCTCTTCAGTTCGTCCAGCAAGAGGACGCCTGCACAACAGGCCAGCGCGAAGGGCCAGCCGCCACAACCGACATTGCAGGACAACACTGACAGCAACGTTCAGGAGTTGAAGAACCAGATCCAGGCCGAACGTCAGAAGGAGCAGCAGGCAACAATGGCCGCCGCTGCGATGGGAGATCCGGCGCTTGCGTCTGCGACGCCCGCGCAGCGGACCGCCGCCGCGGCCTATGGCCCGACCGGCGTTCCTGCCCTCTGTATTCCGGGCCAGCCCTGCGCGCAATTGCAGCAGGGCGACATGCAAATGCAACTAACGCCCATACAACAGCAGGCGCAGTTGATCGCTGCGAAAGAGCGTGAACGTGCGGACAACTCACGTTTCGCTTCCAACCTTGTCTACTCCGGTTCCTTCGAAACACCGCAACAACAGCAAGGCCAGACGATGCCCGCCCAGGATGGCCCTGCCGCCCGGCAGGCAAACAGTAGTCTCGTTGCTCCAGAAGCCGAAAGGAAACGCGAAGACATGCCCGGAGGCTATAAACGCCCGCTGGAGGCCAATGTCGATTCAGCGACCGGCCAACCCTATCTGATTTATGAAGGCTCAGTGCTCGACACCGTTCTGATGAACCGCCTAGATGGGGACGCCGTGGGGCCGGTCAAAGTTCTTGTCTCAAATCCGTTGTACTCGCATGACCATCAACACGTCATCATTCCCGAGGGGACAGTCGTTCTCGGTGAAGCAAAGAAGATTGGAGCGGCGGGCTTCGGTCAACAGCGCCGAATCGCCGTGGTTTTTCACCGCCTGATTATGCCGGACGGTTACTCTGTCGATCTCGACCAGTTCCAGGGCCTCGACCAGATCGGTGAGGAAGGATTGAAGGACAAGGTGAATAATCACTACCTTCAGATCTTCGGCACCTCGATAGCTTTGGGTGTGGTCGCCGGAGCAAGCCAAATCACGCAGGGAGGCGGCACCATTACCACGAGCGGCTCCCAGTCATTCACCAACGGGGCTGCGGGAAGTGTTTCGCAGTCTGCGGCCACTATCCTAGACCGCTTCATCCAGATACCGCCCACGATCACGATTCGGGAAGGACATCGCGTGAAAGTCTATTTCACGCAGGACTTGCTTCTTCCTGCGTACTCGAACCACACTATTCCGCAGACGTTTTAAGGAGGATTCTGATGCGAAAAGTTGCTCTTTCCCTCTTCGTTCTGTGGGCTCTCACCCTTGCCGGCTGTCAGAGCAAAGCGGCAAAAGTGAAGCAGTTGCAGGATCAATACAACGCCGAATACCCGGCCTATGCCAAGGACTGCATCGATCCAGTGACCGCCGGATCGTCAGCACTTCTGACAGGAGAGAAGCTGACTCCGGAGCAGATAGCGGCTCTCGAAGCCAAGAAGAAAGAACGAGACGCGCGGTGTAAGCCAGTGGCGGACCGCCTCGCACATATCCAGAAAGAAATTATTGCCGCACAGCAGTAGCGCGGTATTGCTGTAGAGCTTGCCACACCAACCGCAGACGAAAGGACAAGAAAGTGAAGAAGCTAATCGTTACCGCACTCGCTGTCGGCCTCGCTGCGGCATTGCAACCCGCTGCGCACGCGCAATTCGGTTCCGGTATCGTCTACGATCCTACGCAGTCGGCCCACGCCATTGTGCAGATCGAACACGAAGAAAGATCCATCTCCAACCAATTCCAGCAGATCGAGCAGGGCCAGCAAATCTTCACCAATACAGTAAAGATTGCTACGACGGCGCTGCAAGCCTACAACGTCGCCAAGCAGCAATACAACCTCGTGCACCAGATGATCCTCGCGCCCAGAATGCTCTATTCCCGATTTCTGTCGCCAACTTCCGACTTGCGGCTGCTACAGCAGATATCGAACACCTATGGGAATTCGATGGGATGGCTCAATTCGGCGAATACGGGAAAGGGTGCCGCAGCTTCCTACCAGCAAGTGAGCGTACCGACTACCGCCAATGTAATCCCTGGCTACAGCACTGCCAGCATTGCTGGGCAGTTGCAGATTGCCGCACAGGGAGCCACCGTTGACATCAACGACTCCGTAATGACCAACAACTTGCAGGCTCTCGGGACCATCCGAGCGAATCAGACCTCAAGACAAACCGACATCGCCAATCTTGAGGCCGCAACTCAAACCCAGGACACTTCCCAGCAGACCATCATGGCAACATTGCAGCGCATCAACCAGGCCTTGCTGTTGCAACTCCGCACCCAGCAGGATGCGAACCAGATCAATGCCAATCTTGCCCTGCAGCAAATCGTTGCCCAAAAACAGCAGCAGGACGCGATGAAATCGGCATTTCGTGACTCGGCAGGATACGAAAACTATTACAACGCCAACATCACCACCACCAGCAGCGGGTCGGGGAATCTCCTTACGCAGGCGTACTGAGTAGGGAGCAAACACAAGGGGATGAAATATGAGTCTCTTCCAGTTTATCGCTCAGGCGTGCCAGTCCCTTGCAGCCACGGTGGCGCCCTCCATTACCGCAATGGGGATTCACATCGTCATAGCGTTGGCAACCATCGTATTGGTTTGGTTCGGTGTGCAAGAAGCACTCGCATCGGCCCACGGCGAGGCCGGGTTCAGCATGGGGAGGTTCCTCAACCTCTTCATGCTGCTTACCTTCGCTTATGCGATGGTGAACTATTACGACAGTTCCATCCCCGGACTTGGCTTTTCCCTCAAGGGCTTCATCGACGGCGGCACAATCAACCTTGTGAACCTAATCGGATCAGATGGTTCCAACACCATGTTGAACGAGATCAATGCGGCATCTTCCAAGACAGGACCGGGACTGCTGAACACCATGATGTCTCCGTACTACGCCATCGTGTACTTTGTGGTGCAGTTCCTATTAGCCTTGTTAGCCGCAATCGTGTCTGCAATCGTGGCCTACGGCGCAATCGCAGCGACGATCATCGGATTGCTCGGGCCGATCTTTATTCCATTCCTTGTTTTCGACAAGCTCGATTGGTTGTTCTGGGGATGGCTCAAGGCTTATCTCGGATTCAGCTTTTACAAGGTCGTAGCTGCGGCAACGCTGAATGTTCTGTCCCATGTTCTAACCAATTACTACATTCAACTGGGCCAGAGCTTGTCGGACCCATCATTGATCGTTCAGACCTTGCCGCTTCTTGTTCTTCTGGTACTGGTCAACATCTACATCCTTTTCAAGATTCCGACCATGACGCACAGCTTATTCACCGGCGGTACCGGCGGACACGGTGGGGGTTTGGGCGTAGCCGTGGCGGCATTACGGGCCGCAATCTAGACGACAGCGGCAGAAACGAGGTCGAAATGAGCACAGAAATGATGAACGAAGAAACGAAAGCCAACCCGGAAATCACCCGAGCTGCAGAGCGTTACCTGGAGCAGTACGGCGATCCGTTGGTGATGAATACCTACTTAAAGGTCACCATTCTTGTGCTCGCCGGTGTGTGTATCAGCCTGGCTGGACTCACCTATAAGAGCCAAACAGCGCTCGCCAACATGCACCCAATGATTGTGCGGATCAATGACGTAGGCCACGCGGAAGCGATCGACTACCGGAACTTTCAGTATCGCCCGCAGGAGGCGGAGAACAAGTACTACCTCACCCGCTGGGCGGAACTGTATTTCAGCCGCAATCGTTTCACCATCGAACGTGATCAAACGCAGTCGCTTTACTTCCTCAATAGCGATGTACAGCGTGCCGTCATCGACCAGGAGCGCAAAGACAACAGCATTCAGAACTACATCAAAGACAGCACCTTGCCGTATGTCGATGTCGAGATCAAGAACGTCATCCTTGACGACCTTCGACAGTCTCCGTATTCGGCGCGCATCGAGTTCGAGAAGGTCTATACCAATCCCGCGGATCATACCGAACTCAAGCGGGAGCGATGGACAGCCAGCGTCACCTATGTCTTTCGCGAGAACGTGAAGAACAACGAGCTTGCCGTGAACCCCCTCGGTCTGACTATCGTGCGTTTCCGGGCCGACCAAGCGTTCAGCTAAGGATAACTAGAGAATTCCAGAGACTAAACGATGTCCATTTCTGCTGCCAATCCGGCTGGCCTGCCACATGTGTCCCTGAGCATGTTGGAGCGGGCGAACAAGAGCCTTCCGAGATTCAACGGAGGTGGCGAACTGCACTCTTCTTGCGACGGACATGCCAGCTCGAATCGAGCGGTAATCGCGGTAGCCTTCTGCAGCCAACGGGCTGATGACAACTTTGCTCTGGCGCGTGTCTGCCGTTATGTATCCCGCCTTTGTTCGGGCACCGCTTCGGGGCTTTTTCATGCGCCCTGCGGCAGCTCGCTCTTCTGCTTCGGCTGCGCCGCCCTGCGGGTTACGGTTTCCCTCCAAATCTTGTTCGGAAAGAACGCCGAAAAGATTTCTCCGGAGCCTCCGCAAATGCAGAGCTTCGGCACTTGGGAGCATGGCCCACTCGCTTTATTGGTGCCCCGATCAAGATCGGGAAATTCAACAAACGGAGACAATCATGTACCAGAACAAAGTAACCCTCATCGGCTTCCTCGGCAGCAACGCAGAAGCTCGAACCAACAGCGCGGACTTCAGCGTCACCACTCTTTCGTTGGCAACCAAGTCTTCACTACAAGAAGGATGGCAAGTACATCTCGCACACCGAATGGCACCGTTGCGTCGTCTTCGGCAAGCTCTCGGAGTTCGCCAAGACGCTCACCAAGGGCGCACATATCCAGGTGGAAGGCGAACTGCGCAGCCGGGAGTACGACAGCAAGAAGACGGACTCGAAACGGAGCGTCTGGGAGATTCGGGTCGGTTCGATCCTGAAGCTGGATCGCGCTGAAAAGGCGGCCCCGGACGACCAGCCGGAAGATCCGCAGCACGAGAATGTGCCTCAGGAGGAGACGGCCGCATAGACCTTTGCTCTTCACTCTCGGAAGCCTGGCTAACCGCCGGGCTTCCATCGCTGCGAGGTTCCCACTATGAGTTTCGAGTTGATCCTTCCATTCCTTCGCCCGATAGAGCCCCTCCTGATGGACGACAGCATCAGCGAGATCATGGGCAATCCCGATGCCTCATGGTGGTACGAACGCGATGGGATCATGCGCCAGGAAGCAACCATTTCGTTCAACGCTGGCCAGCTCCGCACCGGCCTCGAAGTCATCGCCAATCAACTCGGCAAGAACCTAGACGAGGACAATCCTTTGCTGCACGCGCAGCTCCCAGACGGAAGCCGCCTGGCGGCGGTGATTCCTCCGGTTGTGCGCCCGACACCTGCTCTGACAATCAGAAAGTTCACCAGCCGGCATTACACGATAGATGACCTGATCGCTCGTGGCACGCTGACACGGCCACTTGCGGACTTCTTGGGGGAACAAATCCGCAGCGGGAAGACCCTGCTCATCAGCGGTGGGACGGGGACCGGCAAGACCACGCTCTTGCGGATATTGGCTGACTTCATTCCGGATCACGATCGCATCGTGGTCATCGAAGATACCTCCGAGCTTCACATCCAGAAGCCGAACATTGTGCCGGCCGAATGCCAGACCGACACGTTCAAGGCCAGCATCTCTTTCGATGATCTTTTGAAATCCGCCCTTCGCTGGAGACCGGACCGGATCATTCTCGGCGAAGTGCGCGGAATCGAGGCGCGCACCCTGCTCGATTCCTTCAACACCGGCCATGCGGGTTCGCTAGCGACAATTCATGCCAATTCCGCGGAGAAAGCGCTCCGCCGTTTCGCCAATTTAGTCATGCGCAACCATGCGCAAACCACTTTCTCCGATACCGAAGCCGAGATCGGGGAAGCCGTCGATTTTGTCGTTCATGTTGAGCGGCAGCCAGGGCGCCGCATCGTCCGCGAAGTGCTGGCACTTCGTGGATACGACCGGGACGCCAAGCGTTTCCTGATCGAGCCAGTCTTCGAGGTGAAACATGCCACAACCTAATACTCAGAATGCCACCGCCACAGCTGCTGACTTCCTGACCCGTTGCTTTTCTTCTGCGGAGACCATTGCTCTCCTCCTACGGCGTGAAGTCCCCTGCGTGACAACTCAGCGAATCGTCCAATTGGAGACCGAGCTCGCCCCTCGTTACCTCGCCTGGCTCGCCCATGAGAACGCTGCTGGCGCGAATGTCTACGTAGCTGCCAATCCGCTTCGCTCGGACAGCCGCAAACGTACCAAAGAATGCATCGTTGCAGTACGCCATCTCTATCTGGATTTGGATACCGATGGAGAGGCCCGCCTCACTTCGCTCCGGGCCTCCGATGCGGTTCCCCCGCCGAATGCAGTCCTCTCGACATCGCTCGGTAAATACCAGATCCTTTGGCGAGTTGACGGCTTCACTCTCGAACAACAAGAAAGCGCCCTGAAACTGCTCGCCATTACCTTTGGCGGCGATCCCGCTTGTACCGACTGCAACCGCGTCCTCCGCCTGCCGGGATTCCTCAATTGCAAGTACGATCCCGCGTATCCTGTGACGGTCGAATACCCCGGCGACTCCACCTGGAATTCCGATGATTTCCGACTGGACATTCTGGCCGCCGACGCCATCCTTTCACCCCGCGCAATCACAGCGCGGAAGCAACTAGGCAATCACTCCAATTCCGAACACGATTGGGCATGGGTTCTCCATGAGCTTGCCCGTGGCAAAGACGCAGCGAAGCTCACGCGCAAGCTGACTTCGCGCCGGTCCGATAAGCCCAATCCCCTTTATTACGCTCAGCGGACAGTTGACGTTGCATCGGCCAGGCTTTGGCTCATCGAAGGCGTTCCGATAGACGATGTTGTCACGCTGCTTGAAGTCCGACGCCGCTTTGAGATTCCCATCGCACTCTGCCGGGCTCGCGCGCGGGAGATTGCACAGACGGCTCTGAGAATGATCGCCCGGAGAAAGATTGCTTGATTCCACTTATAGAAGGAGAGGAATATGCCGCTACTTGAAATCAACCAGACCCGCTACATCAGTGCTTCCGTTCGGCTGGATGAGTCCACCGCCGAGCAGGTCGATCAGTACGCCGCTTTCGTCCACGCATCCGCAGATGATGTTGTGGACAAGGCGCTCAACTATGTCTTCTCGAAGGACCGTGATTTCCAGGACTTTCTGAAGACGACACAAGCCAAACAGGTTCCCTCCACATTGCGCGTTCGTAAAGGTCCGAGTAATGGTGCAGCGGAGGAGCCTGCAAAGAAGCTTGTAGCAGGGGTGGAGCCAACGCCTTCTGTGCGAGCAGTGAAGGCGTGATCCTGCATTCAATTTCGTGGTGGAGCAAGAACGGTGCTTCGCACCGGAAGAATTGTGACACTTCACCCCTGGAAGGGTTGAGCGAAGCCGTTCCGGTAGACAATAGGCAACCTTCACAAACGAGGCAAGTTACGGATTTGCGGTAGACGATAGGAGACGAGCGGTCTCCTATCGTCTACTGACTCCGAAGGAGGCAAGATGGAGATGGAAACTACAGCGAGCTCACTTGATTTCGCGGGCCGCTTGCGCCGCTCTCGCGGGCGCTCCGGGCGCACGTTCGTAGCCAGCGCGAAGGTCACGCGGGCCGAGTTGAAGGAGCTTGAGGCGACTGCGGGAGCGGACGGCAAGGCACTGAGCGAATGGGCGCGAGAGACGCTTTTGCGCGAGGCGCGGAAGTTGGATGCTGATCCGCTCTGGACGGAGATCATTGCCAACCGGATGCTGCTCATGGCGGTACTTCGTCCCATTGCGACGGGCCAGAAGATCACACCGGAGCGTTTCGACGAGCTACTGTCCAGGATCAAGACTGAGAAACGTGGCGCTGCCCACGAGTTGATGGCGCAGTACAAAGCCGCCGGGATCAAGGAGCGGAACGATGGCGAGTGAATGGGGACGGAAAGAAACCATCGTCTGGCCGTCGCATTCCCCGGTCAACAGCATCGGAGCCGTTCTCATGGCTCTGGCCTGCACGTTCCTCTTCGTCTGGCAAGGCTTTCGCTCCGAGACGCTCCTGCGCCGGACTTATACGTCGGCTTACATCGAGTCGCAAGTAGGAGCGTTGTTTCATCACAGCGGATCCTACCGGCTGATTTACGTGGGCGGCTCGAAGCGACCGCCGCGCTATGCGCTTCCTCTGGACTTCGTGGAGGAAGGCCACACGACGATGCCGGATGGCAAGATCGTGCCGATCACGTTGTCAGAACTTGCGGCCCGCGAGGGCTACCGCTTCTTCTATGCGGCGGCTCCGAAGGTCTATGCCGACGCATCGATCCACCGCTGGCTTCGCGCGGCGATCTTCGACGGCAAGGGCATCGTCCAGAACTACGCGATCAGCCTGAGCGAGGGCCTGTTCGTCCTCATCCTCTTTCTTGGGTTCGCCATCCCGCGTGACATCCATCGCCTCCGCACCTTGAAATATGGGCGGCGACTGAAGGGGCCGGTGATGCTCACGCCGAAGCAGTTCAACAAGGAGGTGCAGGGCGACGGCATCGGTTTTCGAACCTGTGACATGAAGGACAGAATGCGCGTTCCCGCAAGGAACGAGGCGCAACACTTCCAGTTGATCGGCGATACCGGAACTGGCAAGACGACCCTGATCTCCCAAATCCTTACCCAGATCAGGGACCGTGGCCACTCCGCCATTGTCTACGATCCGGCCTGCGAGTATATCCAGCGGTTCTACGATGAAGGGCGCGGCGACATCGTTCTCAATCCCCTCGACGCCCGCTGCCCGTATTGGGGACCGGCCCAGGAGATCCGAAAGAACGCCGAGGCCGACGCGATCGCTGAGTCGCTGTATGCGCCGACGACAGATTCGAAGGACGAGTTCTTCCATCAGACACCTGCGCAGATCTTCGCCCATCTCCTCAAACAGGGCCCGACGCCTCACGAGCTGGCGGCGTGGATGGCGAACGCGAAAGAGATCGAGGAGCGGGTGAAAGGAACCGAGATGGAGCACTACATCGGTGTCAAGGCGGGGCCGCAGCGGGCCGGTGTCCTTTCTTCGCTCGGCCTGGTTGCGAAGAGCCTTCGCCTGCTTCCGACGCTTGAGCAGGCGGGTGGACGCACGTGGAGCGCGAACAAGTGGTCCGAGGAACGTAAGGGTTGGATCTTCATCACGTCCCGGCCGAACGAGCGCGTTGCGTTGCGTCCCCTGCACTCGCTCTGGATTGACCTGCTCGTCA
>JRHI01002838.1_pt1 | contig 11184 bp, 10 predicted proteins | sample 215371 | NCBI WGS metagenome assembly JRHI01 (sample SAMN02929681, study PRJNA255918) | sediment metagenome | biome: cave system; feature: Ice Cave; material: Sediment; isolation source: sediment from deep within a dark volcanic ice cave with no known source of... ... | reverse complement strand
CTACTGGCCCGGCCTTCAGACGGTGTACTCGGCGCACGATGCCGCCCTGCACATCCCCTGGGCCGGCAGCTTGCAGGTAAGCTGGGTAGTCACTCCGGCAACCGCGGTAGCGGTAGCGATTTGCTTCCTGGCAGTGTTCTTGCTCTATCGACGCATCACGGTAATTGGGCGGCTATCGAAGCTGCTTTGGGTCGGAGTGATGGGGACGATTGGATGGATCATCTTCGCCGGACTCACCCACTTCAACGCCGCACAGGCATTTGATTTTCCGCCGGGCGCATTTACCCTCTCGCGCGGATTCCTAACCGGACTCGGCGGAGCCATGCTCGTCGCCACTTACGACTATTGGGGTTATTACAACGTTTGCTTTCTCGGCGACGAAATTGAAGATCCCGCGCGGAACATTCCGCGAGCGTTGCTGCTTTCCATTCTCATTGTCGCGTGTCTATACATAGTGATGAACCTGTGCATTCTGGCCGTCGTGCCCTGGCGCGAACTGGTGCGGGCAGGCCAGAACAACAGCGGGCTGTACGTCGTCTCTTTGTTCATGCAGAGAATTTATGGCACATGGGCCGCGCGCCTGGTCACGGGACTGGTTATGTGGACGGCCTTTGCCTCAGTATTCTCTTTGATGCTGGGTTATTCTCGTGTCCCTTACGCGGCGGCGAAAGATGGAAACTATTTTGAGGCGTTTGCCCGAGTTCACCCGGTCCACCGCTTTCCCTATGTCTCTCTGCTCGCGCTGGGAGTGGTGGCGGCGGTTTTCTGCTTCTTGCGGCTGAAGGATGCCATCGCCGCTCTGGTAGTGATTCGCATCATCATTCAATTTCTGGTGCAGGCCGTGGGATTGATTGTGTTGAGAATCCGGCGGCCTGAGATGCCGAGGCCATTTCGGATGTGGCTCTATCCCATCCCAGCGTTGGCGGCGTGTGCAGGTTTTCTTTTCATCCTTTTCAATCGTGTCAACGCGTTGAAAGAAATTCGCTACGCGGTGGTAATCCTGACAACTGGGCTTGTAATTTATATGATCCGAGCATGGCGCGGGCGGGAGTGGCCTTTTGGCGACGGGCGCGAGGCCATGGTGAAAACATGAGTCGGCTCGGTCAACATCGTCAATTGTGAACAGGAGCAGCTAAGAGTGGGCGATCACATCACAGTACCGGCGGAGGGCGTGAGTATCCGGCGCGCCGATGCAGCCTGGGCTCCGCTGCAAGAACCGCTTTTCCGTTCGCTGTGGTTGGCGGCTGTGATTTCCTACTCCGGCTCGTGGATGCAGAACGTCGGGGCCGGCTGGCTGATGACCCAACTGAGCGTTTCGCCGCTTATGGTGAGCCTGGTGCAAGCGGCGGCCACAATCCCGGTCTTTTTGGTGGTACTCCCCGCGGGTGCGCTGGCTGATATGGTCGACCGCCGCCGCCTTCTTCTCTTCACCCAGAGTTGGATGGTCATCGCATCGGCAGCACTGGGAGTGTTGACGTTGCTTAATGTCGTCAGCCCCTGGATGCTGCTGGCTTTCACGTTCCTGCTGGGAATCGGGGCGGTGATGAACGATCCCGCCTGGCAGGCAATTACGCCCGAAGTTGTTTCGCCGCGAAGACACGCCTCAGCGGTGGCGCTGAATTCGGCGGGGTTCAACGTCGCTCGCGCCCTGGGACCGGCTCTGGGGGGTTTAGTGGTGGCGGTGGCAGGCTCGGGATGGTCCTTCCTGCTGAATGCAGCTTCTTTTTTTGGCGTGATCTTTTTCTTGTACAAATGGAAGCGCGTGCCTCATGAACGGTTAGCGACGCGTTCGGTGTGGGATGCAATCCTTGAGGGCTTTCGCTACGTGCGCGGTGCGCCGCCGGTAAAGTCTGTTCTGATCCGTACGGGGGCATTCAGTATTGGGGCAACCTCCCTGCTGGCGTTGCTGCCCGTCATCAGCCAGCCCCATGGAGCGCAAGGATACGGCTTTCTACTCACGTGTTTTGGCTTGGGTGCGCTGATGGGTGCGGCGCTGTTGCCGCGGATGCGCCTGCGTTTTTCGGTGGACGGCCTCGTGGCCGGAGCTACATTAGTGTTTGCCGGGATGACATTCGCCGCGGGCCAGGTGCGCGTATTTGAGTGGCTCTGTCTGGTATTGTTTACCGCGGGCGCGGCCTGGATTGGCATTCTGGCGTGCTTTAATGTGGTAGCTCAAACTATGTGCCCCTCGTGGATGCGGGCGCGGGCGCTCTCCATGTACCTGCTGGTGTTGCAGGGAGGAATGGCCATCGGAAGCGGAGTTTGGGGCGAGTTGGCAGTACGGAAAGGCGTACCTGCGGCGTTGGCTTGGTCGGCGCTGGCAATGGTGGTTGGACTCACTACCATTCGTCGGCACCGCCTCACAGGGGCTGAGTTGCAGATAACTGCGGCGGTCGTTAGAGATTGAGAAAAGCGCGGAGCCACGAAACCCCACAGAAATTACAAGGAATTCAAGCAGTGGAAAACTGCCGTCACAAACGATCGTATTAAGTTTTCGGATGAGGGAAATGATGAAGACGAAATTTGGCCGTCTTGCATTCTGTGTGCTGGCGCTGACGCTCACCGGCGTAGCCCGGGAAAAACCGGTGCAAGGGAAAAAAGATACGAAAAAAGAGGAACGTCGAAGCGTCTCGCAGGTGCTGGAACGGACATTAACTAATCTCGAGCGCGATTTCGTCCCAGCCGCTGAAGCTATGCCAGAAGACAAGTACGGGTTCGCCCCAACTGAGGGCGCGTTCAAAGGCGTACGAAACTTTGGCCAGCAGGTCAAACACGTGGCGGCGGTGAGTTACGAACTAGGAGCCGCACTCTTACAGGAAAAGCCGCCCGGAGACGTCGCGGACGAAGAGGGGCCAGCGGCAATCACAACGAAAGCTGACATCCTTAAATACTTGCAGGATTCTTTTGTATATGTGCACAAGGCGATACAAACAGTTAACGACAAGAACCTGGTGGAGACAGTGAAGAGCCCCTTCGGTGAAGGTTCGGTTACGCGCCTGGGGCTGGCGACGAGCGTAGTCTGGCACGGCTTTGACCACTACGGCCAGATGGTGGAATACCTGCGCATGAATGGAATTGTTCCACCGGCCAGCCGCTGAATTTAAAACAGGCTCAGGTCCGGCGACTAGGGTCAGCCTGACCCGCAAACACCAAAGCGTACAAATGCTGGTGGAAGGTAAGGCTCGGTTCTTTGGCAGCCAGTCCGGGATACGACTTCAGAGCCTGAAGGAAAATCTGAATTTCCAGTCGAACCTGTTCGTTAGCAGAAAGAGAACTCTGCAACGGCCGCTTGTAACACAGTTTAGCCTTCATCCCCTCACACACATCCGCAACTATTAATACGTCGCTGCCACAAGAAACACTTTGGCGATGCATAAGTTTCGCGGAGAGGTAAGGTTATTCGCCGATGGCTCGTCGGTAAATGGCACCCTTGGGCTAAGGTCTGCAGGGTAGTCGGTCCCAATTCGTTAACCGAAGCCAATCCCTGTTAAGCGCTAAGCTTTGTCCGAGCGCCTTGCATTGTGATGGATGTAGAAACTAATTCGGCAGACAGTCCGTGCAGAGACAGGTGTGACGATACGACATTGCGGATCTTCCTGGCAGAGATGCGGTGATCGGGGAATACAAGCACCGACGGACCGGCGCCGCTGAGTGCGACTCCCAGTATTCCTTGTTTCCCGGTCAGCTCCTGCAGGCATGGCAGGAGAGGACACAGTGGGGCGCGGTAGGGTTGGTGGATCCGGTCTTCGAGAGCCGAGGACAGCAGGTCTGGACGACCCTGAGAGAACGCCGCCAACAGAAGCATTGAGTTTTGCACGTTCACCACGGCATCGGCCCGTGAATATTGCGCAGGGAGGACGCGGCGGGCCTCCTCGGTGGAAAGCCTTTGTTCAGGGACAGCCAACAGAAGTGGCCACTTACCCTTCGGGCGAATGCAGGCGACCTCCGCCTCAGATTCGCTCGACATGCGGGCGACGGTTAGTCCGCCCATCCAACAGGCCGAAGCATTGTCGGGATGATGCTCGCGGCGCGAGGCTTCGCCGATGACTTGGGCGTCGGTCCAGCGCAGTCGGCCGAAATGGACTGCAAGCGCAATGCCCCCAATGCGGGCTGCCGCAGAAGAGCCGCATCCTTTGCCGATTGGAATCTCGTTGCGAATGCGCAACGAAAGCGGAGTGACTTCCCTTCCCTCATCCTGTAGCACCTCGCGATAGGTATTGAGGATGAGGTGGTTATCGAGAGCCTGACAGATTGCGCGGTCCCGGCCAGCGGCGGTGATCGAGAAGTTCGCGGCGGGACGAGCCTCCAGCTTGAGATAAAAGTCCATGGCAAGCGCGGCCGCGTCGAACGCTGGCCCTAAATTGGCCGAAGTCGCCGGTAAAGACAGACGTAATGGGCCTGGGCTGAGGGACCTTTTTCTTTCAGCCATTCAAGTGCACCGGGTCAGATTTCTCCGCCGCTGCCAGCACTCCAAGAATCGCATCAAGCTTGGCGTCAAGCACAATTGGCGGTCGTCGCAGCGGCTGAAGCCCAGCGACTTCAGCTTCGCCGAGAGTATCTTGAAACAGGTCGCCGCGATGAAACTGCATGGTGAAGTCGGGATCTTTCAGCAGGTTTCCGGTTAAGATCAGTACAACGCTTTCGTCCGGTTTCACAAAACCCTGCTTTACCAACTTCTTGAGTCCCGCGAGTGTGACTGCGGAAGCAGGCTCGCAGCCGATGCCTTCGGCTCCGATCTCAGCCTTGGCCTGAGCGATCTCGACTTCGCTGACTTCTTCGCACGCGCCGCCGGTAGCTTCGAGAACGCGCGCGGCCTTTTTCCAGGACGCCGGGTTTCCGATCCGAATCGCAGTAGCGCGCGTTTCAGCCTGGACGCTAACTAAACGTTTACCACCCGCTTCCCGCAGTGTGCGAACCAGAGCGTTGGCGCCCTCGGCCTGAATCACAGACAACTTCGGCAGCCGCGAAATCAAGCCGAGTTCATGCATTTCAAGCAAGGCCTTGCCTATCGCTGAGCTGTTCCCAAGATTGCCGCCGGGCACAATGATGTGGTCGGGCGGCTGCCAATCAAGTTGCTCGAGCAATTCGAGTGCAAGAGTCTTCTGGCCTTCGATTCGGAATGGATTGATCGAGTTCAACTGGTAGACCGGGGCGCGGAGAACAAGTTCCTGAAGCAGGCGAAGGCAGCCATCGAAATCCGTGCGCAGCTGGCAAGTCACTGCACCATAATCAAGGGCCTGGGAGAGCTTGCTCCATGAGATCTTTCCATCGGGAACCAGTACTAAGCTGCGCATGCTGCCGCGCGCCGCATATGCGGCCATCGACGCCGATGTGTTGCCTGTGGATGCGCATGCCACCCATCGGAATCCGGCCTGGCGGGCGAAGCTGGCCGCCACAGTCATCCCTGTGTCTTTGAACGAGCCCGTGGGATTCATGCCCTGATGTTTGGCCAACAAATCCGTTACTCCCGTAATACGGGCACACTGCGGCATCTCGTAGAGAGGTGTATTTCCCTCACGCAAGGTGATTGCATGCTGTTCAGTTTCGAGCTTCGGGAGCAATTCGCGGAAGCGCCACACTCCACTCTGATCAACTGGCGCCGCAGAAAGACGTCGCTGTTTCCACGCTGACTTCAGATCGGCGAGCGCCGGCGTGACAGGCTTTTCACCAAGGTTGCTTGAAAATGGATATGTGATCTCCAGCAGATCACTGCAATCAGAACAGCGAAAGTTCTGGCTGGCGGTGTCGCTCACATGCCCACAGGCGATGCATCGGAAACGGAATGAGGCGGCACGCACGCCAGGCGCCGCAGAGGTAGATGGAGGCATAGATTGGAAGCTACTTACCCCGCCGCAGGTATTGGTCGGTTTTGTCAATCCAGTCGGCGCGCGGAGGATTAAAAACGTCAAGATCCACCGTATCTTCGAGCGCCTCTGCCTTGTGCGGCATGTGCGGCGGAATGCAGAGGACTTCGCCGGCATGGACTACGATCTCCCTGCCGTCAATCCAAAACTTCAGCGCACCGTCGAGGATGTAAGTCATTTGCTCGTTGTGATGGCTGTGCTCCGGAACAATGCAGCCTTTCTTCAGCAGCACGCGCGCCAGCATGATTTCCTGGCCCACCACAAATTGACGCTGCAGTAATGGCTTCAGTTCTTCAAGTTCGACCGTGTGCCAGGGAATGTATTTGAACGTGGCGTTGCCGACTGCGTGTTGGGAGACGGCGGGCTGAGCGCGGGAATGAGATTTCGTAGTTTTGATCCCCGCAGCACGAGAACGTTTGGGCGTGGGTTTCGATTTTAATTTTGCCATTGTCGTTTCCTTGGCAGTCCCCTGCTTTCGCCACCGCTGTTTCAGTGGACTCTGCCGCCGTACAGTTTCACTGCATTGTCATGCAGGTAGCCATGGGCGAGTTCGAGCGCTCGCGCTTCATTGATCTCGCCTTCTGAGATCATTTCGGCCAGAGCCGCTGCCAGCGCAGTGCGCGTCGACTCCGCTCCCAGCCAGTAGCTCTCTTCCGCTCCCAGAATCTGATTGTAAGGGAAACAATCAGTCCCGAAGGTAATCTTGTCGGGGAAAGTTTCCAGCCACATCTTGAGCGTTTCCTTGAATGCGGAAGGATACTGGGCGAGTTCTCCGAAAGAAGAATCGAGGTAGACGTTCTTCATTCCAGCCAACCACACGGCCTCGCGCTCAAGCGGGTAACCTCCATGGATCATCACAAAAGTGGTCTTGGCATAACGCGGGTCGCGTAGCACGCTCTCCAGATTCATAATGTTTCCCTGGCTCAGGTTAAAGTAATCGCCGATGCCGATCGCGGTGTGGATGTGCACCGGCAAATGCAGACGGCCGCCCTCCTCAATAAGATAGCGGAAGATATAGTCCTGGAACGTTCGGTACTCCTGTTCCGTTGGGATGCCTCCCCACACGAAGCGTTGATAGAGGTCTTCCGCCTGCTGGCGAGTGGGATCTCCGAATGTCGTAGGCCGGAAATAGGCGACTTCAAACTTCATGGCGATACCGCCTTTTGTCTGGTTCTCCTCCAGCACCTGACTGATAAACCTGAGATAGTCGGCAAACCCGGCGGGCTTCTTAACCACGCTTGCCTGCTGCATCCAGCGATGCAGCATCTTCTCCTGCAGGGGTATGAATACTCCTTGATCGGGATTGCGGGCGGTTTCGCGCTCGTTGTTGAAGGGCCACATAAAAGAATCGGCGAAAAAGACCCAGGGAAAGCGCTTGCTGTCGAGGTAATCGGACATCATGGCGCGGTTCGCCACGGAACTTTCGATGTTCACCTTGTCGAGAATCATGTTGAAGTAAGCCGGACCGGGATTCTGCTTTTTCAGTTCCGCTTTCTTGTCGACCAGCCATTTCGTGTGTTCAGCAGAGAGGTCGCTGTAGGGATAACCAAACAGCGCTTTCGCCGCCGCCGCCAGTTCCGGATTGTCGTCGCGCGTGCGCAGAGCTTCGCTGGCATTCGGGGGAGCGGCCATCGCATCGACGTCAAGATCGTCGGCGAATCCGGGGTGCGCATGATGATCGAATGCGGGGATCTTCTCAATCTGCGGGAGCAGGCGCTGGTAGATCTGCTGCAAGTCGGGGCCGGGGAATGGACGGGCCTGCGCGTTGCCAAGTTGGAGCGCCAGAATACCAACAATAAAAAAAAGAAGTAGAGCTTTGGATGCAATGCGCATGCGAGTCCCCTGGGGGCTGAAGCCCCTATTCTCAACTGGCGGTTATCGCAGCGCTGGAAGCGCTGCGCCACCCAAAGTCAAAAGCCGTTGCAAATCAATCCCGTTGCAAATCAACCCCGTTACAAATCAACCCCGTTACAAATGAAAATCCCGTTGTACCGGTACCCGTGCCGGCTATCGCTTATCTAGCAGCGGGCGTCCCCTGCCAGGCCGCAGAAGCTTGCATGATGCGCTCGACCGCCTCCTGCAAAGTTGCAGTGGATGACGCAAAGGAGAAGCGAACGAAATCTTTCCCCGACGGGCCGAATGCCGCCCCGGGGATCGCCGCGACTCCTACCTCCTCAAGCATGATCCGGCAAAGTTCCTCGGCAGTTATGCCGGTGCCCGCCGTCTCTACCCAGGCGTAGAATGCTCCATCTGGCGGCGCGCAGCGAAATCCCGGCACGCGGTTCAGATCGCGCGCAAATTGTTCGCGTCGTCGCGCAAATTCCCCCACCATCCGCGGCGTAGTGCCCTCGCGGTCCCGCAAGGCATCGATGGCGGCGTATTGCGTGAATTCAGCGACGCAGGTGTAAGTATTGACTGCCATCATCGCCAATGCAGGCATGACCTCAGGCGGAGCGACAGTGTAGCCCAGACGCCATCCTGTCATGGCGAAACTCTTAGAGAATCCGTCGATGATCAGCGTGCGCTCCTCCATGCCGGGATAACGCAGCATCGATTTGTATTCTCCGCCGTAAATGATGCGCGCGTAAATTTCGTCAGAGAGCACCCATAGGTCATGTTTGACCGCCAGGTCCGCCATGGCCTTTTGAACTTCGTCGGTGTACACCGTCCCGGTAGGATTGCCTGGAGAATTAGTGAGCAGCATCCGCGTGCGGGGAGTGATTTTTGAGGCGATCTCTTTCGGATCGGGCTGAAGCCCATTCCGTGGCGAAAGCTCGAATGGTACGGGAACCGCGCCCAGCCCCAGGGTTATGGAAGGATATCCTGGAAAACCCGGATCGGGATAAAGTACTTCATCGCCGGGCTCGAGGAGTGCCATCATCGCCAGAAACAGCGCAATCTTGCAGCCCGGAGCGATCACGATGTTGGCAGGGGAAACCGTGAGACTGCGGGTGCGGCTCAAGTAGGCGGCAAGCTCTTCGCGAAGTGCAGCAACTCCGGCCACGGCACAGTAACGGTCTTTGCCCTCGGCCAGCGCCCTTCCGGCGGATTCTATGACGGACTTCCCGGGATGAAAATCCGGCTCGCCGAGTTCCAGATGGATGATCGAGCGTCCCTGAGCCTCCAATTCCTTGGCGCGAGCATATACCGACAGCGCGCCTTCCCCACTCATCACCGACATACGAGAAGCAATCGATCTCATTGTGTCTCCAAAAAAGTCATAGACCTTTATACATGCCGCCGTCGACCAGGACGGTCTGACCCGTGATGTAAGATGCGCATTCCGAGGCCAGCCAGACAATGGTTTGGGCCACTTCGCGAGGATCACCCAGTCTTTTTAGCGGAGCGTCGGCGGCCCAGGCTTCGAAAATCTCCTGCTCGGACTTTCCCAGGGACGCGGAGCGCGCCTTCGCCAACTCCTTCAACCGATCCGTGCCAGTGAATCCCGGACCAACGTTGTTTACCAGAATTCCGTCCTTGCCGAATTCATTCGCCAGACTCTTCACCAGGCCAACCACCGCGGCACGCGCGGCGTTCGACAGCACCAGATCTGTCACCGGCTGCTTGGTCGTAATAGAGGTGATGGTGATGATGCGGCCCCACCGTTTTCGCTGCATGTGCGGGATCACTTCGCGCGCGAAATACACAGCACTCAAGAAGTTGAGTTCCAGCGCGTGCTGCCAGTCTTCGAGAGTGCAAGCCAGAAACCCCTTGGCCGGCGGCCCTCCTCCGTTGACGACACAGATATCCAGACTGCCGAAGGTTCTCGCCACTTCTGCAACGAAGCGGCTGACAGCGCCGGCATCGGTGACATCGAAGGCCTCCGCGAACACCTGCGCGTCATATTGTTTCCTGATCTTGTCCGCCGCGGCGTGCAAAACCTGGGGGTTACGCGCGCACATCGCGACGCGGCAGCCTTCGGCGGCGAAAGCTTCCGCGGTAGCACGGCCAATTCCCTGACTAGAGGCAGCTACCAGCGCGACGCGGTCTTTCAAAGCCAGATCCATGAACGTGGAATTATAACTGGTAGCAGGAGAAGGCACGCTTGCCCAAGATTCCTCTCCGCAAGTACTCTTAGCAGAGCGACCGAGATCAGACGAGGTAACTATGAAGCGGCATCCCTACCATCCCGAAACCAAGGCAGTACGTGGCGCAGCGGATCTTGAAAAAAAGAATGGCCCGATGGCTACACCGATCTACCAGACCTCCACTTTCGAAGTCACGGACAACGACGAGCAATTGCGCGCGACGCACACCGACCACTTCTACACGCGCTACGGCAATCCCACGAACACAGTGGCCGAAGAAACCGTCGCGGAGTTAGAAGGCGTAGACGCGGCGCTGACCTTCGCGTCCGGAATGGGCGCCATTACCACTACCATCATGGCGCTGCTGAAGGCGGGAGATCACATCGTCGCCCAGCGCGATATTTACGGGGGCGTAAACAAGTTTCTGTCGCAGTGGCTGCCCAGGTTTGGCATCGAGACCACTTTTGTCGACACTACTGATTATGCGCAGCACGAGCGCGCTATCCGTCCGAATACGAAGCTGCTGTACCTGGAGTCTCCGACAAATCCGACGCTGCGTGTCGTGGATTTAAGAAAGGTCGCAGCTTTGGCCAAAGGCCACAGACTCATCAGCATGATCGACGCCACCTTCGGCACGCCCGTCAATCAACGTCCCGCAGAGTTTGGCATTGATCTGGTAATGCACTCCGGCACGAAATACCTGAGCGGGCATTCCGATCTGATTTGCGGCGTAGTCGCAGGCCAGGCCGAACTAATCGAAAAGGTCCATGCTACCCGAACCACAATCGGCAATTGCATGGATCCGCACGCCTCCTGGATGCTGGTGCGCGGGTTGAAGACGCTGGCGGTACGCGTGACCCGGCAGAACGAGAATGCCATGCGCGTGGCGGAATTCCTGTCTGAGCATGATAAAGTGCGTCGCGTGCACTATCCGTTTCTGAATACTCATCCGCAGTACGCCGTCGCGCGCGAGCAAATGAGCGCAGGTGGCGGCATGGTGAGCTTTGAAGTGGAAGGCACCGGCGAAGACGCCCGCCGGACCAGTGAGTCCATGCGGCTGTTTACCCTCGCGCCCAGCCTGGGCGGAGTAGAGTCGTTGGTATCGATCCCGGTGCTTACCTCGCACGCCATGATCGAGCCTGCACAGCGCGAAAAGATGGGCGTGACCGAGCAGATGATCCGGTTGTCGGTAGGAATTGAGAATGCGGACGACCTGATCGCGGACCTGGAGCAAGCGCTCGAGGTAGTTGCGGCGAGGCAGACGGTGCAGGTCGGGTAAGGCAGCTCTCAGT